>Ga0190284_1000960_pt1 | contig 13581 bp, 10 predicted proteins | sample 48691812_MG_FD_161668 | JGI IMG/M metagenome (GOLD analysis project Ga0190284, IMG submission 161668) | Hydrothermal vent microbial mat bacterial communities from Southern Trench, Guaymas Basin, Mexico - 4869-18-1-2_MG | ecosystem: Environmental > Aquatic > Marine > Hydrothermal vents >...
GGCATGTTTTTCTCCTTTCGCCCGAACGGACCCGATGGGCCCGCGGGCCACTATAGCCGCTGCCTTTTACCTGCGGCCAACTATATAGCGAAGCCAGTGTTTCTCTTATCAGCCTCTGCCACTCTCATTATACAGGAAGTCAACCAATGAATCAAGAAACGGTTGCGCTTGTTGGCGTCTTTGGCAAGTCCACGGCATCGTAAGCACAACCGACACCTGTGCAGGGGCCACCGAAACAAGTTTCGGCTTCCATTCCACTCAGAAAAGTGCGGAAAACAGGCTAAGCGGAGTTTCTGGGTCACCAGGTAGCTCTTTCGAGAACTTGCACTTTTCTTACGCGCTTGTTCTTTTAACGCAATGGGCAGATAATTCACGTGCAACAAGTCAATGCGGATTAGCTTCAAGCTATACCCCAACCCCAGAAAAGACAAACGCAGCCCAGTAATAGGGATGGGTAAATGGTTTTGCATCCGGGTTGGCCCGATAATAACGCATTGCCCGAGAAGCCCCTCGGTCTTTCCGGCCTGACTCCCGGTACAAACGTTGGTAATAATCGGCCAAACCCATTTCTTGCACCGTCGCCGCGCGCAGCCAACACCGGCCATAGCGTGCTCACCACGCCAGGTACTCCGGCTTGCAGGAAGCCGGCTGGGAACCCGACCATCTCTTCCGGCACCCTTATGAAAGTGGGCGCTGTTCGCCTCCGCCCAACGCTGCTCGGCAAAGTACAAGATCCCCCAGATTGCGTTGGGTCATGCGGTACTGTGTGGGGGTGGCTTCAAGGCTTTGTCCTTTCAGGGCCTGCCGGTAGGCGGCAACGGCTAGCTTCACGTTCTTTTTCCGCTTGCCTCGAACCCGGTTTGCGTAGGCATCACCCAGGCCATCTTGGGCCAGCAGCCACCTTTGCGGGTCGGTCTCGGGGGCGCGACCTTGTAAGGCAAGCTGAAAACAGTTGATGGCCCGCTCGACGTTGTTTGCCCGCTTTCCACGCACACGCTCCAGGTATGCCTTGCCAAGGTAGTACTGGGTCGTCCCCACTCTTCAGGGGTGGCTTACTGTTTCCTTGATCTGCTCGATGAGTTGTCGCAACGAGGGAAGCAGACGGGAGACATCCTTCGGAGTTATGCCAGGGCTGGCGAAGAAGGGATACCGCTCCAGCGTGTAAAAGTCTGTGGCATCCTCGCAAAGCTCTCGAAATCTCTCCATCTCTGGCTCAAAACAGATCGCTTCGTTGAGCAGCGCTTCCAGGCTGTGGATGCGTTGTAGTTCCCAGCCTTGAGAAAGTAGGTACCCCTTGAGATACTTTTCCACTGCCTGCTGAAGGTGAAAACCAGCTACTTCGGCATCCCCCTCTTCCCGCAGCAGGATCTCCACTGTACGCACGTCCTGTTGGGCTTTGGCGAACCAATCCTGTGGGTAAAGAGATTCTTCACGTCGCATACAGCACCTCACCCTGGGACATGATTGCCTGCAAGAATTGGTCTCCTCTTTTCAGACGCTCCTCTAACTCGGCGGGTGTTACCACCAGCAAGTCCACCGGAATGCGGCGTTGCGGGTCCCGGAGCAAACGCCTTACGTGCACAGCCCGCTGGTAGGGAGACACCTGGCTATCCTTGACGATGAGTAGGTCAATATCACTGACCTGGCCCGGCGTGCCACGAGCCTGAGAGCCATACAGTATGATTTGGTGGGGTCTGTACTCTCTAGTCAGTGTACTGACGATTTTATCCAGCACTGCTTTAATGTCCTGAGACATTTCCATAAGTAGGCTCTCCTACGCTAGGCGAACTCCACCGGCTGCTGGCGCGTCTCGGCGTCGAGGAACTGGGCCAGCCGGTTGCGGAAGAATAGCTGGATGGTGCCGGTGGGGCCGTTGCGGTGCTTGGCGACGATAATGTCGGCGATGTGTTGCTTCTCCGTGTCGGGGTGGTATAACTCGTCGCGGTAGATGAACATCACCACGTCTGCGTCTTGCTCCAGAGAATTGTGCACGATGATGTCGTCGGCCACGAAGTTGTGATGACCTGGCACCTCCATATCGTACACTTCTTCGACTCCAGCAGGTTCTATACTAACCACCTGATCCCAGGAGATGTGTTCTCCTGGCTCCAGTTGGTCGAGACGCTTCCACCCACTGAGTGTGAGGAATTTGTGGTTGGCTGTGGTCCTGACCTCGCGCCCTAGCTGAGTGCGAAGTCGGAACACAGGCTTTACACCGACCAACCATGCCTTGCGTGCCTCGATCGGTTCCAGTTGCCAGGTCGCTTCATTCAATGCCATTACCGGCACCGGTTTGCCCCGTTCTGCCAGTTGGCTGATGGCTGCCCGCCGCCCATTGGCCAGTTGCACCAGTGTGTCGCCAGTCAGGCAACCGCTCTCCCGTAGATCTGCCAGCACCGGTCTCTTGTTGGTGCGCTGCTCGACGGCGCGGGAGAGCTGGGAGGCGGCCACCACGGGCAGGTCCAATTCCCGCGCTAGTGCTTTGAGCGAGCGGGAGATGTAGGAGACCTCCTGTACCCGGTTCTCGGAGCGGACGTCTCCGGTCATCAACTGCAGGTAATCCACGAGGACGAGGTCAAGCCCGTGCTCGGCGTGGAGGCGGCGGGCCTTGGTGCGCAGTTGCAGGGCCGAGATGGAGGGGGTGTCGTCAATGAAGACGGGGAAGTCGGCGAGTTTGCCGGTGGCCTGGATAAAAAGGGGCCATTCGTCCTCGCGCAGGTTACCCAACCGCAACCGCTGGGAATCAATCCCGGTTTCGGCCGATACCAACCGCTGCACGACCTGCTCGCCAGACATCTCCAGGCTGAAGACGGCGACGTGCTGGCCGTGGCGGGCGGCATTCCGCGCGACGGAGAGGCACAGGCTGGTCTTGCCGACCGAGGGCCTGGCGGCAATAAGGATAAAGTCGGAGCGTTGCAGTCCACCCAGCAGCCGGTCGAGGTCAATGAAGCCGGTGGGTACACCCAGTGGCTCGCCCTGGTGGGCGTAGAGGTACTCGATGCGGTCGTAGTAGCGACGGATGATCTCCTGGATGGGGGCCAGGTCACGGGTGATGCGGCGCTGGGAGACGCTGAAAAGTTCCTGCTCGGCTTGGTCAACGGTCTGGTCTACGTCCTCAGTTTCCCGATAAGCCAGTTGCGCAATCTGGCTGGCTGCGCTGATCAGTCGGCGACGAATGGCGGCCTGTTCGACGATGTGGCCATACGCTTCGACGTGGATGGCGCTGGGGACGGCGTTGATGAGGCGGGTGATGTAGGCCGCACCGCCAACCTCCTCCAGTTGTTCCCGTCGCTCCAGTTCATCGCACAGCGTGACGAAGTCAATTGGCTCACGCCGCTCGTAGAGCGCAAAAATAGCCTCGTAAATCCAGGCGTTCTTCTGGATGTAAAAATCCTCTCCCTTCAGGAAGGGGGAGACGCGAAATAACGCTTCGGGATCAATGAGGAGGGATCCAATGACTGCCTCCTCAGCCTCAACGTTGTGAGGGATCATCTTGTCGGGAGTTGCCATATTTTTTCTTCCAGGTGGAGCATGATGCGTGAAACGTGATGATTTAACGCTGTGTATGTCTCACGTTTTACGTTTTACGTTTCAACTTACGGGGGCTATTGTAAGGGCAGGTCATCCAGGTTGAGGTTGTTGACGAAGTCACGAAAGGCCGACAGTGACTCGTCATCTGACTCCTCTGTGATGTCCGCTTCGGGGATGATGCCGGCCTGCGCCATGACGTCCTCCTCGATGAAGATGGGGACGTTGGTGCGCACCGCCAGAGCGATGGCGTCGGAGGGGCGCGAGTCAATCTCCACCCGCTGCCCATTCAGATTCACGGTGATGTGGGCGTAGAAGGTGTCGTCGCGCAGATCATTCACGGTGATGTGGGAGACCTCACCGCCCATCTCGGTGATGACGTTGTTGAGCAGGTCGTGGGTTAGAGGGCGGGCGACCTCGATGTTTCGCAACCGGATGGCTATGGCATCCGCTTCATAAGGGCCGATCCAGATGGGCAGGTACCGCTCGGCCTTGATTTCTTTGAGGATGATCACACGGTGCTCCGACATCAGACTTGCCCGGATGCTATCCACTGTCACTTCGATCATCCATCGCCTCCTCATAAAATCTCGTTCAATCCTATTATACCACAGAGGGAAAAAAAGGGGCAAGTGGCGTCTGTTGTCTGTTGTCATGGAATGAGAAGCGTTGTCAGATGGAGAGCGTCGGTGCCATCGGCGGTAGCGAGCCGCTCGCCTGTCGCCAGGTCGTAGAGGCCGCATAACAGGGTGTACTCACCCGGCGGCGTGCCGGCGGGGATGTCCAGAACACGCTCGTCTAAAACCACTTCGCCTGGCAGCCAGCCGGTCGTGGGGCGCGTCCAGTTCGCTGGTTCGCCATCCGACTGGGCCACCAGTTCCCCATCTGGGCCCACCAGATGCAGGAAAACCCGATAGCTGGTCGTGGTCTCGACCTCGGCCCGCCATGCCAGGGTCACGGTGATGGTCGTTGGAGGCTGGGGGTGGGGGGATGGGGGCTGAATGTTGGCGCCCAGCAAGGTAGCCACATTGCCAAGGGATACATCGGTTTGCACATCCAGCGGGGGAGGGCTCCAGCACCGCTCCGGGACGTGGACGTGCAGGGAGTCAATGGGCCGAGGGGCTGTCTGATCAAGTTGAATCTGCCAGGAGTGCTCGCCGGCCGGCGTGCGAGCGGGCAGGCGCAGCACGATCTCGGTCCGCAGCCGGTCGCCCGGCTGCCAACGGGCGGGGGGATAGTGGCGGGCGACGGGAACCGTGGTGGCAAGGATCGTCTCGCCATCTGCCGTCACCAGGTGCAGGGTGAGTCGCCCGTCGTTGGCGACGGCGTCGGGGTCGGTGACCTGCCACAGCAGCGTGACGCGCGCCGGATCGCCCGGTGCTGCCTCGCGGCGGTCGGTGCGGCTACCTAGCAAGCGCAAGCCGTCCCAGGTGTGTGTCTCTGGGGCTGGCCTCATTCCCTCCTCCAGCGGGTAGTCCCCGCTGGCGGGGCGGGTGACGACGAGGTGCCCCACCCGACGTTCGGCGACCGTCTGGCCAGTGTCGTGCCGCACCAGGCCGATGTGGAAGGTGTATTCGCCGGGGGGCGTGCCGTCCAGCAGCCGTAAGACAGAGGGGTCCATCACGTAGCCATCTGGCGGCCAGAGATCGGTGCCCGGTGCGAAGCGCCAGTCGGACGGGCGGACCGCGTCACCCGCGCTCCACACCAGGCCGTTGTTGTCCACCAGGTCCACCAGGTGGACTGCCACGTCGTAAACGACCCCGATGGGACGCAGGGGACGCCAATACAGGGTCAAGGTCACTTTACCGTCGGCACCATCGGCCGGCATGCGCTCGGCCGACTGTTCGTAGCCTAACAGGCGCAATTCACCCGCAAAGTCCACCGCCCAGGCATGCTGGACGCCGCGCAGACCCTCAGGCCCCAGCATGGGCCGGCGCAGCGGTGTATCTACCACGTCGAGGAACAGTTTGGCGGCGAGTATCGCGCCGGTCAGCACCAGGAGCCAATGCAGCGGCAGGGCTTTCGCTGTGATGGGTGATGGTGGGTCGCAATGAGCCGCACCGCCATAAACAGGCGGTGCTGGAAGCATCCCTCCCTTCGTGGGGGAGGGTTGGGGTGGGGGCTTCCAGTACCGGCTCTTCCAGGCCGGTGCGGCCCATACGAGGACGGCGACGAGGAGTAGCGCCCCCAGGCCGCTCAGCACCCAGCCGAGGATGCGCGGCGTGGTCGAGCCGAAGGTGAGATGCAGGACGTGTTCACCGGCTGGGACGTCAAACAACAGCAACCCGTTTGGATGGCCAGGGCGGCACGGGAGTGGTTCGCTGTCGAGCGTCGCCCGCCAGCCGGGGAAGTAAAACTGCCGGTAGGTCAGCGTGGTCAGGTGATCTGTGTGGATGAGGTAAGTTGCGTCGAGCGGTGAATTGGTCAATGAATGTGCGATCACGTCCACGTCCTCCGGGACCACCAGGCGGTCGGGCGATTCGCCTGAGGCCAGCCGGTTGCGTAGGTCGGTGGTATCGGGCAGCACTTCTACCCAGCGGGGGAGGAACTCGCCGAGGGTGGTCGTGCCGATGAAGAGAGGGGGCTGCTCGAAGGCGACCAGGTGGGCGATGGTCGGCGCTGCGGGGACCGGTTCGCGGGGCGGGTAGAGCCAGCCCACGCTCCCGGCCAGCAGGAGCAGCGTGACGATGGCCAGGTGCACCAGTGTATGTGCTCGCGCTGTAGGTTCTCGCAGGCTCTTGGCCCTCGTCCCCGAGGGCGGGTTTGCAGGGCGACTCTCGCCCGGAACGCCTCCGAGACGGGGGCTGGGAGCAGTGTCGGCGAACGGCGCTGCGACCAGGAGCGCCCCGGCCAGTGAGACCGGTCCCAGGAAGCGCCAGGGATACAGGGTCAGGTTGAGTAGCGGCACGGCATCCCACACCAGGCGTGAAAGCGGTGTGGCGAGCGTGGTGCAGACGAGGAGAAGGCCCAGCCACAACCCCACCTGCCGTCGCGTGGCGTGGCTCAGCCAGCGCCAGCGCCAGGGGAGGATGAATCCAGCCAGCGCCAGCGCGACCTGCGGCAGTGAGCGTACGACCGGTGGATTGACCAGCGCCGGGTCGGCCGGGAGGCGGGGCCAAGCCAGCAAATCGCGCAGCGTCAGGAAGTTGTCGAGGTAACCGTACCCCTGGCTGATGCTGACGTCACTGCGCACGTACTGGACTTCGGCCAGCGTAGGCAGCCAGAAGAAGGCGGTGATGAGGACACCCAGCGCCAGGCCGGCGAGCGGCCTCCACAGGTGACGCCAGCCGTCCTGCCAGCCCAGCCACGCCAGCAGGAGGCCGATGGGGATGAGGAACTGAAAGGTGATGGGAAAGTGGCTGAGGAAGGCAGCCGCAAAGACCAGTGCGCTCACCGCCAGCCAACGGCCACCGCCCAGAGTGGCTCGTCGCAGGGTGAGAAGCAGCAGCGGGAGAAGAGCCAGGGCCTGGCTCTCCGGCAGGCCACCACGCACGTGGGCATCATACAGCAGGTAGGGGCTGTAGGTATAGGCCAAGGCGGCAACCCAGCCGCTGGCCGGTCCGAACAGGTCACGGGCCAGCAGGTAGGCAAACCAGGCGGCCAGGACAAAGTGGGTTAGCACGGCGGCACGATAGGCGTTGATCAGCGACATGCCAGCGAGGTGGTATAGGACGACGAGGTAGTGTGACAACGGGGGGAAAAAATTGAAGACGGGGTAACCGTAGCCATGTACCAGGTCAGGGGACCAACGCGGCCAGAGCAGTCCATCACGCACCAGGCGGTCGAGCGCCAGCGCGCGGTACAGGTGAGGGAGGACGTCGTTGGTGCGTGGTAGTCCGGGCCCGAAGTAGGGCCAGGCGGCGGGCAGCACTGCTAGCATCAGGCCGATGCCCATGAGCAACTGATTTCGCTTCGCCCATAGGTTGCTCCACATGCTAATAGGTATTGCTGTAATAGGCCAAATTGTAAGCTTCAACTGTCCCTCGATTTAGCGGTTGACCGTCCAGTCGCTGGGCCTGGATTCTAACACCATCAGAATCAACATCAAAGATCAGAAAATTCTCTTCCTCAGCCCCTCCCATGCCACTCGCTATCAGATGGATGTTCTCGTAATGCTCATAAGACACAGACATAGCCCAGGGCACACCCACATCACCGGCAATGACATATACCTGCGCCTTGAGGTCGCGGAACAACGGTTCAACATCTACCCAGAAATTGGACTGAAAATTGTGCTCACTGGGAATGTTGAGCTTGTCTTGCAGAACATAGTACGGCGTATTCTCTGTAACCCAAATCAACTTGTGAACGAATACAAAAACGTTCCGCGCGTTCTTTGCGTTGAGGATGTCTTGCAAAAAGATCATCTGTTCACCAACAATATTACATGGATCTAACTCTCCATCCAGAACTATGAACAAATCTCCCTGGTACTCAAAGCTGTAGTAGGTTGGGCCATATCGCGATATGAATAAGTCCCGGTCAGTCACATCGTGGTTGCCCACCGCGAAGTAAACGGGTGGCGTCAGGTCGGCTAGATCGGCGTCAACCTCATCCCAATCGGTCGGTGTGCTTTCAATCACTATATCTCCTGTGAACACACCAAAATCTAGATGACTTGCATTGATTTGAGGGAATAGCATCTTGAACGGTGGGTGGACCCCCGGATTATTGACGCCCGGCACACCGTAGGTGTGACCAGCGACAAAAAAAGAGTATGGCTTTGTGCTTGCAACTAATGGGAAAAGAGTTTGATAATCGTGGGAGGAGAGTACGCTCATGATAAGCAACGAGCCCAGTAACCCTAAGACTAGGCAGACGCTAACTAGAAATACTGACCGACGTTTCATGAGACCTCCGGCCAGCAACACTACTTCAAGCGGCGAGAAAAATCACAGGTCATTTTGACCTCGTAGCGGGGTGATTCCACAGTCTAATTGCCCACCTCGAAAGTTTGATCGAGTACGATCGCCCCGTCGGGAATCTCATCACCGTTGGACCGACGCACCGACAGCCGTTCGCCCGTCTGCCAGATATACATTCCGATTACAATCCGGTACTCACCTGCCGGCATGTCGGAGGGTAAGGGGATGTGGTGGAAGTCGTTAATCAATTGACTCACAGGCCAGTGAGTGGTGGGAAAAGTCTCATCTCTCGGCATATTGTCTCGCTGGGCAACCAACTCTCCCGAGGCATCTAAAACGTGTACAAAGATGGTGTAATCCCTCTCTGGTTTAGTGTCGGCTTGCCAATAGAGCCTTAGATGCAGATCGTCGCCGGGGCTGAGCTTGGGCGTAGCCAAGTTGTAGCCTACCAGCCTGATGACAGGGCCGAGGTGGTAGTCCAGCGGTCTCATCGTCGCCAAGGCTTCCGGCTGGCTATACAACTCATCAACATCAAACTCAGTCGTCGCGACGGTTTCCCCATCGATTGTCACACTACTACCCGTCTGAACCAAGGCTTTGAAAGATTCATCTTCAAATACGACGTGAGAAGACTGAATTCCGGCCGGCCCATATTCCACCTTCTTTGAGAAGGCAGCCAGGCCTGCGATCCACGCGCGGGCGATATACACCTCTTGGGCCGTGACACGGGACATATCTTTACTGGCAATTGCTATACCCACGTCTCTGGCACGAACATTTTTCGCGTCAACAGTGCTACTTTCACCGGCTGAAATCCCCTTGTCGTAAACACGTAACAGGTTAATGTCTTGCACGGTGATCTCGCTGCCGCCGACGTCAATGCCATCTCCCTGTACGTCGTGAAAGGCACATCGCTCGATTCTGCCTTGCACAAAGTCGCCATCAAAAGCATCAGAAGCGGTATGGCCAAACTCGGTACGAATAAACTCGAATTCGGAACGCACCACGTTGATGGCATCTTCGGCGATAGAATCCAGCAGACGACAGTTGCTCAGCACCACTGGGCTTTCATAGAAGGTCACTCCCCCGGTCGTGACCCAACCATCACGACTGATTCCAGCGGTCGCACGGATCTCGACGTTGTGCAAGGTAGAAGCCACATCTGTGCCGGCCTGGAGGACGATCAGCCCTGCCCAATAATCGTCCTTGGGCCCAAAGTAAATTCCGCCTTCATCCGGCCCCCGCAGCAACAGCGGCCCGTTGGAAAAAAAAAGAGCTTTCCGGTCAAAGGTCAAGGTGACAGATTGAGTAACCCAGAGCCCAAATCCATCTGGAAGAACCAGATCGCTCTTAACCGACCAGCTTCCCGGTTTCAACTCTAAGAATCCGGGTTGATCAGACAGGGCCAAAAACGGGTACTGTTTCAGGGCTTCTTCTAGCGAAGGTTGAACGGGAGGAACCGGCGCAGACAAGACAGCCGGATAGTCTCGTTGCACATCTACGACGATCTGATCATCTACACCGTACAGGTTGGTCACAATCTGTAAAGTGTTGGAATAAAACAAAGTACCAACTGGCAGCAACTCGTAAACTGTATTTGTGGGAATATGTAACGTGACGTACTGGGGCATATCCTCCGGCGCCCGCCGTAGGACAACGGTTGGTTCCGCTTCCCGATGGAGCAGTCCGTGATCACTTTCCGCTATCCAATCCGGCTGTACATTAACTGCCTGCTCTCCTATCTGCACCTTTTGTAAGGTGACAGCATATCGCAAGAGATTGGCCACTTCGATGTCCAATGTTGTGCCTAGTCCGTCATTGATTTGATACGCGTGCACAGTTTGCGGTGGATGCAACGCACTCACCAGCATAGCTTGTCGCTCGGCCAGTATGCCCCATGGCGCTTCCAGTTGCTCGGGCCGAAATTCTTGAACAAGGGCAGCGTGATACCGTTCAAACTCATTGGCGTATGTGGCCTGAAGTCTCTCAAGGTATTCGGGCTGGGAAATCTGCATAACTTCTTGGGCATAAGATTGCATAATCGCCAAGTCGTCGTATTGAGCCAGGTCGACAAACTGGACGGTCTCCGGCTCAAGCGGTATAGCATCATATCCAATCGGCTCCAGTTGAGATGTTAACGGATTATAGTAATAGCGTTCATTATGCCACGTCAGCCCATGACGAGCGCCCCATAGGTTGGTGTGCGCCAGGTATCGCCCCATCAGCTCGGCATCGAAAACTTGCGAGGGAGACAACTGATTTCTTTGAAACCCCCGCAGCAGCCCCAAAGCTGTGGCGCTCTGCTCTCTCAACACGGGATCACTCTGAACCTTGGTGGTGTTAAATTCGTCTACCTCGGCGAACGCAGGTGCTTCAAAAGTCGTTGCAATAGGGTCCGCATAGAACTTCCATCCTTTCTCTCTACCGCCCAGTGAAGCTCGGCGTCGCCAAAACAGACTCTCGTCGAAGCGGACAATCACCCCTTCCCGGCGTCCCTGTAACTCGAGTAATTCCTTTGAAAAGCTCTCTTCCAGCGCATATATACCCCAATCGTCACCATTTACAACAACGTTTACAAAGGAATAGCGTGGTGCCAGAACGTCCGTGCGACGCAAGTCTTCCAGGTATAGCCATTCATTCAAGAACGGTCGCGTCGCAGGTGATTGCACTGAAAAGGAAGACATTCCCAGGAGTGTTGCATCGTTCCTCGTCTTAACCCGAAAAGACCACTTATTTTCCCCTAAGTGGTCCAACCAATCGCCCTTTAATCGAATGCGGGCAGGAATTGTTTCACCCTGAAACCGGATTCGCGCCCGCATCCAGTCATCATCATCCAACACCAAGATTCCCTTTTGCAAGGCTTCATCCCGTTGCCTTGCCATCGCCTGATATTCCTCAAAACCGATATCGAGATACAGTGTTGGCAAATCATTGGCTTCCACCAGGACTGTTTTAGCCATGTCTTCCGCTTCAACAAACAAAGAACGAACCGAGGAATCAATGACCTCCCAGTCACTTACTTCGTACCAAATCCCTACCATAGCAGCAAGCGTAAATCCTACTGCTGCTGCCAGAAGTAACTGCCCCTTCCCCCTATGTGACTGTGTCCAGCTCTTGGTATCTGGCCAACAATCGCGGCGTCCTGAATGATGTGCACCCTGTATGCGCACAGTCTAACTCCCTGGCATGTTACTCTGGTCAACAAAACTAAAGGAACACTCGGGAAAGGTGTTTTTCAAGTCATCCATCAGTCTCATCAATACATTTTGGTCCTTGCAATCCAAGAAATAGGTCATCTGTAACGTGTGGTTGTGCCGGTCAAGCCGGCGCATATCTACAAGCTCAACGTGTTTGACTAGAGTGTCATTTATGATCTCAAACCCGCTTGCATCTCCTGCTTCAGGGACCTGGATATTCAGATATAGATTTCGTCGTCGGGAACGAGGGGCAAACAGTCGAGTAGTAATCAGTAACAGCATAATAATGCTGATGGCAACCAGAGTCAGAATCCGTTGGTCAGCACCCAAACCAAGCCCAATAGCGATCGCCAGAAACAAGTAGATAAGCTCTTCGGGATCTTTGATGGCGGTGCGGAATCGAACGATAGATAGCGCCCCCACCAGTCCCAGCGATAGCGCCAAAGAAGCCTTGACGACCGAAATCACTAAAGTAGTTATCAGACACAAAATTGGCAGCAACCTTGCAAACTTGACGCGATTGGACAATGCCTCGCCAAATCGGGCGTAATACCATGCCACGATTGTTGAGGAGACAGCCCCCAGCAATAGGTTAAATACTAACGCGCTCACGGAAAGCGGTTCTGGGGCAACTAATTCGCCCATTGAAAAGTCTTTCTCCTTCAGACTGGTAGAGTCCGACCAAGTGCGACGCTTTCTTACTTTGACGGGCATTGTAGCACAATAGAGCGGGCAGGACAAATTGACCCCTGTTTGCAAAGTCAGGGTTGAGGTGCCCGGCACTTTCAAGTGTCAGGCACCTGGGGTTGAGTCATGGGCTCTGCACGGTGATGGTGGTGAGGGGGATGGCGTCGCTGCCGTCAGGGGCAGTGAGGCGTTCGCCACCAGGGAGGTATAGCCCGGCGAAGAGGGCGTAGTCGCCTGCCGGAGCGTCGGCAGGCAAGGTGAGCATGTGCACGTCGGTGATGTACTCGCCGGGCAGCCAGCCGGTGGTGGGACGGGTCCAGCCCGCAGGGATGCCATCGGATTGGGCGACGAGCGCACCGTCAGGGGCCAAGAGGTGGAGGAAAACGCGGTAGGAGGTGTGCGTTTCTGCTTCCGCGCGCCAGACGAGGGTGACGGTAAGAGGAGTTCCAGCTTTCAGGTTGCCGGCTTCGCCCTGAGGCTCAGCCCGAAGGGTTTTGGGTTCCAGGGTGGCTCCCACGAGGGTGGTCACGTCGCCCAGGCGGGCATCTGTCTCCACGTCCACGGGCGGGGAGGTGAAGGCGTGAGGAGGGGCGGTGACGTGGATAGAGGGCGGCAGAGCGGTAGATTGGTCAATTGGCAGGAGGGTGAGGCTCCAGGTATAGTCGCCATCGCCCAGGGTAGCGGGGAGGTGGCGTATGTGCTGGCCGCGCCAGAGGTCGCCCGTATGCCAGGTAGAGGTGGGATGGGAGGCAATGGTGGGCGGCAGGTCGAAGGTGGCGATGGGGGAGCCGTCGGCGGCGAGGAGCGCGAGGCGGGCGGTCAGGTCTGCTTGGGGGGGTTCGACAGCGAGCCAGAATAAGGTGATCAGGAAAGGATCGCCCGGGGCAGCCTCGCTGCGGTCCAGGCTGATGCCCAGCAGCGTCAGGGGCCCCAGGCCAGCGTTGAGGCGGTGTTGCATCGTCACCTCGGCCGGGTCGGGGCTGCGCCGGGGGCGGGTCACCGTGACCTGTCCCAGCGAAAGTGTTGGGGGGCCGGGCTGGCCTCCTGCCTCCAGGACGCGCATTGGCACCAGCGTTTCCCGCTCAAATAGAGTCAGGCTCAGATCGTAGGTGCCAGGCGGGGTGCCTGGATCCGTTTCGACGTAGTGGCTATCCTGGACGTAGGTGCCGACGGGCCAGGCCAACGTCGTAGGCGGCTCCCGGAAATTGCGTGGTGGCAGGGTGCCTTTGGGGCTCCAGCGCAGTCCGTCGGGCCCGAGTAGGGCGATGGCGCGCTGATAGCGGCCCGGTGGTGGCTCCCGCGCT
>Ga0190284_1000962_pt1 | contig 13563 bp, 8 predicted proteins | sample 48691812_MG_FD_161668 | JGI IMG/M metagenome (GOLD analysis project Ga0190284, IMG submission 161668) | Hydrothermal vent microbial mat bacterial communities from Southern Trench, Guaymas Basin, Mexico - 4869-18-1-2_MG | ecosystem: Environmental > Aquatic > Marine > Hydrothermal vents > Microbial...
CTAATAGGGCACCTGGCCGACCACGAAAGAGACAGACTGTGCCTCCCCGCCGCGTCCCGGCAGGGTCATCGCCTCGGAGCGGATGCGATTCTCGTGTATCCCGGCCTCGCGGAGGATGGCGATCACCGCGGCCGCCCGTTGCTCGGCCAGCCTCAGATTCGCCTCCGGATCGCCCACCGCCCGCGCACGGCCGACGACGGTCAGGTAGTAATGCGGCCATGCCTCGAGCCGCCCGGCCAGCTCCGCCAACTCCCGCCGGCTCTGAATGTTAATCCTCGCCGTTCCACGGGCGAAGCTGATCGGCCTCGTGCGCATCTCGCCGACTTCGACCAGTCCCTCCCACTGGGCGTCACTCAACGCCGGCAGCAGCGTGTCGCCCCGGACGGCCTCGAGGTCGTGAGCCCCGGCGCCGACGCCCGACATGACATTCAGCTTTCTCGCCGGGTGGAAGTCGGCCGCCTGTAGCTCCTTCAGAATCCGATCGTAAAACAACGTATGAGCGCCGCCTTCCACCGGATCACCGTCCAGGGCGCCCGTCTGCAACAAGACCTTCGTGATATTCAGGATGATATCTTCGATGTGCGGCAAACCCCGAGCGGCATCGGCGGGAAGCAGCCCGAAGTGGGCGTAGTTCTCCAGTGTGTTCTTCCACAGAATCCCGTCGACCAACCGAGCCGCCCGATCGCGATCGAGCGTCTCACCGCCCGTCTCCTTGGCGTCCTCCATGACGAGGCGCGTCATCCCATTCGGCGCGGTCCCATACGAATGTGCCGCTCGCAAGTACGATTCCAGAACGGTTTTCACCAGGTCGGGGTGATCTCGTAAGAACGAACGCTCGGCAACGAGTACGTCAACGATGTAGCCCTCCAGCCGCGAGCTGTCCAGCAACACCGTCGCCCCCGCCTCATCGAGTGCCTTCGAGACGTAAGGCTCCCACATGACATATGCCCGACGGGCCGTCTTATCCGCCGAGCGGAACTTCTCGTAGACGTCCTCCGCACCATCGGCCTCCACCAACCACTTCTCCGACAACTGTGGCAGATTGAAGTGGGCGATCACCGTCCGGGCCAGGAATTCGCTCGGCGAGTTCGGGGTCAGGACGATCCGGGCGTCGCCGTGGTTCAGATCCGTGACCTGCTTTACACCCTGCTCGTAGGTTACGATCGCATCGGCGCCTTTCGTCTCATCAATGACCAGCACGATCGAACCGGGAAACTCCCCGACCACCGCGCCGGCGGCGATGTACGAATCGACCGTGAAAACAGCCATCTGAGCGTCTCGATCGCGGAGGTTCTTGACGCGCTGGACGTAGTCCGCACCGTCATCCTCGATCGACAGCTTGATGCCATGGCCTTGAAGCCCGGTGTCCAACGCGTCGGAGCGGAGAATCGAATAGCCCGAGAACGAATCCATCGCCACGGTGATGTGGTGCTCGTAACGGCTCCCCGAGCCGGTCTGGCCGGTCAGCTTCTTGTCCGAGGCCGGCTTTAGAAAATACCGGTAGGCCACCGCGAGCGCGGCGATGATGACGATCCACACGACCGCCAGCACGAGAACAGTCTTTGCACGACGCTCTTTCATCACAGGCGGCCTCTGACTCGCCAGGCAGCCAGTCCGATCAATACGATCGCTATCACGCACACGCCAGCCGCAAACACGAAGATCCCCGAGATGCTCGAGTCTATCTCCGCAGGCGGCGGAGTCCCAACGGTCTTAGAAGGCGAAGTCCTCCGACCGATGTCATTGGCCTGCGCCTGGACCGGCGGCGCTTCGCCGATGGCGTGATTCCCCGAAGCTGCCAAGGACTGCACCATGGCCCGGGCGACCTCCGCCGGCAACGGTGCGAGGATCTCAAATGCGTTTTCGCCCGTCGCGTCACTCGTGTCCGCGGCGGACACTTCGGCCATGACGGCGGCAATGGCCTTTGTCAAGGATGCCGAATCGTCAGCGCGGCGATAAGAGTGGACCTTCGTCGCCAGCGTATGGTCCTTTTTCATTTTGACGCCGATCACGTCGATCGTGACGCCGCGTGCCATGATTTCGCCGGCGTGGCGATCCACCAACCGATCGTCTTGGGCCTCTCCGTCCGTCACGATCAGTAACCGATAGCTACCATAGCCGAACTGCTTGGCCCGCTGCTGAAGGAGCCGATCCGCGCCCTTCTTGATGTACTCGCCCAATGGGGTACCGCCGCCTGGTTGAATGGCATCGATGGCCGCGCCGAGTTGCTGCGCATCCTGTGGCCCCAGCGGATAGAGCCAGTCCTGTCTCGTGTTGTTGGTGAAGACGAGCAACCCCACATGGGTAGTCGCCGTCAGTTGCGACAGAACCGAGTGCAACGCTTCTTTTGCCGCCATCATCTTCGTCATGCCGTGCGAATCCATCGGGTCCTGCATGGACCCGGATCCGTCCAGCACGATCACCACATTGTCGCTGTATACCTCCTGGCCGAGGGCGACGACATGAGTCGCAGCCAATATCAGGAGCCCGACGAGAACAGATCGTAACGAATGTGTCATCATATTGGCCTCCCTGGGCGGCCGTCGGCCGCAATCATTAACAGCCCATGGCAAAACTGTGGCACCGAAAAGACTGTGGCACCAATGATTGTGGCACCGGCGTCTCGCCGGTGGGACCACAGGCGGGACGCCTGTGCCACAGTGGCCGAAGGTCGCGCTGTGCCACAGTTCTGAAACAGCTTCCAAACGTCGCGACGCGGCGTCCTTTCGGCTTTCGTAACCGTTCACGGGAGCCTTGCTGGTCTGTTGCACGGCACCTTGGCCCCGGAGCACCTTGGCCCCGGAGGGGCCGAGGCGAGTACCCACGGGTGGAGCGAAGCGGAACCCGTGGTCCCGGTTGGCCCGCATCCCGTTCCGCCCCGGAGGGGCGGACGAAACCACTCGCCCCACAAATCCGATGCCAACACCGCGCTTCTTCCTCCGCCCCTACCGGGGCGGGTATAGGGACATCATCCTTCTTCCACGGGTTCCGCTTCGCTCCACCCGTGGCAACATTCGTTGACCCCTGCGGGGTCGATCTCTGAAAAACCCGTGAACGGTTACCGGCTTTCGACTTTCGGCTTTCGATTTTCGGCTTTCAGCATTTTTCCAACAGCGTTAGTAGTCGAAGTCCGACGGACTGGCGGCCTCGGCTGTGATCCGGAGTAGTCGAAACTCCACGCGCATGTTCTGTTTGGCTTCGTCGGCGTTACGCGGCTTGGCGATGAACGGCTCGCGGATGCCTGCACCGACCGGCTGAATCTGCGTCGCATCCAAAGACAGACCCTTGTCTTTCGCGTAGGTGATCACGGAATCCCGGACCGCCTCAGCCCGACGGCGAGACAGATTCAGTGCCGCCTGCATAGTTGCCCGGGGGTTGTGCTCACTCACGCCGTCAAACTGACCGGCTTCGACGAGCCGTTGAATCTCGGCGGTGGCGTCCAGGTTCAGCGGACGCCCGTTGAGCGAGTATCGATAGTTGCCGCTGCTGCCGGTTCGCTTCAGGATTCCCTTTTTCATGCCTGCCCGCACGAGTTCGAGGAGCGTCTTGGTCGGGTCCGAGTGACCGCGAATCGCGACCACCGCATTGCCGTACTTGCTCGCCATCTCGACGACCCGCTGATACTCGACGCCGTACTGCTCGGCGCTGAATGTGCTTTGGTTCGGCTGAAAGTTGATCGTGAACGAGACGATGGTCCGATCGTCCAGGGCGCCGCCGGCGCTGAGTTGCTCAATCTCTTCGATCACGGCCTCGGCGCGATACCGGCCCTCCTTCCGCTTGACATCCGTGATGGCCAGGTAATCAACGAACGACGGCGAGCGGTAATCCAGTCCCGACGGGAACAGGCCCGCCCGAACCTTGGCGTACCCGCGCGACGTGGCCAGGTCCAGCGCCGCCTTTTCGAACGCCTTGAACCCGTTAAGGTTCTTCTCGTCCTCGAAGAACACCACGTTGCCCGGATACCCTACAAATGTGCAATCGGAAACCAGTCCGTGGGCGTCTTCCTCGAGCGTGGGGATCACCTCCTTACCGTAGATGTCCTGCGCCGTTTGGAGCAGCTTCATATACGCAGGCGAGCCCTTCGACTCATACGCCTTCTTGAGCTTGATGACCTCTTCACACGCCTTGAAATAGCCCGCGACAAACTTGACGACCGTCTCCTTGTGCGCGTCGTAGAAGTCCTTGCGACAGACATACACGTCCGCGATCGACCGAGACAATTCGGCCGTGGACACCAGCACGCGAGCCCCCTTGACCGTGCCCTCGGCACCGCTGCCGGTGTTCTGGAGACCGCCGCATAGCCCGATCATGTCGGGCGTGATGACGAGACACGCGTCGAATGACGCATCCTTCCTGAACATCTCCGCCGGGCACTTTGGCGTGCCCGTCAGGTCGTCCGCCCAGACGACCTTGATGTCGTCCCAGCCAAGTCGCCCAGTCTTGAGGATGTCGTCCAGCAGGCCGATGTGCGGTCCGCCCCGTTGGAGCACGACCTTCTTGCCTTTCAGGTCCGTCACGCTTTTGACGCCCTGTCGAACGATCATGTGATCGCCCGCCGACCACGTCATCTGCATGATGACCACACCCTTGGTCCGCGCGTCCTGCGCGATGACCTCCGACGCCAGCCCGATCATCCGAAACGTGCCGCGCAAAAACGGGCTTTTACCCGACATGTAATCCCGCACCTGTCGCGGGAAATCGTCGCCGGGAACGAGCTTGAGATTCAAGCCTTGCTTTTGGAAGATGGTGCCGTCTTTTGTGCTGAGCCCGCCATTGGCATGGAACGTTGCCAGGTCGCCGCCCCATGTGATGAACGGAACTCGCAGCGGCGATGTTCCCTTGACCTCGCCGACCTGAACATCCCCGACGACCTTCGCAAACGGCTCCTCACCCCGCGCCAGGGGCAAGAACAAGCCGGCAGCCACAGTCGCACCAATCAACGACGTGAAGATTTTCACCCGCATCAGTCTCATCATCGAACTCCTTCTTACGGGAAATGGACGGGATCGTCGGCCGGGGCGTATTGCAAACGGCACAGACGAATCGTCATAAGCGCCCACATCGGTCGACCCTTGATAATAATACATGCACAGTTCAGACTCGCAACTCTAAACAAACGGTTCTTTTCTAATGGGCTTTACAGAATCCCGTTGCCGGTGTTACCCGTCGCCTGCTCCCTTGCTCCATCGCCCAGGACATCACCACGCCCCTGGCCGTCGTTTGCTCTGCATGTACGGGGCTTAAAAAACCACAACTTGCCTGTCAAAAACCCGACGAAGAACAGAACGGCTACGTGGTTGTATGATCGTCTCCGGTCAGCTTTGAGGGCGTTTTCGCCTGAGCAGGCCGGCATTGGCAGCGGTCAGTCCCGCCCACGCCGTCAGAATCACCAGCGCCCCTGTGATGGTCACCCACTTGCCGACAAGATATGACAGGGGACGATACACGAATTGCACGTCGTGCTTTCCGGCAGGAACTGCAATAGCCTGAAATGCGAAATCGGCTCGCAGCACAGGCACCTTATGCCCGTCAACTTCGGCGCGCCATCCAGGCGCGAAGTTCTGACTCACCAAGAGCCAGCGTTGTGCATCTGTTTCCACGCGGATCGCCAGTCGATCCGGTTCGTGATGCACGATGGTCGCGCTACAGTTACGATCGGTCTCGTCTTCCATAGCGTCCGGCCTGGGTTCGAGTTCGTGAGCCTCGCCGCCCGGAGCTGATGGCGTCCACAAGTGCACGATGTCGATCGGATCGAAATCACGCCGTGTGACGGCCTCCAAGTACCGTCCCTCGTGCTCATGCCACTGGGCTCGGTCCACCAAGAACGTCCGGGGCAGCGGATTGGGAATCTCGTAGACGCGGACGCGGCCCCGAGTCTGGGTCGAAACCGGGGCAGGGGAGCCAGGAAGAACTAAATCACCCCAGGGCCGGGCGTCCAGGACATATCGAACGCCGAAGAGCCGGTAGGCCGGGTGCCCGAAGTCCTTTTTCAACTTGGCCACATTTGCCCATCCGAACACCCTGGGGTAGGTGGCCGGCTCGATGATCCGTTTGCGAAAGAGATGCCTGAAGTCGCCCGCCCGATTGGTCGCCAGTGCCTGCAACAGATAGGCATTCTGTGGAATCATATCGCCTGCATGCCATCCCCAGGCATTCTCATAGGGAAAGACCATGATTCCCGCGTAATCTGAAACAACGTGGCCGCTGAGCTTGCCGGTGAAGGCGTCGTACCGGTGGAGCGGCTCGGGGGCCATCGCCGACGAGATTTCGTCCTTTTGCTGATTCCAGTGGCGAACACGGTGGACGTTTTCAGCGGCGTTGATTCCAAGGCGATGCGAGCTGACAGTCCCCAACTCGACGAATGCGAGCAGGAGCATGCCGCCGACAGCCAGATTCCTTCGCAATCGAACAGGCCTTCCCTGGGTTCCATAGAGTCCTACGGCAGCGGCCAACAGCGTGAACAGGACAACCAGCGGCAGGTGCCTGGCGAATGGCTCACGAGCTCGCTGGTCGCCCACCAGGGCTTCACAGGCCACGGCCACGCCCACAAACAGGGCAAACCACAGGCAGTGGCGGCGCCACAGGCCGTGCGCCCGCGGCATTCTTCCAAAAAACAGGGCCTTGACTCCGACGGCAATCAGCGGGCAAAGCATAAGCTGGGTGATGGACCAGGCGTTGACCAGACCGCGAATCTTCGCGTAGGCCGGCAACCAGCGGCTGGCCAATCTGCTCACGAACATCGGCGGGCCGAACCCCATCACGAAGAAGATCACTGCGATCACCACGCAGAGGACCGTCCAGCGGCGACCGTGGCGGGCCCCGAAAGCAGCCAACAACAGCGGGACCACACCGATGGTGATCGAGTGGTCCAGGGTGACGTCTGCGACGTATCCGAGTCCGGGAAAGATGACTTCACTCATAGCCCGCAGATCCGTGCCGAAGGACCATTCACCGTAATCTCCGCGGATGAACCCGGCGCCTGTCTGAAGCGCCGGCAAGATGGATGCGGCGGAAACGACCAAGTATGCCGCAACAAGGATGAGTCCCCGGAGAAATACTTGAGACAACTTCAGGCGTGTATTCGGTCCTACCCAGGCCGCAGTAAAACATACCATCAAGCCGGCGGCGATCATGGCAAAATAGACGATATAGGAGCCGACCAGGCCGGCAAGCCCGAACAGCAGACCGGCCATGAGTGTGTTGGGCAACCAGCTTTTCTGATAGCCTTTGATTAGGAAGAAGAATGCCCAGGGTAGCCAGGCGAGTTGAAAGACGATCGTCGAGTGCTGCAGGTGGCCATTGAGGTAACCGCATCCAAAGAAGAACACTGCCCCGAAGACCGCCGGCATGGCGGCGCCGCAGACGCGCCTGGCGAATACGTAGGCCCCGGCCGTCCCCACGAGGATGTGGACCAGTTCATACCCTTGCAGCAGGGTTAGGGACAACACGGGTCTGCCGAAATACAGAATCAGATGCAAGGGATAGCAGAGCCCGGTCTCCGGGATCCCACACCAGCTGATGCCGCCCCAGAATTGGGGCAGCCACAATGGGATGCCCCCGTTGTGATAGTAGTGTGCGTTTCTCGCGTACGCGGCGTTGTGGGGGCCCTGGAAATCGTAGGGGAAATACGAACTCCCAACGATGTACGGCCAGTAAAACGCCGCAAACAATAGACCTATGATGACCGCCGCCGCCGTATTCTCACGTCGCCACCGTTGAGGGGAGGGGAATCTGGACAGTATGGCAGGCTCCATGGCGGCTCAACCTGGGACCGCGGCGGTGAACTCGCTGAGACACTGGACGACATAGGCGATCTTCTTCTCGGTTAGCTCCGGGAACATCGGCAGAGAAAGCACCTCGGTGGCAGCGGCCTCCGCATTGGGGCATCCCGCCGTCTCCAGCCCGCTGAATGCCTCCGTCCGGTGAACGGGATAGGGATAGTGAATCCCGGTATATATCCCGCGTTCTCGCAGAGACTGCTGCAGTTCCTCTCGCTGTCCACGCTCTACCCGCACGACGTACAGATGGAAGACGTGCTCGGCCGTGTTAAGGCAACCTAGCGTGCGAATGCCGTCGACCTCCTTGAGCAGTCGATGATAAATCCCGGCGTTCTGCCGCCGGGCGTGGTTCCACTGATCAAGGTAGTCCAACTTCACAAGCAGAGCGGCGGCCTGCAACGTATCAAGACGGCTGTTATACCCAATCAATTCATGTTTATATTTTGTTGAACTGCCATGATCGCGGAGTTGGCGAACCGTCGCCGCCATGGTCTCGTCATTCGTGACCACGCAGCCACCATCGCCGCATGCGCCGAGGTTCTTGGCGGGGTAAAAGCTGAAGGTAGCGGCATGACCGAAGGACCCGGCGCGGCGGCCCTTGTATCGTGCTCCGTGGGCCTGGGCAGCATCCTCGATCACGGTGAGCTTGGCGTTCCGGGCAATCTGCAAGATCGGGTCCATGTCGGCCGGCTGTCCGTAAAGATGCACCGGGAGGATGACCTTGGTACGGCCGCTGATGTGACGCTCAATCTCAGACGGGGCAATGTTGAGCGTGTCGGGGTCGACGTCGACGAGCACCGGTCTTGCACCGCAGTGGGCGATCGCCTCCACGGTGGCCACGAAAGTGTTCGCGGCCGTGATCACTTCATCCCCTGCTCCGACGCCGGCTGCTTTCAAAGCCAGCAGCAGGGCGTCCGTTCCGCTGGCCACACCAACAGCGTGTTCCGTACCGCAGTAAGCCGCGAATCGCTCTTCAAACCGCTTCACCGCCCGGCCCAGGATGAAATCGCCCTTGTCCAGGATTTCCTGAAAGCCGGTCAACACCCGCTCCCGGATGGCCTGATGCTGCTTGTACAGATCGACAAAGGGTACTTCCTGAATCTCCGTTGACTTCAATTCCGGCATGATCGGTTCCTCACACATGTGTTTGCTTCGGCGTCAATCAACAACAGAGTGCCCCGGGCGTCACGAGAGCCAACACGGCGAACTCCCCGAGGTCCTATGGCCTCTAGTTCCGAGATGTGGCATTTAACAATATTGCCTGGTAGCGGTCAAGTTGGTGAATGGGGGAACAAGTTCCCTTGGGTCCATGACAGATCAGGCGGCTCGCGAGTGAGCCAAGCGGAGCGTGATATCGCCCGTGCCGCGTACCGAATCCGAGCCCCGAGCGCAAGCGAGCGGGTCCGAAGACCTATGGTCTGTCCGTGAAGACCCCGCGATGGCACTTGGGGCTATGAACAGCTTTGCCTGATCTGTCATGGACCCCAAGTTCCCTTCCCTTGGAGCGGAGCGGGGAATATCACGCAGTCTCTCGGAAGCGACCTGCGCCTCCCCTTGTTTGTCAACCAGGGACCAAGAGGCTAGTCTGGCCGTTCTGGCGGGTCAAGGCATGACCAAGAAGTATCGAAAGTGGAACGTAAGACTGATCAAGCTGGGTGTTTGCGCCCTAGCGCTGTGGTATCTCAGCAGCATCGTGACCCTGGAGGACTATGCTCGACTGGCCGAGGATCCCGAGAAACCGCAACGAATCCTCGACCAGACCGACCAAACCCTCCGCCTTCGCGATCCCGAGACCGGCCAAGAACGGGAGGTGCCGCGCTCGGCCCTGGCTGCCCAGGACGATCTGAAAAAGGGGCATCCGATTGAGTTCGGTCTCAAGACCGTCGTTTTCAAAGCGGATAGGGCCTGGATCGCCTGGTCGCTCCTGGCCTGCGGGCCGGGCACCTTCATCATCGCATGGCGGTTGCGGCTGCTGTTGACCATGCAGAACATCCACCTGAGCTTGCGTAACGCCATTCTGCTGACCTTTGGCGGCAACTTCCTGAACTTCGTGGCCCCAGGAATTACACTTGGAGATGTTTATAAGGCCTACCACATCACCAGGCTGACCCACAAACGGACCGAAGGGATCACTGTCGTCCTGCTGGACCGGGTCGTCGGCCTGATCAGCTTCCTGTTGATCGCCGCGCTCGGGATTGTGATTTCCTGGCAGGTGCAGACAGACGGCAACGAGCCAATGATTGGCCAGTACGGCCGGTGGGTTGGGGTTCTGATACTCGTCTTCCTCCTGACCGCCGGATTGTTCTTTTCCCGACGAATCCGCCGGATGATTCGCTATGAGGTTCTGCTCAACAAGTTGCCCTTTGCCGATAAGCTCCGGCGTGTGGACGAAACCGTGTTCAGTTTGCGATACCATCTGCGGCAAGCGGTCCTCTCGCTGGCGGTTACGTTGGTCTGCCACTTTTTTCTCATCACCGCCATCTATCTTCTGGCCCGCGGTCTCGGGCTCCCCCGGCAGACGGATCACAACCCCGCCATCTTCTATCTTGCGTGCCTCCTTGCAACATCCGTCGGCTATCTTCTTGCCGCCGTTCCCATCAGCATTCAGGGCTTCGGCTTGCTGGAGGCTGTTTTCTTTCGGGTGCTGGTCGGCGGCGGCTGGTGCAATGCCAGCGAGATGCTGGTCTTGACGCTGGGGGCTAGGCTGATCCAGATCGTCTGGGCTTTGCCCGGCGTCATCGTGATATGGTTGGGTTTTCGGCCACCGCCGCCCGGGCAAATCGAAGAACAAGAGTCGCGACTTCGGGCGGAGGGTACGCCCGATCGACATACAACGTATGCCGTGCCGACCCGTCGTCGAGGCAGTCGATAGTACCTTCCCACGCCCGATCTAGTTGCGGGTACTTGAAGGACTCGATCCGTCGGATCCGCTATTCACAGCTGGATTTGCCGTGGCGGGGTTACGTTGGCCGAGGTTCGGCGACGGCGTACATCTCCGCACACAACTCCGGGAACCTGGTACCGACCTCATTGAAGGCGTCGAGCAGGCGCTGGTCCCAATCCTCCAATTGGCTGTTGGCCAAGGGCTTGAGAAATACCCCCTCGAAGTGGCTAACGGCAAAGCCGGCCTCGGACAGATGCTCCACCAGCAAAGATCGTCGGTACACGCGGTGGTGTCCCAAACGGTGATCGCGTTCGCTCAGCGCGTCCACCTCTGCAATCATGCCCAGGGCAACACCCACGCGACGATGAAGAGACTTGGCATTCGGTACAATGACATGTAGCTTTCCTTTTGGATCGAGCCAATCGCGTAGTCGCCTCAGAAGGTCGATTGGATCCGGCAGGTGCTCCAGAGCCCGAGCCATGATGACGTCACTGTAACGACCTTGGGGCTCGAACGCCTCAAACAGCGTGTGGTGGAATCGAACATTCGCCAGTGTCGGGTCGACGGAGAGCTGATCGAGATATGCCCTGGCTCCGTCGACGACCTCGAGTTGTTCGACATCGCAGACCAGCCTACGTGTCATCACGCCGCTGGCGCACCCCATCTCCAGGACTCGGCGGCCGATGAGCTGGGGGCGGATACGCTCATAGCCATAGACGATGAGGTGGGAATCGAAGTCCTTTTCGGAGTTGTAGTCGCCGGCAATGCGTTCGAGCTTTGATGTTGCCTCGGCGTTGGTCTTGAAAGCCATGTTCTGCCCTCGTGTTCGGAAACTTGTGATCGTCTCTCATTCCGTGTGATCGCGGGGTCAAAGGACTTCGATTCCCACCTCGTCGAGCCTGTGATTTCGGCCGTTGCCAAGTACGGTCCTTGGTTCCCGGATTCGCAAGCGACAGACCTTCACGTTATTGGATGTTACCAGCTTGCGTTCGGGGCGCGACTTCCGCCGCGGGCATCAGGTGGGAGCATTAGACGGGGTTGCGCAAAGTCGGTCAAGCAGGGCTACCGAAACTGCGGAAGGGGGGCGGCGATCGGTTGTCCGTGTGCCCCCCGGCCAGGGCCGGGGGCTCTTGTGCCACGGGCTACTGAGCGATGAAGATTCGGACGGCCCGCATGATGCCGTGCGGCTTGGGGCATGCCGCTCGGTTTAAGCTGAGGACTACCCTGTCCGGCGGCGGGGTCATCGAGTCGGTCGCGCAGCCGAGACCCCCCAGCGCAGCTTGATGAGGTCTGCAAATGTTCTAACGAGGCGCTTCAGGTTTGCGCCGGTACTCGTTCCGGCGTAGCGCGCGTAATGCGGTAGGCTCATCTCCTCGATCCGGGCGCCCAACCACTTGGCCTTGACAAGCAGCTCGGTATCCACCATCGGCGTGCGGCACTGGATCGAGACGGCGTCCAGAATGCTTCTCCGGTACACTCTGACCCAGTGCAGGTCGGACATCCACAAGCCGAAGAGCAGACAGACAAGCGTCTGGTCGACCAATGAAATCATCTTGCGGATCCAAGAATCCCGCCGGCCGTCACGGTGGACCACAACCACATCGGCGTTGAGCGCCTTCTCGAAGGCCCGTGGCAGGTCGTCGGGGGAGAACTGGAGGTCGGCCGGTAGAATGACGGCGAACTCGCCTGTGGTCCGCTGGTAGCCGTCCATCAGCGTCGCACCGATGCCGAGGTTGGTCGGGTGATGGCACACGCGAACCTCGGCGTGCGCTCGGGCAAGTGTGTCCGCCAGTTCTCCGGAGCCGTCGGTTGAGCCATCATTGACGATCAAGACTTCGAATGGGTCGCCGGACCGATTCATCACATCGAGCGTCCGTGCTATCACCTCTTCCAACGACTCGCGTTCGTTGAAGCACATGATCGCCACGGAGTAACGCGGCGGCTTGGAAGATGATGCCGGGGCCAGCAAGGCGATCTCCTAGCGGCGAATCGGGACCACAACCGTCTGGCCCGTTTTCATCTTGACCGCATGCTCCGCCGGAACCGAACTGACGATCACCGAGCCGGACGCCACCCGAACGCCGTCTCCCAGTTCGACATAGGGTTCGATGAAGATGCCGGTTCCCAGTCGGACTCGATTGCCGACTTTGACGAGGGCAGACGTCATGCACCCGGGACCGGTCGAGATATCCGAGGCGAGCACGCTATGATGGTCGAACGAGTTATAGGCAGAGAAGAAGTTGTTGTCGCCCACGACCGCGCCGGTGCCGAAGTGGCAGAAGGCGCAGATCACGTTGCCGGCTCCCATTGTCGCGTCGGCGGCAACCTTGGATGTGCGGTCGATGGCGTTCGTCATCGGAATCTGTAATTCCTCGCAGACCGCGCGAAACTTAGTTCGGGCCGGGATCGACGTACTGATGGTGACGATCGCGCTGTCGAAAAAACCTTCCTCAAACATGGACTGAATCCGCTTAGGCCCCCCGACGATCGGTACGCCATAAACCTCGTTGCCCCACAGTTTGCGGTTGTCATCCAGCGCCGCGACCGCCTGACGTGCCCGGTCGTCACGAAAGATATCGATCACCTGTGTCGCCCCCAGGCCGCCGCCGATCAGCAGCACACGCTCGATGTCTTTGCTCGTCGAGAGCGGCGCGGGCATCTGAGAATAATCGACCGGTCGCGCCTCACGGATCGCCGCCTCCACGACCTTCGTTGTGATCAGGTCGCCCTGGAACAACTCTTCCAGGTCGATGCCATGCTCGGCTGCCAAATGTTCCGCTTTGATCGTCGCCCGGTAGTTTTTCTGAGGCTTGTCGGCCGCCTCCGAATCGCGTCGTTGCTGATATGCCTTCAATGAGGATTCATCGTCGAACAGATGCGCGATCGGAGCATCCAATCGAA
>Ga0190284_1000963_pt1 | contig 13562 bp, 13 predicted proteins | sample 48691812_MG_FD_161668 | JGI IMG/M metagenome (GOLD analysis project Ga0190284, IMG submission 161668) | Hydrothermal vent microbial mat bacterial communities from Southern Trench, Guaymas Basin, Mexico - 4869-18-1-2_MG | ecosystem: Environmental > Aquatic > Marine > Hydrothermal vents >...
CGAAGAAAAAAACAGTTGCATCCGATAAAAAATGGTGATATACATTTTTCAAACGCAGATAACAGCCGGATAAAAGATCCGGTTCATTAAATTCGGAACAGCAAATGTCCGGTTTCCAGGTAGTCTTACCGGTGGTTATCCATGCTCTTTATGTGTTTCCCGGGCATCAGACGGCAATTGACAGATTCCGTCTTTCTCCTTCCGGAAAGCTCGAAGTTGTTCCTAAATCAAAGTATGACTGGCTTCCATGATGGTTGCTCTGTAAAACTGCTCTGGATCAAAGCCGCCATGAACGCTTATTAATAAAGCCTTCATGAAAAAATTTCAAAAATGTGTTAAGGGAAAAAAATAATGCCCCACAAAATTGATGTTGAAAATCTGTATAAAATCTTCGGCCCGCATCCTGAAAAAGCACTCAAGCTTTTAAAGGAAGGAAACACCAAAGATGAGATCATGAAAATGACCAAACACGGTGTCGGTGTCGCAAACGCGTCGTTTTACGTGGATGAGGGCGAGATACTGGTCATCATGGGTCTTTCAGGAAGCGGCAAATCAACGCTTGTCCGATGCATCAACCGGCTTATCGAGCCGACTTCCGGGAAAGTGCTTGTGAACGGGCAGAATGTTACGCAGCTGACCACGGAAGAATTGCGTAAATTCAGACAGAAAAATTTCGGAATGGTCTTCCAGAACTTTGCTCTCTTCCCCCACAGAACAGTTTTCCAGAACGTGGAATACGGGCTGGAAATCCAAAATGTGGATCCCGAAGAGCGGAGGGAACGTGGAATGCAGGCTTTGGAGCAGGTGGGCCTTAAAGGATGGGAAGACTCCAAACCCTCCCAACTGAGCGGCGGTATGCAGCAACGCGTCGGACTGGCCCGCGCACTCGCGCTTGATGCGGACATCATGCTCATGGACGAGGCTTTCAGCGCACTGGATCCCCTCATCCGGAAGGATATGCAGGACGAGCTGCTGACATTGCAGGATGAAATGCAAAAGACCATCGTGTTCATCAGTCATGATCTGGACGAGGCAATCAAACTCGGCGACAGAATCGTCCTTATGAAAAACGGGGCCATTGTTCAGGAGGGAACCGCGGAGGAGATACTGACGAATCCTGTGGATGACTATGTGGCCAGATTTGTTGAAGACGTGGATATGAGCAAGGTGCTGACCGCTGAATCGGTGATGGTGAAGCCGGCAGAAAAGGCCTATTTCAAAACAGACGGGCCAAGAGCAGCCCTGCGTAAAATGAAAACCGCCGGCATATCCTCCATTTTTGTCCGTAAAGACCGAAAACTGGCAGGGATGGTGACCGCCATTGATGCTGTCAAAGCCGTGGAGAGAAGAGACAAGACATTGGAAAATATTATGACTCATGATTTTGTGAAAGTTTCCCCGGAAATGCCGGCCAATGAGCTGATTCCGTTTTTGGCTGACAACAGTTATCCCCTAGCCGTGGTGAACGAAAAAAACAGACTGCTGGGCGTGATCATAAAAGGATCGCTGCTGGCAGGACTTTCAGAAAGAGGTGCAAATTAATGGAAAATTATCGGATTCCAATCGGACGCTATATTGAAAAGTTCATTGATTTTTTTGTTGAAAATTTTTCCTTCATCACCAAATCATTCTCCGAGGTGACAGAAAACGGCCTGGAAGCTGTGGAGGCCGGGATGATGCTCATCCCCCCCCTGCTGTTCATCCTTCTTTTTTCTTTGCTGGCCTGGTATCTGAGTCGTAAAAACAGGGGAATAACCCTGTTTTCCGTTCTGGGACTCCTGCTGGTATGGAATATGGGCCTGTGGGAAGCCACCCTCAGCACCATTTCACTGGTTCTGATATCCACGCTGTTTGCCATTATTATCGGGGTCCCGCTGGGTATTGCATCCTCTATGAATAATATCATTTATAAAATTGTCTTTCCAATTCTTGATATTATGCAGACCATGCCTGCGTTTGTCTATCTGATCCCGGCCATTCCCTTTTTCGGTCTCGGCAAAGTGGGGGCGATTTTCTCCACTGTCATTTTCTCCATGCCCCCGGCCATCCGACTGACCTGTCTGGGAATCAGGCAGGTTCCGAGGGAACTGGTTGAATGTGCGGAGGCTTTCGGATCTGACAGATGGCAGAAGCTGTTCAAGCTTGAGCTGCCCCTGGCCGCGCCCACCATAATGGCCGGCATCAACCAGGCGGTCATGCTCGCGCTGTCCATGGTGGTCATTGCTGCCATGATCGGGGCAAAAGGGCTTGGCGGCGAGGTCTGGCGAGCCATTCAGCGGATGGAGATGGGTATGGGGTTTGAAGCCGGTATCGGCATTGTCATAGTGGCAATTATTTTGGACAGGGTGCTGCAGAAAGTGGGCGCCCGAAATTAAACTTTTTTAATTTTTTAAGGAGGTGTTATGAGAAAGAAGTATGTTTTTTCGGCATTTGTCTGGGCACTTGCACTGTGTTTTCTCACCGCAGGTTCTGCATTCGCAGACAAGAAAAAAGTGGAAATTGCTTATGTCGAGTGGTCTTCGGAAGTGGCCAGCAGTAATGTGGTCAAGGCAGTGCTCCAGGAAAAAATGGGGTATAAATGTGAACTCACCGCTGTTTCGGTGGGGCCGATGTATGTAGCTGTTGCGGCCGGTGATGTGGATGGCATGGTCGCTTCATGGCAGCCATTGCAAAAGGCAAATCTGGACAAGGTTGCTAGTAAGTTGGACGACTTGGGCCCGAACATGGAAGGCGTACTCAGCGGTCTGGTCGTTCCGGATTACGTCACCATTAACTCCATTGAAGAAATGAATGCCAACGCGGACAAGTTTGACGGCAAGATCATCGGCATTGATCCGGGCGCGGGCATTATGCAAAAGTCAGAAATCGTCATAAAGGATTACGGTCTCTCCAAGTTTAAGCTTATGGAGAGTACCGGTGCGATGATGGTTGCTGCTCTCAAAGACGCGATCCGTCAAAAAAAGTGGGTGGTTGTCACTGGTTGGACCCCTCATTGGAAATGGGGCGTATGGAAGCTCAAATATCTGAAAGATCCCAAAGCGATTTACGGCAAAGTCAGCGACGGTTTCATCAAAACCCTTGTGCGAAAGGGCCTGAAGAAAGACATGCCTGATGTCTATAAGTTTCTGGACAATTTCAAATGGACAGGTGATGAGATGGCCGCGGTGATGGTCGCGATCAAAGACGGGATGAAACCGTATGATGCAGCCAAAAAATGGATCTCGGAGAACGGGGCCAAGGTTGATGGCTGGCTGAAATAAAAACCCGGCTTTTTTACTGACGGAAGTATCATCAGACTAAAATCATCTTGCCGGACGGGACGGGGTTTGCAATCCCGTCCGGCAATCTTAGCTTGATGCATACGGGAGTTAATTCCGAGGCTGAAACCCAAAGCAGGCCAATCCTTTAATCAAACATAAATTTGAACTTGAACTAAATGAAATGCAACCTTTATTCAAATTTATTTCAGAAATGCGAAATACGCTCGGCCGTCCCGATCCCCCGCTCCTCACAGAGCTGCATGGCCCTTCCGTCTGATTATAACGGATTCAGGGGAGACTCCCACACCTGCCCTCAGACAGATACTGCCTGAACGTGCAGGTTTAAGCTTTGTGCCCCCTTTGTGCCCTTTGTGGTTAAAAAAGGTGCGACGCAGGGCTGATTTCAGGCCTCCCCTGAAAGCGTTATAATCAGTTTTTTCGTTCTATCTTTCGTACTTCGCCAGAATTTTTTTCAACGTGCCGTCCTTTATAATCTTTTTCAGCCCGCTGTTAAACGCCTCCAATTTCTGCTGACCGTCGGGTATCTTTTTTGAAAACATAAGATGCAGTTTGTTTATATACAAAGACGGAGACAGAGGTTCCAACATATCTTTCTCATGCCCGGGCAGTTTCTCGTTAATGAGATAGCGTCCCCCAAATTTGTCCGTAACAATCAGATCAGCCTGTTTCAAAATTAACTTTTTTATATTTAGCATCTCGTTTTTGGAGATTTTCTTGTCCAAAAAATCCGCTTTGTCAAATTCAGGAGAGTTCGCATATCTCCTGACAACCCCGATTCTGTAAGGCTTTAACGCTTTCAGCGAACCATCCCAGAAAATCGAAGCATCCTTTCTTTTGTAGAACACGACAGTCCATGTAAGCATCCGAAAGCAGATATGTTTTAGCCCGCTCCTCTGTATAATACGCATTGGCTACCGCGTCATATTTTCCCTCTTTGACTTCTTCAAGGGCTCTGATCCAAGCCATGAAATTGTATTCTGTCTTATAGTCTTCACGCTCATAAGCCACTGATACGAGTTCCGACATAATCCCGTAGTTCGGCAGAAACCGCCCGGAATAAGGCGGCCAGTTCACTGCGACAATGGTGACAGTCTTTTCGGCAGCCATTCCCTCAGCCATGCAGACAAACCACAACACAAAAACAACAGTAAACTTTTTCATCACATTTTCCTATCATTACCGTTTAAAGGGTCTATAAACATTCCTGATTCTAACGGATTTTGTGGTTGCATAAGACTGATCCCTGCAAACCGCAGATGAACGCTGATGAACGCTGATGCTCCCGCACTCTGACCGGCTCACAGGCCAAATTGATTTTCAATATCCTGCCGTAATTCCCAGACATCTGATTACCTCCTTTAAAAAAATGATAACATTTCTGTAAAGTTTAAAGTGAAAAGTTTATAAGAGAACCTCTCACTTACAACTTTCCCCTGAGAATTCTCAGGGGACAATGCGTTTTTTTACATCGCATCGCATTTCCATACCGGCTGATCCACCGGGCTTCAACGATGAATCATATCTCTTGTACCAATATTCTATAACTGCCAATCCGCCTTTTATCAGTTTATCCCAATTTTCTTGATTCAGTGTATATGTCCGGGTCCCAGGACGGTAATGGACAATGGAATTCCGTATCTCATAAAAGAAATCAAACTTCTTTCCCTCAGTATCCCCGACCAACGAGTTCTTCACCTCCCGAAGAAGTTCCCGGACATCAGGAGATGCGCCATCTATCAGTTTGTTGATTGCTTCCGCTTCCTTGGGCCACCATTTGATCCTTTCTTCAATTTCTATGGAAAGTTCAAGTAATGATATAGAACAGCCTATATTTTGATAAAGTTCATCAAGAGAGACTATGGGAAATAGACACTCCAGACACCTGTAAATATCAAGAAATGAGAATTTCCAGTGGATGGCGGTCAGGCTTAAAAGCAGATTTTCATAAGGGATATTGGAGACACCTTCCAGAAACATCTTTTTAAATTTACGGATCGTTTCAGGTGAAAAGGACAAAAAAATATGGTCACTGTATTGGCAGACGGCGTATCCTGCTATCCGAAACAGATCATCGCCCCTCAATGGAGAATCGTCTCTGATCTCATACACATAAAATGGTTCAAAAAATTTGACAATATCATTAAAATCATGGCCTGAATAGGATGGATCGGTTTTGTCCCTGCCATACTGAAATAAAACTTCATCCACTATCGAAAAAGGATCACTCCCCTGGCGAACAGGAATGTCCAGGTCAGAAAGCAAAGCTGTGGCAAGTCCTGCATTCAAAGGAACCTGGTTTAAAATCTCGATAAAGCTGATGGAAGTTTCCCAACCGACAATTACAAAATATTCTTTTTCATCAAATTCTATGGATGAAACTTTTAACATGGGCAGGATAGGATAAGGATACCTGTCCCTGTCAAGAGCTTTCAATTCTTTAAGCCACTTCTTGCCTTCATCATCTGTCTTAATATAACGAATAGCATCAGGTTGTTCAACGGAGACATCACTCTCTTCGACAAATTCAACCAACTTGGAAAAAATATGCCTGTTCGCTCTGATCATATTTCTCGCCATAAATCAGTAAGCCCTCCAGCAGGCCCTCATATTGTCGAGATTGAAATTTTCTTCAACCAGAACCTTAAAGGCGTCTAAAAAGAACTTTCTTTCAAAATTCCCGACTTTTCCGGAGCTTCGGGAAATCGCTTCATTCAGGGTGGTAAAATCCAGAAAAATTCCGATATCTGCGCTATTCCTCTTCTCTAATCTGTCCAACAAATTTTCAGCATTTTCTCTGATCACTTTCCACCTTTCTTTCTGGTCTTCACGATGAACACCCGGCCTGCCGAATACATGAACCGCAATGGCAGCCGCGAAGCCGACCCGGGCCGGTTGGCTGGCAAACAGTTTTTTCCCGCTGTTGAAACGGTTTCCCATGCCTTCTTCTCCATCTTCACACACATAACTTCCGAACACTTTGTCAAATCTGAACAGAAGTTTCAGAAATTCGTAAAACGTCTGAGTAAATTTACGCTCACTCGTTGCTTCGATAAAATCAAGCCTTGTAAATTCATCAGCCAGCCGCTCTTTCACGTCAATCTTTTCTTTTCTTGAGCCAAAGACCAGGAACAACTCAATTATCTCGTTGGCCTGGAACTGTCCCGGAGCTTTCCGCCGCATTTTGTCATCCACCTCCCACACTTTCATATCCGGAATTTCTTTCTTAATTTCTCTGAGCATCATCCTGAACACCACCTCAATCTGCCTTCTCAGATTCCAGGGCACCTGACCGGTATTCAGGATCAGCATCCGGTAAACCAGATTGTTTGTGCTACGGGCAATCCAATACTCGACACGCATTTCACGGGCAGACAGGTCTGTATCATCCTGAACATTAAATAATGCCGTGGTTCTCTGCATTCCGTCAATGATTGATATGTTATCTTCTGATATACTCTCACACAAAGCGTCAAAAGATGACGGATCAAACTTTTCAAATTCATCATCAGGGACAACCATTCCAAGTACAACCGGCGGAAGCACGGTCCCTTTTTTCAGATCTTCGATCATCCGTTTTCTTATCCGGATCGCTGTGCTTGTTTTTAATGTATCCCTCTGACCTTCGATTCCGCCCCGGTTTCCGTAAATTTTCTTGACAATATCCAGATAATTTTTTACCGGAACGACCTTCATTACCGAATAACAATCAGTTCTTTCGTCTTTTAAACAAAATTGGTTTTCCATAACTATAATCTTCTTTCCTTTCTGAACGTATTTCGATTTGTCAGGCGACCATTGCCCTTTGTTTCTGCTTTATGCTCCTGGCTGACTTCTCAAAAGGCGTTGGAACATTAGCGGAAATTCCTCTGGCAACCTTTCCGAAATTACGGGTGGCAGGGAACTGTATGAACTTTTAATATCCACATTAAGATTCTGACACAATATGCTTATTATCCTTGTCAGGTTGTTAATTGTCGGATTTCCGCCGGCAGACAGCATACGGTGCAGACTTTTGCTCGGTCTGTCAGTATGAGTCTTGCAGTGACCGGTTCACCGTTAAGAAAGAGAGAAACTGCCTCGTCAAGCAACGCTGCGGCAAATGACGGATCTTGCCGAAGCCGGTTATTCACTGTCTCTTTGTAATCTCTGGTAATTTCGGACATGCTCATTTCCTCTTAATTCTGACCGCCTCTTTTTTGCGCTGTCTGTATTCTTTGTACAACCTGCTGAAATTACTGAGTCAGGTACCAGCGGTTCTCTCCGATACGGAAGCCGGACATAAGTGCCCGGGCATAAATGTGCCCGTTTTTATTCTCTGTGTTCTCTGTGCCTTTGTGTGAGATATCGGCGTGTGACGCTCTGAAATTGCAGCCTCCCGCATCCGTTATAATCAGTCATTTTCCATGGTTTTGAATTTTGGATTGGCTGGCAAACAGGTTTCAACTCTATTCTATTGAATTCGTCAAGCTTCTGTCTCAAAAATCAAGTTTCAAAAGCAGCTCCGGCAGACCTGTCATTTCAAGTTCAACCATGAAAACTGCTGCGAAATGCCGTCTCACAGCCCTTCGCACCTCGGCCACGGATATTTCCCGTGAAAGCTCCCGTTCCACAGTAGTCACGCTCACACCTTGCAGGCCACAGGGGTTTATCCATCCAAAGGGTTCCAGAGAGAGATTCACGTTGAACGCAAACCCATGGAAAGAGATTCCTCGGCGGACAGCAACCCCCAGGCTTCCCAGCTTGCTGTTGCCGACCCATACGCCCCTGTTCACGGGATTCCGTTCCGCATGCACCCCGAAATCCCCAGCCGTCCGGATCATGACTTCTTCGAGATTTTCCACATAATCCACGACTTTCAGCCGGGCCTCCCGCAGATTGATAATGGGATAGCCCACCAGTTGGCCTGGCCCGTGGAACGTGATATTTCCGCCCCGCTCCGCACGGATCACAGGAATCCCTGATTTTTCCAGAAAAGCCTCGGACACCACCAGATTTTCGAGTCCCCCCCGGCGCCCCAAAGTGAATACCGGGGGGTGTTCCAGGCACAGGACAACATCCGTCCTGATGCGTTTCTCTTTCCTGGCAGCCAAGAGCCTGTATTGCAGTTCCAACGCTTCCCCATACTCAACAGGAGGCAGATCCGCATACAGACACCTCCGAGGCTTCAGATGCTGATCTTCAACTTTCAACTTTCAACCCACGAGACAAAGTTTCCGGGCGGCCGTCTCGATACCTGCGAATCTCATTTACTATTGGATCATTCATTGTCTTCTCCCAATAAATCTTCGGGTGAACACATATACTTTAGGTTTTAATCAAATAACTTACTGGCGCGCTTCTTTTTCCTGGCAGCCAAGAGCCTGTATTGCAGTTCCAACGCTTCCCCGTAATCAACAGAAGGCAGATCAGCATACAGTCACCTCCGAGGCTTCAAATGCTGATCTTCAACTTTCAACTTTTCACTTTCAAGCTTCAGCCCGCGAGACACGGCTTCCGAGCTGCCGCGGTTTCATCCATCCGCCTGGATCTGGGTTTTGTCGGCGATTCGTGCAACACATCCGGATTCTCCTTTGCCTCCTCCGCGATGGCTTTAAACGCGTCAATGAAAAGATCAATATCTTCTTTTGACTCAGTCTCGGTCGGCTCAACCATGATAGCACCTTGAACCACCAGCGGAAAATAGACGGTGGGCGGATGAAACCCGTAATCCATCAGACGCTTGGCCATATCCAGCGTGGTCACTTTCTGAGCAGACTGATTTTTATCCGTGAACACGCACTCATGCATACAGGGCTTGTTGTATGGAAGATGAAATGTTCCCTTCAGCTTTTCTTTCATATAATTGGCGTTCAGTACCGCCAACTGGCTTGCTTTTTTCAGTTCCGCACCCATGCTCATGATATAGCTGTAAGCCCTTACCATGATCCCGAAATTTCCGTAAAACGCGTGCAGTTTTCCCACAGACTCAGGAAAATTTTCAGAAAGAACATATTTATCATTTTCCTTAACTACGCGGGGAACAGGGAGAAATTTCTCCAGATGCTTTCTCACGCATACCGGACCGGACCCGGGACCTCCGCCGCCGTGAGGCGTTGAAAAGGTTTTATGAAGGTTGAGATGCAGCACATCAACCCCGATGTCGCCCATGCCGACAATTCCCATGACCGCGTTCATATTTGCCCCGTCCCCATAAACCAGCCCGTCTTTTGCGTGGACAATCTCCGCGACTTCTTTGATGTTTTCCTCAAAAAGTCCGAGGGTGTTTGGGTTGGTGACCATGATGCCCGCTGTGTCCTCATCCATGAGCTTCTCCACCGCCTCTGGAGAAAGGACACCCTGTTCATTGGATTTCACAGGAATGGATTTGAAACCGCAGAGCGATGCGCTGGCCGGGTTTGTCCCGTGTGCGGTGTCCGGAATGAGGATCTTTGTGCGGGTGGACCCCTTGCTTTTATGGTATGCATAAAAAATGAGCATCCCGGTAAGTTCTCCGTGCGCGCCGGCAGCCGGTTGCAGTGAGACCGCATCCAAGCCGGTGATCTCCGCCAGGAACCGCTCCAAGTCAAACATCATTTTCAGGGTCCCCTGGGACAAAGTGACCGGAAGCAGGGGATGTGCATTGGCAAATCCCTGGAGAGCCGCCTGTCTCTCATTGGTCTTGGGGTTGTACTTCATGGTGCATGATCCCAGCGGATACATGCCGGTGTCAACACCGAAATTCCACGTCGAGAGCCGGGTGAAATGGCGGATCACATCCAGTTCGCCCAGGTCGGGAAAATCCGGACCGTCACCCTTGAGCGAATCATCCAAGGGCGTTGCGTCAACATCCCGCCGGGGAAGAGAAAATCCCATCCGCCCTTTTTTTCCCTTTTCCCAGAGCAACGGCTCATTCAATACCAGACCAGTAGTGCCTAAGGATTCTTTCACGATTTTACCTCCTTTATCAAGACATCCATGTCGTTTTTGCTCCTGGTCTCGGTGACACACAGGAGACAGTGATTCTTCAGATCAGGATAGTAGGACGCAAGCGGAAGACCTGCGACGATATTTTTCTGCAACAGGCGCTCGTAAGTCTTCTCAAAGCCTTCCGGAAATTCCACGACAAATTCATTGAAAGTCGGCGCGTCAAAAGCGATTTTGAACCCCGCTTTTTTCAATCCTCTTTTCAGATACTCGGCTTTGTCACGGTTGAGTCCGGCAAGCTCTCTCATGCCAGTGCCGCCTACGGAAGCCATGTACATGGTGGCCATTGTCGCACAAAGTCCCTCATTGGAACAAATGTTGGAGGTGGCTTTTTCCCTGCGGATATGCTGCTCCCGCGTGGAAAGAGTCAGGACAAAGCCCCTGTTTCCGTCCATATCTTTGGTCTGTCCGATCAGACGTCCCGGCATACTTCGCACATATTTGTTTTTTGCAGCGAATATTCCGAGTCCCGGGCCCCCGAAGGACCGGGGAATGCCGAGACTCTGGCCTTCTCCGCATGCGATATCCGCATCCTGAGAACCGGGACTTTTCAGAAGACCGTAAGCCAGAGGCTCTGAAAAGCAGGTGATGAACAGGGCTTTCTGCTCGTGAACCTTTTCTCCGATGGCCTGCAGGTCTTCAATGCATCCGAAAAAATTGGGCGACTGAACTGCAACGCCCGCAAGGTCATCTATTCCGTCCAGGGCTGAAATATCGGTTCTTCCGTTTTCGAGATACGGAAGCTCCACGACTTCATAAGGTGTGGGTTCCAGATAGGTCTGAACCACACGGCGATACAGCGGATGAACCAGACTTGACACAGCGACTTTTTTCCGTTTGCGTCCGATGCGAATGCTCATAAGCAATGCTTCGGCCAGCGCGGACGCTCCGTCATACATGGATGCGTTTGCAACTTCCATACCCAAAAGCCGTGAGACAAGGGTCTGGTATTCGTAAATTGCCTGGAGAGTCCCCTGGCTGATTTCCGGCTGGTAAGGGGTGTAGGCAGTGGAAATCTCCGAGCGGCCCATCAGGTAACTGACGGATGAGGGGATATAATGCTCATAGCTCCCTGCGCCCATAAACACTTTGTATTCCGGGGACACAGCCATGTCGCCCGCGAGATTGTCCATATGCTCATTGAGTTCCCACTCTGTCAGCGGGTCCGGCAGTTTAATATCGCCTTTTCGGCGGCAATCTTCCGGGATCGTCGAGAAAAGTTCATCAAAATTTTTCGCTCCCACGACCTGAAGCATTGCGGCAATATCTTCTTCAGTATGAGGCAAATATCTCATATTACAGTCCTTTCAATATTTCAAGATAATCATCCTTGTTTTTGAGAGTATCCACCTCAGCCGGGTCAGCAGGCTTGATATCAATCATCCAGCCCCCTGTGTATGGCTCCGAGTTTACCAGTTCAGGCTCGTCGGCAAGCGTTTCGTTTATGGCAAGGATCTCTCCGCTAATGGGCATGTACAATTCGGAAACCGCCTTGACAGATTCCAAAGTTCCGAACTCATCCCCTTTTTCAAACGTGGCGCCCGGATCAGGCAGTTCCACGAACACGATCTCCCCGAGCTGATTCTGGGCATAATCGCTGACACCGATTCTCACCTTGTCAGCATCTGCTTTGGCCCATTCATGATCCTCTGTGTAACGCAGATCGTCCGGCAACATTATTTCGCTGATTTTCTTACTCATATTCTTTTCTCCTTATTGTTTGGGAGTTTTAAGGTTTGTGCCTGACAAAAAAATCGTATTGTGACAGCAAAGTGACAACATGATCGTCTCAAAAAATCTGTCAGGCGCATCATTACACACTCTGTGTTATCAGAGTTTCTGAAAAATTTTCAGCAAAAAATCAATAATATTACATAATATTTACTTTTAATATAAAGAATTGTCAAGAATAAATTTGGAGGTGATTACATGAATGGTTTTGAATAATTTCCATTGTGTTTGGAAAATCAGCATATTACAGGAATCATTTTGTAAAAACGCAAAGACAGTTTTGAATTTTTTTTATTAACTTGATAGTGAAAAGTTCAAAGCAAAAAAAGGGAAACAGGCTTATAACTTGTTGAAATTATTGATCGTCATATATTGACCGGAAGATACTGATATTAATAATCTCAAAGGGTTGCTGATATCCCGGGATAAAAACCCGCTCCCGTTGGATTGACAAAATCCGGCGGAAATGCCTGGGATTTGCCAAGCGAGCAGGGAGCAGACGGTGGGAATTGTTATTAAATTGGCAGCGTCAGCTCTCCGCACAGGCTTTTCTGCATTTCTTTCTTTACTTCCTCTGATGAATATCCGGTGCTGAATAAGTAAAACAACTTGGCCAGAGCGGCTTCAATGGTCATGTCAAAGCCGCTGATCACGCCCGCCCTTGCCAAGACTGAGCCAGCCACATAATCGCCCATGCTGACGCTTCCTTCGAGGCACTGGGTACAGTTCACGATAACGACCCCGCGATCTGTGGCTTCTTTTAACACGGCAATGAGATGTCTGTCCTGATCAGGCCCGTTCCCCACGCCATAAGTTCCCAATACCAGGCCCCTGAGCGGCGGCTGAAGCATGTTGCTCACCACCAGGGACGAAATCCCCGGGAAAAGCCGCAATGTTCCGACCGTCGGCTCATTGAACTGCTGCACGGTTAATGGCACTGTTTCAGGAGGTGGCGGTAAGATCAGGTCTCTGTTGATATCAATTCCGACACCGGCAACACCAAGGGCCGGGAAATTCGGTGAGGCGAATGCGTCAAAGCCGTCCGCACTGACTTTTACCGAGCGGCATCCGCGTAGCAGTTTATTGCCGAAGTAGAGGCAGACTTCAGGGATTTTGGAATTGGCGGCGATGATCAGCCCGGTAATGAGGTTCTCCCTGGCATCGTTGCGTATCTCGCATAAGGGAATCTGTGAGCCGGTGATGATGACCGGTTTCCCAAGTCCCCGGAGCATGAATGGCAACACTGATGCCGTATAAGCCATGGTGTCCGTGCCATGCAGAACAATGAAGCCGTCGTATTTCTCATAATTGTCGGCAATATCCCGGGCAATCCTGAACCAGTCATCCGGCATCATGTTTGACGAATCAAGCAGAACATCGTACTTGTGAAGTGTATAATCCGGCATGGCAGCATCCCTGAGTTCCGGCATGAGAGACATCTGTGTTTTCAGATACCCGGGTGCCGGCGCATATCCATCAGGTGTCTTACTCATGCCGATGGTTCCGCCGGTGTAGGCGATATAAACTTGTTTTTTCATCTGATTCTCCTTACCGATTCAGGAAAATGCAGGGTGGGTGGAGCGCAGC
>Ga0190284_1000965_pt1 | contig 13539 bp, 13 predicted proteins | sample 48691812_MG_FD_161668 | JGI IMG/M metagenome (GOLD analysis project Ga0190284, IMG submission 161668) | Hydrothermal vent microbial mat bacterial communities from Southern Trench, Guaymas Basin, Mexico - 4869-18-1-2_MG | ecosystem: Environmental > Aquatic > Marine > Hydrothermal vents >...
GACATCGGCGGCAGGCCGAACCGCTTGCGTTGCCTTTCAACCGCAGCGGTCAGCGGCGTCGTCAGACCGGTCTCCTCGAATGTCTTGATGACCTTCTTCACCGGGTCCGGGTAGATACTGCGATCCGCCAGCATGTTCTTGAGCGAGATAATCACCTCGACCGGCTTGACCTCCTGCGGGCAGCGCTCGTGACAACTGTAGCAATTCGTGCATTGCCACAGGATCGAGTCTTCGGTAAGCAATTCCTCCCCGAGTCCGTACAAGATCTTCAACATGATCTCTCGGGGACTGAACTCGTCGCTGTACATCGTTGCCGGGCAGTCGCCGACGCATGCGCCGCACTGGTAGCAGAAGCCGGCTAGGTTGCCTTCGACCTTCTCGGCCAACTCCCGCCGGAAGTCGAAGTTGACCCGCACGACGTCGTCATTCTTGTTGGCCGCATCGGGCATGCGCGTGGCTCCTATGATTAGCTAAGCTGGCTCCGCTAATGATTGAACAGTCCCGGAATCTGTCCCCCGCCCCTGGAAGGGGCGGGGCACCCAAATTGCGTGACTCCTCTGATCTTCAAAGCCGTCAGTTTTCACCTTTCGATTGCCGGTTTTCGGCCTTCTTCTTCATGTGCCGGATACTGTTCGAGCGGCACTTGGGGCAGGACCGCTCCTTGTCTTCTCCCTTTTCGACCTTTTCCTGATACTCGTGTCCGCACATCATGCAGCAGAAGGTCTTGATTGTTGTCGTTGCCATAACGGAACTCCGGGCTATTGACGATTTACGATTGGAGACTGCTGTTAATCGTAAATCGTCATTCGTCAATTCACAACTGCCGCCTCGGCCTCTTCCTTCTTCTTCGGGGCCTTCTTGGGTTTCGGTTTCAGCGCCTCTCGCGCGTGCTCGATCTCTTCCATGGTGACGGTCTTGCGCAGCTCCTCCATCTGCTTCATCACCTTGGCAAACTTCTGCCCTTCGGCGGCACTAATCCACTCCAACTGAAGCCGTTCAGGCCGCACGCCGGCCTTCTCCAGCTTGTTCCATAGACGCTGCACACGCTTGACCGTCTCCCGGTTGGCGCTGATGTAGTGGCAGTCGGCGTAGTGGCACCCGGAAACCAACACGACCGGCGCCCCGCACCGAAACGCCTCCAGGACCATATCTTCAGAGACGCGCGCCGAGCACATCGTCCTGACCACGCGATTCGACGCCGGGTATTTGATGCGTGAAATCCCGGCCATGTCGCCGCCGGCATAGGAACACCAGTTGCAGGCAAAGACAAACACCTTGTCCTGCGGGTTGTTCGCCAGGACGGCGTGCACCTGCGCCTTGAGTTGGTCGTCGGTGAAGTGCCGCATCGTGATCGCGCCGAATTGGCAGGTCGCCCCGCAGGCGCCACAGCCTGCGCACGCCGCCTCTATGACGACGGCGACCTCGCCCTTCTTCCATGTGATCGCTCCGTATGGACACACCGACGCACACAGCCCGCACTTCTTGCAGGCTTGCTCGTCGATGCGGCTGGTGATCGCCTCGATCTGGATCTTACCGGCATTGAGCAGCGCGCCGGCCCGAGAGGCCGCGGCGCCGGCTTGGCACACCGAGTCCTTGATGTCCTTGGGCGACTCACAGAAGCCCGCGAAGTGCACCCCGCGCGTCGGCGCGTCGACCGGCTTGAGCTTCGGGTGCGACTCCATAAAGAAGCCGTCCGAGGTCTTCGACAGCGTCAGCATCCCGGAGATCTTGGCGAGATCCTTCGGCGGTATGACGCCCACGGACAGGACGAGCATGTCGAGTTCGTGGCGTTCCAGCACACCCTTTCTACCGTTGCCGTTGCCCTTGGTCGTATTCTCGACGGTCACAACGAGGTTCCCCGTCTTCGGGTCTTCCTCAACGTCACCCGGCAGCCCCCGGATGTAGTGTGTGCCCGCCTCCTTGGACCTCTGGAACATGTCCTCGAACGATTTCCCGAACGCCCGGATGTCCTGGTAGAAAACGAAGTTCTCCACGTCCGGATAGTGGTCGGCCAGAAGCAGCGTGTCCTTGATGGTGTTCATGCAGCAGATGTTGGAGCAGTAGGGCCGGCCGATCTTCGGGTTTCTCGATCCGACGCACTGGATGAACCCGATGCGTTTGGGACGCTCGTGATCGCCCGGGCGCACGAAGTGGCCGGCGGTGGGGCCGCCCGCACAGATCAAGCGCTCGAACTCCATGGAAGTGATCACGTTGTCGAAACGGGTGTACCCGTACTCGTCCATCTCCGTGGGGTCGTACACGTCCAGCCCGATCGCCACGATGACCGCCCCGATCTCCCGCGTGATGATCTCGTCCTTGTCGTCGTAGTCGATGGCGTTCTTTTCGCAGACCTCGGCGCACTTGCCGCACGCTATCGGGTTGATGCCGAGGCAGTCGTCCATGTTGAGGATGTAGGAACAGGGCACCGCCTGCGGGAACGGAATGTAGATCGCCTTACGCGACGACAGACCCATCTGGTATTCATCCGGCTTGCTGACCGGGCACACCTTGACGCACTCCTCGCACGCGTTGCACAGATCGGGATCGACGTAACGGGCCTTCTTGCGGATCTTCACCGTGAAGTTCCCGACGTATCCCGAGACTGCATCGACTTCGCTAAAGGTGAGCAGTTCGATATTTGGATGCCGACCGGCATCGATGGCCTTCGGGCCCAAGATTCATATCGAACAGTCCATGGTGGGATAGGTCTTGTCCAGTTGGGCCATGATCCCACCAATGGTCGGCTCCTTCTCGACGAGGGTCACCTTGTGCCCCGCATCGGCGAGTTCGATGGCGGCTTCAATGCCCGCCACGCCGCCGCCGATGACCAGTGCCCGCCTGGTGACGGGGACGGTCAGTTCTTCCTGCGGCTGTAGGAATCGTGCCCGAGCCACCGCGCTGGCTACCAGGTCCTTCGCCTTCATCGTCGCGGCATCCCAGTCTCCGGGATGCACCCACGAGCAATGCTCGCGGAGGTTGGCCATCTCCATCAGGTATGGATTCAGGCCGGCATCCCGCACGCACTGCCGGAAGGTGGGCTCGTGCTGCCTCGGCGTGCAGGACGCGACGACGACCCGATTCAAACGATGCTTTGCGATCGCGTCCTTGATTTCGTTCTGACCCGGGTCCGCACAGGTGTACTTGTTACGGACCGCGCACACCACATCGGGCAGTGTCTCGGCGTACTCGGTCACCGCGCCGCAGTCCACGGCGCCGGCAATGTTCAACCCGCAATCGCAGATGAACACGCCCATGCGGATTTCTTCACTCGGTGGTTTGGAAACCATTAGCTATCCTTCCTACTTATGGCAATCTTCTCTGTAGGGTTAGCCTTGTTCTTTACGTTGCCGCCCCCAGGTCAGGGCGGGGGGCTCTTCGGTTCACTACTTCAGCGATTCGGCCACCACTTCGGCCACGTCGCGCAATTCGATCTCGATCTCGTCTCCGATGTTGGGGTCTTGCATGGCACAGCGGAAGTGCACCTGGCACTTCGGACATGCCGTCACAAGCACATCCGCGTCGGTCGCCCTTGCCTCTCGCAGGCGATCCACCTGGATCTGCTTGGCATAGCGATCGCAGTTGGACCAGGTGCCGCCCGCGCAACACATCGCGCTGGCGCCGGACCGTCGCATCTCCGTCAACTCGATCCCCGGAATGGCATTCAATACATGCCGCGGGGCATCATAGATTCCCAGGTGGCGCCCCAGGCGGCACGGATCTTGGTACGTAACGCGGTGCGGGCCGTCCGACTTGTATTTCAATTCATCCGAGCGATCGGCCAGGAACTCGGTGATGTGTACGATCCGCGGCATCTTGCCCTTGAAGAACGGCTCGTAATCAACCTTCCACGTCCGCAGGCACTCCGCGCAGGAGGTGACCAGCACCTCCGCCCCGCTGTCGGCGACGAGCTTGACGTTGTGTTTTGCCAATAGCTCGAAGTTCTTGTGGTCGCCGTTCCACAGCAGGTCATGGCCGCAGCATCGCTCCTCCGGCGAGACCACCGGCGTCACGCCCAGCTTGTTCATCAACTGCACCGCGGCCCGTGTTCCATTGAGAGTCGAGACCTGAAAATCCGGGAAAAAGGCATCGTAGTACATCGTGCAGCCGGTCCAGTAGAAAATCTCGCCTTTCTTGGGCTCGGTTTTCAGGTTGCCTTTCAACCAGGCCATGCGATCCTGCTGCGTGCCGCCCGTGGCCATCATCCGCATTACGGATTGCAGCGCGCCGCCGTGCGGACATTCAGGCTCGACGCCTTCCTTGAAGGAAAGCCGCCTGAGCTTCAGGACCAAATCAGTGTAGGCAACCTGGGCCGGACAACGCTGATCGCACAAGCTGCACGTCAGACAAGTGAACAAGGTGCCGTTCTCGATCACCTCTTTACGCTGACCCAGGTTGGCGGCCAGCACGTGCCGACGGGGGCTGTAGTTGCCGCCGGCCCGCGAGATCGGACACGTGGCGGTACACTTTCCACAGTCGTAGCAGGCCCAGGCATTGGTCGACTTCGCTGCTTCTGCTAGTTCCGGCATTGGCGTCTACTCCGTCTGTCATCAAATCTGCGATTGGGGTGGCATGGGCCAACTTGTTGGCCCGTGTCTTCTCGCATCTTGTTAGACCGCTTGGCTTTTGGTCGCCAACCGGCTCGGGCCCAACGCGCGGACCTGATCGGTAAACTCATTGATTACTTGCGCGAACCGGACGCCCTCGGCGGCACTGATCCATTCCAGCCTCAGGCGACCCTCCTCCAGGCCCAGCAATTTGATCGTGTTCATGGTTTTCTCGAATTGCTTGACCGCGCGCTCATTCCCATCGACATAGTGACAATCGCCAAAGTGGCAGCCAGAGACGAGCACGCCGTCGGCCCCCTTCTCAAAGGCCCGCAGCACGAACCCGGGTTGAATGCGCCCGCTGCACATGACGCGGATCATCCGAAAGTGCGGCTGGTGCTGGATGCGTGACACCCCGGCGGTATCAGCGCCGGCATAGGAACACCAATTGCACGCGAATACCACAATGCTCGGGTTCCACGGACCCGATGGAATGTCAGAGCCGGTCGCCTTCTTCTCGATAGCCTTCGACTTCGACCGATGCGTGGTTTCCATTACCTTAGGCGTCTTCTCCGTAGGAGGTTTTTTCGTCGTAGCGCCCGGCGACTTCCGCTTGGGCCTCTGATTCTCCGGCGGCAAACGTTTCGCCGTCTTCTTCGCCGCCGGCGCCCGTTTCCCTGCCTTTTTCTTCTTCGGCGCTGGCGACATCATACGACCTCCTCTTTGAGACCTGCGGAGACGGGCACCTTAGACGCTTCGTCGAAGAACGCGTCGATCATGGCATGAACCTGGTGATCCGTGAAGTGGTTCATCGTGATCGCGCCGGAGGGACACCAGCTTGCGCACGTTCCACAGCCCTTGCACAAGGACGAGTTGATCTTCGCGGCGTAGATGCCGTCTTCCATTTCTTCGAGCAGCGGTGCATGGAAGGGACAGATGTCGGCACAAGCACCACACGCACGGCACTTGGTCTCTTCAACCTCCGCAGTCACGGGATCCAGCTTCACTTTGTCATAGGCGAGGAACACCGAGGCCTTGGCAGCCGATGCCGAGGCTTGGGCCACGGTATCCACGATGTCCTTCGGCCCCTGGACCGTGCCGGCGAGGAAAACGCCCTCTACCGCCGTTTCTACCGGCGCCAGTTCGGGATGCCGCTCCAGGAAGAAACCGTCAAGCCCAACACTCGCCTTGAGGATGTCGTGGTACTTGTCCGTCTCCGGCTGTCTGGCCCGCATTCCGACGCTGAGGATCACAAGGTCCGTCGGAACCTCCACCCGACGTCCCAACAGATCGTCGAAGCAGCGGACAGCCTCTGCCCGTCCATCACCGATGACCTCCGCCTTCTCGCCGGGCGGGATGCGGACGAACAACACGCCCATACCCCTGGCCTCGCGGTACATCTCCTCCGCACCGGAAGAGATGGTGCGGATATCACGATAGAAGATGGTCGTGTCGATACCCTGCTTGCAGAGCAGAATCGCCTGCTTGATCGCCGTGGGACAACAGTAGCGCGAGCAACCGGTGAAGCCCTCCGCCTCACGCGAGCCCACGCACAGGACGAACGACGCGCTCTTGGGTTTGTGCCCGTCAACGGTGAGCGTTGTTTCATCTTTGAAGAACATGTTCTCCAGCTCTTGACTGGTGATCACGTTCGACAGTTTGTCGTAGCCGTACTCGCTCTTTGGATCGTGCAGGTCGGCGCCGAAGGCGAGAATGATCGCCCCGATCTGCAGCACCTCCTCCGTGGCTCCCACGAGCGTTGCCTCGAAATTGCCCACGAAGCCGGTGATATTCTCGACTTCGGTATTCAACAGGACGCGCGCGCCGGACTCCTCCAGCCGTTTGAGCTTCTCCTCCAACACATCCATCGCCGGACGCATGTTCGGATAGAGGTGTTTCAGGTTGGGCGCCACCAACCGCCCGCCGAGCCGGTCCGTCTTCTCCACCAACGTCACTGGGAAACCCTGCGCGGCCAAGTCCGTGGCCGCCTGGATGCCGCCGATCCCCCCGCCCATGATCAGGGCTGCCGGCGTCATCGGCACCTCACCCTCGTAGAGCTGATCGAGATGTCGGGCCCGCGCGACGCCCATGCGGATCAGGGCTCGGGCTTTCTCCAGGGCCTCGACCGGCTGCTTCGCATGAACCCACGAACACTGATCGCGGATATTCACCATTTCGAGGAGGTACGGATTGAAGCCGATCTGTGCACACGTCTCCCGGAAAACCGGCTCGTGCGTTCTCGGCGTACATGCCGCGATCACGATGCGATTCAGCTTGTGCTCGCGGATCAGCTCGACCAACTCCTCCTGCCCTGTTCCAGAACACGAGAACAGGTGATCCTTGACCGTTACCACATCCGGGATCGCGGATGCGTGCCGGACCAGGTCGTCGATGTCCAGCACGCCGGCGATGTTGATTCCGCAATGGCAGACCATCACGCCGACGCGTGGAGGGCCGGAGAGGTCCATCGGCTCAACAGTCTCTTCTTTCTCCTCGACGCGGTGACCTGTGAGGTACAACTGTGCCCGCGCCGCGACCGCCGAGGCCTGGGCCACGCAATCGGGAATCACCTGCGGCCCCACGGCGCTGCCGCAGACGAAGACTCCATCCCGCGTGCTCTCGACGGCGGAGATGGCGGCGTCCCGACGAGCGATAAAACCGTATTGGTCCGTCTCGATGCCCAGTGTCTTGGCGAGCTTCATGGCCCCGTCGTTCGGCGCTGCGGCAACGGAAAGCACCACCAAGTCAGCGGGGATGCGCCGTTGCTTATGTTCCAGTGTGTCCTCCACGAAGACCTCGAGCGTGTCGTCCTCCGGGATGCGCTCAATCTTGGCGGGACGACCGCGGACGTAATCTGCACTCTTCTCGTCTCGGGAGCGCTGCACGAAGTCGTCAAATCCCTTCCCAAAGGCCCGAAGATCGGTATAGAGAATGGTCACATCCTCGACCTCGGGGTCGTGCTGCCGAACCAGCATCGAGTCCTTGACCGCGTTCATGCAACAGAAGCGGCTGCAATATGGCCGTCCCCCTTCGCCCCGGGCGCCGACGCATTGGATGAACACGATCCGCTTGGGCGTCTTCATGTCCGAAGGACGTACGACGTGGCCCTGTGTGACGCCCGACGCGTTCAGCATCCGCTCGAACTCCAAGCTGGTGACGACGTTTGGAAACCGGCCGTACCCATAGTTGCCCAGCTTTCGGGCGTCGAACTCCTGGAAGCCCACGGCCACCAGGATCGCGCCGACGTCCAACTCGATCTCCTCGGGCCGCATGTCGAAGTCGATGGCATCCACATCGCAGGCCTTGCTGCAATGGCCGCAGACGAGGAACTTGAGGTGGTAGTCTTCATTCTTGCGTGCCTTGGCCTTCTGGACCTTTTCGAGCCTCTTGCGCTGCTTGGTACTGAGGAAGCCTGAGAGATTGAGGCAGGCGTCCGGGTCGATCACGTAGGTCGACGGTACCGACTGTGGAAACGGTCGGTGGATGGCCTTGCGTGCCTTCAGCCCCGCGTCGAATTCGTTTCCTCCGACCATAGGGCAAGCATCCACGCACAACCCGCAGGCGACGCACTTGTCCTCGCGGACATAACGGGGATTCTTCCGAACCCGGACCCGAAAGTCGCCCGGTTGACCTTTACACCCAATGACTTCCGCGTTCGTGACTACATCGATTAAGGGATGCCGACCGGCATCCATGGCCTTCGGCCCGAGGATTCATATCGAGCAGTCCATGGTGGGGAAGGTCTTGTCGAGCTGGGCCATGCGGCCGCCCAGCGTCGGCGACTTCTCCACGAGTGTCACGCGGATACGGGCATTGGCCAGGTCCAGGGCCGCCTGAATACCGGCGATCCCTCCGCCGATGACCAGTGCTCGCTTGTCTGTGACCGGCTCCGGCATTTCTGCCGATGTTGTAGGCTGATCAATCACACTATCACACATCCAATCACATGGAAGGATGAAGGCGGAAGGATGAAGGTTGAAAAAGGAAACCTACGCACCGTTCATCCTTCATCCTTCATCCTTCATCCTTCATCTGTCATCTGTCATCCTTCCGCTGCGGCGACTGCCTTCTGACCCTTCTTCTGCCCGCCGTATTCTTCGTCATAGTGGGCATAACCGGCGTCGAAAGCCTCGAGGTTCAATTTCTCTGTTCCCGGCGGAACCGACGACTTCACCGCATCGCGCATCGCATCGCGTGAGACCATTTGTGTCGACGCCGTGAAAAAGCCCAACATCACGATGTTCTGGACGATAGATCGCCCCAGCGACTCCGCGATCCGCGTGGACGGCACGCCGAACGACGGCTGCCCTTTCTTCAGAGTCGGGTGTACCAGGTCGCACTCATAGACCAAGATGCCATCGTCCTTGAGCTCGTCGCGATAGGTGTTGTAGCCCTCGCCGGACATGACCACAAAGATGTCCGGGCGGGCGATGTATGGGTACAGTACCTCGGTCTCCGAGACCGCCAGCGTCGCGCTGCACGCCGAGCCGCGTGCCTCGGGTCCGAAGCTCTGGATCATCGTGGCGTGATTGCCGGCATGAATCGCACAAGCGCGGCCGATGATGTACCCCGACAATACCACGCCCTGGCCGCCGAAGCCGGTGATGCGTATTTCCGTTCTGCTCATGGATTATTCCTCGTATCGGGGTCATCCGGTCAAGAGGACCGGCTTGAGACAAGCCGGTTCGCTGGGCCGGGGACGCCCTTTCATACTCTATTCGTGGATCAACCCTCCCTCAGGGGACATTGGCATGAACTTGTCGCCAAGGGTTTTTGTGTAATGCGTTTGCATGTTGTCCAGGAATGTGGGACGTTCCTCATCGACGAACTTGCCGCAGATGATCCTGTCCTGGAAGCCTATGCTGACCTCGCGCGTATCCACGCCATGGCGGATTTCCGCGTTGTCGTGGTAGTACTGCATCAGGTTGAAGCCGGTGCCAAGCTTGTTCAACCGAGCATACAGCGTCGAGCACGGGGCGATGACCTCGATGAAACGGAAGCCCTTGCGATCAATCGCCTCCTTGAACGACTTTGTCAACCGGCGAATGTGCAGACATGTCCAACGGGCGACGTAGGGCGCCCCGCAGCTCGCCGCCAGATGCGGCAGATTGAACGGCTCCTCGAAGTTACCATAAGGCATGGTGGACGACTTCGCCGTCAGCGGCGTCGTGGGGGCATTTTGGCCGCCGGTCATGCCGTAGATGAAGTTGTTTACCAGGATCACCAGCAGATCCATGTTCCGCCGGGCGGCATGGATGAAGTGGTTCCCGCCAATCCCGCTCAGGTCGCCGTCGCCCGAGAAGACCGTCACCATCAACTCTGGCCGACCCAGCTTCAAGCCCGTTGCGAACGGGATGGCCCGACCGTGTGTGCTGTGGAAGGCATCCAGGTTCATGTAGCCGGCCACACGCCCGGTGCAGCCGATGCCGGAGACAATGGCCGCTTTGTCCATATTGATGCCGGTTTCCTCCAACGCCTGTGCATAACATTTCATGACCGTGCCGATGCCGCACGTCGGACACCAGATATGCGGCATCCGGTCCATACGGAGATATGGAGCGACCGGGTGTTTCCGGGCGGCAATATCGGTTTCTGTAATCGTCGTCGTGCTCATTTTGCTGCCCTCAGTATCGCATCGCAAATATCTTTGGGATCATGCACGCCCCCGCCCGCGTGCCCCACCAGGACTGCGGCCGCCTGCCCGCCCGCGCATCGCTCCACTTCCAAAACCATCTGGCCGAGATTGATCTCAGGCACCACAAAGGCCTTGATCTTCGGTGCCAGTTCGCGGATGCGCTTCTCTGGAAATGGCCAACACACGATCAACCGAATAACGCCGACCTTCACACCCTTCTTCCTCGCGAAATCAATGCCCATCCGGGCCACCCGAGCGGTGATTCCGTAAGTCACCAGGACTACGTCCGCGCCGTCCGTATCTTCCTCCTCGAAACGAACAATCTTGTCCGCGTTCTTCTTGATCTTGTCGACCAGGCGACGGACGTTTTGCTCCTGGCAATCCGCGCTCATCACCGGGTAGCCCCGCTCGTCGTGCGTCAGACCGGTCGTGTGGAATCGATACCCATCGCCCGCACGGGCGAACTCGGGAACCAGACCGCCATCAGAGCTGTACGGCAGGAACTCTCCGGGCGGCTTGTCGGTGAGCTTCCGCGGGACGATGTCGATCTCGTCAGCCGGCGGAATGACGACCTTCTCCGTCATGTGCCCGACACACTCGTCCATCATGAACATCACCGGCACACGATATATCTCCGCCAGGTTAAACGCGTCGATCATCAGATCGAACGCCTCCTGCGGCGACTGCGGGCTCAATGCGATGAGCTCATAATCACCATGCGAGCCCCACCGGGCCTGCATCATGTCGGCCTGACCCGTCATGGTGGGTAGCCCCGTGGACGGCCCGCCGCGCTGGACGTTGACCACCACGAGCGGCGTCTCCATCATCGCGCCGAGGCCGATGTTCTCCATCATCAGGCTGAAGCCCGGACCACTTGTAACGGTCAGCGACTTCGTTCCGGTCCAGGACGCACCCACCACGGCGGCCATGCTGGCCAGTTCATCCTCCATTTGGATGAACGTACCACCCATCATGGGGAACCGCCGACCGATGCGCTCCACGACCTCCGTCGAGGGGGTGATGGGGTATCCGGCCGTAAAGCGGCAACCCGCGGCCATGGCCCCTTCGCCACAGGCAAAATCGCCATCCAGGTAATGGGCGCCGGTCAAGACGCCCGCAGGATCAGTTTTCAATGGTCGTCCTCCCTTGCTGCTAAGAACCTATCCCAAAACCTCCTGTGGCACAGGTGCCACAGTTGTGGGATAGGCTCTAAGAACCACCTGTTCGGCAAACCGGCTTGTCCTCGAGCCGGTAGCGCCTCCGAGGTTACGTATCCACAGTGATGCAGCCTACCCCGTTGCATGCGCTGCTTCCGCCTCCGTTTCCGCCTCGCCCTCGGGCGTCTCCAAACTGTAAATAGCGAAATCCGGGCAAATCATTTCACAAAGGCTGCAGTTGACGCACTCGCCACTCTTGACAACCTTCGGCGGATGGTAGCCCTTGGTATTGAATTCCTCCGACATCACCAGTACATCTTTTGGGCAGTACTCGACGCAAAAGCCGCATCCCTTGCAACGGTCGGCAATGATGTGCACATCGCCGTGTGGAATCTTGACTTCACCCAGGTCCAAAGGTTTTCGCCAGTATTTCATCTGACACTCCGTAATTAGCTGTTCGCTGTCAGCCGTTAGCTCGTCGAGCGTAATCCAAGGCTTCCGCCTTGGGCTATTGACCCATCAGCATTTCAACATTTCGACATTTTGACGTTTTGACGTTTCCTCACGATACCTCGGCCGCGGCGCCCTTGCGTACAGCCGGCCTGCGAACTTTCTGGTAGCGACAGCCGCCATATACTTGCCCCACGGGGCAGTCGTCCTCGATGTAACCCGCACAGCGCAGGCAGAATCTCTCGCCTGACGGTTCCTGCGACAGCAAGGATACCGAAAACCGTTCGAGCAGTCGTGTAAATTGCCTGAGTTCCGTCGCGCTGAACGCCGCCACGACAGGACTGAGCCGCGCTGTCCGGAGGTCCTCGTATTTCCGCACCAGCCGGCGCCCCTTCCGACTCACTGACAGCAGCGTCGCCCGCCGGTCCCCCTTTGAGGGACTACGGTTCACGAGCCCCAATCCTTCAAGTTTGTCGATGTTCTTCGTGGCGGCGGGTGGACTGACGCCGAGGAAGTCAGCCACCTCTCCTATTTGATGGTTTCCGTTGAACGACATCAACTTCAGCACGTGGAATTGCGAGGGCGTTAGCGGTGACGGGCTCACCTCCCGCAGCAGCCTGATGTCCAGTACCTCGCGTATCGCCGTTGCGAATATGTGGCTGTCACGCAGAAGACGCAGAAACGCATCGTCGCCGGTGACTCTGTGACCCCCGTGAAGACCTTTCCCCATTCCACAACCGCCGCCCGTGGGCATATGCTTAACCTCATTCGTATTTAACCCATTTAAGCAGTAATCTATCATCGGGTGCCCCCCCGAGTCAAGGCCATTGGAGAAAAAAAAACTGCGCCGGCACAGTTCGTTGGGCGATCCTGCTTCCGGTGACTGGGGGCGGACCACTGAGCCGTGTGGACAAGTTTGAGGCATCGCGGCGCAGGCGATCAACTCAGCTTTGCCGTCTTGGAATAGAGACACAGTAGTGCCCGGTCGCATCGGGGCGAATCGTGTCCGCCCTTCATATCGGCCCGCCTTGCGTCGAGAATCGTCATGTGTTAGGCTGATTGCAGAGTGTCTCGGGAGCGAAGCGTGGCATGGCGGTGTCGCAAGCGCCGATGATCCGGACCGCCAGGGATCGCACAGGCAGCACGGCATTGTTGTGCCCCATAAACACGGCTTCTTCCGAGACCATGATAAAGGGAGTCGAATGATGTTGACTGAAGCATATCCGAAAACGGTCACGCTCAAAGACGGCACGAGCATCCGAATCCGCACGCTCGCACGGGACGATTTCGAGTCATTGCAGGCCTTCTTCCAGGCGTTACCCGAGGGGGATCGCCTTTTCCTGCGGCATAATGTCAGTGATCCCGAAATGGTGAAGAAGTGGACGGAAGAACTCGACTTCGACCAAGTCATCCCGCTGGTGGCCCTGGACGGTGACGACATCGTGGGTAGCGGGAGCCTCCACCTCATGCCCCATGAGTGGATGCGGCACGTGGGACATATCCGCTTGATCACCGCCGCTTCCGTTCGCAGTAAGGGTTTGGGCGGATTGATCACCCGGGAACTCGTCGCCCTGGCGGAGCATCGGAACCTGGAAAAACTCCAGGCGCACGTCATCAAGGACAATGTCGGTGCCGTCAAGATGTTAGAGACTCTCGGCTTCAAGACGGCTGCCGTTCTTGAAGGCATGGTCAAGGATCGGAGTTGGAAAACGCGTGACCTCGCGATCATGGTCAACGACGTTGCCAACCTGAC
>Ga0190284_1000967_pt1 | contig 13523 bp, 6 predicted proteins | sample 48691812_MG_FD_161668 | JGI IMG/M metagenome (GOLD analysis project Ga0190284, IMG submission 161668) | Hydrothermal vent microbial mat bacterial communities from Southern Trench, Guaymas Basin, Mexico - 4869-18-1-2_MG | ecosystem: Environmental > Aquatic > Marine > Hydrothermal vents > Microbial...
CGGGGGGGATGGTCAATTCGACACGCAGGCGGTCGCCCGGCTGATAATCGGCGGCATCCATCTCGATATACATGCCTCCGCTGCTGACGTTTTGGGTGATCGTCCGCACCACGTGCCGTACATCTTCGCCTTCTTTGCGGCACTCGACCGGGAGACGAATATCCAGGCGTCGGTGCGCCCTGCGTTCTGGGGCTCTACCGAGATCACCGTCCTGCCCAGCCGCCATCGCGTCACTCCAACTCCCGTCTCTGTGCTCCGACACAACCACTTGATGGTGTGATCTCACTGCAATCGCAATGCCGGACGGTTTATCTCCAACGGCAGCCTTGGTGCATATGCCATAACTTTCTTTTTGACGGTGCGTTACAGCCATGGGGGGCGAACTCGCTGGGGTTCTGCGTTATCGGCCGTGCGTTGCTCGGATACAACGTCCGAGACTATGACAACTAAGAGAAAACCCGTAGTTCCCGTGCTGGCCGAACGTTGCAGCCTGTTTATTCTCGGCAACACCACGCGGTACCGTGAGCTATGGAACAGCGCGATTCTTGTGACAGGCTCTCTCCCCTCCGACCGTTACACCGCAGAGCACTTGGCGCGGCCTTTGGCCGCAACCCTTTTGTGGCACGGGCGTCCCGCCCGTGTCTTCACCGCCGAGATGGCGATGCCACAGTTTTCCCGCGGCTGGTGGCAAAGAAATCGACCGTCTGCAATACGAAGATCACAGAGAGTCGGCTTTTATCCAAGCATCTTACGAGCCTTGGCGGCGATGTCGGCCGGCGCAAGACCGGCGTAGGCCATCATCTCCGCCGGGTCCTTGGTGCTCTTGGGGATTCTTCGGCAGGTCATCGATTGAACAGTCACGCTGCCTGCGACTGCCGCGGCTTCCGCCACAGCCCCGCCCAGGCCGCCGACGTAGTTATCCTCGACGCACAAGATACGGCTGTCCGTCTTGGCCGCCGCCGCGAGAATCGGTCCCGCATCCAGCGGGAACGAATAGGCGTCGATCAGCGCGCAGCGAATGCCATCGGCCGCCAGTAGCGCCATGGCCTCCCTGCAAACGTGAACCATATAGCCCGCCGAGACGATCGTCAGTGCATCCCCTGTTTGCAGGGTGTTCGATCCGCCGATTCTGAAGATTGCGCCCGGTGAACCCACTGGCGGCGTGTCCGCAGGATAGAGCAGCGGAATGTCGGGTCGGTGTGTCCGCATGTAGCACATTCCCTCATGATTCGCCATCAGCCAAGTACAGTGATAGGCGGCGACGGCGTCGCAAGGGTTGAACGATACGCACGCCGGTTGGCCGAAGCCGTTGTCGGTCTCGCCGGCGCAGCGGAAGTAGGCAACGTCGTGCAGACTCATCTGACTAGGACCGTCGGCGGCCAGCGAAATGCCGGCATGGGAGCCGGTGATCTTGATGTTCGCGCGGGAGATCTGGGCCATCTCGATCTGGTCGTAAGCCCGAGCGGCAAACTTGGCGAAGGTGCTGACGAACGGGATGAAGCCCGCTGCCGACAGGCCCGCCGCGACGGAAATCATGTTCTGTTCGGCGATCTTGCACTCAACAAACCGGTCCGGGTGCTTCTTGGCGAAGATGTCGGACATGGTCGAGTTCCGCACGTCGCCGTCGAGGGCGATGACGCGCTCGTCCGCGGCGCCGATCGCCAGCAGGGCGGCGCCATAGGCGCGTCGTGTCGCCAGTTTGTCCTTTTTCAGTGCCGCCGTGAGGCCGGCATTCTCGATGGCAATCCTGAAATCAACCGGCGGAATCACCCGACGCTCCACGGCGGTTGCGGGCACCGGCTTCTGTGGCGGGATGTTCGTGGCCATATTCCGCTGAACGCCCAAGGTGTCGTACATGCCGTCCAATTCCGCGATGGCCGCGTCCAGTCGATCCCTCGGCACGGGCTTGCCGTGGTTCGACTTGTCCTTGAGCGCGTCGCAGCCCCAGCCCTTTTCGGTCTTGGCGATGACGGCCAGCGGCTTGGTACGTTTTTCGGGATCAGCAAGGGCGGCCTTGACGGCGGCGCCATCGTGACCATTGATGATGATGGAGCGCCAGCCGAACGCTTCGGCCTTGGCGGCAAGCGCATCGGCGGACTGCTGCTTCGAGACATAGTCCGCCTGGCCCTGACCGTTGCAACTGAAGATGGCGACGACGTTGGTCAGCGCTTCGTCCGCGACGAGGTCCATCGCCTCCCATATCTGTCCCTCGCGCGATTCGCCGTCGCCGATCAGGACGTAGATCTGTTTGTCGGTCCTGCGCTGCCTGGCAGCCAACGCGAGGCCGGCCCCGACGCTGAGGCCCTGTCCCAACGAGCCGGTGGCCGCGTCAAAAAAGGGAAATCCCTCCGCTGGATTGGGGTGCCCGTCCAGGGGGCTTTCGGCTTCGCGCAGGGATGCAAGGTCCGCTTTGGTCAAGGTTCGGGCCGATGGGCGATCGCGGCCGACCACGCCACCCAAATCCGCGTACGCCGCATAGACCGCCGGGACGGCGTGCCCCTCGGACAAGACGAGCCGATCGTTTCCCGGATGCCACGGATCGGCCGGATCCCAGCGCATCACGTCGTGCATGAGCGTGACGACCATGTGCATGATCGACAGCCCGCTCGATGGATGTCCGGAGCCCGCCGTTGTTGTCATACTCAAGACGTCTTTGCCCAGTTCGATTGCCTTGGCGTTCACAAACTGCGTGAAATCCATCATTTCTCCTGGTGTGGTCGTTCGATTATTCGTGTCACGCGGCCTCACGTTCCTCGCATCCAACAACGTTGACGGGGTCGTGACATCACGGGGCCTGAGGACGCTTCGTCAAAGGGGCGTAGCCTATCACTTCCCACTCAGCCCGCAAGTCGCCGAGCGCTGAGGGCTGAAGACCAAGGGCGGAGGGTCGCTGGTGTACCTTCACACCTGAATCTGCGTGCTGATGTGCCACGCTCTTGAGCAGTGATTTGTCGATGAGGCATCCAGGAGAGCACTGCTCAACGCCGTAAGATGGGCAATCCTGCCCATCTGTTGATGCCTTTCGACATCGTGGCGCAGTCGCGCGTGCGTGGGTTCAGCAGATGGGCAACATTGCCCATCGTACGCGTACGCCGCTGGTGCGAGAATCCCATCTCGCACTGCTCTACGGTGGGATCCTTCCTGCGATTCACGAAGGGGGCCGAGACAGGATTCTCGGTCCAGCGAGATGCTTTGCTTCATGCCCGCCGATCGTATCACGGACCGGCGCGTATGGCTTCGCCCGCGCCGGTTGCCTTCTACGTGCCTTTTCGCTACGGTGTGTGACCCCTGATCCCGGGAGGTTTCGCCGCACCCAACGAAAGGTGTCTTACAGAGATGGCAGACGAACCAAAGGCAAAAGAGCAGAAAAACCCCCTCCGCGAAATAACCCAACCGTTTATCGATCTATTCCACGCACCACGCGCCCTGTGGGGCATCAACATTGCCTACGTGATCGAGGGAATGTGCTACTTCGGTGTGCTCAGCTACCTGGCGATCTACTTCTCGGATTTTGTGTTCCAGGCGGTTGAGCACGCCGACGAGTGGTCTCACAACATGGTCATGGTGTTGACGGCGGGTATTACGCTCTCGATGTTCCTCTTGGGATTCGTCGCGGATAAATGGGGCGTGCGCTTTGCGCTGATTGCCGCGTTCGTGTTCCTGCTCATCGGTCGTACGATCATCGCGGGCTCACCGATCATGCTGGGGCTCGAACCAGCCCGCCCCGGCGTTTTCGTTGGGGACAAGGTAAGCCTGCACATCACCAGGATCGACACAAAGGACGGGAACAAGGCCATTACGAAAGCCACGGTCATTGCGAATGACCAAGGTGGAGCTGATGTGGGGGGCGAACTGGCGATTGACCTTGCCAACGGCGAGGGCACTGCTCCAAGTAAAGCGCTTGAGTCCAGGCTGATCAAGCTGAGCGAAGCCACCGTGGTAAGCGGCAAGGATATTGCGTGGGAGGTTCAGTACGGAAGTGGTCCGACGACCGCCTCGCTACTCGCGCATCCCGCAGAGCAAGTCGGTCTCTGTGAAGGTGCCGTCATTTCTCTGGATAGTGCCTATGTGAATGTGCGTGAAGGAAACGACGACGATGTCGAATACGTCATACGTACACACTGGACTGACGACTTCTCTCGTGTTGACAAAGCGGAGGACACGGAGGAGAGCGGAGGCGAAGACAGGGCTGACAGTCATGAGGAGGAGCAGAAAGCCAAGGAAAGGTGGCCGATCACTGACGAGAGCGCGGCGGCAGGAAACGCCAAGGCAATCAGCATTGCTGAGCTTCGTGACATGGATGACGGTCCCCTCGATGTCATCCTGCGCGACGCATATGTTACCTATGTCCGCAATGGTGGCTACTTCCTCCAGTCCGAGAGGAATGGTCCAGCGATCTTCGCCTTCGTCAGCCCGTTATGGTCAAACCTCCATTTGATGACCATGCTGGGCATTGTGATCATCACCATCGGCTATGGCATGTATCAACCGGCGGCATACGCCGGCGTTCGTAAATTCACAACCCCCAAGACGGCCGCGATGGGATTCGCGATGCTGTATGCATTGATGAACCTGGGCGGCTGGCTGCCGACATTCGCCTTTTTGTTGCGTGATGAGGACTTTCTCAATCTCGGGATCCCCGGAACGTACGCCTTCTATGCCGCGTGTACTCTGTTAGCATTGCTGGTCACGATTTTCATTCTCACACGGAAGACCGTGGCACGTGCCGCTGCAACGGCGAAAGCCGAGACGGAAGCAATCGAAAAGGCTGAGAAGGCCAAGAAAGGTGAGGAGGCTTCAGCGTCGCCAGACATGCGGCAATGCCCCCACGAGGGATGCAATGAGAAGAACCCAGTTGATGCGAAGCACTGTCGTCGATGCGGTCGTGACTTGGAGCCTGTCAAGGAGGCAACGGCGGTTGTGTCGGAGGGCGGTGAACTGTTCGGATCGCAGAGCGTCCCCCTTCACATGTGGCTGTTAGCCGCGGCCCTGATCGGCGCGGTCTACTGGCGAGTTCCGACGCCATGGAGCCACTACGTGGCGGCTGCAATCGCCGTGAGTTGGGTCGCCCTTAGCGTCATTCCCGCCACGGCCCGCTTCCTGGCGAGGCACCCACTGGCCGATGCCAAGTTTGCCTTCTTCATCTTCGCGCTAATCCCTGTGCAGACCCTGTTTACGTACAATTGGTTGGTCCTGCCGCAGTACATTTCGCGAGCATTTGAGGGTTGGATCGGCGACTACTTCGAGATCGCCGCCAATGCCAACCCGATTCTGATCTTCATCGCCGTGCCGATCATCGCGGCCATGACACTGAAAGCCAAAGTCTACAACATGATGATCTACGGCACGTTCATCATGGCCGCCCCCGCTTTCCTTCTGGTCCTCGGGCCGCACTGGTACACACTGGCAGCGTACCTGCTCATCATGACGATCGGCGAGGCGATGTGGCAGCCGCGCTTCCTCCAGTACGCCGCCGAGATCGCACCGGAAGGCCGTACCGGGCAGTACATGGGTGTGGCCCAATTCCCGTGGTTCCTCACCAAGGTGCTCGTGCCTGCGTTGTACTCCGGCTGGATGATGGATCGATATTGCCCCGCGGAAGGACCCAAGGACACGGAATTCATGTGGCTCATCTTCGCCTGTATTGCCATGTGTTCCACGGTTCTGCTGATCCTCGCCAAGGGTTGGCTGGGCAAAGACTTCAAGACCAAGGCCGATTGACCGGGTTACTTCAGAATGATGCAATAACTCCAAAGATCCACGGGCTCAAAGTTCGTACGGCCCGGGGCCGTGACACATTCGGCGGGCATGAAACATAGTACGTCGCTGGACCGAGAATCCCGTAAGACGGGCAATGTTGCCCATCTGCTGAACCCATGCACTCGTGAACGTGCCACCACGGTCGAAAGGCATCAACAGATGGGCAGGATAGCCCATCGTACGACATTCGACACTTACCGCTCTGAGTAGTAGGTGGATGTGATCTTATGACGACTGGCGCGGATATGCCGACGGATGATGCGACAGCCAGTGAGCATTTGCTCGATCTGGACGTCGGCGCACTCGGCGATCACTTGGCGGCGCTCGATGACAAACCGTTTCGCGCGAAACAGATCCTGGAGTGGGTCTATCAGCACGGGGCCGGCACGTTCGACGAGATGACGAACCTGTCCAAGCCGTTGCGGCAGAGACTGTCCGATCGGTTCGACGTGTACGCGTCGCGGATCGTCCGGCGGTCGGCGTCGAAGGATGGGACGGTCAAGCTGCTGCTGCAATGGCCGGACGGCGCGACGAGTGAGTGCGTCATGATTCCGACCGAGCGGCGCCGGACGGCGTGCATCAGTTCGCAGGTCGGCTGCCCGATGGGATGCCGGTTTTGTGCCAGCGGGCTGGGCGGGCTCCAGCGAAACCTGACGACGGGGGAAATCATCGAGCAGGTTCTACGTGTCAGCGCTGAGGCACGGACCGCCGACGGCCGTCTGAGTAACGTCGTGCTCATGGGATTGGGAGAGCCGTTGGCCAATTATGACGCGGTGATGCGGGCGGTGCGGGTGCTCAACGCGCCGTGGGGGCCGAACATCGGCGCGCGGAAGATCACGATCAGCACCGTCGGCCTGATCAACCAGATTCACCGCTTGGCGGACGAGGGGCTGCAACTGAATCTCGCGGTGTCGCTGCACGCTCCGACGGACGGCCTGCGGCAGGAGTTGATCCCGCCGGCCGAGGAGATGCCGCTGTCGAAGCTGGCCGCGGCGTGCAAGCTCTATTTTGAGCAGACCGGCCGGGAAATCACGGTGGAATACCTCCTGCTCGATGGCGTGAACGATCGTCGAACACATGCCGCGCAACTGGTCCGATTCACAAAGCAGTTCCGCTGCAACGTGAATCTGATCCGCTACAATCCGGTGGAGGGTTTGCCCTACGGCCGGCCATCGAGCGAGGCGACCGACGCCTTTAAGCGCTGCCTGCAGGGGGACGGCGTCAACGCACACGTCCGCACATCGCGCGGCCTGGACATCGACGCAGCGTGCGGGCAGCTTCGGCGAAGGGAATCGCAGGCGGGGACTGATGTCGGGCCGATGTCGGGCGCATGATTGTGTCTCTATGAGTGGTGACCATGGACGCGCGGTTGTTTCACAAGCGATTGTTCGATGCGACCCAGGCAATGATTCCGCCCGGCTCGGTGCTTGTCTGCGCTGTCTCCGGTGGTGCGGATTCGATGGCGCTCTTGCACGGGCTGCACGCAGTGAACGATATCCGTCATCGCCGCTGGAACCTGCACGTGGCGCACCTGGACCATGGGCTGCGCGACGACTCGACGGCGGATGCGGCGTTTGTCAGCAAGGCCTCGGCGGCATTGGGGCTTGCGTGCACGGTCGAATCTATAGACGTTGCCGTAGATGCCCGGGCCGCCGGAGAAACGATCGAGGAAGCCGCGCGGCGGCTGCGTTACCACTTCCTGGAACGGGCTGCGACGTCGATGGACGCGCGTTTCGTTGCCGTCGGGCATCAGGCGGATGATCAGGCGGAGACCGTGCTTCACCATATCGCTCGCGGCACGGGACTACGCGGGTTGGCGGGGATGCCGTCTTGCCGGCCGATCCATGACGGCAGCGACATCGAACTGGTAAGGCCGTTATTGACGCTGCGTCGGGTGGAGCTTCTTACGTATCTGGAGCAGCGGGGGTTGTCTTATCGACACGATCCGACAAATGACGACGAAAACGCGGCGACGCGAAACCGGATTCGCCATCAAGTGCTGCCGTTACTCGAAGAAACGGTGAATCCAGGAATCAGGGCGGCCTTGTTGCGGTTGTCGTCACAGGCGCAACACGCGTCGGAGGCCATCACGTTCTTCGCCACAGACGCCTTGAACCGTATTCAAATCCGTCGCGACGACGGCGAAGTGGTGTTGAGTGCCAAAGAGATGGCAGCATTGCCGGCGTCGATCCGTGCGGAGATCGTTGTGCTCGTGCTTCGAGATCTGGGCGTGGGTTTGAAGAAGATCGGGCATGAGCGAATCGTGGCGGCCGCGGAGGCCGCGTGTGGCGGCGGCAAGCTGCGACGCATCGAGTTGCCCGGAGACGCGGTCGTCGAACGGCGCGGGTCGGAACTCCACATTTACACGGGGACGACAGCGCGACGAACGCAGCCGCAAGCGGAGAAGCATTAGGTGTGGCCTATGGAGCACAGCGCGGCCTCCGGCCGTGTCACTAGCCCCTCGCGGGAGCGAGGGGTTCATGGATGAGCGCAAAACCGCGAGAACCCCCTGCTTCCGCGGGGGGCTGCGGGCCAATGCTCCATCTCGAAATCGTATGTGGCGCTATAGTATCGATGATGGACGAAACAAGGGTGTGTAGAGAAACGCGTCAACCGGGTTTCGGTCGATGGCTATGGGGTATCATGGTCCTGGCCGTTGTTGCGCGCATCGCCATCCTGATCTTTGCTGAACACAAGCCGGACAGATTCGATTTTGACGATTCATATCGCTACGTCCTCGTCGCGGAAAACATCGCGGCGGGCAACGGGCCGATCGAATCAGACGACGTCCGTTCGGGAACCGATCCGCTATATCCCGGCATCCTGGCCGTGGGGGTGTTGTGCGGTTGCGACGACGTCCGGTCCGTCATGCGGTTCGGGCGGGTCGTCAATGCCATGTTGGGTGTCGTGTCCGTGGCACTGCTTGCGCTGTTTGCCCGACGCGTTGTGGGCGATTGTGCCGCGCTGACGGCAGGGGCGATCCTTGCCGTGGACCCGATCTTACTGTTCTTCAACGCGCTGGTTCTGACGGAAACGTGCTATATTGCGTTGTTGTTGTGTGCTTTTTATGCCGTGATACGTTTGGGCGGGCGGCGCTGCCTGCTGTGGGCATTGGCGGCGGGCCTTCTGATGGGGCTGGCGACGATCACGCGAAGCAGCAACCTGTTCCTGACGATCTTCATGGTGCCGTTCGTGTGGCACTTCTCGAAGCATGGTGATCCGTCCCCCACCCTCGGAGAGGGCGGCACAACCACATGTATGCACAGAGAGGGTAGGGCATCCCGGCGTCTGAACCGGTGCCTGGTCACGGCGTGCTTTCTTCTTGCGGCGGCCGTCGTGCTTGTGCCCACCGTCACGCGGAACTATCGTTTGTTCGGGCATTTCGTCCCTGTGCGGATTGGGAGTGGGGCGAGCCTCTTGGAGGCACTGGGCCCATGGGCGGATGGAAGCCCCGGCATGGAACGTATCGAGTATCCGGATTATCCATCGGATGCCGACGAATATGTCCGAGACCAACTCTGCCGGGCGACTGCGATCGATTGGACACGGCACCATTGGGGCGATGCGTTTACATTGGCGTGTGCAAAACTGCGACGGACGTGGTCCATTTCAATCAACGCGGCGGATTACACGTCGTGGGTGTACGTTCTGATGGCGTGGTTGACGGTCGCGCCGGTATTCATATTGGCTGTCGGAGGGATATGGGTGCTGCGACGCCAACCCTGGCTCATCGGCTTGTTGCTCATCGTGGCGGTCTATTTTTCGTTGGTGCATGTGGTATTCGTCGGGTCGGTTCGTTATCGTGTCCCCGCGTTGCCGTTTCTGTTCGTACTGGCGGGGGTGGCTGTGGATTACCTGTGGCGCGGATGGATCGGCCGCAATGCTGCCCGCTGAGCAAGCTCGGTTTGGAATGCCGCGATGACCCACCCGGTTTCTTCAACAACACGGCGGCGCCTTCGGTGGCGCCGGTTTGTCGAGCGAAGCACGTTACAGCGCCACCCCGTATCGCTGACACGGCAGCGTATCGGCACGGGACTGCTGGTCGCGCTGGTGTTGGGATTCGTCTGGTACGCCGTTGCCACGAGAGACGGGGCCATCCGACAACGTGCGATCGACTTCCTCACCGATGTGACCGCAGGCGAGGTGGTGGTCGACCGGGCAGAGTTTCACATGTTCGGGGGAACCACACTCTACGGCGTTCGGGTCTCGGTACCGTTTAGCGAGCAACTCGACCCCAGCGCTGTCGACAAGGAAGCCCGCGAGATCTTCTCTGTGAGGTCCCTAAAGCTCGTCCATAATACCTGGCGTCTGCTGTTCGGAAGCCTGCGCGTCGAGCACGTCATTGCCACCAGACCGAAGATCGTCTTGACGCACAACGTCGACACCGGCCTTCGCAACTGGCAGTTGCTTTCCCGGGATAGAACCCCCGGCGATCGTTCGAAGCGTCGCTACCATCGGCCAAGGATTACGCTCCGCTCGGCCGTTGCGGAGGTCGTCAGCATCTACAAGGACGGCGGACACGAAGCCCGCACCGTGAAGCTGGATGCGGATGTCCGCCCGCATCTCCAGTTGGACACGGCCTTCTCGATCGAGGTGCGCCGGTTCACAAATCCGGCCGAGCGGACAACGATGATTTTTGATCCGGGCACCAGCTTGGTCACGAACACGCCGTTTGTGGATGCACAGACCATTCGCCTGCAACTTCCCAAGCCGGCGCAGCAGTTCTTCGATCGGATCGCGCTTCGTGGAGAAGTCAAGTTGAGCCGGCTGATCTACGACGCAAAAGCACCGGAAGATCGCGATACAGCCATAGAATTGCGACATGTCCACTGTACGGTACCGCTGTCGATGTTAGGTTCGAGTACCTCAAGTCATGAGAAAGGTGAAGCCGACACATCATCGCCACAGCGCGAAGACAGCGTGATCAGCATGACGGATGTTGGCGGGCAACTGACACTGCGCGGCACCCAATTGGAATTGGATATCTCTGGACTGATCAATGAGGCAACATGCAGTTTGACGGGGTACCTGGAGAATGTCGGCGGTTCGCTGGACGAAGTCGGCATCAACCTGCAAATCCGCGGCCGTCGGGTGCCGGCGCCGGAACGCGCGATGCGCGAGCAACTGTTGGCGGACTCCAGTGTCCCAAAGGATCTACGATGCTTCCTGAATGATTACAGCCCACAGGGCACATTCGATCTTGACTTCCAGCTAGTCCGGTCGGCGGGAATGTCAAAAAGGGCGCAGCTTACCGGAACACTGCGCCCTCAGGGCGCCAGCACCCGGTGTCGTTGGTTTCCCTATCCCATCGAAGACCTGCACGGCGTCGTTCGGTTTGAGTCTCACCAGGTCTATATCGAGGATATCCGCGGCAGGCACGGTCCGGCACTGATCAGCGCCAACGGCCGGGTCGACCGGACAACGCGATGCGCCTCCGTGGAGTTGGATGTCGAAGCGTCGGCCATCCCGCTTGACACAGTCCTGTTCGAGCAACTGTCCGATCTGTACAAGACGATCTGGCGGCGATTCGATCCACAAGGGGTGGCCGACATCTCTGTCAAGGTTCGGCGCCCCGGCGCACGGGAAGACGAACCTTGGCCTTCGTATCACACGACCGTCACGGCCGACTTGGTGAATGCGCAGATCTGTTTCAGCGAGTATCCGTACCCGTTGGAAGGCGTTCAAGGGCGGCTGGAGATCCATGGCAACCGCATCCGGTTTGTCGATCTGACCGGACATCGCGGCGAAGCTTCGGTGCGGATTGATGGTCACGCCTCGATTGACCCGTCGGTAGACCCGGAGGTTGAGCTTCGTATCGAGGCGAAGTCCATGCCTTTGGACGAGACTTTGGCGGCGGCGGTACCGCCCGACGGCCGGGCCGTGTTTGCACAGTTTCAACCTGAAGGATATGTGGACCTTGTCGGCACGATCTCCTTGCGCGACAGGCAGCAGGACCTGGTATACGATCTCCAAGCGAAGCTGACCGATGCGACGCTCTGCTATCAGCATTTTCCATACCGGATTCACAACGTGACCTCGGAGGTGGCGATCCGACCGGACAACATCTCGGTCCTCGGCGTGTCCGGCCGCCACGGAGCGACGGACCTTTCGGCCAGCGGCAATGTCCAACGGCTCGCGGACGGCTTCATTGCGGACTTGAGCTTTGACTGCAAGGAACTCGCGCTCGACCAGGACCTGTTCGACGCCCTCCCCGCATCCCTCAAAGAGGCGTGGCACCTGTTGCGGCCGGCTGGTTCCGTACGGGCGCGGACGCAGCTTCACTACGTCTCCGAGAACGGTCGGCAATGGCAGCGCCATCGCACGGAAATCGAAGCCGGCGGCGGCAGTATTTGCTTTCAGGGCTTTCCACTGCCGTTGTCGTCGGTGTCTGCGAATGTGCTGGTCACGGATCGTCTGATCGAGATTCGTTCGCTGCGCGGCAGTCCGCTGCCGTCAGAGGAAGCAGAGCAGCCGTCAACAGGCACGATCGAGTTGAGTGGACAGATCGACCTTGCCGGATCGGGCAAACGAGGCACGTTGAGGTTGAGTGCCACGGACATGACGTTTAACGAGACCCTGGTCAAGGCGATGCCGGCGCCGCTTCAACAGTGGTTCGAGTCGGTCCGACCGGCGGGGCGGTTCGATCTTCTGTTGGACCCGCTCCGTTTTGAAGTGAATCACAACGACAAAGCGAGCTGGCACTTCGCGGGCTGGCTTCGACTGGCCGACGCGCGCGGAGATGTGGGTCTGCAACTGCGGGACGTGACCGGACATGTTACTGGGAGCGGCCGCGTCGGGCCCGACGGCAATATTGTGCTCTGCGCGCATACCGAACTGGATAGAGCGGTGCTTGCCGGCTGGCATCTCGAGAACGTCTCGGCAGACATCGTGGCAGGCAAGGGCGAACAGGACGAAGTCCCTCCGCCATCCCCGACGATGGCTGCCGGATCAGGCGCGAGGACTGTACTGTTAGTACGGGACGCTTCGGGGAACGCTTACGGCGGTGAAGTGGGTGGTTCCGCGGAAGTTCAGTTTGGAGGAACCTATCCGTCGTACCAGTTGTCGGTTACGGCCCGCGACGTTCAGTTCAGCCGCTATATGAAGGTTCACGGAAAGGCCGCGAATGCAAGAAAAAAACAACCTGTTGCCGCGCAGGGGTCGATCTACGGGAATCTGATCCTGCGGGGTCGGGGAGGCGTCGATCCATATCGGGATGGCGTCGGGGAGGTGTTTGTCCGCGAGGCGCAAATCTGGAAACTACCGATCGTCTTCGCGCTCTTTCAGGTGCTCAACCTCACACCGGATGAAAACGTTTTTCACGACGGTTGGCTGAAATACAGTCTGTCACAGGATGAGCTGACCTTTCAGCAAATCGATCTACAGGGCAAGGCATTGTCATTCGTCGGCGGCGGCCGAATGGACCTGCGCACCAGCGGGCTCGATCTTACGCTCCTGGCGGGCAGTCCGGTCCGAATTCGCGTTCCATTTCTGACGGACATCCTTGAAGGGGCATCTCGTGAACTGATGGAGATAAAGATCACGGGCACCCTCACCCAGCCCCGCATGACACCGCAGCCCCTCAAGAGTCTGAGCAAGGCATTGAAGACGCTGTTTCCCGAACCGCCGCGTCCGGTCGATGCGCGCCCCATTTCCTCGGCCGGACCGTGACAACATAACCCATGTTTGTCAGTTTGACGAGTGGTTCCGAGATGGAATCGGCGTTGTTGGGGCGGCGAGGGCGGTTTTTACTGTTAGGGCGGGCG
>Ga0190284_1000968_pt1 | contig 13511 bp, 12 predicted proteins | sample 48691812_MG_FD_161668 | JGI IMG/M metagenome (GOLD analysis project Ga0190284, IMG submission 161668) | Hydrothermal vent microbial mat bacterial communities from Southern Trench, Guaymas Basin, Mexico - 4869-18-1-2_MG | ecosystem: Environmental > Aquatic > Marine > Hydrothermal vents >...
ACCTCGCACAGCAAAGAATCAATTTCGTCTTTTCGATTGCCGCGTATCATATCAAGAAGACCTCCGCTGATAAGTTTTTCAAAAAGGTGTTTATGTGCCTCCGGTTCGTGCTTTTGGCTTAAGAGTGTTTTTCGTATCGCTCCCATCAATCGGAGCAACTCAGCATACTCATTCCCAAATTGTTCTTCAAGTTCAATCCGCAGTCTTTTCGCTAAAGCCGGACTTTTGCCGGAAGTTGAGATGCTGATTGTCAAATCCCCCCTGTTGACTATGGAAGGAAGGATAAAATTACAGACTTCAGGATGATCTGCTATATTGCACAGCATATTAAGTTTCTCTGCATCCATACTGATTTGGCGATTCAATTCTTCATCATCAGTTGTACCGATAACAAGAAACATCCCGTCAAGATCAGTCTCCCGGTAAGGCCTCTTTTCCAGAATAATTAAGCCCCTGTCTGCAAGTTCAAGCAATTTCCCTCTAACATCAGGACTGACAACAGTTACCTTCGCATCGCAATCTATCAGAGTCATAACCTTGCGTGTGCCAACGCCACCGCCACCGACCACTAAGCATTTTCGATTCTTTATATCAAGGCTTACAGGGTAATATTGCATGGAGTCCTATTTATTTTCATTATAAGTTACACAAATTAGCAGCTTCCATAACTTTACCAATGAGTTTAAAGGTATATAATTGATAAATCAAGGAAATATTGAAGTTAAAAGTGAACTTTGATGGAATAGTAAAAAGTATAACCGATGGTGCCCGCAGGAAATGCCCTTGGGGTGCTAAGTAGAAAGTCCCATCTACTTTAAGTCAGCTTGTATTTCTCACGCAGCCTTTCCGAAAGGTTGCTAATCATTTTAAAGGCTTTTTCCACTGTCTTTTCCTTGTCTGAATTTACTAAACAGCAGGTAGCCGGAGAGAGCAAACTTCGAGATAATAGAAAATCCTGGTCAATCCCTTTCCTATATAAAATTTGCCAGATTTCTTCCAAGCGCTTTTCCAATGAGGAGGTGTTTTCTTCTGCAAAAGGCTCAAAGTTGGTAGGAACAATGCCCCATACAATAATGCCTCCCCTGTCTAAAAAGCGTTTGATGGAATTTGAATAGTTGGCAAAGACTTCGCCATTGGAATATACATCCAAAGACAAAATATCCATTTCCAATCCAAGGAGAAAATCCCAATCCGGATTGCCGCAAAGGTGAATTCCCCGGGGCCTGTCTATCATGGAAAAAAAGCTTTCCAAATCTTTTTTTGCTTTTTGGTCCCCATATCCTGCCATGGCTGAAAACAGGAACTGAAGCCCAGGCTCGTCAATAAACATAAAGGCGTTCTCGTTGAGTACCTTGAGCCGTTCGAGTTGAACATTAACCCTTTTAGCCATAAACTCTATCATAAAGGGGCGGACCGTATCATCAAATATAATCGGCCGTTCATCTTGATCCAATACGTTGAATCCAAAGCTTATCGGTCCTTCAAGCTGCCCACGGATTGCCGGCCGTTTAGAAAAGTTCATGGACAGAAAGCGATGATAAACTGCCGAATATGTTTTACTGATATCAAAGTATTGGGGTTCCTCAAAATGAGTCATGGTCTCTTCAACTTCGTTGATGAATTTTTCCAATGAAAAACGTAATGTCCTTTTTTCAACATCAAGAATACTGCCTGGGAAGTGTTCTGCTGCCTGGGCATACATATCTTCATAAAAGTTAAGGTTGGGAAGTTGAGGCCAAAATGGTATATCCATAGACAGAGCCGTTTTAAGGGCCTGGTCCACATCGGTATGGGGCATCACAGCCATGGCTGTTGTCAGCAGATTTCCAGGGATCGGCATTTTGAACTCCTTTTCTTTGACTTAAAACAATTACATCTTTACAATTTATACATAAGAACCAGTTTCAAAACGCTTCAGTTTGTTCAAGTTCAAGGAAGGCGAAAATTTTAACCACAAGAATACATGAAGTATTTTGAGGATTAAAATTTGAGTCTGACGCAGAAATTGGGCAAAATGGAGCGTTTTGAAATTGGTTCATAATGTCATTAAATTAACTGTAGGTATGGCTTCCTGTTACAAAAAACCTGCTTCAAAGCCTCAATCGCGGCCGGAAGCCGCTCCCACGGAAGCAACTCCAGCCTTTAAGCTAATGTATACAAATAATTATAACATCGTTACAATATGTTTTTTTCATGGAAAAGGAGATAAAGATGAAATTCAATATTCAAATCAGTTTGTACGGATCCCTGCGAAATATGGAGATAAAGCATGATGAGTTTACCATTAGAGCAGGCAATATGCAGTACTGCTCTAGAGCTGTCTTTCGGGGGCGATTTTCAAGAACCAGGCCTTGAAACGGAGCCATGAACCCGTCAGCGGCTCCTTCGTCTCGATCACTTCTTCACCATTGATGCGGCCGTGCCACTCGAGTTTTCCCTTATCATTCAGGAGTACACGATAGGTGACTGCGGCGAGTCGCTCATCGGTGTTAGAAGTCATGCCAGCGACCATCTCCTCTGAATCAATAAGCAGTCCCATCTCGGCATTGATCGCTATTGAGCGAGGGTCGAGATTCAATGAGCCGACAAACAAATATCTGCGATCGATCAGAAATACTTTTGTGTGCAGCGTCATGGTGTCCGCGCTCTCTTCCGCACCCTGAACTTTACGCACAGCATTGGCTCTCGCTTCATAAAGTTCCGCACCGGCTCTGATTACGTCTTTTCGATAACGCGCGTAACCACTATGCACCGGCACGTGGTTATTTGATGCCAGAGAGTTGGTCAGGATAATCACGCGCACACCTTTGTTGACGAGATTCTGCACAAACTGTACGCCGCTATCTCCGGGGACATAGTATGGCGATATAAAGATGATTTCTTCCTCGGCGCTGAGTAACACCTCTCTCAGGTCTGTTGCGAGCCGCATATGCTCTTCGCTGATTTCGTTAAGCAGCTTGTCGGGACTGTCCGATAGTACGCGAGCCTCGGCAGCGAACAACGGTTGGCGATCCGCCATGAGGTCCTGAAGGAGTTGACTCTCGAGCGCCTGTTTGTAGACCGTATCATAGGCCGCATTGAATTCCTCTGCGATGTCGGCCCGCACAGTCTCCAGATCTTCATCTGCCTTGTTGGCGGCTATCCGCTCCATCGGTACTGCGCGAGAATGATTCCAGTACTCGTCGAAAGACTCGGAGATATCACCGGCGATCGGTCCCATGGCCAGCACATCGAAATCGACGAATTCAGAGCCCGTTTTCAGCTGAAAATATTCATCGGCAATATTGCGTCCACCGACAATGCTGATCTGGTTGTCAACCGTAAATGACTTGTTGTGCATGCGTCGGTTGGCCTGTCTGAAATCGCCGACGAAATTCAGAGTGGAAAAGCCGCGACGCGAAATCGGATTGAACAAACGGACTTTGATATTCGGGTGCTGGTTAATCAACAGCAAGCCTCGATCCTTTGCGGTCGTAAAGATGTCATCAAGCAGGAAGCGTACCCGAACGCCCCGATCCGCCGCTTTCAGAAGTGCCTTCATCATGACCGCACCCGCCATATCGCTCTTCATCAGGAAGTACTGAAGATCGATACTCTTCTCTGCAACTTCAGCCAGCCGTAACCTAACACCCAGGGCATCCATGCCCTCTGATAGCGGATAAAAGCCGGAGAGTCCTCCGTGTGTATCTACCCACTGAGATACGCCTTCGCCTATCTTGGTATCCACCGTATCAGTGATGGTTTCACTGTACGGCTTGGGCTCATCAAAGGACACGGTCGCGCAACCGGTGAAGGCTGTTGCGAGCAGGAGCAGAATTAATATCCTGCAGAGTCGATAATCAGTCACTTCAACTTCCTCGTTCTGGGCAAGACGACCGCAACATCAGATCAGGGAAAACCCTCACCCCGACCAGACATGTTGCGGATAAGTGTTGCAATTGGGGATAAGACCTTGCTTTTCTGAGAGACGAGTATATGTGCAGGGCACGTGGGTGTCAAGAACTTCGCGAATACAACATGTTGAATTGACTTGATCGGGGATAAGACGCGTCCGCGGTTTGTCTTACTCAAACGGGGTCACTGATTAAAAAACAGGGACTACTCACGTAGTCAGGCTGAAGCTGTTTAGGCTGAAGGGGTCAGAAAAGCATAATTGCAGTACTTTGACGGAATGTGATTTTTGCATCAAACATAGCTTTAAAATGCGCTTTTTCCTAATAGTCTTCAGCCTATCCACCTGAGTTACAAAACAGGTCGGAAAGGCTGATTTTGGACGCAACACCAGGGTATGACGTGACTGGTGTTTTTGTGCCTGTTGAGTCCAGTAATCGTATGGCGGGATCTGGGAGTATGTGTCATCGTAAACGATTTGAGTAATAGTTTCAGTATTACCGGGCGAAAAATTCGTGTTTGGCGAAATACCGCTCAAGGGCGAAGGTTTGATTTTCATTTGTTTCCTTGTAAACGATTTTTCCTACGTCGAAATCAGTACCAGAGCAACTACCGCAGCGCCGACCCCAGCCCATTGCTGTCCTTGCAGGCGTTCCTTGAGGAGGAACCAGGCGAGCAGCACCGTTGTGGCCGGATAAAGGGAGGCCAGGATGGCAGATACATCGAGACGCCCGGTGTGGGCGGCCAGGGCAAAAAAGGTGTTCCCGGCGGCATCGAGAATACCGGTTAGGGCTATGCATGGAATCTGGTTTCCTGGCGGTACGAAACGGGTTTTTTTCATGAACAGTACCATCGCCATCATACTGATGGAAGCCGTCCTTGCGGCCACCAGAGGCCAGAATATGCCCTGGCTGCTCACATGTCCGATGCAGACAAAGAACAGGCCAAAGCCCAACCCGGCAACCATCGACAAGCCGAATTCCGCGTTTTTAATCCGGAAGCTGCTTTCCGGAGCGGAGAGAAACCAGACCGCCAGAAGGGCCACTGCAAATCCCGAAATCTGGGTCAGACGGGGAAGACCTTCCGTGAAAAGAGCGAAACAGACCGGTAGCATGGCGGTCAGCACCGCCGAAAGAGGGGCGACGACTCCCATGCGGCCGGATGCAAGGCCTTTGTAAAAAGCCGTCAGTCCAAGAACGCCGCAGATACCGGCGACCCCGCCCCAGACCAAAGCGGACGTTGCGGGCACCGATTCCGAAAAGAGAAAGCCGAGTGCCACCAGCATCAGGGCGCCGATCACCTGGGAAAACAAGATCACCGTCAGCACGCTGTTGCGCCGGGACGCCCAGCCTCCGCTAAAATCTCCAGCCCCCCAGCTGATGGCGGAGCTGAGACCGTATGTAATGGCGATGGCTTCCGAGGTCATTTTTTGGATACTCCCAATGCTTTATTTGTTCTTTCTGAATGCTACAAACACTGTTTACACGTATTAGGAACAAAAATAAAATTAATTATTTTATTTATACATAAAAATTGCTTTTAATCAGGGATAAGACCTTGCTTTTCTGAGAGACGAGAATATGTGCAGGGCACTTGAGTGTCAAGAACTTCGTGAATACAACATATTGAATTGACTTGATCTGGGATAAGACGCGTCCGCGGTTTATCTCACTCAAACGGGGTCACTGACTAAAAAACAGGCCGGAAAGACTGATTTTGGACGCAGCACCAGGGTATGACGTGACTGGTGTTTTTGTGTCTATTGAGTCCAGTAATCGTATGGCGGGATCTGGGAGTATGTATCATCGTAAACGATTTGAGTAATATTTTAGAAGAGATGGGCTCTTTACAGCCCGCCTATTTCATTGGTGCACCCTGCTGGGCGCACCATTTGAAAAAGTAGGGTCCTTTTAGTGTAATATATAAAATTCAGAAGTGATATTTAGTGATAGTAAAGTATATTCAATCCAAAACTCGGTCTTTCTATATAAGTTAAGGTTGGGAAGTTGAGGCCAAAAGGGTATAGCCACAGATAGAACCGTTTTAAGGGCTTTGTTCCACCTCGGTATGAGGCATCACAGCCATGGCTGTTGTCAAGAGATTTCCAGGGATCGGCATTTTGAACTCCTTTTCTTTTTCTTTGACTTAAGTCATACACATCTTTATAATTTTTATGGTAAAAAATTAAAAACCAATCACGAAAACACGAAAGGGAGAAAGCACGAAATTAAACTCTCTTTTTTGCGTTTTCCTATTTTAGTGCTTTCATGAAAAAAGGAAATAAAGATGAAATCCAACATTCAAATACATATGTATGGATCCCTGAGGAATCTGGGAAAAAAGCATGATGAGTTTACCATTAGAACAGGTTTGGAATCTGAGGCCCCTTTGGTCGATATTTTAAAGGAGTTAAAAATCCCCCTTGATACGGTGCAGCTTGTTATGGTCAACCATAAAGCGGTTCATATGGATTCAACAATTTATCCGGGTGATCGGATTGCTTTGTTTCCAGGAGAATATCCTATATTTGCAGACTGGAAAGATTTTAGAAGTGTAAACAAAAAAAAATCTCCTGTAATTCAGTATGGTGCCATGAATTTTCCAGTCAGACCGGTTTTAGAAGAAATTGAAACTATTGCGGGCCTTGGGTTCGATTATCTGGAATTAACCATGGACCCGCCACAGGCCCATTATTCGATTCTTCGGAAAGATAAGGATAGGATTTTAAAAGCATTGGATAGATACCGCCTTGGTCTTATTTGCCATATGCCTACCTTTGTATATACAGCAGACCTTACAGAAAGTATTCGGCAAGCATCGCTATCTGAAGTTCTCAATTCTTTAGAGACTGCTTCCGAACTCGGCGCTGCAAAGGTCGTACTGCATCCCAGCTATATCGGCGGAATGGGGATATTTGTAATGGATACTTCTATAAAATATGCTTTTGAGAGCCTCTCTGCAATTGTGGCAAAAGCGGATCAACTTGAAATCCGCCTTTGTCTTGAAAATATGTTTCCTAAATACAATATGTTTTTTGAACCTGAAGATTTTATTGAAATCTTCAAAACTTTTCCTACACTCCTGTTTACCCTTGACATCGGGCATGCAAATATTGATGATTCTAGCGGGCAAAGACTTTTTAAATTTATCAAACTTTTTCAAAGCCGCCTTAATCATATACACATCAGTGACAACCTTGGAGAAAGAGACGATCATCTGCCCATCGGCGCCGGTAACATCGATTTTCGTAAAATTATAAATGCCTTGAAATCATTTGGATATAATGAGACTGTGACCTGTGAGATTTTTACAGAAAATCGAAAGGATTTGGAAATAAGCAGGAAGAGTTTTAATGATATGTTTTAAGAGTTTTAGCCTGATTAGTCCAGAAATTTTTTAGGAAGTTTAGATTGGCCCTGAATCTTTACCGAATCGAGAACCATCATTGTGGAAGTTCCATAGGCCACAAGATTGCCTTTATCATCTTCGACAGATGCCTCACCTAAGCAGATAGTCTTTCCGACCTTTATGTTTTTTCCTCTGGCAATCAGGCGGCCTTTAGAAGCGGGAGCGAGGTAATTTAACTTTATTTCAACGGTAGTTAAACCTATATCTTCTGATGTCAAGGGATAGACTGCCCAGAAGGCCGCCGCATCCACCAGAGAAGCACAAACCCCTCCGTGCACCATGCCATAAGGCTGGAGATGCTTTTGCTCAACTTTAACTTCCAGATGGGATTTTCCCCACTCTAGAGCCCGGATCTCCATGGAGAGTAAGGAAAAATAGGGGGAAGAATTTACAACCTTTACAATTTCTTCCACATGGTCAGGATTGAGTTTTTTTGTTTCGACCACCTTTTCCTCCTTCACTTTTGGCATTAATAGTTACTGGTTATTGAATTATCCCGGGCTATGGCGCGAATACGCTTTGGTATTTTTGCTATCATTTGAAGACATAAATCTTTCTCAGAATTTTTCGGCTGCTTTTGTAAGCAGTTCCTGAACCGGTTGGCTGAACCAGCAGTCAAGAAAGGCTTCATTCTTTATTTTGTAGTTTTTTTCGTACGCCAAACGGATTTCTTCGACACGATTGACCTTAATCGCTGCAAATGCCTGCACTGGAAGGGCGGCCAGTTCTGTTATCTTTTCTATTGCGCGGCTTTCAACCTTATCTTGAGAAAGGACCTCATCAGCCAGTCCAATCGACAGGGCCTTTTCCGGCTCGATGAATTCGCCCAGGTAAATGATTTCTGTTGCCGCCCTGTCACCTGCAATTTGCCTCAGCATCATATCAGTCAGATAAGGTACCGGGACGCCTAACTTAATCTCGTTAAGTCCCATTAACTTTCTGCCGGAAGCCAGGAAACGATAATCACAACTTGAGGCAAGAATAGTACCTCCTGCAATAGCATGACCGGTTATGGCACAGGCAGTTGGTATAGGGAAAGTAAAAATATCTAAGACTACTTTATTAAAACTATAAAAAAATTCGGTCATCCCGGTTCGATCAAGTTTCAATAATTCCGGCAAATCAAAACCCATGCTAAAAAATTTGGTCCCTCCAGCCAGAATCATGCCTCTAAACTCTCTTTTGATCTGGTTGACCGAGGCAGACAGATTCTCAACCATTGTGGTGCTAATTGCATTGGAAACCTTGTTGTTCAATCGCAAAACTGCCACGTTACCATGTTCTTCTATTTTTACTTTTTGCATGTGCCCCTTCCTAAAGAAACTATTACCTGTTGCTGGTGGTTTGTTTTACATCAATAAAAAAAGAGTTTTTCATCGATTTGAATTTCTATTATAAATAAAATACATATCTCGTTATCTACAATCGATCAACCCAAAACAAGCATCTTGCATGGACAACACCAACCGATTTTCGGCTTGATTAGGATATCATGGGCAGATGGCAATAAAAATTGCTACAGAAAAACCGGCAGTAAAGATATGACAAGCAAAAATGCCATGCTGATGTTAAAAACTTTGCGATAGTAATCGGTTGTTAATAGGCGCTTGATATTTGTTCCAAGAAACGCCCACAAAGATACACAGGGAAAGCAAACGATACAAAACACAAATGCGATAAGCAAAACTTCGAAAAAAACATCTCTGCCAACAGAAGTAAAAGTGGAAATAGCGCCAACAGCCATAACCCAGGCTTTAGGGTTGACCCATTGGAATATTACGGCCTGCCAAAAAGTAAACGGTTTATTCCTGTCACCATTATTGTTCACATTGCTGAATGTTGCAATCTTCCATGCAAGGTAAAGTAAGTATATCGCCCCTATATACTTAAGGATATGGTGGATAACCGGAAATGATTTGAATATACTGCCAAGGCCCAATCCAATTAAAACAATCATGACAGGAAAACCAAAAGTAATGCCAAGGATATGAGGAAGCGTCTTCTTGTACCCAAAATTCACACCGGAAGCAGTAACCATAACATTGTTTGGTCCGGGTGTTATTGTCATAGAAATGGAAAATAATAAAAGTGGTAGAATTAATTCAGGCATTATACTCATATTTTATCATTAGGGCTCGCACAAAAATAACTTCACATTTTCGCATCTCATCTTCAGACCGGCTTCGGCCTATCCTCAATCGCGAACTCCTCGAAATAGCTTGCTATTCCTGTGGGTTCGCTCATTCGGATCGGCCAAATCCGGCCCAAATCTGAGCGCGAAAACTCTGAACTAATTTTTGCGCGAGCCCTTAATTACTTCAGAAAGAATCCTGATAGCTTTTTCAATAGTTTTTTTATCTATCATTGTAAAGCTGAGACACATTGTTTCTATTCCTTCACCCTTGGTCGTAAAAAAATATTTCCCAGGTACAAAAGCTACTTTTTTCTCAACGGATTTCCAATAGACTTTTTCCATATCAATACCATCTGGACCTTTGGCCCAGATAAACATTCCACCTTCAGGTTTTGACCACGTGAAACCTTCAGGGAAATATTTTTCCAGGGCCGAAAGCATTGCTTCCTGTTTGGGCCTATATAAATCGATGATCTTTGGCAGATGCCGTTCCAGATATCCTCCGGAAAGGTATTCGGCAGCAAGAGCCTGGTTAAAAGTACTTGTGTGAAGATCGACTCCCTGTTTTACAATCACAAGCCATTTTTTGATAAGATCCGGAGCAACGCAAAAACCGATTCTAAGGCCGGGGGCAAAAACCTTGGAAAGAGTGCTGACATATACAACATTATCCGGCGCATGGGTTTTAATTGGAGGGATATTTTCTCCTCGATATCTCAAAGCGCTATATGGATCGTCTTCAACAAGAAGGGCATTATATTTCTTGATAATAACGGCGATTTCTTTTCTTCGCTCAATAGTAATACTTCTCCCAGTAGGGTTTTGGAATGTAGGTACAAGATAAATAAATTTTATACCGCCTAATTTAAGAACCTCTTCAAGTGACTGAGGGATAAGCCCGTCATCATCTGTACCCATCCTGACGTATTCCGGCTCATATGAATTAAAGGCCTGAAGCGCTCCGAGATAGGTCGGGGCTTCAACAGCTACACGGTCGCCTTTGGAAATCAAGACCTTCCCGATTGAGTCTAAAACCCCCTGCGATCCAGTTGCAATAAGGATATCATTTGCTGTTGATTTGATTCCTTTTCTCTTCAGATAATCCACAAGAACTTCTCTTAAGGAAGTAAAACCTTCCGTAGGATCATATTGGAGCGCATTTGAAGAATACTTCGCAAGTACTGCTGAGGTCAGTTTGCCCATTATCTCCATTGGAAAACTTTCAGGAGACGGAATTCCACCGGCAAGAGAAATCATGCCGGGCTGTGAAACAACCTTGAGGATTTCTCTGATCGCACTGGCTCTCATCTTTTCTAACCTGTCTGCAAGTAATTTTTCAAAATCCATATATGTCACCTTTCTATTATTCAAAACAGATAGTTGCAAATGGATATCACATGTGGTAGATAATAACAGATACAGTTTTTTAGAAAAATAACCATAACAGATGGGGTAATAATGAAAGGGGCTACACTTACCGCAACACAATTAAATTACCGGTATCTCAGGCTTGCTGATGATATTGGAAACAAAATTTTGGAAGGAATTTATAAGGCCGGAGAAAAACTTCCTTCTATAAGAAAACTGCATGACCATACGGGGTACAGTATAACTACCGTATATCAGGCTTATATTGAGCTGGAAAAAAGGGGGGCTGTTGAACCGAGGTTGAAATCAGGCTTCTATGTAAAGCCTTTATTACGTAATATTCTACCATTACCTAAATTGAAAAGGCACAAACCCGCACCTAAAAAAGTATTAATTAATGCCCTGGCCGCCGCAATTGTGGAGGATATGAGTGATTCGTCTATGCTCCAGCTCGGTGGCGCAGCCCCGGACCCAAAGCTTCTGCCTTACAAACAACTTCTCCGACCAATCAAATCTAATATTAATTGCAATATAAAAGATATCATTGCCAACTACGATAATCCGTCCGGCACATTAGAGCTAAGACAGCAAATAGCAAAAAGGACTTTGGGTATTTCACAGAAAATAACTATCAGTAAAATCATAGTTACAAACGGATGCATGGAAGCTGTCAATATATGCCTGCGGGCTATTGCAAAGCCCGGAGATACAATTATTGTTGAATCGCCGACTTTTTTCTGCTTTTTGCAATTAATTGAAGACCTGAACATGCTGGCACTGGAAATTCCCACAGACCCGGAACACGGAATTGACATAAAGTCTCTTAAACAGGCATTGAAGCAAAATGATGTTAAGGCATGCATATTTATCTCTAATTTTCAAAATCCCCTGGGATATGCCATGTCTTCCAATAAAAAACGAGAGCTGGTTGATTTGCTAAGCAAAAGGAACATACCGATTATTGAGGATGATATTTATGGAGATCTATATTTTGGCAAAACGCGACCAAGTACTTTAAAATCATTTGATAAAAAAGGCATGGTTTTATATTGCTCTTCATTTTCAAAAACCCTTGCACCGGGTTTAAGGGTAGGATGGACAATGCCGGGAATTTTTATAGACACTGTTAAACGTTTAAAACTCAATACGTCCATAGTATCTCCAACCTTGAATCAATTTATTATTTCCGAATTTTTAAAAAGCGGTTCCTATGACCGGCATTTGAGGAAACTTCGAACCGCTTTAAAAAACCAGGTCAGTAACACCGCCCTTGCCATAGCACGATATTTTCCTGAAGATACCAAAATAACGGCACCACAAGGAGGGCTGATATTGTGGATACAGTTAAACGCTGCTGTTGATGGATTGAAGGTATATCATGAGGCAAAAAAGAATAATATTAATATACTTCCCGGCATTCTCTGCTCCACTTCCAAAAAATACAAAAATTTCATTCGGGTTAGTTGTCGATATCCATGGAATGACAAAGTTGAAAAGGGAATCATCCGGTTGGCAAAAATTATAAACGAATTTTAGAAGAAAGGTAACTGCTCAGGTTATTTAGGCTGAAGACTGTTAGCAAAGGGCTGAACGGAGCACACATGGAGCTCTTATTATTGTAACTGCTTTGTCCCTGAAAAAAATATCAGTCCTCTTTTCCCTTCAGCCCCTTGCCGGGGCGTAGCTGGAAGCGAAGCCTGGTTCAATCTAAACACTTTCAGCCTGACTACGTGAGTAGTCACAAAGAAAGTAATCAAATGAGCGACTCCATTAAGCAACTTATAATTAGATCCTTTCAGGTTTCTGATGAACCTGATGTCATTGATTTATGGCGCCGCTGTAGCCTAGTAGTTCCACAAAATGATCCAAAGAAGGATATCGAGATGAAGCTTCAGGTACAGCCTGAGCTCTTTTTTGTTGGTGTTATATCCAGCCATATCGTTTCAACAATTATGTCAGGTTATGATGGACACCGGGGCTGGATCTACTATTTGGCTGTGGATCCGGTTTTTCAGCAAAATGGAATCGGACGCCGAATGGTTGAAGAAGTCGAGTCAAAACTTCGAAAGCTTGGTTGTTCAAAGATCAACCTGCAAGTTCGAAACTCGAATAACTCTGCAATAGCATTTTACAAACACATAGGCTTTTTAGACGATGATGTGATCGGGATGGGCAAACGACTTTAAACCCATTAACTAATCCCATACTAAGGTGGATAGGCTGAAGACTGTTAGGAAAAAGCGCATTTTAAAGCCATGCTTGATGCAAGAATCACATTCCGCCAAAGTACTGCAATCGTACCTTTCTGACCCCTTCAGCCTTCAGTCTAAACAGCTTCAGCCTGACCAGAAAAAGCTATTTTGAGACTTTGCGGCGTATTGAAATGATCTTTACATCTTCAACCGGCTTGTGTCCGGTATCGACATTAACAGCTCCTATTTTATCGACAATATCCATCCCCTTTATCACCTTGCCGAATACGGTATGTTTTCCTGTAAGCCAGTTAGTATCTGCAAGGTTAATAAAAAATTGCGAGCCGTTTGTATTGGGCCCCGAATTAGCCATGGCCAGCGAACCGCGGACAGGAGGGTGAGGTGATCCCTTGTCGGAGTATGAATAGCCCATGTTTTCATAAGCTTCCTTGATGGTAAGGGACTTAAGCCTGTCTGCAACTTCTTCCTTTCTTTTATCAAGTTCTTCCTGGGAAGTA
>Ga0190284_1000969_pt1 | contig 13507 bp, 4 predicted proteins | sample 48691812_MG_FD_161668 | JGI IMG/M metagenome (GOLD analysis project Ga0190284, IMG submission 161668) | Hydrothermal vent microbial mat bacterial communities from Southern Trench, Guaymas Basin, Mexico - 4869-18-1-2_MG | ecosystem: Environmental > Aquatic > Marine > Hydrothermal vents > Microbial...
CCATGAACGCCACAGTGCGGCCAGCCCCACGTACATTGAAAACAGAACCGGTTGAGTGACATCCATGCGGTCGAGACGGGAGTCGGCCTCATCGGCCTTGAGCTCTTCCAGCAGAGACCAGTCGGTGAAGCGCGCAATGGCTGCATCACAAGCCTCGATCATTTCCCGAAACACCGGCTCGTGTTCGAGCAGGCCCAGCCCCATACCGAGCCACTGGGCGCCCTGACCGGGGAAAACGAAAGCGATTTTATGTCTATCGGAGACCGGGCTATCATCCGGTGCGCGAATACACGATGCCGGGATTTCACCTTCTGACAGCTTGGAAAGGTCTTCCATCAGTTGATCCCGCGAAGTCGCCGTCAGCGCCAGGCGGTGTCTGAAATGGGAGCGTGTCGTCGCCAGGCTGTAGGCCACGTCGGCGAGCGTTTGTTCGGGGTGTGCCTCGAGATGAACGTGCAGTCGCTTGGCCTGGTCGGACAGCGCCGAGGGTTGGGTGCCCGACATAGTTAACAGGTGGACCGGTCGCGTGATCGATGACTCTTCTTCTTCCTGCTCTTCTTGGGCAGGCGCCTCTTCCAGAATCACATGGGCGTTGGTGCCGGAAATGCCGAAGGAGCTTACACCTGCCAGGCGGGGTGACGAGCCCGCCGGCCAGGGAACCGCCTCTTGCGGAATGACGAAGGGGGTGTTGTCCAAGGACATTCTCGGGTTGAGGGTCTCGAAGTTCAGGTTGCAGGGGATCATCTCGTGCTGAAAAGCCAGCACAGCCTTGATCATCCCGGCCACACCGGCAGCACCCTCCAGGTGGCCGATGTTGGACTTGACGGCACCGAGCACACATTGCGAGCTGTTATCCCGGGGATTGCCGATCACATCCTTCAGGGCGTCGAACTCGATGGGATCACCAAGGGAAGTGCCGGTGCCGTGGGCCTCCACGTACCCGATCTCAGCGGGGAGCGCTCGGGCGTTCTTGAGAGCCTGGCGCAGCAGGGCTTCCTGGGAGAGCACGTTGGGGGCGGTGAGCCCGGTGGCGCGGCCATCGTGGTTGATGGCCGAGCCGCGGATCACAGCCCAGATCCGATCGCCATCGCGCTTTGCGTCAGAGAGACGTTTGAGCACGAGCATGCCGCAGCCCTCACCACGAACGTAGCCGTTGGCCTCGGCGTCGAAGGTCTTGCAGCGCCCGTCGGGCGAGAGCGCCTGGATGCGCCCGAGCATGCACATGTTTAGAGGGGAGAGGATTAGGTTGATGCCGCCGGCCAGGGCCAGGCTGCATTCCTTGCTGCGCAGACTCAGACAAGCCTGATGCATGGCGACCAGCGAGGACGAGCAGGCCGTATCGACCGAAAGAGCGGGCCCCTGCAGGCCGAGAAAAAAGGAAAGCCGACCGGAAAGCACGCTTTGGTAATGACCCGTGCCGTCGTAATTGTCCCAAACTTCGACACTCTTCGAGAGGATCAGATCGCGGTAATCGTTGTACCAGGCACCCACGAACACGCCTGTGGGGCTGTCGATCAACCGTTCGGGGATCTGCCTGGCATGCTCCAGGGCTTCCCAGGTCACCTCCAGCAGCAGACGTTGCTGCGGATCGACACTGAGGGCTTCACGTGGAGAGATGCCGAAAAAGCTGGCGTCGAAACCGTCGACCTCGTCCAAAAAGCCGCCCCAGCGCTGGGCCTGCTGCTCGGGATCGGTGCTGTCCGGAGGGCTCCACTGATCGACCGGCCAGCGGGTATCGGGAACCTCGTGGATCGCGTCGACCCCGTCTTCGAGCATCCTCCAGAAAGTTTCGGGGTTGTTGGCGCCGCCGGGAAACCGACACCCCATACCGATGATGGCGATCGGTTCGCGCTTGGTACGTTCCATCTTGTGGAGACGGGTTTCCATCTCCTCGAGGGCCGTGAGAACACTCGTCAGCTCTGCTTCTTGAATCTGCGCACGATCGGACTTGCTCTTTTTTTGATCCATCAGAATTCCTCGACCTCTTGCATTTTGTTTCTCACTCTTTCCAAAAGCGAGCTGACCGAACGAACAGACCGAGCTTGTGTCGTTCCGGCGCTAGCATCCCGTTCATCGATGTGGTCGTGCTCCTCTTCCGGCTCGATGAGTGCTCGATCGGAATCATCCTCGTCGGAAGCGCACAGTGTGATCTCCAGAAAACCTGCCAGAGCAGAGACCGTTGGATAGACCCAGACCAGGTTAGCCTTGAGCCCTAGACTGAGCTCGTTTTCCAGGTGGTTTCTGAACTTGAGTCCCATCATCGAGTCGAATCCCAGGCTCATGAAGGGAGTGGTGCGCTCCACACGCTCCGGATCGATCCGCAGGATCTGGGCAGCCTGTTTGCGGACGAATCCCTCCAGCAGCGCCCGGCGCTCTGCGGGCGGTGTAGCGGTAAGGGTTTCTTTGATGTTGGAGCCTGACTGTTGAGCAGTGGGCGCTTTGGGCGGCTCTTCGAGCAACCGTGAAAGCAGCGGCGACCGTGCGGTCTGGGGGTACAGGTCGATCCATTGTCGGGCGTTCAGCGCGATCGGCGCCACGGTGGATAGATCCAACCCCCAGAGGCGATCCAGATGAGTCGTACCGTTCCTTGCGGTGCGGCTCTGCGGACTGTGATTGTCGATGTGCTCGTGGGGCTCGGTGCGCTCGACTGGACGTTCTTCAGCGGCCTCGGTCCCCATCAGGTCGTCCCAGTTGATGCTCAAGGCCGGCATGCCTTGGCTTCTGCGGTATTGCGCCAGGGCATCCAGGAATGTGTTGGCAGTCGTGCAGCCCCCCCGGCTGGGGGCGCCCAACAGCGACGTTGCGGATGAAAAGAGCACAAAGAAGCCGAGCGGCACCCGGCGGGTCAGCTCGTGCAGGTTCCAGGCTCCATCGATCTTCGGCGCGAAGACGCTCTTGAAACTCGCCAGATCCTGCTGCAGGAGCGGGCCATCGTGCGAACAATCCTCGGCGGCGTGCAGGATGCCACGCAGCGGCGGCATTTGTTGCTCGATCTCCTGCAGAGCTTGCGCCACCTGCGGGCGCTGTGAGATGTCGACGCACCGTGTCAACACCTGCGCGCCGCTGGCAGTCAGAACGGCCAGCGTCTCTCCCTGCTCGGGGGTCGTCGGTTCCATCCGGTCCAGCAGGATCAGATGCCGAGCCCCGCTTTCCACGATCCAGCGGGCCGCATCGAGGCCGAGGCGGCCCAGCCCTCCGCTGATCAGGTAGGTGCTGTCCGGCCGGAACAGCTCGGCCTCATCGGGCGCAACCGAAACCTTGATCGTGGGATCTTGAAGGCAGAGGACGAGCTTGCCTGTATGCTGTCCCCCGGCCAGGGCCGCGGCGGCATCTTTGGCCTTTGATAGGGAGTAGAGGCGTGTGGGCAGTGGTTCCAGACCGTACGATTCGAAGCCGTTCATCACTTCGTGGAACAACTCGCTGAACCGCGCCGGCCGATTCTTGGCCAGCCTCGAGAGATCGATCGACGTGTAGGAGATCGGTTTTTGGAAGTGTTTCATGCTCAGGGGGCGTTCGGCGTCGATGTCCTGCTTACCCAGCTCGAGGAAGTGACCACCTTCGGTGAGCACGGACAAACTCTTCTCGATCGCTTCACCGGAAAGCGTGTTGAAGACGATGTCGACCCCCCGTCCGCTAGTGGCGGCCATCACCTCGTCGGCGAAGTCGATGGAACCGGAATCCATGACATGCTCGATGCCCAGGTCGCGCAGGTAGGCGCGCTGTTCGGGCGTCTCGGCGGTGGCCAGGATCTCGGCTTTGGCGCGGCGCGCCAGTTGGACGGCGGCGAGGCCCAGGTCTTCTGCGGCCGCATGAATCAGGATGCGATCACGTTGGTGAATTCGACCGATATGATAGAGTGCGTACCACGCTGCGCTGAAGGCGTACGGGATACCGGCGGCCGTGGTCATGGTGATGGAGGAGGGGATCGGGATTACGAAGGAGGCAGACACAATAACGTACGAACCAAGACAAAGTGGGGTGAAGAAAACAACGACCTCTTGGCCGATTTCGAAACCCTCGACCCCCTCTCCAAGATTGACAATCCGTCCGGCACACTCGCAGCCGAGTGCTACCTGACTTGCGGCTGGTTCAAAACCGAGTGTTTTAGGTCTTATGAAGCTTTGTGAATTGAGCCCGGCGGCTACAACCTCCAACTCGACCTCGCCCGGGCCGGGTGACCGGCGCGGCGCGATGCGGATGGCTAGGTTTTCCGGATGTCCGGGCTCGTCGATCTCGAGACGTATGGGTGATTCACCTGCGGGCGCAAGAACCTCCAGCGGCAAGGGCCTGGAAACTAGCCGGGCCCCGAAACGTCCATCCCCGCGTAGCAGGACGCGGTCTTCCTGATGGTCGCACATGATCTCGTCGAAGAGGTCCTGTACGTCACCTGCGGCTACTCCCCGGTCGAGGTCGACCCGCGTGCAACGAAGCTTGGGATGCTCGTAGGCCAGAGTATCAGCCAGGCCCCAGATCGGTGTCTGAGCTGGTTCCACGGCCTCGCCGTCGAGCCCTTTGGCGGCACGCGTCACCAGCCACAGCCGCGGCTGATCGCGCCAGTTGCGGCGGCAGATCGCCTGCACGAGGTGGAGTAGGCTGCCGTAACCACGCTCCTGGTCGCGGTGGAGTGATTCAAGGGTGGTCTCCTTCACCGGAGCCATGTCCAGGCTCCAAAGGTGCACGATGCCGCGGCAAAAGACACCCTTGGTGAACACCTGCTGAAAGAGATGCTCCATCGACTCGGGTGAGGTCGGATCCACGCGGTTGGCTCCGTTGCTCTCAGATGTCGCTGAGTCCGCCGCAATCACCGTGATCACGTGCTCGCCGCGCGCTTCCAAGCGAGATTGGATCTCGTCTCCGAGACCCTCTCTGTCGGCGAAAATCAGCCAATGGCCGCCTCCGTTCCGGGAGGTTTTTATGGGGAGAGCCGTTGCCGGCGGCAACGGCTCCCAATCGACGGCAAAATAGCGCTCGTCCTCGTTGGCGGCCTGGAGGTGCTTGCGCTGCTCGACATAACGGCATTGAACCCCGATGGCCTCCACCAGCACCTGACCCGACTCATCCAGAAGATAGAGATCGCCTTCCAGCGCGGCCGAGCCGTTGTCGGAGAGTGTGGCCGCGACGGCGTAGCTCCAAACATTGCCCTCTGGATGCTGACGAACCTGAAAGCGGCGCACTCCGGTTGGAATCAAGGCGCAGCCATCCTTAGCCAGATTTAAAGCGGGCGCCAGGGTCTGCAAGGCGGCATCCAGCACGGCCGGATGAATCTGGTAGAGCCCGTTCTTATCTGTCAGCGACTCGGAAAGCTCGATCCGCCCGAGAGCTTCACCGGTTGCTCGGCGTAAGCGCTCGACTCTGCAAACGACGGGATCGAAAGGTTGCCCGGTCTCTGCCAAGGAGTGATCATGGTTTTCGATCGGGATCGCCTCACGGCAGCGCTGACGGATTGCTTCGAGTGACGGCGAGTGCGTGCCTTTCAACTCTCCGTTATGGGACACGCGAAGATTACCCGTGACATGCACCTCCCAAGCGGAAGGTGTGGTTTCTTGCTGTGGCGAGACCCGGCTGGCAATCTGGAAGGTCACGAGTTGTGGTGCGCTCTCGATGAAAGCCAGTTGAAGCTCCCGGACTTCGCTGCCGGCGAAGAGGCGGTCCTTGTGAAAAGACACGTCTTCGAGGACATGGCAATCCGGGCCGTAGGCGGCCTTCGACGCCGCCAACGCCATCTCCAGGAAAGCTGCATCTGGCAATACCACATCCTCCGCGAAGTGACAATCTGTGAGATTGGGCAAATCCTCGGGAGAAAGCTCGAGGTTCCAGTAGCGCGTGGTTGGAGGGACCGAAGAGGTCCAAGCCGGTCCGAGAAGCGGATGATCGTCCGATCCGCTGCGAAACACTGGGCTGTTGGAGCGGTTGCGCGGCTCCTCGATCCAGCAGCGTTCTCGCTGCCAGGGATAGGTGGGTAACGAAATGAGCCGTCCCCCCTCGGGGAACAACTGCTTCCAGTCGATTTCACAACCGCGGACGTACAGCTCTCCCAGGGAGGCCAACATGGTCGCCTGCTCGTCCTCGTTACGACGCAAGCTGATGGCTACCTCTCCGTTTCTGTCCGTGACGACCTGTTCCATTACAGGCGCCAAGACGGGGTGCGGGCTGATCTCCACGAACAAAGTGTGATCGTCATCGAGCAAAGTGTTCAAGGCGCTGTTGAACTGGACGGTCTCGCGCAGGTTTCGAGCCCAGTAGTGAGCGTCCAGATTTTTACCAGGAAGGTTCGCCGCGGTCACCGTGGAGTAGAACCGCGTGTGACCGAGTTGGGGCTTCAAATCGGACAGCGCCTGCTCCAGCTCCTCGGCAAGCGGATCCATCTGGGGGCTGTGAAAGGCGATGCCGTTCGAATTCACCAAACGGCAAAAGACACCATCGGAATCCGCACGGGCTTTGAGCTCACTGATCGCCTCGGGTTCACCTGAAAGCACCACGGCTTGAGGGCTGTTGACGGCAGCAATCGAAACTTTGCTCTCGAAGCCGGCAAGCCAGCGGCGAGCGGACTTCACGTCAAGTCCAAAGAGCGCAACGGCTCCTCCCCCGACGGTTCGCCGCATCACACGACTGCGCTGCAAAGCAACCTCGAGTGCATGCTCGAGGCTCAAAGAGCCTGAGATATGAGCTGCCGCGATCTCCCCCAGGCTGTGACCGACCACGGAATGGGGTCGGACTCCCCAGGAGAGCCAAAGCCGAGCTAGTGCGATCTCGAAGGCCACCAAGATCGGCTGGAGAACATCCGTCTGATCGAGCCGCGCTGCGGTTGCATCGGCTCGAAGCTGCTCCAGCAGAGACCAGCCTGCGCGCTCTCGGATAAAAACATCACAATCCTCGATGACATCTCGAAAAACCGACTCTTTCTCGAGAAGCTCGCGTCCCATGCCCAGCCACTGAGATCCCTGTCCGGAAAAAACAAAGGCCACTTTCGGAGAACGATCTCTTATCACCTTTCCAGAAGCTGTACGTACGTCAGATATTTTCTCTTCTGTATAAACGACAAGCGCATCTTGGAGCTCTCGCGGACTGCTGGCAACGACTGCCAACCGGTAATCGAAATGGCTGCGTTTGAGGCTGGCTGTGTAACACATGTCATGGATCGAGTGGGCCCGGTCCTCGTCGACCACATCGATCAGCCGGCTGCAATAGTCTTTGAGTGCGTTGGGCGCTTTGGCAGAGAGTGGAAAAAGGTAATGTCTGTCTGTGTTCTCCCTCACCGGCTCTTCGAACAATCTGCGATCGTCGTCTGGGGAACACGGCTGATCGGTTGCCGGCACAGGCAGGCTGCCCCCTGTCGGCTCTGATCGCGCAAAGTGGCGGGGCCCGTTTTGCAGCCGCTCCCAGCTAACTTCAGCGCCATGGATATACAGACGCGCCAAGCTCCGCATCATTGTACGATGCCCGTCTTCGCCGCGCCACTGGGACGCTAGCACGAGAGGAAGATATCCGAGTTGGGTACAATTAGCTTTGATATCGGGCAGCAAGGTGGCGTGAGGGCTGACCTCGATGTAGGTGCCGTGGCCGGCTCGAGCGGTGTGTTGAATCGCTTCGCCGAAGCGACAGGGCAGACACACGTTGTCGCGCCAGTAGTGTTGGTTGAGCTCGTCTCCCTCGACAAACGCCGCTCGCACCGTGGAAAACATTGGGATGCGCGCGCGGCGTGGTGCCAACCGGGCGAGGTCCTGCGCCAGGCCATCGGCAAAGGGCTCGGCCAGTGGCACGTGGGAGCTCAGGTTACCGATCGAACAGCAGTCGATTCGTTCGCCCTCCAGAGTCTTTTTCAAAGCTTGTATCGCCCGCCGGCGGCCGCCGACTAGGCAGGACTCGGGAGTGTTTTCTCCGGCGGAGTAGATGTGTTTGTTGAGGGTGATCCCTTGGTCCCGGGCCAGGGTCTCGACCTTTTCGATCGGTGCACCGGCCAGCCGCATGGCGCCCTCGCCGTGAGCAACGGTGAGCCTGTAGAGCGTGCTCAGATGGTGGATCGTGCGCATCGCATCGTCCAGATCGAGGATGCCGGCGGCATGGGCTGCGGCCACTTCACCCGTACCGTGCCCCACGACGACTCCAGGTGTGATGCCCCACGAACGCCAGAGTGCCGTGAGGGCAATTTGTACGGCGCTGATGGCCGGAAGGATGATATGCAAAAAGTTCGAGTCATTCAGGTGGGAGCGCTTCTCACCTTTCCACAGCTCCTCAATGAGGGACCACTCGACGTATTTCTTAAGGGCCGCGTCGCATCGCTCGAGGGTCGCCCGGAAGAGCGGTTCTTCGGTCAAAAGGTCTCTTGCCATGCCAGTCCATTGGGATCCGAGGCAGGGAAAGACGAAGATCGGGTTGGTGGCTTGGTTTCGATCGGAGTCTTCTGCGTCGCGGGCGTTTGAAGCGCCGGCTCGCCTCCCCGTCGCACACCATCCTTCACCTGGCTGCTGCTCCAGGTACGCCGAGAGGCCGGCGATCAGTTCCTGCCGGGTTGCGCCTGTTACAGCAAGACGCTGCTCCCTCTCTCCCAACTGGCTAGCAGCCGCGCTGCAAACCGCGCCGACTCGAGCCGGGGTCTCGTCCAGGTAGGATCGCAAGGCTTGAGCCCGGGCGTGGAGGCCTTCCGGGGCGTCGCTCTCCAGGGGCAACAGATAGGTTCTGCGGTTCGGAATGCCTTCCAGAATGACGTGTGCGTTGGTGCCGCCGTAGCCGAAGGCGTTGACACCTGCCCGGGAAGGATTATGCTGCTCGTCTTCCGCCGGCCAGGGCATCAACTCTGTGACCACGCGAGTATTGAGTGAAGTCAGGTTGATTTTTGGATTGACCTTGTCAAAATTCAGGTTCGGTGGAAGCCGCCTGTGATACAGCGCCAGAGCGGTCTTGATGATCCCGGCGATCCCCGCACCAGCCTCGAGATGGCCGATGTTGGTCTTGACCGAGCCGATATACAGCGGTCTGTCCGGTGGGTGGTGCAATCCATAAACCCGTCCGACCGAAAAGGCCTCGTAAGGATCTCCCACCGGCGTTCCAGAGCCGTGGGCTTCGACATATTGAATTGTACCCGGTTCGATATCCCCGTCGCGGCACGCCTCCTCGAGCACCGCTATCTGGGCTTTCGGATTGGGAGAGGTGAGTCCGAAGCTGGCACCGTCATTGTTCATCCCGAGACCGCGAATCAGGCAGTAGATGTGATCTCCATCACGTCGGGCGCGCGAGAGGGTTTTGAGTACCAAAATGCCCCCGCCCTCTCCACGTACATATCCGTTGGCGCGGGCGTCGAATGCGAAGCATCTGCCGTCCGGTGACAGTGCCCCGAGCTTCGACATCCCGATCGTAGTATCGGGTGCCAGCATCAGATTCACTCCACCGATGATCGCCAACGTGTTTCGCCCTGCCCGCAGACCCCGACAGCCGAGACTGACCGCCGCCAAAGCCGACGAACAAGCCGTGTCGACGTTCGCGCTCGCCCCCTGCAGGCCCAGAAGATAGGACACCCGGTTGGCAATGATGCTGGATGCACTCCCTGTACTGGTATATGCTGTCACACCCTCCGGACCCAGACGGCTCTGAAGCACTTTGTAGTCATGAAACAACGATCCAATATAAACCGCGGTTCTGCTGCCCCAAAGAGTTTCCGGAACGATCCCACCGTCCTCCAGCGCCTCCCAGCAGAGCTCGAGCACCAAACGCTGCTGGGGATCCATATCGCGTGCTTCATTGAAGGTCATCCCGAAAAACGAGGGATCGAAGCCGTCCACTTGATCGATAAAACCACCCCAGCGGGAGTTCATCTTACCCGGCTTGGATCGATCCGAATCGTAAAATGCCGCGGCGTCCCAACGACCCGCAGGGACCTCGGTGATGGCGTCCGTCCCTGTAGAGAGCAATTGCCAAAAATCCGCTGGGTTGACGGCTCCACCAGGAAAACGGCAGGCCATGCCGACGATTGCAATCGGTTCATTGTTGGAAGTGGAACCCGAATCGAATGAATATGTACAGCGCGCGGGACCGTAAGAGTATTCCGTGCCAACGCGGTCATCTCCGGCAGTGTTTATACAACTGAACAGATCTCTTGACAGTTCGGCAATAGTGGGATTTTTCCGCAAAAGATTCGGCGGGAGTGATTGGTCGAGCGCGTTGTCGAGCGCTGATAAAATCGAAATCGCCTGGATCGATTCCAGGCCCATTTGCCTTAAACTCCTATTGCTCTCGATGTCCTCTAGGCTCAGGTCGAGCGTTTCGGCGATGCGTTGCTTGAGCCAGTCTTGAAGTAAATCTAAGGTGTGAAAAGCGAAACCCTTTTCAAAATTCGTATCTTGACGCCCGTCATTATTGCTGTCATCTTTACTAATCATCTTGTTACACCGTATCTTGCAGAGCCTCGAGTTTTTGTTTCTCTCACGACTTATTGATGTTTTTCAATTAATCCACAATGGTGAGAAAGTAAGACACGCAATGACACAATCGGTAAGTCTTCTCATGATCGAGCATTACTGAGTGGAATTAAGTATTTCCACTATTTTTTACATAGTAAACGCTCGTATCGTAATCACACTGATCGATTAGAGCACTACGGTAAGAAAGCGATCCGGTTTGCTGGCAATTCTTCGAAAAGTTTAAACAAAAAAACAGCTTTAAATAGGATCTATAGACCTTATGGTTGATGAGTGTGTGACGTTGTTCAGTAGACTTCGGTTGTTGATTTAATTGGGGTGTAACCTCCGCTCTACGTTGTTCAAGACGCCCTTTTTAATGTTGTGTCGTGAGACCAGAAAGAATCCCACCGTTCTGAATCAAGACCACCTGCAGAGCAGGTGGTATGAGGAAGGCCCCTAAAAGGGGCCGGAAGAACAATTTGTCAGACTCGGTTGCTCAGTTTCTGGATACGTTATGGACTTAGATAGATATGGTGCAACCACGTTCCACCGATCTGTATGTCTGAATAGTCGGGTCAAATTTTCTTTTTTCACTTTTGCCTTTTCGAAAGCCTTCAACAGATCGCACACATCTTTATTGATGTACGCAGGGAACGGCAGAGCCTTTTCAACTCTCACCGCCAGAGGCGTTGGATTTATGATGTTTTATTAAAAGTTCGTAAGTGCAATATATATTGCCTTCTTCCCGTGACCAGCGCACACCTCTTCGGCACATCCGCGTCTTAGGATCCGTCCAGAAATAACTGTTACAGATAATTGTCACTCTCAAGGTCTGATTTCGTAGTTCCAATCGCCATGGAAGTTATCTCGCTGCAGGTTGATGCTTGCCCATTCTTTTTCCGAAACCGTTCGGCCTGTCGGGTACCGGCGGCGATCCGACTTGCAGGAAACTTTCAGGCCAGTGGTCGTGGTGGTTTTCGCGATTAGGTTTACCACCTTCGCATAATCCACCAGCGGTTTGCCGCGCCAGTTCTACCTGATGAACGAAAACAGTCGATGTTCAACCTTGTTCCAATTGCTCGTCCCTGGCGGGGGGAAGTGGCAGAACGAAATCGGGTGCCTCAACTCGTCGGCCAGAAGGCGAACACTCTTGCAGGTCCACCGCAAGGGCGATACCTGGTCTCCTCGCGTCAATGGCTCAATGAGATGCTCCAATCTTTCCAAAAAGCCCGGGTGAAGCTAAGTTACGGATTTCCGTCCGCCGTCAAGCTGGCGAATACGATCTGCCAGCACCGCCTCATCCGAGTTCAATTCCTTCAGGCCGCGATGGATAGCGCGACGCGAGATACCAGTAGCACGAGCCGCCAAAGAGTTGCCGCCATAGCCGAGGGCTTTTGCCTCCGTGGCTGCCCATACGCGTCGCGACCGCTCGTCAAGATGTCTAGCCAGCGCATCATACTTCCGATATATATCTTCTCCTTCCTCCATGCCTCTGAGGATACAGATTATCGGAAGTAGCAGTTGTACTTATTTTCAGACACGTCCTTACTCTGATAATCTAAAAGATGGTAGAATCCACACTGTGGCACAGAGCTAACGGTCCGGCCATATAAATCCACTTCTATTTGTCTCTCTTTTTGAAATCACCAACACTTCTTGAAACATTTCGAAGTATTTTTTATGCATTGCTGAGATAAGATAATTTATTCAATATAGTCAAGTACTAAAGTCCATAAATTTGAAAAAAAAACATATCTCCTCAAAAAAACACATTTCTGCTCTTTCTGATCAAGTATTATTTGACTCGCTAGCAGAAGCCCCTATTTCTGGAGACATTTCCTTTTTCTACATATGTTGAGATGTCTACTGAAAAGGAGTTAAAACAACAGCTTACGAACTTGTGTGGACTAAAAGACTTTTACGATTGAGTCAATATTTTAGCCAAGTGAAACGGGAATCATAAGGTCCTTTGGACGTAACATCTCAAAAAGAACGGGCAGTAGAAGTAGGGTATCCTCACCTACTCCAACCGCAGTTTTCACATGGAAGCGAGACGCCGTAGGTACATCGGTTGCATTTTGGGCAATGCTATTCTCGCCAGTCTCTGCAGGTCCCACAATCGGCACAGCGCCAAGTACAGCAGTCTTGTACGACCTCGTCCCAGCAGAAGGAAAACCAATATAACTCGTCACACTTGCTGCAGCTATAAGGGGCGAGGAGTTTTCGAAGTGGTACTGTTTCACACCCACAGGGCAATTCCATTAGCTCATCGAGATCAGCGTCGGACAGCTCTCTTTGTATTTATAAACGTTGTCGAGCGCACAGTTCGTCATTTTAGTGACGGTTAGGCCGTTGAAGGGATTTTTACAGTTCGAGCACCTGCATTTATCAGTGCAGGGTTGCCTGTTCTTGACGCAGGCACAACGATTGTTCTTACAGCCGCTACGACAACGGCAACTTGTTTGAAGATCATTTTTGGCTTGCGCCATCATAGGGTGATTTCTCCAGGTAAAAACTTATGAGGAAGAAAATCAAGCGGGAGCTTCCGATGTAGTATTGAAAGAATCCGATCAAAATGCTGTCGATGATAAGATTACTCATGCTGATGCGCATGAAATTGAAAGCGGAAAACCACAAATAGTCAACAGTGACTGGTCGCGCGATCCGACAGACCTGAGTTTAGAACGAGTTTTAGCCGCCTTGGGATTATTGGATGACGCTGTTCCGATATTCGGTGATAGTGATAAACTCGCTCATGCTGGTGTATTTCTTGCGTTGCCTCTTTTTGTCAGATCTAGGATTCTGTAAGTTTTTCAGCGAATATATCATTCTATTGGGCCAGCGTTCTACGGTTTGAGAACGACGGTGGTGTGTTTGTTCATCCTCACCCTTCTCAGAATCGAACGTCCCGAGAATTTAAAGGAGCACAATCCAGAGGAAATGGGACGACTACTGGGATTGGATCGTGCTCCTGAAGTCAAGACGTTGCGTCGCAAGCTGGAACGATTTGCACTTCGCAAAGAAGGTATGAATCTAATGCGAGCGCTCGCGGAGTTAAGGGCAAATGAACATCCGGAAGCCGTGGGAGTTCTCTATTTTGACGGACACGTGAA
>Ga0190284_1000970_pt1 | contig 13506 bp, 13 predicted proteins | sample 48691812_MG_FD_161668 | JGI IMG/M metagenome (GOLD analysis project Ga0190284, IMG submission 161668) | Hydrothermal vent microbial mat bacterial communities from Southern Trench, Guaymas Basin, Mexico - 4869-18-1-2_MG | ecosystem: Environmental > Aquatic > Marine > Hydrothermal vents >...
AACTTGGCTCGCGTCTACAGGCAGCGCGGCATGACGCAAGACGTTGTCGAATTGCTGGAAACTTCACCAATGCGAGGCGACCTCCCACCGGACAAGATCAGCGCGGACGTCGTCAACTATACCCTTGGCCTGGGGATAGCCTATCAAGATGCCGAGCGGTATGAAGACGCCGAACGCATGCTGAACAAGGCCTTCAGGCAGGCGGTGTTACTCCACGCGGCAGGCGCACAAGACGCCGCGATCAGCAGCTTGGAGGATATGAGCGCGGTATGCCGGCAACGGCGAATGATCGAAGACGCGATCAAGGCAAACGAACAGCTGCAATCCTGGGAGCAAAAGCGGAACAAGCGCCCTAATGAAGTGGCGATTCGACATGCCCTCCAGCTCGCACAGCTCTACATAAGCGTCGATCGCCTACAGGATGCCATAGACATTCTAACGAATGTTCTTCGCCAATTGGAAATCTTGTACGGTAGTGGGGCGTCGGAGACTTTCGTACCTTTCTTATCGCTGAGTCTGGCTCACGAGAAAAAAGGGGAACTCGATGCCGCTGAGCGTTTCTGCGAGAAAGCCCTTCGCATCAGCGAGGCGGAGCCCCGGAGAGGATCCCCCCGCATAGCCCACGCCACCGCTGCGATGGGCCGCATTTACTCACTGCAGAAGAAGTACGATATGGCCAGGTTCTCCCTGGAGGAGGCGAAAGAACTGCACGAAAAGTATCGGCAGGCGGACCCCGTTGCAACGGTAAGTGTCAGGTACGATCTGGCGGCGTTCTATCTCGCCGTGGGGCAGAAGACCGAGGCGCTCGACACTCTCCGTGAGGCCCTCCAACGGTCCCGAGAACTCGCAAAGAACATTAAAGGCGCCGGGCGTTCTCCCGCCGATGCGCTGTTGGCAAAGTCGATCAAGCTACTACTTGACGCGATCGACGCCGAGGATGCGACGAAGGCGGAAGAACGCACGGCGCTAAAGTCAGAACTGAAGACCCTGCTCGAGAAGCTTCGAACGGCTCGGGCACTGGATGCCGATAACAAACGCTGGCTTGAAGAACTCACGTCGCCGGGCCATTGAGCAAACCCACGTTGGATCGGCTTGGGACCGGCCACCTCTTTGACAGGCTCAACCGGCAGCGGCCAGATCGTTGCGAATGGCCTCGTACCTTGTGTACGTCTCACGTCCGAACAAGACAAACGTGACCAGATCCAATTGACCGTGCTCGCGGAGAAAACCGGCGGTAGTGCTCAGGGCGATCCGTGCGGCATCCGCGACGGGGTATCCGTAGACGCCGCAACTGATGGCGGGAAACGCCAAGGTTCTGATCTCGTTTTCGACCGCCAGCTTCAGGCTGTTGGCATAGCAGGACTTGAGCAGGTCGGGCTCGCCGCGGCCGCCTCCATGATACACGGGGCCGACGGTGTGGATGACGTATTGACTGGGCAGGTTGTAGCCCTTCGTCAGCTTGGCCTGGCCACACGGACACCCGCCCAGTGTGCGGCATTCCTCGACCAACCTCTCGCCCGCCGCGCGATGAATGGCGCCGTCAACGCCCCCGCCACCTAGGAGGGAAGTGTTGGCGGCGTTGACGATCGCCTCACCATCGAACTTGGTGATATCACCTTCACATAGTTGGATTTTGTCCCAGGGAGAAGGCGTATCGGCGGAACACGGCATGGCGGTACTCTTTATCGAACTCTGGCAAAACCTCTTGTGGCACCGGCGTCTCGCCGGTGGTTATTACGGTCAGTAGGTCGGGCTCTGCCCGACGAAACGCTAAGGAATCAGGAACGCGTCACTTCGCAGTCTGGGGCGCTCCAGGCCCGTATACTCCTCCACGCCGACGATGCGGTAGATGTCATCGTTCTCGATGCCAACGTCCGGTCTTCGGAAAAAACGGACACTGATATTGCCGCGCAGGACGTTTTGGCCTCGTAATCTGCCGTGACTTGGCGAGTTCATGGATACCTCCGCGCGGGGAACAAGCCGACGCCGCTGGTTGACCAGGGGCGTCATGTCGGCCGCGATGGGCATCTCCTCGGTGAACTCTCTCTGCTTCCACGGCCTTGTGACGAAGTTCGTCGTATAGCTGTTGTTTCGCGCATCGGGGAAGTCGTCAAAACACTGGACGGATCCGGGCTGAAGCGCGACGTCGCCTTCTCGGCCTGGACAATTGAAGGCTTCCGGCGGGGTAAGCCGACCCCTCACCAATCGATAAACGTGCCGCGAGTTGCTGATGCGAGGCACACCGGAATTATCCGTGAGGGTCCACGCCGCATCGGCCGGAACAACGCCGGCGTATGGCCAGTGGCTGCCGTACGTCTCCGCGTAGCTGGCATAACCATTGCCGACCATGCGGAGGTTGTTGGCACAGGCCATCCGCTGGGCGGACATCCGCGCCGTGTGGTAGCCCGGCATGAATATCCCCACAAAGATCAAGATTGCTGCGGCAAGACCGACAAGGTCTCGCATCGACAGCAACGGGCCGCCCCGCGTACCGCGATCTGAAGCTGCCGGCAGCACCGGCCTGGGTTGCGCTGACTGACGGGACCGCATGGGCAGGATGTTCTTGGCTTCTTCGACGCGATCCAGGACGTTGGCAACCAGGTCCGGCGGGGGTGCCGGAGCCTCGTCGGCATCCAGCGGAGCGAGGAACTTCTGCACCGCCGCACGGGCGGACGCCAGCGCCTCAGGGCCCTCGAAGGCGGCCTCAACACGCGCACGGGTCTCCTCGTCCGCGATGCCCAGGTGATACCCGAGCAGATCGGCCGATAACTGTTGTTCTCGATTGTCCTTGGGTTCAGCCATCATTCTTGCATACGCCCATACCAGGGGGCCGGTTCGAGTATTCGTCCTCTACGAGTGAAATCATGCGCGAAACACGCCCCAAGCCCATGGATCGCAAACCATGGGCCTTTGACGACGATCCGATGTTATATAGGTCTGTGATACCATGCGAGCTGGCCTTACCTCTCCAATCCGAAATCCCCAATCCCGAATTCGCCATTCACCCTCCATACCGCTTCTCTTCCTCTCGCTTATAGGTCTCTGCAAAGTGTGAGACCGCTGCGTGCAACCGGCTCTTCACCGTACCCAACGGGATCGACAGCACCTCGGCGATCTCCTTGTAGGGTAAATGTTGGTAATAGCCCAGCACGAGCACTTCCCGTAGGTGGTCGGGCATCTTCGACACGATGCCACGCACGACCTCTCGGCATTCGTCGGCCTCCAACGCCTCGCTTGGAGCCATCGAGGCGTCGGACAGAAAATCCAGATAACTCACCTCTTCAGACGAGTCCGACGATGAACCGGTCGTCAGCGGCACCTCCCTCTTACGGCCCCGGCTTCGGAGGAAATCACGGGCCTTGTTCGCGGCGATCGTGAATACCCACGGCCTCAAACGGCGCGACGGATCGAAACCGGCCGCGGATTGATACACCTGGACGAAGGTCTCCTGCACCACGTCCTCGGCCGTGGCGCCGCCCTGGACAAACCGGGCGACGAACTGATAAAGCTCCTGGCTGTACCGCTCGACAAGAGCCGCAAAGGCCTTGTCATCACCGGCGAGGAAGTCAGCCAACAGACGCTCATCCGGGACGGTTTCCGCTCCAGCACGTGCTTGGTTCACCTTGATCCTGCCGTTCTTACGATTGCCGGGACCGTCCTGTTCGCAAGAGCCCCCGGCCCAGCGAGCCGGCTTGTCTCAAGCCGGTTTTCGTGTCGGGGGGCGCCCGAATGACCGATGGAAGGAACTCCCCGACAAAGGTCGGGGCTCTCATCCCGAGGTTACTGATCGCTACCTTCAATCGTGACGTAAACCCGTGGCTCGTGTCTGGATGCAATTTACTCTTGACGCCCTCGATGGTCAAAAGTATCGTTATGATCGAGAGTTAGCGGCGAACTCGACCGGCTGACGGCCGCCCCCCAATCGCCGGTGTGGCCGTTTCTGAACCAGGCACGGCCTGATGCGGTCGGAAAGGCCGCTGAGATCGTTCTCCAATGGAACCGAATCGACGTGGCGGACCCCCAATTTCATCGCGGCCTATCCCCTCGCGAGGCTTCCGCCCTCGTGGAAGCCTCCGCGGTTATCAACGCATCACTCGATATGGACGAAGTGCTCCAGGCCATCGCCCAAAAGGCGGCCGCCGTCCTCCGCTCCGAGGCGTCGAGTGTCCTGCTGCTTGACAAGCGGCGCAATCGGCTGGTCTTTCGGGCGGCCGTCGGCGATCGCGGCGCTGCCTTGATCGGTGAAGAGTTCGACGCAAGCCTCGGCATTGCCGGCGATGTCGCCTCGACTGGCAAAGCCACGATCGTCCCAAACGTCCGGGAGTCCAAGGAGTTCTTCCGTGGCATCGACGCAAAAAGCGCGTTTCAAACGCACGGCCTGATCGCCGCGCCGATGGTCTGGAGGGGCCGGATCGTCGGCGTCGTCGAAGTGCTCAATAAGATTGGCGAGGGGGTTTTCGGCGAGGATGATCTGACGCTCCTGCAGGTCTTCGCCAATCTTGCCGCGAATGCCGCCAGAAACGCTGCCGCCCACGAAACCGTGGTCAAGGAGAATCGCGGCCTGCGACAAAGTTTGCGCGTCCAGTCGCCTATCATCGGAAACTCCGCCGCGCTCCGACAGGTGACCGACTTGGTGAATCGTGTCGCGGGAAGCAATGCGACGGTACTTCTCCTCGGAGAAACGGGTACGGGTAAGGAGCTCACCGCGCGCCAAATCCACAACGCCAGCCCACGAAAGGACCGGCCCTTCATTGCCATCAACTGTGCCGCCTTACCGGAGACACTGCTGGAAAGCGAGTTGTTCGGGCACGAGAAGGGGGCCTTTACCGGCGCCCACGCCGAGAAGATGGGGCGATTCGAGTTGGCGGAGGGTGGGGCGCTCTTCCTCGACGAGATCGGCGACATCTCACTGAGCACGCAGGTCAAGCTGTTGCGCGTCCTCCAGGAGAAGGAAATCGTCCGCGTTGGCGGCACAAAAACGATCTCGACGGACGCCCGCATCATCGCGGCAACCAATCGCGATTTGCGGGAGGCCGTGGAGAAGGGCACCGTCCGTGAGGATCTGTACTATCGGCTGAACGTCTTTCCGATCGAACTGCCCCCATTGCGGCAGCGGCGGGAAGACATACCACTGCTGGTCGAGCATTTCGTCAATGTCGGGGCCGAGCAACTCGCCTGTCCGAAGCCTGTAGTCGGTGACGACGCGATGGCACTCCTGGCCGGCTACAACTGGCCCGGCAACATTCGTGAATTGCAGAACGTGATGGAGCGGGCGGTTCTGCTGGCGGACGGGAACACGATGGCCGCAGGCCACCTACCGCGCGAGATCGTCGGAGACCAGCCCTTGTCACAGAACACCGATGCCGAATCCCCTCTTCGTGGCTATGAAAAAGCGATGATCGTCAAGTCTTTGCGAGAGAGCGGCTGGAACCAGTCGAAGGCCGCCCGCGCCCTCGGCATCAGCCGCGACAACCTCCGCTACCGCATCAAAAAGTACGGGATCGAAAAACAGCAGTAACCGCAGCCCTCTCGCGCGTGCCAAGAGCCCCCGGCCCAGCGAGCCGGCTTGTCTCAAGCCGGTCCTCTTGACGGGGGGCACACCGTGGCACTTAGAGCGTATTAACAATGAGTTGGCACATATCCACATGAGGTAAACCACCCTATGGTGTCTTGAGGCATCACGGTCTTCAGGGCGGCCGCGATGGCATTGAAGAGGGCTTCTTATGTTCGGGCTTTGGCGGCGCGTAGGAACTCCTTGACCTTGCTCCACATCTCCTCGATCGGATTGAAGTCCGGACTGTAGGGCGGCAGGAACCGCACTTCTGCTCCGACACCGTTAATGAGGTCGATCGCCTCGGTGTCCTTGTGTGCGGACAGATTGTCCATCACGACGATGTCGCCCGGCCGAAGCGTTGGCAACAGGACGTGCCGCACATATTCCCGGAACACTTCGCCAGTGATCGCTCCATCGATGGCCATGCAGGCTGTGCTGCCGTCCGGTCGAACACCCCCGTTGCTTGCCGGGCCGCGTCCTTCGCCGCTGCCAAACAGGCCGCCAATTGCGCCGGCTATCAGCCCGCAAACCAGCATGGCGAGCGCCTTTACGAGTATTCCCAGAAACTCGACCATCTGCCGGATTGAAACCCTCCAGAACAAGATGCCATCAGCATCACGCTACCCGCATCCCACGATCCTGCCAAGCATCGTCGCCATCAGAATACTCGGATCCTACAATTCCGCCCAGTGCACCTTTACACCTGAATCTGTGGGCTGGTGTGCCACTGCTCTTGTGCATTGACACCCAATGGCGTTTGTAATGATTGAACCATATCGCAATCCGTCCCCTACCCCTGGAAGGGGCGGGGCACCCGCGACTTCGTCGCGTGAAAGCATGTCGCCCGGCACTGCTCACAGAGCAGTAGCACCCGGCCCCAAAGCGTGCACCCCGGACGCACCGATCCAAACCCACACGTGGATGGTGCGTCGATGTCTTCGAGAAGTTTTTTGGTATTGGATCATCCATGCGTTGACTCCCGTGGCTGCGGGCGGGCTGTTGCGCTTTTGCGCGTGTTTCCCAAAACGCAACTGCGCCCAACTATTGGGTTTTTCGCCCCGCACAGGCGTGGAAAGGGCGCAACACCACGGGGACGATCTCCCGCGCGGCATCTCCCAGACTCGATTTATAGTCTTGCTCGCCGATCCCCCTGAGGACTCAGGATGGGGGATGAACTAGCACAGGGCCGCATCTGAATGGTCAGTCTGCCGCGTAGAGCGCATCGGTTGACACACCATTCACATCTAGACCTGGGCTCGGTGCGACCGAAACTCACACGGCATGCGCCTCGTGGCGAATATGCAGGGATTCCGGTAGCCTGGGGGCGCTTGTGTCGGAGTTTTGGCGATTTACCAGTATGATTCATCAGGAAGAAGCCCCATGAAAAGCCTTACGCGATTTATTCCCGTCGTCTTGCTGATGATTGCGACGGTGCCGCTCTTTGGGGATGAGGCGGGGCCGTTGGAGTTTGAGGTTGTCTTTGAGAAGGACATCCGTGCCGAGCCGTTTACGGGGCGGGTGTTGATCTTTCTTTCGGAAGAGCGGCGCGGCCGGCCGAGGGTCGACTTTTCCTGGTTCAACCCCACGCCCATCTTCTCCGTGGCCGTGCGCGATTGGAAGCCGGGCGAGCCGTTGCGCGTCCGAGAGCCGCGGGGCTACCCCTATGAATTGAAAGACCTGCCCAAGAAGAAGTACAGAATCCAGGCCGTCATGCACACGAACCCGGACCGGGCTCACTGCGGCACGGCCCCTGGAAATCTATACAGCAAGGCCATCCGGCGGCTGCTCGATCCGGCCGCGACGGGCGTGATCAAGCTCGTGATCGATCGGCGCGTAAAGGCAATCAACAAACCCATGCCCGTCCCGAGGGCCAGGCTGATTGAGCTTCGCAGTGCGCGGCTGTCCAAGTTTCACGGACGCGACATCATGATGCGCGCCATCGTCGTTCCGCCCGAGCAGTACGACGCGGAGCCTGATCGTCGCTTTCCGGCGATCTACTCGGTTCCGGGCTTCGGCGGTGATCATTACCAAGCGGCTACCCAAGCCTTGGTTCTCGGCAGGTCCGAGGTCCCGTTCGTTCGCATCGGGCTCGATCCCTCCACGCCGTGGGGCCATTCCGTGTTTGCCGACTCGGACGTCAACGGGCCGTGCGGCAAGGCCCTGGTCGAGGAGTTTATTCCACACCTCGAAAAGGAGTTTCGCCTGATTTCCGAGCCGCGGGCACGATACCTCACCGGGTATTCCTCCGGCGGTTGGAGCAGTCTGTGGTTGCAGGTCAATTACCCCGAGTTCTTCGGCGGCACGTGGTCCATGGCGCCGGACCCGGTCGATTTCCACGCGTTCTGCGGCATCGACATCTACGATCCGCACACCAATGCCTACTTCGACGCAGAGGGAAAACGCCGCCCGATCTGGCGGAAGGGCAACCGCATTGTTTGGTACGTGCAGGATTTCATGAGATTGGAAGACACGCTCGGACCGGGCGGGCAGATGTGTTCATTCGAGGCGGTTTTCGGTCCGCGAACAGCAGATGGATCGCCAAGACTCATCTTTGACCGCGAGACAGGTAAAGGAGACCCTGAAGCCATAAAGGCGTGGCGGCGCTATGACATCCGTGACATCATCGAACGCCAGTGGACAACCATCGGCCCCAAGCTCTCCGGCAAGATCACCGTCATCGTCGGCGAATCTGATAACTTCTACCTCGAAGATGCCGTCCACCGCCTGGCGACAGCAATGAAGAAGCTCGACAGTGACGCCCGATTCATATTCGTTCCGAACGCTGACCACATGACGCTCTTCTTCACGGAGGAGGTGCGACAGGTCATAGATGAGATGAGCGAGAAGTTCCTCGATTCAGAGAGGAAGGCCAATGATCGACGGGCCGGCGGCCGACACCCTCTACGACACGAGCAGCAGGTTCAACGGATTCTCCAGAAACGTGGCGATCGCGTTCAGAAAGCGGGCGCCGTCCGCTCCGTCGATGACGCGGTGGTCAAACGAGATGAACAGCGGCAGCATCTTCCGCGCCAAGATCTCACCGTCTCGAACCACGGGTTTCTCATCCAGCTTGCCCATGCCCAGGATGGCGACCTCGGGCCAGTTGATCATCGGCGTTGCCATCGTGCCGCCTAGCGCGCCGACATTCGTAATGGTAAAGGTCCCGCCGCGCATCTCGGCCACGTCAATCTTGAAGTCGCGCGCCCGATCGGCGAGGGCCTTCAATTCCTTCGAGATGGCCACCAGCCCTTTGCGATCCACATCGCGCAGTACCGGCACCATCAGGCCGCGCGGCGTGTCCACGGCAACGCCGATGTGAACGTAGTCTTTGTAGACAATCTCCGAGTCGGCCTCGTCAAAGGCAGCATTAAACTGTGGAAACTCCCGCAATGCGCCGGCGACGGCCTTCAGGATGAACGCAGTCAGGCCCAACTTGGCGCCTTGCTCGGCGAAGACCTTGCCCTGCTCCTTGCGGAAGGCCTCCAGGTCCGTCATGTCGACATCATCCGCATGGGTCACGTGTGGAATGGTGGTCCAGGCACGGGTCATCTGTCGGGCGATGGTCTTGCGAATCTGCGAGATCTTCTCGCGACGCACAGGGCCCCACTGGGAAAAGTCCGGCAGCGGCTCGGCCGATGGACATGCGATCGGAGGTTCGGCCTCCTCGGTGGGCACCGGCATCGGTTTGTCCTGCGGCACGACAGGTGGACTCACGACCGGCGCCATCGGGGTGACAGGTGCCGTCGGAATGGATGTGGTAATAGGCGCCTGCGGGGCGTTAGTGGTCACGGGTTCCGCAAGTTGAAAGCGCTCGATATCCTCGCGCACGATGCGCCCACCAGCGCCTGTGCCACGGACCTGACGCAGGTCGACACCGAGTTCACGGGCTAAACTTCGCACGGCCGGCGCTGCGGGCACCGGACCCTGTTCCAGCTTTGGCGCTTCCGTCATTGCCGCCGGCGCGCTGACAGCCACGGCGACAGAGTTGCCGTCGTCGTCACCAGCCACTTGCACGGTGATGTCCCGAGCCTCACGCGATGAGGTCGGCGTCGCCGCCTCTCGGGCCTCGACGGCGGGCGGTGCCGGCGCGCCGACGCCGTCATCCACCGCCAGGAGCGCCTGGCCCACGATGATGGAGTCGCCCACCTTGACGTTCAGCATCGTCACCACGCCGCCGAACGGTACGGGCAATTCCACCGATGCCTTGTCTGTCTCGACCTCCAGGACCATCTGGTCTTCGGTGATGGTCTCGCCCTCCTTGACCATCACGTTCACGACTTGTGCTTCGTGGATGCCTTCGCCCAGATCCGGTAGTTTGAATTCCTTTACCATGGGTTGCCTTGTTTGAAGAAAGGGCCGCCAAACGGCCAAGCCGCGAGTAGACCAGCATCCGCGCCTGCATCACTTGGTCCTTGTGCTAAGAACCTATCCCAAAACCTCCTGTGGCACGGGCCTCTGGCCCGTGATGAGACACCGGCGAGACGCCGGTGCCACAGTTTTGGGATAGGTTCTAAGCTGGTTCCGCTAATGATGGAACAGTCCCAGGATCTGTCCCCCACCCCTGGAAGGGGCGGGGCACCCAAACTGTTCATTCTTTTTACTGAGCCGCTCAGAAGCTAACAACCTCGCGGGCGGCCGATACTACTTTTTGCGTGTCCGGAAGGTACGGCCGCTCGATATTGAAGAATGGTAGCACAAGATCGTACCCGGTGACACGCTGGATGGGGGCTTCCAGGTACATCAAGGCGTTTTCGACGATTCGGGTGATCACCTCCGCCGCCGGCCCACAGGTTCGCGGCGCCTCGTGAACCACGACGCACCGGCCGGTCTTCTTGACGGACGCGGCGATCGTGTCCGTGTCCATCGGAACCAGGCTCAACAGATCGATGATCTCCGCGTCAATGTTGTGCTCATCCTCCAACTCATCCGCGGCTTCCAGAACGGACCGCATCGTTGCACCGTATGAGATGATCGTCACGTCGCCGCCGCAGCGCACCGCCGCGGCCTGACCGATCTCCATCGTCTCCGGCTCATCAGGAACCGCCTCCCTGAATGCGCGATATAAGGCCTTGGGTTCGTAGAATATCACTGGATCCGGATCGAAGATCGAGGCGCGCAGCAGCGCCCGGGCGTTCCGCGGTCCGGATGGAATCACCACCTTCAATCCGGGCAGGTGTGCAAAGACGGCCTCACGACTCTCGCTGTGGTGTTCAAGGGCACGAATGCCGCCGCCATAGGGCATACGAATGACCATCGGACAGGCATAACGACCACGCGTTCGATTCCGAAACCGCGATACGTGATTCTCAATCTGATGGAAGGCGTGGTACCCGAAGCCCGAGAATTGCATCTCGCAAATCGGCTTGAATCCTGTGAAACACAGGCCGACCGCCAAGCCCACGATCGCCGATTCCGCGACGGGGAAGTCCACGACGCGGTCGGGACCGAATTGCCGTAAAAGCCCCTCGGTAAGGCGAAACACACCTTCGTTTTGGCCGACGTCCTGCCCCAGGATGATCGTCGTTTCGTCTTCGGCGAGCGCTTCCCGCATCGCAAGGTTCAACGCCCTGACCATGTTCAACTGCGCCATCGGGCTCATTATAGCTCAGCTCGACTGCGATTTCACTAAGCGAGGATTCCCGGGCACCGTGAGATATGAGAAACCCTGAATGCCGTGCGCAGGTTATGTGCGACTTCCCCTAAAAAAAGAAAACCGCGCGAACCATGCTTTCTCGTGGTCCGCGCGGTGGGTTTGATGAAAACTAGAAACGAACGATTTCCTCTTCGTCCAAATCAGTTTCCGTCTCAGGCTCATCAAGCAAGCCCGTGAAGGGTTCGAACAACAAGTCCGTGAATGTCGCGGGTTCCCGCACCTTCTCCAGTTCCTTTTTAACGTCCTGGCGCGCTTCGTCCGCTGAAATCTCTATGAGTTGATTCAGGTTCTGAGTGGCAAGTCTCGTATTCTCCAAGGCCTTTGTTGGGCTCTCGATCACCTCGCCTGCAACCACCTTCAACCGGAGGTCCGTCGGAGCGGCATCCGGTTCAGACGATGGCCAGATGAGGACGCTGAAAAAGAGCACCGCCGCCGCCGCTGGCAAACTAACGCTAATGGCGACGCGCCACATCCGCTGACGTCGTCCACGACGTGTCTCCATCCTCGCGCCAACGTTGGTTTTCACCTTTGGAAGCGAAGCCACGACTCGGCTCGCAAAACCGGAATCCAGCATCGGTTCCGAGCGATCCTGCGCAATCACGCTGCCGCCGGCACGGATCATCTCGACCCGCTGCTGGCATTCGGGACATTGCAGCAGATGCGCATGTACCTCGGCCATTAAATTCGGCGACAGCTCACCATCCACATAAGCGTCGTGAAGCTGTCGAACATGACGACATGTCATCAACATGACACTTGCTCCTGTCCTGCCTATCGGCCTCTGGCAGGGGCGATTCCCCTGTGGCTCAGGCATCTTGCCTGTGGTTGTTCACCGGCGGGACGCCGGTGCCACACAGGGACGCCGGTGCCACACATAACGCCGGTGCCACACGGATAGCGAGACCGGCTTCAGGCTATGCGACGCCGCCCGTCTCGCCGAACTGGACCGACGACCAGTCGTCCACCAATTCGGTACTCAGCATTTCCCGAAGCCGGTTCCGCGCCCGGTGAAGATGACTCTTCACCGTTGCCGCCGGCATGTTCAGGATATTGCCGATCTCCTGACAACTCAGTGACTCTCTGTAGAACAGTAATACCGTCGCACACTGCTGCGGTGTCAGTTGATCTACAGAATCCCAGATTATTTTCTTCAGCCGATGGGCTTCGTCGCTGTTTGCGACTTCGTTACCGACGTCGGAAACCCGCTCAGCCGGCATTGTCCCAAAATCAGTATCACCGGAGTAATCCCTCCGGCGCCGGATCGAGTTCAGGCACAGGCGATACCCGATCGTAAACAGCCACGTACTAAAACGGTATGCGAAGTTAAAGCCGTCCAGCGCCTGAAAAGCCCGCAGGAAGGCGTCCTGGCAAACCTCCTCCGCATCGTGACCGTTTCGGACCATCCGCCAGACGAACGCGTGGAGCCGGTCCTGATAAGCGACGACCAATGCATGCGCACTCTCCGCGCAACCCTGTTGGGTACGCTCGATCAGTTGACGCTCCTGATACCGCGTCAGCCGCTCGTTGCCGGCTCCCGAGCCGTTCATCCTTTCACCTTCTGTTCTCACTCTATTATACATTATTCCAGACGGGCTGTTGCACCCATTCTCCCCGTTGCAGGCCACAAAAACGCAGTATAAGATTCTATCATGCCAAAAGATACGTCAAAACGCCCCAGTACACCCCGGCTGACCAATAAAAAGGCCCGGTTCAACTTCGAAATCCTCGAAAAGATCGAGGCCGGGATCGCCCTCAAGGGAACCGAAGTCAAGAGTTTGCGACTCGGGAATGCCAGCATCGGCGAGGCCTACGCCCGCGTCGATAACGACCAAGTCACCCTCCACAACTTCCAAATCCAGCCCTACGAGCAGGGCAACCGCTTCAACCACGACCCCAAACGGCCGAAGCACCTCCTATTACATCGGCGAGAGATCAAGAAGCTTGCGTCCAAGGTTCAGATTCGCGGCCAAACCCTTGTCCCGCTGAAGGTCTACTTCAACAGCCGTGGCATGGTCAAGGTCGAGCTTGCCCTCGCCCGCGGCAAGACCCACAGGGACAAGCGACACGACGAACGCAAGAAAGAGGACAAGAAGGAGATGACCAGGGCGCTGAAGCGTGGGGGCCTGTAGCGAGTATACATCATTCACCCGATGTGGAGGGCATCGAGTCGGACAACTTGCAATCCCCACCTGAAATGCCATAATATCGGGACTGGAACTTCGGCACCACATCCTGGAAATCGCCGGCCGGCGGAGGCCTCCGGTCCGGCCGGGAAGGAGCGGCGAGTATGGACAACCGA
>Ga0190284_1000971_pt1 | contig 13495 bp, 12 predicted proteins | sample 48691812_MG_FD_161668 | JGI IMG/M metagenome (GOLD analysis project Ga0190284, IMG submission 161668) | Hydrothermal vent microbial mat bacterial communities from Southern Trench, Guaymas Basin, Mexico - 4869-18-1-2_MG | ecosystem: Environmental > Aquatic > Marine > Hydrothermal vents >...
CTATTACTCACTCGAAATGCCCTCCTTGTGTTATATTTGAAATGTTAATAATCTCAATATACATGAGAAAATAGGGCATTTCGAGTGCTTTTCAATAATTACTCTTTCAATGTATACTTATTTTAGGACTAGTGCTGCGAAAAGTGAATGATCTTGTCTGTGCGCTGATTGATGGGGCACTCCCACGGACCAAAGGCGACATCTTGCGCACTGCTAGAACATCGTTGCACGTGGACCTGGTGAGGGGGCTCAAGAGCGAGATTGAGCAGATCAATGGCTGGGTGGTGCGCAGCGCCAGAGCTCTAGGATTGAGCGCCCCTTTGAATGATATGCTGCTGCGGGAGGTGCAGGTTCTGGAACGATTGCATATGGCACCCGCCGATGCTGCTGGGTCGAGCCAGACGCAAGCACGTATTGCAGCAGTGTTTGGCTCACAGCTGAAAGGGACGAAATGCGAGTAGCCTTTGTAATCCCCGCAGCACCACCAGATTGCTACGGGCGGCACAGACTGTTCGTGGATGAGAAACGGCCCTTCATTGGCATTGCCTACCTCGCTGCAGTCCTGCGGCAGTCAGGAGCTGAGGTCGAAGTCTACGATAGGCACCTGCTTGGCACCACGCCTCAGTGTGAGCCGAGATGGGAAAGCTTTGACGTCGCTGCGTTCTACGCCAGCGTCGCCATGCTGCAAGACCTAGACCATTTGCTGAGCCGAGCCTCCGGGAAGTTGCGGTGCGTTGTAGGCGGCCCCCACGCGTCGCTGGATCCCCATAGGTGGGCGGGTGTAGTAGATACGGTGGTTGTGGGAGAGGGAGAGAAGGTCATCGTTGACGTCGCTACGGGCCGAACTCAAACGGAGGTGATTGTTCCGCCCCCGCTTGATGATCTAGACTCCCTGCCACGTGCCGCCTTCGACCTGTTCGCCTCGCTCCCCTACACATGGAGCGGCGGATGGGTGACGAGGACCGACAAGCCTCCTCCTTCATGGTTGGCTGGCCAGAGCGTGTGGAATCTCAACACGAGTCGGGGATGCCCATGCAGATGCACTTTCTGTACGGTCCCGGAGATCTGGGGGTGGCGCTACCGGTGCCAGTCTGCCGAGAGGATTCTTGACGACATGCTCTATCTGCGATCGGAGTTCGGGGCTTCGGCCATATACTTCCGAGAGGACAACTTCTTCGGGCGCCCGTCACGCGTCATCCGTCTATGCGACCTGCTGTTGCAGAGAAGCGTAAACATGCCGTGGATCTGTGAAGCGCGCTCGGAGGCGCTGCAGGATGCGACGATCTTGAGGCATATGCGTCACGCCGGTTGCGTAGGAGTCTACATAGGTGCAGAGAGCGGTTCCGACCACATTCTGAGGCGTATCGGCAAAGGCGTCACCAGTAGACAGACGCGGACTGCTGTTCGGAACGCAAAGGATGCGGGAATAAAGGTCGCGCTTAGCCTCATGCACGGGTTCCCGTTTGAAACAGCCACTGATGCATCACTGACAGATGCCATGCTGTCGGAGTGTGAGCCAGATTGCGTGTGGCGGAATCACTACCTTGGCGTTCCCACTAGTAAGCTCTATGGCGAAATCCGAGACTCTGGTGACTATCTGTACGAAGACGCACTTGGTATACTCCATATAGAGCCACTCGACTATAGCGACAGGTCGTCGAGGAAACCTATGGTGTTCCTGACAACACCCGAGGGAGACAACAACCATCCATGGCCACGAAGAATGCGCCACGAGTTGGGCAAAGTGTCGCATCTCTTGTTTAAACCCAGCGCGGCGAAGCCCACCGCTCTCTCCTGTCCAAAGAGCAAGGTGCGTAGCCTGGCGGAGCCAATGCGCATTGTGGTTCAACAGCGGTCTCGGACCGCTGAGGCGATTCGGATGACACAGCTGACGAAGACTCTGGAGGCCCTTCCAGACGGTACGGTTCGCGTACAGTTCTACACTAACACCACGCTCCCACCCGAAGCGTGTGACGTGATCTACACTGACGTGTTTCTGAGCCTGATGATGTCACTGCGCGACAGAATCCCTGGCTATGAGTGGCCCCCAGATCTGGCTAGCGACGCAGTGCAGCGAGAGGCGGAACTCGTAGCATCAGCCAAGAGGGTCTGGACTACCTCGAAATGGGTTGCGCGTTGGGGCCAGGAAAACTTCGAGGCTGGCGAGCGCATCAGGTATGTCGGGGTGGGGCCATCGCTCGTTCCCCCGCCGGTGGTGTCACGTCTTCCGAAACACAGGCGTGTGCTCTTCGTCGGGAAGGATGGCGTACGGAAAGGCCTTGATCTACTCCTCGAAGCGATGCAGCTAGTTCGATGCGAGCACCCCGATGCAGAGCTCGTTGCCGTAACCACACACCAGGGCCCGCCAACCGCCGGGGTAATCTGGCATGACCCCGTGGATTCCCAAACGGCGCAAGGAGCGCGAACGCTGAGTCGGCTTTTCTCCTCCTGTTGGGTATTCACAATGCCGACGAGATTCGACCCTGTTGGTATCGCCTTCCTCGATGCGATGGCCCACGGGCGAGCCGTCGTGGGGCCAAGCGAGTTCATGGTGCCTGAGTTCTTGCAGGATTCAGTCTCTGGGGGGTTCTGTGAGTTGGATCCAGCAAGCATCGCAAAGGCCATCGGCTTCTGTCTTCGGGATAGAGACGTCTGTGAGGCGATGGGCCAAGAGGCCCGCCGCCTTCAATCTGGCGAGTTCTCATGGGGCGCGGTGGTGTCGAGAATGGCAGAGGATCTTGCCGTGCTAGGAGACACTCTCTGATGCATGCTTGCGGTATGGTTGATGTTGCGGCTGGCCCATTCTTGATGGGGTGTCCACGCTCGGTTGCTGAGTCCCTGACGCAGACGTACGGAGGCTACGGAATGGAGCGCTATGAGAGGGAAATGCCCCAACACCGGGTCTGGGTGTCGGCCTTCCGTATCGATGTCTTCCCTGTCACCAACGTCCAGTACGGAGCGGCCGTCGCACTGGGCGTCGTTGACGTTCCTCCGCTGTGGAACTGCTCACCATGGAACAGACCTAACAACCCAGTAGTGGGTGTGAACTGGTTCGAGGCGAAGCTCTATGCTGAGTGGCGCGGGTGTGATCTACCAACTGAAGCTGAATGGGAGAAGGCCGCTAGTTGGAACCCTCTCGCCGGTGAAAAGCTAATCTACCCATGGGGAAGCTCTTGGTCTTCGAGTCGATCCCTAAATGCGGAATCACTCTCTGGTCTTAGCATTGCGGACCGTGACACTTGGCAGAGGGACTTCTGGCAATCCGGCGTCGGTCTCGTCAAGGGACACGTGGAAGACGTTGGGCTACGGGAGGGCGATGCATCCCCATATGGAGCAAGGATGATGTCGGGGCATGTGTGGGAGTGGTGTCTTGATCACTACGACGCTTTTGCCTATCTGCGGCGGAACCAAGATTCGCGTGACCCCCTCGTCAGGTTGGATGGCCACATGGCCCCCCGTGTGCTCAAGGGCGGCTCCTGGGTGGATGACAGCAACAGTTGCCGCAACAGCTATCGAACCGGTTCGAAGCCTGACGCATGGGCATACGGGCCTTCTGACGTAGGATTCAGGTGTGTGCGCCGTCTGGATGCCCAGCCCGATCAAGTCAAACCGAGGAGCGTGTAGTGTGGCAGACGCCATCACACATCTGCAGATCGAGCCGACCAATAAGTGCAATCTCCAATGCAAATACTGCGTGGGACGCAAGGCATCCTCTCAGGGGCGATTGAGTCTCCGACTGTTTGACTCAATCCTGAAATCAACGCCGGCGGCGCGCTATGTTGATCTGCACGGCGAGGGAGAGCCTACGCTCCATCCCGGACTCCCGGCGATGCTGACGAAGGTGAGGTCTATCGGGATCAAAGTTGGCTTCATCACAAACGGCGTGCTTCTCACGAAGGGGCTTGCAGGCACGATTGTCGACGTTGGTGTCGGCTCTGTTGGGATCTCTTTAGATACCGTTGACTCGCAGATCTCATCTGAACTTCGTGGTGTCGATGTGCAAGTGCCGATCGGCGCCGCGCAGATCCTGCTTTCTCATCGCGATGACCCACAGCATCCGGACGTCTACTTCTGCGCAGTTCTGCTGCGGACAACGTTTGGCCGATTCAGTGAACTTGTTTCGCTGAGCAGGGATCTGGGGATGAGTCCTCCTTCCGCGCAGGCGCTTCAGGGGAAGCCCGACTACGCCGTTCACTATCCGGCTGAACTGGACTGCGAGTCCATCTCGGAGGCGCAGTCTGACTGGTTGCGGGATTACTTACGACGCAGGTCTCTACAAAGGCGTGAACGCGGTCTACGCACCTACTACGAAGATCTGTTCTCCGGGCGGGAGCATGAGCCCTGTCCGTTTGTGCGAAGCAGCCTCTATGTGCGATATGACGGCGAGGTCTTCCCGTGCTGTTTCTGTCAGAGCAAGGAAGCCAGCTTCGGCAGAGCGGAAGACGACGTTGGCATCGATGCCGTGACTCACTCATCGAGACGGCTGGCAACGATCGCCGTGTTTGAGAACGGAGGGATTCCCGATACGTGCAGGGGTTGCTGGGTGCCACATCGGAACGCCGAGGACGGGAAGGTGGAGAAACCTGATGCCCTTTAGGGAACCAATATTCACGGTGGTGGTACCCACATTGGGGAGGCATGCGCAGCTGTCAAGGTGTTTGTCTGCTCTCCGGTTGCAGCGGGGGTGTCGGCCGTTCAATGTTGTAGTCGTGCATAATCACGACGGAGACATGGGGTCGGCGTCGTATGACACCTCCGCAGGCGACGGCGTGAGTATAGAGCACATCAGCGAGCCCCACACATCGGTGGGGCGTGCACGGAACGCAGGCTCGACCGCAGCACTAACTCCGTGGGTACTGTACACGGATGACGATTGCGTGGTCCCGCCCAGCTGGGTTGACGAGCGTCACTCATACGTCTCCAGGCATCCTGAGGCCGCGTGTGTTGGGGGGTTAATCTCCGAGCCCAGTGGCCCAGGGTGCATCAACAGCTTCATGCATCGGCTGAACTACATGGGGTCCGCGGAGACGATGAAGGTGCGTCCGGGGAACATCCCAAGCATGGGGTGTGGGAATCTTGCTGTACGCCGGGCCGCATTGCTGGAACTTGGGGGGTTCAACGAGCAGATCGCATCCGGAGAGGACTACGAAATGCTGGTTCGTCTTCGGAGAGCTGGATGCATCCTGGCACTCGATCCCACTAGTTCACCAGTCAAGCATATGCATGTCACCGGTCTCGGGCGATTCGTTCGTCGTTACCTGTGGTACGGCAGGGGAGTGGCACAGATTGTTGATCTGCACCGACTTGACTGGGAGTCACACCGAATCTACTTCAGGAGCTCAACGCCCGCAGAGCTTCTCCGATCGGCGCACCGGTTCGCACTCGAAGACTTGAGCAACACGCGTTGCCCCCCAGGCGTCCCGGGTCTACACAGACCTGCACACGTGGCACTGGCGTACGTGCGGGCGCTAAGTTGGCAGCTGGGTGCTTACATGGAGTTGCGGAGGGGAGGCCGATGGGCTTCATGAACGAATCGTCGGTTGGTGCTGCCGTCATTGCGCAGGGGAAGGACCTTCATCGATTGATAGCGGCGACTTCAAAGTGTGACGGCATCACGCTTCTTGCGGCATGGTGTCCCGATCCAGTGGAGCGTGCCGCCGCTGCGGCAAGGTACCTCCTCAGTGTGCACGACTCAATTGGTCACATGCTCAGCAGCGTGCCTGCCGAGGTCGTGCTTGTCGGCGGATTCGGCACGATTGATCCTAGCCTCCAAGCGCTTGACGCCGGTCGAATCGTGGCGTCTCTTCCTCCCTTCTGTAAGAGAAGGGAGATGATGGATCGCGGTGTTCAGTTGGCGATCAGCTCACACTTGGAGGCATGGCTGGCGATCGGTCCTGCCTGGCCACCGTGCCTTCCCCCGCACAACTCAAAGCCTTGGCAAATGTCTGAGCAAGTCGTGTGGCATCGAGACCAGTTCCTCTGAGCACAGGAACTTGCGTGTCCATACAGCGTGGTGGATTTCCTTGGGTGTCGCCTAGCTCTCGCTTTAGCTAGCTGCCCGCTCCTCTGGAGCAATGCTGTCCAGCTCGTGGTAAGCCGTGCCGTATGTGACGTATTTGAGGACGGCGCTTCGCTCAGCGGGGTTATGCGCTCACCGGGTGGTGATTGCCAGTTCGACTTCCGCGTGTCGACAGGGCGATCCATAGCCCTGAATGTTCGAAGCCAAGACGCCGAGTGGTCTTCAGCAGTGGAGAACTGGACGGACGGTAGCTCTTTGCCAGTCGTTGAGGTGATACAGCAGTTGACACCTAACCGCAGACCGATGTCGCTCGGCAGAAGCGACGCTGCACTCCACATCGCTTGTCAGATCTGGGGGTGTCTTGCGTGAAGACTCACGTGGTGAGCGGAAAGGGGATCAAGTGATGAAGGACATCGCAGTCATAGTTGCCCACCCTGATGACGAGACTCTCTGGTACGGTGGTACGATTATCAGCAACAAGTCAGTCAACTGGCACATTGTGTGTGTTACGGATGGCGGAGACGGACGCGATGGGGCGCGGCGATGCGGTGAGTTTGAATCCGCCTGTGGTGCCCTTGGTGCTGCATCCACACAAGTGCTGGGATACCCGGACGGATTCCGTAGGCCCATCGATGTGAGGCGCCTCGTTCAGGATCTGAAGGCGCGGATGCCTGCCAGTATTGAGGCAGTGCTTACGCACGGATTCAGCGATGTTCACCATCATCACAGGGAAGTGCTGATCGCGTGCTGTTTGGCATTCGAGCACTGCGAACTAGGGATGTTCGCCCCCTCCTACAGGGTTCCGCCGCACGTGGGGAGGGAGAAGCACCGTCTTCTTCGCGAAGGCTATCCATCCCAAATTTGGAGTGAGGAACTGCTGCTGCGGTATCCTTGGTGGCTGGAAGGTGCTGTCCAGCCAGACCTCTCGATTGCTGGCTCCTTCCCGCTGAAGACGAGCCTAATCCATGAAGAAACGTGGAACGGTCTGGAAGCAAGCGGCGTGCTGTGCGCCAACACTCCCGTTCAGATGCAAGTGCGTGTGAGCAAAGCGGCGAGCGATTCGTTGGGAACGAGGTTCGCCGAAAGGGGTTGCATCGATCGTGCTCTGTTGCTGGGCATGCGCCGTACTGGAGCCGATCGCATAGCCGCCGGTCGCTCGCACCACCTTAACGAAGTGGCGGCGCTAGTCCTCTTACTCCAGGGGCTTGCCGAGCGTGATCTGCTTTTCGTGTGTGAGACAAAAGACCCAAAGGGGGACTCCGCCATTTCCTTCTGGGCAAGGGACGGCGACCGACTGCGGCTGGTCATGGCTCCACGAGTTCTGTGCGCGGAAGACTTGCAGCAAATTCAAGGTATTGCTCTCCAGGAAGGCGTGAGGGAACTATGGTTGGCCGTAGGGCGCTACGCGGACAGCATTCAGGCCCTGGAGCAGTTCACCGAGGTCGATCTGGGAGCATCGATGTTCGAGGAGTGCGGCTGTCTAGCTACGTTGTGGGGGCACTGGTGAAGCTTCGGCTGAATGATATTGGGTCCTGGATCCTCGTTTGCCTGGCGATCATTGCTGGAATTCCAGTAGTGCTCGGAATCGGCGTTGTAGAGGCAATCCTGAGGTTCAGGGCTTTGCTGGGTTGTAGGGCGGGCAGAGCCTATGAGCATGTCTTGCTCACCCCTGATCCTGTACTCGGGTACCGTAACCGTGGTTTGTTCGATTCGCGATCGGTTCCCGCTGAAGTGCACACTCTGGACTACTACGGACGAATCACTGTTACTACGGATGAAAGTGGTTGCCGCAATGTTCCGTGGAACCGGCCAGATGGGACCGCCAGAACCATCGTCGTCCTCGGCGACTCCTCTACCTTCGGTTGGAATCTGAGCGACGATGCAACCATTCCAGCTCGGATGGCTCTCCACCTGAATCACAAAGGCTCCACCGCGTGGCGGGTCATCAATGCAGGGGTCAACGGATTCTGCACGCTGCAGATGTTCCGTCTCTCGATGGAGATCCTGCCGAAAGCAGAACCAGATTATGTCTTAGTGTGTTCTGATTGGAACACTTTCTTCAACACTCTGAGGTACCGCTCTCTCTGGAGCCCAGGCTGCATAGCGGGGCTGGCTCACAGCGATCTGCCAGATAGGTACGCGCTGTCGCACTGGCAGACTCCGCGCCTTCTTTGCCGTGCAAGACTGGCGCTTGGCAATGCGCGTGTGCGCCAACAACACGGGCTTGAGTGGCTGTTCACACGCTGCCGACGGTGGAAAGAGAACCGACTGTACCTTGAATCAACTCCATGGCGGCGTGAGATGCACTCCTACCTTTTCGCACTGGCAGCTGCCGCCCGGAGTTGTGGCGCAGTGCCCCTGTTCACGACTGTGGCTGGTCTATGTCATCCGTCGGCGTCTGACAACGAACGGATTACGCTCAGTTCTCACGCGTCCAAGCATGTGGCAAGCGTCAGGCGTGGTCCTGAAGGCTTGGCATCTGAGGCGTTTGATTTCTGGGCGGATTGCATGGTAGAGATCAATAGTGTAGTCACTGCGGCGTGCACTGAGCATGCCGTGGGTCTCATCGATGTGGGAGCTGCGATGGAGCGCGTGCGTGGCGGGGAACGAGCCAGTGCGTTCTACGATCTCTTTCACTATGGTTCGGATGGTGCAGACATTGTGTCACGGAAACTGGCTGAGGAGATCTTGAGTCGGAACAGGCGTCCGGGTGTGCAATGCACTGGCCGCCCCTAGATCACGATGCATCGGCGCAGTTCGAGGGATTCATGCGACCGACCTCCAGGTTTGTCGCGTCATGTCTGGACGAGGTGTTCGACGTCTCTGGTGCCTTGAATATGCTGTGATTCGGAGGTGGTATGTATCACCTTGTTTGCCAGCACGGGCTTACAGGAATTCATGCGCATGAACTGGATCACTTTGGTGAGTATCACCATCTCCGTGCTGGGTCACTTTAAGTAAGCAGACCCAGGTCATTTTTGCTGAGCGCTATAGCCTTGGCATCATTACCAGAAAGGAAATGGAAGAGCGATCCGTGGTTCCTGTTTTGGGTGACTCTCGTGCCATGATACGCGCAGAACGGGCCTCGGACCGAGGCGCGCTGGAGAGACCTATCCTCTCATTCGGGTCTCAGCGTTGAGACCGTAAAAACATGCCGGCACTCCCCCCTCCAGGGCACGAGCGTTCTGTTGTTGAAGAAGTGTCGGTGAGACTCGACGGTGCCATGATGCCCCCACGGTGCCTATTCACTGCTTCCGTCTTGTTTCTCGGGTTAGAAGGCTGACAGCATAGCCGGCTGATGTGGCTACAAGGGTGTTAATGCCGACGAAGTACGTGAACGACAGTTCTGTGAACGTGATGACGCAGATGGTCACGACACAGCCGGCGAATGCGCCGGATGTCCACCCAACGCCTGTCGATCGCCGTGTGAACATTCCCAGGATCGTGAGACTGATCAGAGGCGGGAAAGCAAGGCCTGCGATGGTCGCGAGAAGCTGAATCAGGGAAGAGAAACTATTGCATCCAACGGCAACGGCGATGGATGCTGCACCGAAGGCGATTGTTGCGACATAGTTGCGGGATACACCTTGCCGCGCAAGCAGGTCGCGCCTCAGTACGAGGATGGAGTTGTTCAGACTGGAATCAAACGAAGACATGCATGCTGCAAGCGTAGCTGCGAGCAAGAGCCCCAGGAATCCCGATGGCAGGACTGTCCTCACGAAGTGCGGGAGCAGTTGCTCTGGCCGGTAGAGCTCAGGCTGCTCTGCAGTCAGCTCTTCCATTGACAATTCTGTCTGGTCTGCGTTGTCGGCAAACTGGACAGCGTAGGCGCTACAGAACCTAGCCACCTTCTCATCCCGATGCTCTGGGACTGAGTAGTAGGCGAACAGTACGGTCCCCACAACCATGATCAGCGTGACCAATGGAAGCATTGCTATATTGCTTACCCAAGCCGTGATGCGAAAATTGGACTCGTCTTTCAGTGCTAAGTATCGCTGAACTATTAGTTGGTTGCTGCCTACGTACACGGACATCAGAAACCCGTCGAGCAAGAGACCGAGGAGAGGGAGACGGGTCCCAAGGCCGAGGTGAACAAAAGAGAGTTTGCCCTGCGCGGCCGCAATCGACCAGACAGCCGCTGGTCCTTCGGCGAGCAGCAGTGATGCCTTCACGCAGATGATTGCAGCACAAACTACGAAGACGAGGAACTGACAGGCGTCAGTGAACACGACAGCGCGGAATCCACCGTACATAGTGTACACCGTACATACGGACCCCATTAAGACTGCCGACCACATCAGAGGTAGCCCCGTTGCCACCTGGAGCGGCATCATCAGCGTGAACATGAGAACGCCAAGCCACACGATCTGGGCCAAGAGATATACGCTGGCCGCGATACGTGTCGGTCCAACACCGAAGCGTTCGCGGAAGAGTTCAAAGCCAGACGACCACCGTCGCCGGCGAATCATGCCTACGAGCAGGAGCGTCAGAGGAATGCCGAACGCAGCGCGAATCGCGAAGTGGGCAAGGTAGGACAAATCGAAGATGAACGCTTCTGACGGAAGTGCCGCGTACGACATGGAGTCGATCGACGTCGCCAGCGCGCTCAGGATAATCATTTGCCATGTCGCAGACCGCCCCGCATAGAAGTAGTCGTCATCATCGCCCCGGTGCAGTCTTCTCGTCGCCACCTTGACGGCGACGGCCACAAGCAACAGGTATGACGACGTAACGATCCAGTCGAGAGCGTCCATGGCACCTCCTAACACTATGCGACCATGTCGGGGCCAAGGCCGACATGAAGGGAGTACGTTACTGCGCTCTTTTGTCACAAGGCGCTGCGAACTGCAAGAAGATCTGCTTCCGGCCTATGCTGAGAGACCACATCAGTTCGGGTTTGCACAGCCGTTCACGCTGCTGACGCATATGCGAGAAGCATCTAACGCGTTGTTGGCGACAATTATTTTTCCCGTTATCCGGTGCCCCTGTTCACCCCCCATGGGGGGTGAACATATCAAAATATATCAATCCGCGGAGTCTTTCTTCTGGTTACCCTTCTTCGCATGTTCCATCCGATAGCTGGAGATGTTGAGTTCCAAGATGATGCTGTCGTGGACAAGCCTGTCGATGGCAGCCGCAGTGGTCATGTGATCCTTGAAAATCTTTTTCCAGCCCGAGAAGGGGAGATTGCTCGTGATCATGATGCTGGATCGCTCATAGCGATCGGCGAGAAGAGTGAAGAGGACCTCCATCTCTTCTCGGTTCTGCTGTACGTAGCCTAGGTCGTCGATGATCAGCGCATCGTATCGCTCCAGTTTTTTCAGCATCTTCCGTAGGACCAGGTCGCGCTTGGCCGCCAGAAGTTCCTGGTCGAGATGGCTGCAGGGAGTGAAATAGAATCGACGTCCGTCACGGATCAGTTCTTGTCCGATGGCGCATAAGAGCTGTGTTTTTCCTGTTCCCGATTTTCCGAAAACCAGTACATTTTCCTTTCTATCAAGAAACGAGCCTTCGAGGATCGTCTTGACCTGATTGTTCACCTTCTGAGGTAGACGTTTGGTAACATTTCAATAAGGCCGGGCATTTGGAAGCTGATACTATCCTCTCTCGGTCTAACCGCAGTTTTCACAGGGAAGCGAGACGCCGTAGGTACAGCTGTTGCATTTTGGGCAGTGCCATTCTCGCCAATCTCTGCATGTGCCACAAACCGTACAGTGCCAGGTACAGTTGTCTTGGACGACCTCGTCCCAGCAGAATGAGTACCAGTATAACTCGCCACAGTTTTTGCAGGTATATGAGGTGAGGGTTTTGCGAAGCGGTACCGACTCACACCCGCAGGGCAACTCCATTAGTTCATCGAGTTCGGCGTCGGAAAGAGACTGTATTTGTAAACGTTGTCGAGCGCACAGGTCGTCATTTTGGTGACGGTGAGGCCGTTGAAGGGATTTTTGCAGTTCGAGCACCGGCAGTTATCCGTGCAGGGTTGCCTGTTTTTGACGCAGGCACAACGGTTGTTCTGACAGCCGCTACGGCATCGGCAACTTGTTTGAAGAATGTTTTTTGCTGATGCCGTCATACGCTGATGTTTCCTGGTGAAAAAACATTGTGAAAAAACATTTATTAGCCTTTAAAACAAGCTGGACACAGCTCGACGACTATGCTTCAATGCTCCGCATGACATCGATTTCAAAGATTCCGACTGTCCCCGACGAAGAGCGCACGCCGCTCGTGACGACATTGCTTGAGATTATACAACTGCAACGCGAACAAATCCAGGCGTTGAAAGATGAGATCGCTATCTTGAAGGGCCAGAAACCCAGGCCGAAGATCAAACCTTCCAAGCTTGGGAAAATACCTGAAAAAAAAGACAAGAACGGAAAAAAGAAACGCCCTGGCTCGACAAAGAGGGGTAAACGCAACGAAATAGAAATCCATGATACCGAGATTGTCGAAGCCGAGAACGTTCCCCCGGAGAGCCGGTTCAAGGGCTACGAGGATTTTACGGTCCAAGGTTTGGGGATCAAGGCAAACAATATTCGCTATCGCCGGGAGCGTTGGGAAACGCCTCAAGGCGGTTCGATTGTCGCCCCACTCCCGGAAGAAGTGCTGGCCTTGGGAGGCCATTTTGATTGTACGGTGGTAAGCTTCATTCTGTATCAACACTACCATGCGCATGTTACCCAGCCATTGATTTGGGAGCAGCTTCAGGAATGGGGCATCGACATCTCGACGGGCCAAGTGAGTCGTATCATCACCGAAAACAAGGAGCGGTTCCATGCCGAGAAAGATAAGATCCTGCGTACCGGTCTCGAGATTTCAAAATATGTACATGTAAACGATACCGGTGCGCGGCATCGAGGAAAGAACGGCTATTGTACTCATATCGGCAACGAGCTATTCGCCTGGTTTCAAAGCACAAACAGCAAGAGCCGTGTAAATTTTCTCGAGATATTACGCGCCGGGCACGAGGACTACGTGGTCAATGAAGAGGCCATCTGGTACATGGAAGTCCAGGGTCTTCCCAAGATCCCGATGAAAAGGCTTGCCGCTGATCGGGGCCGTGTTTTTCAAGACCATGAGACATGGTCGGCCGCTCTTGATGCCCGGGAGATAATCGACCAGCGGCATATCCGTATCGCCACGGAAGGCGCGTTGCTCGGGAGCGTGCTGGAGCATGGTTTCAACTCTGAGCTCGTCATCATCAGCGATGATGCGGGGCAGTTCAATTTATTGCTGCTGCTACACGCCTTGTGCTGGATACACGCCGAGCGGACCATCCGCAAGCTGGTCGGTTTCAACGATAAGCAACGCATGGCCCTGGAAAATACACGAACCCAGATTTGGGATTTCTATGAGATCCTCAAAGATTACAAAGAAGCACCCGACGAAACGAAGAAGGCCGAGATTGAGGAGTGCTTCGACGATATATTCACGCAAGAGACGTGCTTTGCAACGCTGAATCTGGCACTCAAGCGG
>Ga0190284_1000973_pt1 | contig 13464 bp, 13 predicted proteins | sample 48691812_MG_FD_161668 | JGI IMG/M metagenome (GOLD analysis project Ga0190284, IMG submission 161668) | Hydrothermal vent microbial mat bacterial communities from Southern Trench, Guaymas Basin, Mexico - 4869-18-1-2_MG | ecosystem: Environmental > Aquatic > Marine > Hydrothermal vents >...
CACCGGGTCTCCGTGGTTAGGTCCTTGGCCGATCCACGCGATCAGGCCGTTTGTCAATTGGGACCATGATCCCGTAAACCGACCGACTTCGGGACCCGGCTTTCATAGTTTCTTACGGTCGCGGCTCAGATTCCCCGTCCCCTTCTCCCAATCGTCAATCGTCAATTCCCAATCCTCGGGGGTATCGATGTCCTGGATCACACCGGGCGAATCACGTTCAACGATTCGCACACGTTCGGTGTGAGCCTCGATGAGCGCCTTGAGCCCGCCGGCGCCGATCCGGTCGACTTCGGCGGCCAGCGAGGCGGGGAACACCATTGGATGGCCGCGCCTGCCCTGGTGTGCGGCGATGACGATGCCGTCAGGCTCTCGACGAAAGGCGGCGGTCACCGCACGCACGTCGTCCGGGGTCACGCGCGGCATGTCGCCGGGGCAGACCAGGTACGCATCGATGTCATTCACTTGGCACCTCGCGTTCAGGACGGCCATTCCCATGCGGATCGAGTCGAGCATCTCGGAATCGGCGTCGTCGTTGATCGCCAGGATGAACCGCGGGTCTTCGCCCAGGGCCAACTCGTCATCCACGGCGCCGGACGTGACCACGCAAAGCCCGTCGATGTCCCCCCACAGGACGGACTCGATTACGTGCTCCAGCATGGTGCCCTTGTCCATCGGCAGCAACTGCTTGGGCCGGCCCATGCGCGTCGATCGGCCGGCCGCGGGGATGATCGCGACGATCTGGATATCGCTTGGATCTACCATTGCCTACCTCACCAAATCCCATCGGGTGCAGAGAAGCGGAGATTGCGGCGGGAGAAAGAACGATTGCAATCACTCTGCCTGCTCGCCGCGGGCCATCTCCGCCCGGTGTCTTCGTGTCTCGGCGGCCTTGGTGGAGGTTCCCATCACCGAGCCTCTGCGGCGACCGGCGTGGGACCGACGACCGACTTGATCCGCTTCACCCGCCGCACCTGGATCAATTGGGCGGCGATGCTTACCGCAATCTCCGGCACGGTGACCGCGTTGATCGGCAAGCCAATCGGGGCGTGCACACGATCCAACCGGTCGCCATCCACGCCGGCTGCGCGCAGGTTGTCGCGGATGACCTGGACTTTGCGCCGGCTGCCGATCATACCGAGGTAACGGGCGTCGGAGTTCACCACGGCGTCCAGGGCCTGCTCATCATTCCGGTGCCCGCGGGTGACAATCACCACATAGGTCGCCGGATCGATGGGGAATTCCCGTAGTGTCTTGGTTATGTCACTGGCAATCGGTTCGATCGGCGGCGGCAGGCGGTCGGCATTGGCGAAGTCCGCCCGATCGTCAACCACTACGACGCGGAACTCCAGGCCCACGCACAGCTTGGCGAGTTCGGTGCCCATGTGTCCCGCGCCGGCGATCAGCAACGTCGGTTCGCGCTCGACATTCAAACGGTATTCCACCAACTGACCGTCTTTGTCCACGCGAAGATCCACGGCTGCGTCGCGGTAGGCGCGAATCGCCGCCAGCGCCCGTTCGAACTGCTCGGCAGCTTCGGTTGTGGCGATCGGAAGGACCGCCACGTCCATCCCACCGCCGCAGATCAGTCCATCGTTGCCCGCGGAAGCGTCGTCGAATTCAAAGTGCAGCAGTTTCGCCGTGCCGGTCTCCAGCAGGTTGAACGCCTGCTTGCTCACCTGGGCCTCGACGCAGCCGCCGCCGAGCGTGCCGGCGGTCTGCATCGATTGGTCAACGACCATCAGCGCGCCCGGCGATTGCGGTGTCGAGCCCTGAGTGGCCACTACCGCGCAGAGCGCCATGGCGCGCCCCGCGCGCACCTCACTGACTACGCGATCGAATAGTGGGAGATACAGAATCATGGCTTGATGAGATGTCTCCTGCAAGTCTCGATCAGGACTTGACGTTCGGCCGGCTTCGTGAGCACGTCATCGAATCCCGCCCCCACGGCTTCGCTCCGGAAACTCTCAGCGTCGTGAGCCGTCGCCGCGACGACTGGAACGCTGATACCCTTCGAACGGATTACACGCACCGCTTCAAGGCCGTCCATTTCCGGCATTTCGATGTCCATTAAAATGAGATCAAAGCGCTGCTCTGAGGCGGCGGCAACGGCCTGCGCACCGTTCTCCACGAGCATTACATCCGCCCCAGCCACGTGCAGCATCTTCGCGAGGAGCTTCTGAATTACCGTTGAATCCTCAGCAAGGAGAATCTTCCCCTTGAGTTCCCCGCCGCCGGCCTTCTGCCCCAGAGCACGCTCTTGGCCAATACTGAAGGATTCGAGGAAGTTCGTGACCGCCCCGGAAAGGTTGTCGTCTCTCCGGATCACCGTGTCGGGGCGGTGAACGCTCAGGTGCTGACTGACCGAATCTGAGGAGGTTACCAGGCCAATCGGAATCGCCCGGTGGTAGGGGGAGCTCTTCAAAGCTGCTATCAGAGCGACGCCGGACAGGCCAGGCAACTCAAATGCCGCAAGCACCGCTGTCGGCCGGTTCTTCACAATCGAGCTCAGCGCCGCCCCAACCTCACTGCGTGACCGCGTCGCTATGCCCCGGCTCGCGCAGACGGTCGAAAGGACCTTCCGCATAAGTCTCGAGGGTTCGACGAGAAGAACCGTAACGGTGGCATCTCCTGCCGACTCATTGTTGCTTCTGAGTGCTCTGCTCATCGGTGCGTACTCGTGCTCTTACGGACGATGCGTCTCGTACGCCCACTTGAGCCACTGCAGCGCACAGGCCGTGTCAGCCGGGTCGACCGTCGGGCCGCCCCAAAAACGGAAGCCCGGCGGGGCATCGCGATAGGGGGCACAGTCGTACGCCACGCCCTCGGACGCAAGTGTTGCCACCACCTTCTTACAGAACGCCCCTTGCGGGTCGGCGTCCAGCTTGCCGAACCAGTCCGCGGTCACCTTCAGGCAGATGGAGGTGCTGCTGCGCGTGGACGGGTCGGCGGCGAGGAAGTCGATCCAGTCATTCGCGGCGACAAAGTCCGCCACCGCCTCGAGGTTCGCTTCGCTACGGGCGAACAACGCGTCGAGACCGGTCTTGCCGTCGAAGCGGAGGTCCCTGGCCCAGGTCAGTGTGTCGATGTAGTCCTCCACCGCCACCAGTGACGGCGTGTTGATCGTGGAGCCCTCCCAGATGCCTTTGGTCAACTTGCCGCCCTTGGTCAGACGGAAGATCTTCGGCATGGGCCACGGCGGCTTGTAGCTCTCCAGGCGCTGGACGGCGCGCGGTGAGAGGGCGAGCATGCCGTGGGCCGCCTCGCCGCCGAGACACTTCTGCCACGACCATGTTACCACATCCAACCGATCCCACGGGATGGGCATGGCGAACACGGCGCTGGTCGCGTCACACAGGGTCAGCCCGCCGCGGTCGGCCGGTGGGGCCCAGTCGTCGGCGACCCGCGCACCGGAGGTGGTCCCGTTCCAGGTGAACACCACGTCGCCGCTCCAATCCACGTCGGTGAAGTCGGGAACCTTTCCGTAGTCGGCGGTCAGCACCTTCGCATCCAGCTTGAGTTGTTTGGTGATATCGGTGACCCAGCCTTGTCCGAAGCTCTCCCACGCCAGCACGGTGATCGGTACGGCCCCGAGCATGCTCCACATCGCACACTCGAACGCCCCCGTGTCGCTACCGGCCATGATGCCGATCAGGTAGTCCTCGGGAATGCGCGCGACCTCGCGGCCCAGGTCGATGGCCTTTCTGAGCCGGGCCTTGCCTTCTTTGGAGCGGTGCGATCGCCCGACGAACGCATCGGCAAGGGCCTGTGTCGTCCATCCGGGCCGTTTGCACGTGGGACCGGAACTGAAGTTCGGTACGCGGGGTTTGGCTTGCGGCTTCTCCATAGCAGTCAACCTCTAGCAAGTAGTCCTCTTCCAGTCAGAATCCAAGATGCGCGATTATACCCCCCCCGGCGAGACTTTCCAGGCAAGGTGCTTGAGGAGCGGGTGGTGTGTGCAGTTCCGGGCACGTGCGATTGGCGCGGCAGCAGAGCCTACAGGTGCATGACGGTCTCGTCGACCTCTCCGGGCAGGCGCGAAAGGAAGGTTGTGAAGTCCTCGCGCTCCGCCAGACCCAGGTCGATCGCCGCGCGGGTTGCGAGCAAATCGTACGGAGCCTCCGGCGCGTAGCCGAGCAGAGCGCAGATTATGTCCGTCAACTGCACTTGCAGTCGTTCCGTGCGCAGCGGATCATCGGGTTCGGGGTGAGTGTGGTGATCGGTAACGATGACCTTGAGCTTGGCGGGCAGGGACCAGGCGTCGGCGATCAGTTCGCCAAACTCCTGGTGGCACTCCGAACACAGATACTCGAAGGTGTCGATGTCGATCTGATAGCCAACGTGGCGGTGCTGTTTACGGACCTCGCGCAGTACAATCACGTTGCCGATGTCGTGAAGCAAGCCGATCAGGAAGGCCTCATCATCGTTCAGCGAGGTGAACGCGGACAGGCCGCGCATGATTGCGGCGCCCGCCAGTGAGCGCCGCCAAGCAATCTCCGCCAGAACTTTGTCCCCTTCGCTGCCGCCGGCGGTGACTACGCGCATCGACTGATTGAGCATTAAGGCACGAAGGGCATTGGCGCCCAGACGACTGATGGCCGGCTTGAGCGTGGTCATCTTCTCCACCCCACGGTACAGCGGCGAATTGGCCATGCGCAGCACCGCCGCCGCGATTACCTGATCTTCAGCGATGTCATCGGCCACACGCGCGAACTCGCATTGGGGATCATGCAGATGTTGCAGCACGCGCTCGGGAACACGTGGCAACGGCGGTAGGTCGAGATTGTGGCCGTCGAACTGTGAGACGAGAGAGTTTTCCAACGCCCGCGCCTCGGTGGACAAGTCTGGGCGAACAACAGGCGGAGGTTCGCTGAGTGTCGCGCCTTGAGGCGCCCACCATGGCGACTCCGGGGATTCGGCGGACGACCCATCCATGTCCGACGGTGGCTCGAGGGTAGCCACTGCCGCGCCGTTCGACGGCGAGTCAGGAGCCTGGTCGGTCCGGTCCGGGTTCGGTGCGTCGTCGCTTCCCTTGGCTACGTTACCAACGATCCAGTTCCAGAGCCCCACGAGCGTTCCTCCGTTGGTCGGCCGTCACCTTGGCTGACGAATGTTGCACATCCCAACGGTGTTATCGACCAACGGCGGTACGGAATCGCCTCGCGTTCCCTGGAACCGCCGGATCGCGTGCCGCGTCCGGTAACGTCGCATCAACCGTACCGGGCGGTCATTCAGTTATCGGGCTTTTCTAAAGACGAGGATCGAGTGGGCTTGCAGGGCGAGTTCGTATTGTCCACTTTCGTAGGCGCGCCGTGCGGACTCTTCGGCCTTGCCGCGGTTCTCCGGGTCGGTGAAGCTTTCAAGCGAATCCAGGACAATCCAGTCGGGGGCAACGGGCGGTTGGTCATGGAGCGGATAAACACGGGCTTGCTCGACGAAATGGGCGGCCAGGCGCGCCGTGGCCTGGACGGTGTCTGTGCGGGGGATCATCTCATGCAACCGATCGACGACAGTTGTCTGACTCTGCACGTCCAGAGGGACCTCGCGCCAAACGCGCGAGAGCGGTGAGAACCCCAGGGCGTAGTGAGTCAGGGCGCAGCAGCACATAATGCCCATTGCCCGCGATGCTTGGCCGGCACGTCCCACACGCTCATCCGTCACCGCTTGGACCGCCGCCAACCACAGCACCGGCAACAACGAGGCCTGATGCCAGAAGCGAATCGAAGCGAAGTCCGGCGTATTCATCAAGCAGATGAAGCCGAAGGTCGGCAGGGCCACGAGCACCACGGGCCGACGAAACACGACCATGCCCAGCGGCAACGCCAGCGCCAGCGCGAAGCAGAACGTCCGCCAGCAGAGGAAGCGCTCGATGAACAGCGACGGCTGCGTCACCAGGGCCGTCAGCAATCCCGTGGGGCTGCCCCCAAGGTTGTCGTACAGGTAGAACTTGGAGTACGCCCCGCCTGCATTGAAGGCCGGTACGATCCACATAAGCACGATGGCGAAGTGCAGGATGCAAACGCCGCACAGCACCAGGCCCCACCAATGCCGGCGGTTGCGCACGAACACGTACACACCGAACACGCCGTAGACGATGGCTACGTTCTCCTTGAACGAGACCGCCAGCACCATGAGCAGCAGCATTCGCAGCCGTTGCTTCCGCGCGTAGTGATAGAAGCTCCACAGCATCAGGGGGATGACAGCCAGGATTTCGTGGAACCCGTATGAGGCACCATAGAGGATGCGACCGATCGAGGGATAGAGGAGATAGGCGGCAGCCAGGCCCATAGCCAGACCGGCCGACCCCCTGTGCGCGCGGGTCAGCGCATAGACCGCCCACGACCCGCTGAGCACCAACCCCGCTCCCAGAACCATCAGCGTCTCGATGTGCGGGTAACAGGCATACAGCGGAACCAACAGGTACAGCCCGGGGCTGAAGTGCTCGCCGAAGAAATGATGACCGAAGGCCTCGCAGAACAACCCGCGCCCGCGCAGCACGTTTAGGAGCATTTCGGCGTAGTAGCCGATGTCCGGGCTGCCGTACTGCAGACCGCGATGCAGCTTGATCTGCACGTAGGTGTGAAACACGGTCAGGCCCAGGCTCACGATCACCACGGCCCAGAACCCGCCTTCGCGCCACCAGCACGGCAAGCCCTCAGCCGTCGGCGCCGTCGGCCTGCCCGGACCGCTCTGGGCCGGGGTGAGGTCCACGACCTCTCTCGCAAAACGGGCCGCACCCCATGCAACCAGCACTATGCAGCCCAGAACAACCAGCAATCCGAGCCTGGGATCGGCCACCCACCGCACCGCCCAAGCGGCAGCCACCGACGCGGGCACCCACGCCCTTCCGAGGTGCCAGAGCAGGCTGCCATCGAGACGCCGCCCGCCCCGTCCCAATCGCGCGGCGGCCCATACCCACAGCCCGATCAGGATTGCGCCGGCCACGGCCAGACTGCCGACGCCCAACACCGGGAGCGAGCCGGGCGCGCCAGGCCAGACCAACTCGTATCGCACCGGGTGCACCTGGCCGACATACAACACGTGCAGCAATGAAGCCAAGTTGAACCCTGCCGCTACGACAACGACCGTTCCAAGCGGCGAGTCAAAGATATGCAGGCGATTCTGGCGGACCACGAGCCCTTAGTACTACAACGCTAAGAAGCCGTCCACTTGCAGGTGCGTATGTTCTTGAGTCGTATCCCAATCCCGTGCAGGCGATTGATGGTTCGCTTCCGATGCGAGCGACAACGGGTCTCGGTTGCGTCCGTGGTGAACCTCATCGCCAAGACAACTACGACTACAGGACTGAAAGTCTCCTGCCGGTTGGACCGCCGCCGGTATCCGACGGGGCGCAAGGTCTCCGCTGAGCAGTGGGCCACGATCAACCTGCATCGCGATGACTTCCACGGCGATTGGAACTATACCATTCGGCCAAGACGGAAAAGATGACTTGATACAGTTATTTCGTCGCAGATCCTTAGCAGCGTCATGCTTGACGCGCGCAAGAAAGCGGCCCGCGAAAACGCAGGCCGCTACGGAATCGCCGACTTGGAACGAGCGCCTAACGCTTATCAGAGGTCTTGGCCGTTTCGGCGTGTTTGGGCTGGGACTTTTTCTTGGCGTCGGCCGTGCTGCACTTCTTGGGGCAGGGCTTGGCACACGTCTGCTTGCACGTGCTCGGGCAGGCTTTGCCGTTCTCCTGGCACCCCGTGCTGACGATCAGGCAGCTACCCAACGCAAAGCAGCCCACCATCGCACTGCGGATCACCTTGGCGAACAATCGATTCTTCACTGTTGAAACTCCTCTCAACAACCTTGGTTAACGCTACAAACTCTCGTCGAATGACGTACTGTGCCCCAGGCCACACAGGCCCATGGTCGCGGGACCCTACACACATTCGCCGGAGTTGACAAGCGAGTTCGGCAATCCGCTCCGTTTTCACACCTTGGTATCGGCAGGCCGATGCAACCACTTGCAGACCACGGTGTTACGCGAGACAGTGTCACTTTAGCCCCGTATTTCACAGCTTACGCGGTTTACCGGTCCGAGGCTGAGCGAACAGGTCAGGCGGCAAGAGTGTGTCAAGTCGCTGATTCGCACTGGTTTGGCCTTGCTTTTTCCGGGATTGCTGTTATCATGCTATGCACTGGAAAGAGGCGTCACAGCCGACGAGCATGCCGCGTGAGGCCTCTATTACTCCGGGAGGCAGAGAGTGTGTTGTTGAGTTAGGGCGCAGCCCGAGGCGGATCGGGTGCGCGGAACACGATCTTTGCAAAGGAGGATGTGGAAAATGAAATGTCTGATGTCACTCTTGATGGTTGGTTTGATGGCCACCGCGGCGGGCGCCGATCTGATCGGCTCAGAGGATTTTGACGGCGGCGCCGTGAACCTGACGGGCACCACGAACGTCTTTGACCGCGGCGCCGGTGGTGGCACTCTTGGCGATGTGTTCGGCAGGTGCAGTCAGTACGCCGGCGGTGCCGGAACCGGCGGGCCTTACGAAGTTTTCGATGATACTGTCACCGATACGAGCGGCGGAGGTGTTTACCCCGGCGATTACCTTGGTATCGCAGGCCAGAATTCGACGGCGTTCTTCGCCATGAACGATATGGACGGAGCAGATGGTCCTGGCCTCAACGACGCGGTATGGACCTTCGACGTTTCGACCATGATCTCGCTCACCAACATCACCATTGACATCGCCGCCATGGGAGACTTTGAGGCCAGTTCCACAGATGGTTTCCTGATCGAGGCGCGGATCGACGCCGGCGCCTACCTGGAGATCTTCAAGGGACGGACTGACGAGGCCGCATACAAGACGTATCGTCTCATGGACGACGGCGTCACGGCGTTTGCTGACGACGATCCTCTCGAGCTGTCCATCGACGGCACCGCCACCGGCATCTACCTTGACAAGTGTGTCGCCGCCACGGGGGACTTTGATTCCTACACATCCATAGCCCTTGCGGGTGGCAGTGGCTCGACGCTTGACATCAGAGTGAGTTGGGCGGGAACGCCTTCGGGTTCTGAGCCTATGGGCTTCGACAACTTCACCATCAACGGCACCGTCCCTGAGCCGACGAGCTTGGCCTTGCTCGCGATTGGCGGTCTGGCGATTCTGCGTCGTCGTCGGTAAGTATTCGAGACCAGCACCGCGCGAAGCATAGTGCGGCGCACTAACACGGGCCGACGCATCCACGTGATGCGGTCGGCCCGTTCCGCGCGCGTGGGGAACGCGCCCTACTGGACAACGGCTTCGCCGCTGTCCGGGTCGATCTGGATGATCGTTGTCAGGGCGCCGGCCTTGAGGGTTATCGTCGCCGTGGTCGTTTGGTCCAATTCGCCGTACATGCCGAAGGACACCCGGTCGTCGCCCCCGAGCGAATAGCCCTGGATGGACACGTCCGCCATCTCCGATGCCCGCCCGCTGCCGAAGTGCGTGACGTAAGGCTGGCCGGTGATCGAGTCGGTCATCGGCGTCCCCGGAGTTGAACTCTTCTCGAGGGTGTAGGTATCGCTTGCCGAATCGAAGATCACCACACACGGGTCGTCGGCGTGGCTTATGGACTGCACTTGGGCAAAGGCCAAGTCGGCGAGGAGAAGTCGGGCCGCCGCCGGCAATCGCGTGGCGCCCGAATCGCCCATCATGGGCAAGGCCAGCGTAGCCGCGATGGCCACCAACACGATGACGATCAGCAGCTCCACGAGCGTGAAAGCACGCACACCGTACGCCGAGCGTGGCACATCTCCACGGGCAAGCTCGGCTTTCATGTGTCCCGCGCCTCCGTTTGCGATGCGCTTCGCGCCATTGGCTGCCTGTTGTCCCACACGCTTGTCCGTGCCACTCTCGGCCCGTGTGCCACTCCGCCTTGCACACGATATCGGCAATCGGGTCGGCAGTCGTGTCCCAATTCGATGTACAAGCCGCGACCGTAACAGGCTGTCGATTTACTATGTAGCGTTGCCCCTTGTGGGCGGCGTACCTGCGTTTCTCGTCACCCACAAGGGGTGACGCTAGGTTGTGGATGACCATGGACGAGCCTTGTAGCGGCCTGCGTCTTGCAGGCCGTTCGGCCGGCGGGGACGCCAGCCGCTACACTCGCCAAACACGCACGCCCGATAAAGCATGGGGTTGACGCCTGGGACACGGACCACTCAACCCGCGGCTCGATTCAACCGACGTAGCGTTGAGGCGGGTTGGTGAGGATACCGCGCAAGAGCCTCACGACATTCGGCACGGGCGGAGTTCGTAATGCGCAACGCAGGGCGGCATCGGGGGCTGACGCTTGTCGAGTGCCTGCTGGCGTCGGTGGTCATGGCCGTCGCGGTCATCGCGGTGACCCAGGCCGTCGTCGCCGGACAGATGCAGACCGCCGACGCGCTCCACCGTGTTCGCGCGCTGGAGTTGGCCGAGGCGCTGATGGACGAGGTGTTGCGCCTGCCCTACACCGACCCGGACGGAACAGGCGGGGAGGTCGGACGCGCGAACTTCGACGACCTGGCAGACTTCAACGGATTCAGCGAAGCCGCCACAACGCTGGCCGACGCGGCGGGTACGGCGTATGCATCGCCGTTTCAGGTGTTCTCCCGGTCGGTGACGGTGGTTTCAGCAGGCGGGGGCCGCATCAGGGCGGTTGGCTCCGGTAATCCGCTTCCAGGCCCCAAGGCGACGGCGGCTCCGGCAAGCCGCGGGAGCCGCATCAGTGTGACTGGCGTCGGTAAACTGCTTCCACGTCTCCCGGTGACGGTGGTTCCCGCAGGCGGGGGCGGCATCAGCGTGACGGGCTTCGGTGATCCGCTTGCCGGCCTCACGGTGACGGTGACCGTTCAGGACACGGCAGGGGCGACATGGGCATTAACCCGATTCAGAGCACAACCGCCTGCGTGAAGCGTCCAAGGCGGGCGTTCACCATGGTGGAGCTGCTTCTGGCGTTGACCATTACGGGGCTGGTATCCGTCGGGGTGGCGGCCATGTTGGTGGCGGTCTCCTACGGCACCTCCTCACAGCGGGACCTGCGTGGAGCCGTGGTCAAAAGCCAGGTCATCGACGCCCGCATCACCGCGGCGATCCGCAGCTCACAGGCGATTCTGGAAACCGGAACCGACTACTTGGTGTTGTGGAAGGGCGACATCAACACGAACGGGACCGCCGATGCACCGGACCTCTCGGAAATCCGCCTCATCGAACGAGACTCAGGCGCCGACGAGTTGGACTCTTACGGGTTCCCGAAAAGCTGGACCCAGGCGCAGATCGACGCGGCCGACGTTTCCTACCAACTCACCGGCAATCCGCCGGGGTTCTTTCAGACGGCAACAGCCAACGCGAAAACGGCTGGCTCGTTTGTGGCGACCAAGTGGGGCTCGGGTGTGACGGCGATCTCGTTTGCCTTGGATGACACGAACCCGGCGACAACGAAGCTCGTCAGTTACCGGTTGACCCTCACTGCCGGCAGCCTTTCGCAAACGGTCATCGGCGCCGCTTCAGCGAGGCATAGCGCGTTCAACTGAGAAGGTTCATCGAATGGAACGCCGATCCCTCCACAAACACTCCGCCACAAGACGCGGTGTTGCGCTGCTGCTGGTGCTGATGGCGGTGGCGGTCTCCGCGACGCTGGCCATGTCCTTCCTCAGTGCGCAAAGCACCTCGATCGGAATCGCCCGCAACATTCAGAATCACTCCCCGGCGCGCTACGTGGCCGAGTCGGGACTGGAGTTGGCCGTCGCCTACATTCGGGCAAACTCCAATTGGCGTACGGTGCAGTCTGACGGCGCTTGGGTGACCGACGAACCCTTCGCCGGAGGCACGTTCACCCTCGTCGGCGAAGACGGCGTGGACACCGACGGCGACGGAACCGTGGATGGCGATGGCGACCTGAGCGACGACACCGCGGACTTGCTTACCTTGACGGTGACGGGTGAAGTCAACGGCGCTGCGCACATGGTGAGGGCGGTGGTGACACCCAGAGGCGAGGAGGGGGAGTTGGTTCTGCGCCCAACAGGTGTCGGCTCGTCGACGGCGCTCGTGGGCAGCGGCTCGGGATCCGGCAATTGGGACCGCGTGAACGAAGAGACACCAGACGACAACGCGACGTATGTAGCCAGTTCCGGCGGCACATCCTATGAGACGGACACGTACGCAACACAAGATTCCGGGATGTCCTCTGGCTCGATTAGCAGCGTGACCCTCCACATCCGGGTCCGCAAAGGCTCGGGGGGAAGCAAGGTCAAGACCGTGCTTCGCACCGGCGGCGCCGATTGCCTGGGCTCCCAAATCAACCTCAACTCGACGACCTACAGCGACCATTCCACCGCCTATTCCACGAACCCAGCTACCGGCGCAGTATGGACGTGGGCTGAGATCGATGCCATGGAGATCGGCGTGACCAGCAGAAAAGGCGCCCGCTGTACACAGATCTACGCCGACGTACAGTACACCGGCGGCGGCGGAGGAAGTGGTAACGCGTTCGACATCCGCTGGGACGAACAACCGTAGATCGCAACCCCTGCGCAGTCACGCGCCGACGCCCGGATCGAAGTCGGCAAGCTTCCACCTCCTGTGGTCGTCGCAACCACGCGAATCGGCGCCGCTACACGCCGTCTTTCCGTACGAAATCCGCCACCGCCGTGGGCAGCGACCAGACGTACAGGCCGATCGCCGTTAGCCAGCAGGCCAGGCTTACCCCGCCGAAGACCTTCGCCGCCAGCCCGCCCTCGGCGTGCGACAGCAGGTAGACCACCAAGCCCGAGACGCCCCCCACGACAATGAGCAGTCCGATGATCAGGCACTTCGTTCCGCGCATACTCTTGCCCGGCGGTACCGGAAGCACGCCCGCAAACATGCCTTGGGCGGCGACCATCGCAAGTTGACCGATAATCAGCAGCAGGGGAACCAGGTAGCATCCCAGAGTCAGACGTTCACTCATCGAGTAGTCGCCGCCGAACAGGGCGTAAACAAGACCCACGAGGACTCCGAGGATCCCCGGCGAGAAGTATCCCATTCGACTCATGTCTCCACTCCGCGCTTGCCTTACCATCCACGATTGCAGCCCGCGATACACTCCCACGCTGCCGGGACAGCGACTCCCTTCGACTCCACCTCCGCACTGTTCAATCGTACGCGACTCGGGCACCAAGTGCCACTTGTTCCTGCCAGATCGGCCAATATGACAGAGTCGTGGAGGCCTCCATCGGCGGCCCACGCACTATAGACTCCCGTCATTCTTGGAAGACGTGGGCTGCTAATCCTTTCGCGACGCTCCGCAACACCGTTTGCCAGGGACCTGTATCTCTAGGACACCGCACCCGTCGCCCAGACAGAAAATCTGGCACAGGGATTGCTCGCATTCCCTTCAGGCCGGAATCTGCCCTGCTGGCGGCATCGGTTGCTGTGCGCTTCTCCGGTAGGCCGTAGCCAACCATCGTGGGTGCCGATCTCGGCGAGCGAGTTTCGCGTCTCAAGGGAGGGG
>Ga0190284_1000974_pt1 | contig 13464 bp, 14 predicted proteins | sample 48691812_MG_FD_161668 | JGI IMG/M metagenome (GOLD analysis project Ga0190284, IMG submission 161668) | Hydrothermal vent microbial mat bacterial communities from Southern Trench, Guaymas Basin, Mexico - 4869-18-1-2_MG | ecosystem: Environmental > Aquatic > Marine > Hydrothermal vents >...
TACCCTTTCCACCTGCGCTTCCGCCTCGCCGCCAAAGAGCCGTCTCCCCTGGCAACCATCGGGCACCTGCTCCCGCTAATGGCCGGGTTCTACCTGCTGGCCCGGCTCTATGCCCTGGCCTCCGGCGAGATACCTGGCCTGGGCGGCGTGCAGACGTTGGGAGTGCTCTCGCTGGTGGCCGGGGCAGTGCTGGTCTGGCGCAGCCGCGAACCGAAGACGCAGCTCTCGTATGCGTTCCTGAGCCAGGCCGGCGGCCTGGTGATGGTGCTCACGCTGGGCTCCCTGGAGGCCATCACCGCGACGCTGGTGGGCCTGGTGAGCCTGATCCTGGCCGCCAGTGCGCTGTTCCCGCAAGTAGACCACCCGGCTCCCGGCCGGATCGGGCGCGTGCTGTTGCTGGTGCCGCTGGCCTCGCTGGCCGGCGTGCCGCCATCGCTGGGATTCTGGAGCCGCTGGATGGGCTACAACGTGGCCCTGGAGTGGGAACAGCCGGGGATGATGCTATTGGCCCTGGGGTGCCAGGTAAGCGTCATGGTCGCCCTGCTCCGCACCGTGGACCAACGCCTTCGACGATACATCGACAAAGAAAACGACCTCGAGGCCGGCGTATCCCACGGTTCTGCTTTCAGACCAGGATACGATCTATGGGTCCGGGTCGTGCAGTGGGGTGCGCTGGGACTGTTGAGCCTGCCGCTGGTGCTCCTGGGCTTCTGGCCGCCGGCCGCGCTGATGGGATTGCAGACCACCGCGGCCCTGGTGGCCGGCGTCTCGGAGCCTTCACTATCCATCACCGCCCTATCGCCCACGGCCGACGCGCTCACGCCCTGGATCACCCTGGCCGGGTTGTTATCGTCCCTGGGAGCGATCCTGTGGTTGAGCGGCTGGCTGCGGCTGCCTCAGGCTGAACTGATCCCCACACGCGCCGCCGGTCGGTGGCATCGCACGGCGACTCGTCTCTACGAGGTGTTGGACCTGGCCTGGGCCTATCGACTGGGGTGGAACGTGTTCGTGGGGCTGAACCGACTGCTGGCCGGCCTGGCGCGAGCGCTGGATGGGCACTATGCGCTGGCCTGGGTGATCCTGTTGGGATTCGTGATAGGGCTGTTCATGCTAGGCGGGGAACTATTGCCCTGAGCCACTTTCTCAAAGGGGCGAATCCTGGCGGTCGCCCTTGATCCCCGGACGGCCAGATAGCAAACCAGGGGCGGGAGTTTCCCGCCCCTGGTCGTATAGAGATCACCTCTTCGAAAAGCGTTGCGCCTAGCTTTCCTTTATCCGGGCGATCATGTCCAGTGTGAGCGCGGAGAAAAAGCTGTTATCCGGCAATTCCTCCTGGCTGCCATAGTCAAAGTCCACGACCTTGATGTCCACCCGCAGGTTCTGGGTCTCCAGGGTGATGACCTTGCCTTTCTCCACCAGGATGACGCCGCCCCGGGAGATGAGCTGGGTGCGCAGCGGATCGTCCTTGTAGCCCCAATCGCTCAACAGAACCTTGGTGATGGTCTCCCGGCTCGCCACGTCAAAGAGCCACAGGTCAAAGGCCGTCACCTTGTCTGGGCCCTCTTTGCCCAGACGTTCAGCCGCGCTGACGCCACATTCGCCAAAGAAGCCGCCGGCCGCGCTCTCGATGGAGAACGACTCCTCATAGTTGTCCTGCCCCAACGAGTATCGGCCAGTGAACCGCATGTGCGGACCACTCACGTCCAGGCCCTCGTCCGCCGCCAATGGTGCGGCCCAGTCCTCCTCTTCCGGGGCCCAGGCCGGGCCACGGCCCAGCCCCCCCAGGAACTTGGCACGATTCGTCCACAGGACGGCCAGCACCGCCACGATGATCACGATCAGGATACCCCCACAGCACAGGGGCAGCAGCGAGCCGGCCAGGCCGCCCAGGTCCAACAGCCCGCCCCCGGCGGTAGGCGTCTGCGCCGGGGCCGGTGTCTCCGGGACCGTGGTCTCTGGCACGCCGGCAGTGGGCGAAGCGCCAGGCGGGGGGGGCGGCACGGCACCGCCCAGGGCGTTCGCCAGCACCTTGACGTACCCCACCTGCTGGGGCGAACCATACTCCTGGTAGCGGGTAAGGACCTCGGCGACACGCTTGCCCTGCTCCTCCTGGGGCCACTCTAGCGTGTTCTCCAGCCGCCATTGGGCCCGCGCCAGATCGCCATCCCCGGCATACGTGGTGCCGACCAGGATCACATAGTCATCCACCCACTTGTCAGCGTAGGACCACTTTACCGGCCATATCACCCAGCCAACGACCAGGCCCACGATCAGGCCCAGAATGAGACCTACGATCAGGCCAATGAGGATGAAACGTCCAACCATCGAAAACATCGTCCTCCTCCTTAACGGGGTTGAGCGAGAGATCAACGACGATTGGCTTGAGGTGTCGCACCAAAAGCCATGCCACGCACCGCTTTCCTGGCGCAAGGCTTACTTCTTCACGTATAATATATCACATTTCGCCGCAGATGTAAAGTGTTATTCCCGGTTTTCGCCCGGTTTGGCACAGCTTGATGGATTCTTGACCTCAAAACCGAACATGCTGTCGGGATCGCTGTCGTATTCCTGACGCCAACCACGCTCCAGGCCGGCCGCGTCAAAGGCCTCCAGCGCCTCCAGGTACTCGTCCAGGGTGATGGGTCGATTTAGCACCGGGTCATCCCGAGCGCGGTGGGCCGGGAAATACTGGGCCATCAGGCTCACGGGCACGCGCGGCGATAGCTCTGTGGCGATCCAGCGCAGCACCTCAGCGGTGCCGGCCAGACCCGCCGGCAATACCAGGTGCCGCACGATGAGCCCGCGCCGGGCCAGACCTTTGTCATCCAGCACGAGCTCGCCCACCTGCCGGCGCATCTCTCGCAGCGCCGCCCGGTTCACCGCCACATAGTTCGGGAACCCGGACAGTCGCCGGGCCACGACGTCGTCGGCGTACTTGGCGTCCGGCAGATACACGTCCACCACACCGTCCAGCAGGCGCAGCGTCTCCAGGCTCTCGTAGCCGCCGCAGTTGTAGACCAGCGGGAGACGCAGCCCCCGGCGCGCGGCAATGTCCAACGCGGCCAGCACTGCCGGCACAAAGTGGGTGGCCGTCACCAGGTTGACGTTGTGCGCGCCCTGGTCCTCGAGTTCTAGCATCATCTCGGCCAGCCGTTCCGCCGAGACCGCTTGCCCGTGCCCCAGTTGGCTGATGGGCCAGTTCTGGCAAAAGAGACAGCGCCCGGCACAGCCGGAGAAAAAGATGGCGCCGGACCCGCGCGTGCCGCTGATGGGCGGTTCCTCCCAGGGGTGCAGGTTCCAACTGGCGACGACCGGGTCCGCACCCTGGCGACAGACGCCCAGTTCGCCGGCCAGCCGGTCCACGCCGCACTCCCGGGGACAGACCCGGCACGGGCGCATCATCTCGCGGGCGGCCTGGGCGCGCCGGGCCAACTCGCCGGAGCGAGCCAGGGAAAGGTAGCCGGGCCAGGTCACGGCGACACCGTGATGTGTTGAATCTCGGCCGCGTCGCCGCCCAGGGGCAAGAGCCCCCACGTGCGCGGCAGCAGGCGGCCGTCGGGGCCGCGGACGCTCAGGTGCACGCGGTACATGCCGGGCGGGACATTGGCCGGCACGACGAACGCAGGATACTCGCGCACCACCTCGCCGGCGGTCCACTGGCTGGTGGGATAGCCGGGGCTCAGCGGCACGTCGATCTCTGCGCACGCAGCGCCGGCCTCATCGACCAGGCGCACCACGGTGCCATAGTTGGCGCCGGGCGCGGCCCTGGCCTGCCAGAGCACGGTAAAAGACAACCGATCCCCCGGCCGCACCGTCACCGGCTCCAGGTCGTGGCCCCGGAGGATCAACGTGTCTCCAAACTCGACGTGCAGCGGGTGGGCAATAGTATCCTCCACCGACGGTGGCCCGACGGGCCGGCGCACGGTGAATTCGCCCACCACGTCGTCGCCGGCCACCACGTCCAGCGCGCGGCCGGCCGGCGTCTCCCAGCCCACGCGCAGGCGATAGGTGCCTGGCGGCGTGCCGGGGAGCACGCGCACGTCGTGGGCATCGGCCACCACCTCGCCGGGCCGCCACGCCGACGAGGGGTAGGCGGCCCGGACCGGCGGCGCGTCGTCCTGGCCCAGCCGGTGCCCGGCCGCGTCCAGGTGATGGACAAAGACCAGCAGGTCGTCGGCGATGGGTTGGGTCGAGTACCAGTACAACGTGATCCGCAGCCGCTGGCCGGATTCCACCGGCAGCGGCCCTTCGGTGCCATCGTTCAGGGCGGCCAAGTCGTAGCCCAGAAGACGCACGCCGTTGGCGTATTCCACGCCGCAGGGGAACTGCATCGCCGGCGGGCTAGTTGCCGGCTGCGCGCGCACCCGCACCAGCGGCCCCACTGACGACAGGTGCCAGCGCTCGGCTGCGCCGGGCAGGGGCCGGGTGATGTAGACGGCCCGGCCCATCGCCAGGTTGCGAGCCACACGCAGTGTCCTGTGGACAGCCTTCAATCGCGCTTCCTCGCTATCGGCCGCAAGCGGCACCAGGTCCGGGCGCAATCCTTCCGTCTCCTGGAAGTAGCGCACCAGCGTTGTCTCGCCCAGGAGGCCCACGATGGCCGCGCCTTCCTCCAGGGGCTGGCTCATCACGTCCCGGCCGACGTCCCGGGCAGCGGTGTCGTGGCTCACGTCGCGGGCGGCAAAGTTGGCTATCACCAGGAACAGAGGGAGCGAGAGGGAAATGACAAAGGGCAAATAGCGAACCGCTAACGGCAAGCGAGTCAGGACATAGACGCCGACGCCGACGAGGATAACCAGGAAGACGTGGGGGGCAATGAAGAAGAAAGCCGGGAAGCCGCCGATGCCCCGGTAGACGACGGCAAAGGCCGTGAGCCCGGCATAGCTCAAACCCAGGAGCAACGCCAGGGGCCGCTGTCGCCAGAGCAGCCACAGGAACCCGGCCAGGGCCAGGGCCACACCCACAACGGTGAAATCGGCCAGGAGCAGGTCGCGATACGCCGCCAGGTTTGCGCCCAGTTCCGCCCACGATTCGACGCGCTGCCACCACGCGCTGTAGAGCCCCAGCGTCCACTGGAAAAAGCCGGCCACGGTGTTCTGATATTGCCCGTCCAGTGAGGTGGTGTGCAGTCCGCGCCAGGGGATGTAGAGGTAGAGCAACAGTGGCAATACGACCACGGCGAGCCGGCGCAGGGGGTCGCGTAATAGCGCGCGCCAGTCCACGCCGGCGATAAAGAGCAAAAAGACCGGGACCAGGAGCAGCATCGTGCGATGGTGAGTGAGGCTGAGGCCAAAGCAAAACGCGGCCCTCAGCAAAGTGACCCGGCTCCGCGTCGCCGCCCAGCGCGTTAGCAAGAAGACCATCGCCGCGATAAAGGCTGCGTTCAGCGTATACACCTCGGCGACGGTGCTGTACTCCCAGAAGGTGCTCGACGCGGCCAGGGTGCCGCCGGCGACGAGGCCGGCCAATCGCCCGGTCCAGCCCACTTTTTGCCCGGCCAGCGGCAGCCCGGCGACGACGGCCAGGTAGACCAGGCCAGCCGTGATGGCGCCACTCAAGGCCGAGAGCACGTTCACGCGGTAGGCCGCGTCGCCGCAGGGGATGAGCCGCGAGCAGGCGAAACCCAGCAGTGTGTACAGGGGGTAGCCGGTGGGATGGGCGATGCCCAGCGTGGAGCAGACGACCTGGAACTCGAGGCTATCGTCAAAGATCCTCAGAACGGAGGGGGCCAGCGTGCGGGCGTAGAGAGCCAGGACCAGCAGAGTCAGTCCCAACGCGATCCAGGCGTCCGGTGGCAGAATGAAGCGGTGTCTCTGGCCGGTTGATGGCGAACTCATAGAGATCCTCTGGCCAGGCGGCCCCAGGGTCCACCCCTATGGGTACGCCGATGGCGACGGTGTGGTTGGCGCTGGCGTGGCTGGCGACGGCGTGGCCGGCGGTGGGTAGCCGCCGCTCGTGGGCGTGGGCTGGGCTGGCGGCGGCGTAACCGAGGGCAATGCCGTGGGCGATTGAGTGGGACTGGGCCGGGTCGTGGGCGTGGCCCCGGGGATGGTGGGCGAGGGTGGGGCGGTAGCTCCGGGTATGGTCGGCGTGGGTTGGGCCGGTTGCGTGGTAGTGGGCGCCGACGCGGCCGGCGGCGTGGCCGATGGCAGCACAGTGGGCGTGGAGGGCACGGTTGGCGCCCATCCTTTCGGGGTGAAGGTGGGGGCGCGCGTGGGCGTGGCAAAGCCGCCCCGGGTCGGAACCGGGGCCGGGCCTCCGTTGCAGGCGCACGCCAGCAGGGCTATTCCCACTACCAGCAACCCGCCTGCTATGACCAATCGACCGTTGCGCTTTATCATTCCGGGTTCCCGTTGTGCCAATGGGACAGTCCCCGCTCAGGAAACTGTCCCACTCGCCGCTCACATCCCAGGCATGGCATTCAGATGAGTCTGGTCAGTTCTTTGGCGGCCCGCTGCATGCTGTGCAGCACCAAGCCCACCATCGCCCCATCGCGCGCCAGCGTGGTGAGCACGGCTTCCTGGCCCACCGCCACCATGCAGATGTATCCGTTCTCGCCCCGGATGTACGTTTGCAGCAGCTTGCCCCGGGCCAATTCGTGCGCGATGCGTTCGTCCAGGGCGATCATGGCAGCGGACATGGCCGCGACCCGATCCTCTATAGCGCCCAGCGGCAACGTGGAGGACATGATCAAGCCACTGCGATGGACGACGGCTGCCGCTTCCATGTCTGGCGTGCTCATGTGCAACCGCTGCAAGCACTCCATTATCTGCTCGCTGCGCGACTCGGTCATGGCATTTCCCTCAAGCAGTGAAAAGCTATCACGCGACCAGGGCTATAATATCACATCTCGTGGGGCTTGACAAGTGTGCCAGCGTAATGACTGCGTCAAGCATGAGAGTTCAAGGCTCGCCGGACGTGCCGCGTAAACGGGCGTGCTAAATGCGCCCGGAGGGTCGTGATCCAGTGAATGCCCACCTTCCAATAGCGCTCTCGATACAGATTTTATGACGAACCCACACAGTTTACCACACCATATGCTGGCCGTCAAACTTGTACATCTTGAATCCCGTATGATATTGGCAGTTCGTCGGCTACCAGGGGGCCTCCACCTTGAGGTTGACCCCATTGTCAAGACCACGAAACGGCTAAATTAAGGTGTTCGAGAGTTGCCAGGCCAGCACGTAGCGACTGAACCAGTCCAGCACTGCCACCAGGTACATGAAGCCGTGCTGCATCGGCACGTAGGTGATGGCGGGGCACCAGACCTGGTTGGGTGGATGACCGGGAGTTGGTGCGGTTCGAGTGGCGGCCGGCGTTTGGCCCATTCGTGGGACAATCGTAGGTTAAATTAAATACCCGAAGGCCCGTTGGGAGTCAGTTCGATGTTGAACTGACTCCTGGAGCGTCCTCCCGGGCCTTCGGGTCATTTGGGTGGCCGATGAGATGTGGAACCTAGCAGTCGGGAATGATCAGACGTTGTCCCACGTAGATATAGTTGGGGTTCCAGATGTTGTTGGCTCGACAGATGGCCCAAACTGTGGTGCCGTATCGCCGGGCGATCTTTGTGAGTGTGTCCCCATAACGCACGGTATAGATGCGCGGGCCGGGCGGTGGCGGCCACGGCGGACCGTAGGGGATGTAAAGCCACGTGCCAGCATAGATGCGGCTGGGATTGGCGATCCCGTTCGCCCGGGCAATCGCCCAGTAGCTGACGCCGTACCTGCGGCCAATGCCGTACAGCGTCTCCCCCCAGCGCACCAGGTGCCATCGTGCTCCGCCAGCGGCTGGTGCCTTTGTCGGCTCCTTCGCCGATACGTTGGCTGCCAGCAGCAATTGCATGACCATGACCACCACGATAACCAGGGAGATGCGCACCCATAGGGATCTCTTCATCGCTACCCTCCTTTCTCCGAGCACGTTCCCTCATCCTTTCGGCCACCATAGGACAAGTCTGAGCGATACTGATTGCCAGATCGTGCGAACCACGATTTAGGGGATGATCAGAACTTGTCCCGGATAGATCAACGAGGGGTTGGGCAGATTGTTGGCTATGGCAATGGCTATGGCCGTGGTGCTAAAGCGCAGGGCGATGGCGCTCAACGTATCGCCGCGCTGCACTACATATTTACGACCGGGACCTGGCTGACCACCACCTCCAGGAATCACCAGCCGTTGACCAGCGTAGATCAGGCTGGGGTTAGCGATATTGTTGGCCTGGACGATGGCTGTCACCGTGGTCCCATACTTTCGGGCGATGTACCAGAGTGTCTCACCTCGCTGGACGGTATGAATGGTAGTGCCGCCAGGACCAGGCTGATCGCCAGCCGGGATGATGAGCCGCTGCCCCACATAGATGCGGCTGGGGTCAGCGATGCCGTTGCGCTGGACAATGGCGGCCACCGTGGTCTTGTGGCGCCAGGCAATGGCCGACAAGGTGTCACCCCATTTCACCACGTACACTGTCTCCCCTGCCGCTGGCGGCGAGACTGGCTTTGACGGGGTCACCGGGCCAGGCGGAGCAGTGGACACCGGCGTCTTTACCGGCGCTGCCGTGGGGATGATGGGCGTGCCTGGTGGCGCCGTGGGGATGATGGGCGTGCCTGGCGCGCTAGTCGGCACCGGCGTGGTGGGGCCCGCGCTCTGCGTGGCCGCCAGGGCAGTGGCCGTGGCATCCGTGCTCACCATGATCCGGGGCGTGGTCGTGGGCGTGCCGGCACCAGGCGTCTCCAGCGGCGCGAACGGGATCGTGGCATCACACCCGGTGGTCAACACCAGGGCCAAGACCAGAGAGGTCACTACCAGGATCGGAATGCGCGCTTTCATCGGGCTTTCCTCCATCGCTCAAGACTCGCCCCCGTCCCGTGAACCCACAAATAATACCTTGTCGTACCGGGGGGCTGTACCTATAATATCATAAAGCTCCCGGTTCGTCAAGACTTATTCGCAGAAAAGCCCTCGAATTACAGAAATGATGTCCTTTTCACCTCAAAGATGAGGCCATGTTCGGGCTGCTCGGCATCGGGCACAGGGTGCCGGCCGAAGGCCTTCCCTCGCACTTAATATACCACCTGTTCTCAGCTAATGCAATCCTCCCGTGGTAGGCTTTTATCTACGACGCAGGTCGTAGCCCCTCGTGGCCCGCGTGTTTGGTCCTGAGGAGGAGGCGTACACGCAAAACGTGCTGCCACCAACCGGAACGGGGCGGGCCCATGGGCCCGCCCCGCAGAGTAGCAACGCGAACGCGTCGCCCCGTCTAGCCGGCCAGGAACTCTTTGATGGCCTGCTTGCTGATGCGATACGACGTGCCGATCTTTTTGGCCTTGAGTTGGCCCTCCTTGATGGTGGACAGCAGGTCTTCCTCGCCCACGCGCAGGTAGCCGGCCGCCTCCGACAGGGTCATGATGTCCGGCACAGCCGGCGCAGCCGGAGCCGCCCCACCGCCAGCTCCCATCGTCTGGAGCTGCTGGGCCATGGCCGCGCCCATACCCATACCAGCCCCCAGGCCCACGCCAGCGCCGGTCATCTCGCCGCCAGTGCCGCCGGCCGCGGCTGCCTCCCGGATGCCCCGGGCCGTGGAGTAGCGCAAAAAGTCCCGCTCGCCCACAGCGCCCATGGCCGTGCGCTCGTCGATCATCTCCTGCACTTTTTCCGGCGGCGTGATAGCCCCGATGGCAAAGACCTTCAGATCAATGCCAAAGGAGCCAAAGCTGTCCTTGACCTTGGCCTTGACGCCGGCCGAGATCTCGTCGTACAGTCGTCCCAGGTCCAGGATGCTCTTCAGCGTCTCGCCCAGCAGGTCCAGGATGGCCTGAGTGACAATGCCGGTGAGCTGTCCCTCGATGGCATCGGTGGTGTACGCCTCACGGCCGCCCACCATCTTGTTTACAAAGAGTTGCGGGTCGTTCACCTGCATGGTATAGGTGCCAAAGGCCCGCAGGCGCACCATGCCCAAATCACTGTCGCGGAAGGCGATGGGTTGTGGCGTGCCCCACTTCATATTGGGGAACTCGCGCATGCTCACAAAGTAAACCTCGGCGCGGAACGGCGTGCTGCCAAAGATGTTCCCCAGGAACCCATCCAGTATGGGGATATTGGCGGTGGTGATGGTGTGCCGGCCAGCGTCGAACACGTCCATCGCGTGGCCATCACGGAAAAAGACGGCCTTCTGGTACTCGCGGACCACCACCTGGGTGCCCAATCGAAACTCGCCGGAGCCGCCTTCCGGGATGCGATGCACGATCTCGTCGCGCATCTCGTCGGTGTATTCTACGATCTGCAATACTGCCATGATTACCCTCCTATCGTTCGTACATTATCATTGTGCCTATATACGTAGCGCAGTCTTTCCAGACTGCTGGCAGGCTCGCCTGTCCGTCGGCCGGACGGGAAAGCCTGCCCCACGTGCTCTACTGCGTGCCCAGGATCACGTCCTGCCGCCGGCCAAAAGCACGGTTCAGGCTATCCATCTCCTGGATCAGGTTGTTCAGGATGAGGGGGATGCCTTCGCCGGTGGCCACAGCATTCTCCAGGGCCGTCACCTCGTTGGCCACGCGGCCCACGCCGTCCAGCAAGCTCGTATCATAGTTGTAGATGGCCTCCAGGTCGCTTTCCTGCACCTTGACGGCGTCGAACCAGCCGGCGTATCCATAGCTGGCCGTCCTCATCTTGTCGATAAAGATCTGCATCTTCATGGTGGCTCGCTCCGCCAGGTCCAGGTGTTCGATGCCGCCGGGGGTGCTGGTGAGCTGCACCGTGACGTTCGCCAACCGGCCGCGCTGCTCGTCCATCTGGCGCGCGATGTAATCGCGCAGCAGCTTGTCCGCGTCCCGCCGCTTGTTCTTGTTAAAGTACCCGCCAAAGCCGGGGATCATGCCTCCGATCTTTTCGATAAAGCCTCGCTCCTCGAAAACCTTGCCTACCAAGTCCATGTATGTTCCTCCTAGCTACTTGATTCGCGTTCCGTATTTCGTATATTCGTCGATTCGTCACAAGAACAACTCTGCACCACAGTATTCGCAGCGCACCACGCCCTTGCCCACGATCTCGCGCCGACCACCACAGTTGGGACAGGTATCCTGGGGCATCTGGGCCACCTCGCGCGCGTAGAGGATACCGCGTTTCCAATCCACGTACCCGGTGAACAGCCCCTTGCCCACCAGGTCATACAGGTACGCCTGCACTTGCTGCCGGGACAGGTTCATCTCGATGGCCAGGTCGCTGATGGGTACCTGACCGCGCGTGAGTACCGCCGTCAACAGGCGTTTCTCCTGCTCTACCTCCAGCCACTCTCGCTCCTGGGCCTGTCCGTGGCGCAGCAACAGGCCGCCGCCGACCAGGCAGGGCAGCGTCAGCACCACGGCGATGAGTCCCAGGCCACAGGCCAGCGTGGACAGACGCCCGCCCAATTCTACAGTCTGCGCCGCCAGCCACAGGCTGCCCAGGAACAGGATCAGCAGCCCGGCCGTGATGAGCGCGATGCCCAGCAGTCGAATCGGGCTGCTCACGGGCCCAGGGCGCTGTTTACTTGCGAGAACACGTCTGCGATGCCTGGTCCGCCCATGATGCAGCACGGGATCATAAAGAGCCACGTGCAGACCAGCAGCAACAGGATCACTACGATCACGATAACGATCACCACCACGTTGCGCCCGGTATTTGACTGTTGCGCGCTCATGTCGAGTCTCCTTTCATTCATCTAGATTGGATTCAGGTCGCCAACTCTGCCCCGGACCGACGCTGCCGGCGCAGTATCCACCACAAGATCAACAGGCCAAAGACGGTGCTCACCACGACAAAGAGCATCGGCACCAAGGCGGCCAGCAGCGCGATGATCAAGGACCCAAAGTCCTCCGCCAGGCTGACCACCGGATTCATGGTGCCGCCAGTGGTGGCCGTGATGATGGGCCGGACCGTGGACTTGGTGGCGTGGATGCCGCCGGCCACGACGAGGCCGCAGATCATGGCCAGCACCGGATGGATGTCGCTGATGACGTTGGCCGTGGCCGCGAACAGGATGGCGCCGGCCACCGGCCGCACCACCGTCTGGATCACGTCGTTGATCGAGTCTGCGGCCGGCACCTTGTCGGCAAAGAACTCGATGACCAAGAGAAACAATAGCACGATGATGACCCACTCGTTGGTCAGCAGGCTATACGGCTCCTCCAGCACGATGAGGTCGGTAAACCGCGCCAGCAAGGCCACCACAAGCAAAGGTACGTAGGCGTTGAGGCCCGCAGACGTGGCGAGACCAAACGCCGACGCGATGTTTGCCAATGCACCGATCACGATTGCTCACCTCCTTCCATTTGTCTGATGGTCAAGTCGTCAGATGGTCGGTTCGTCAGGGCTTCACCGAACAATCGCGTGAGCAGGGGGTAGATAAAGGCTCCGGCTCCGGCTCCGGCCAGCCCGCCGGTCAACACCCGCAGCCCGTTGGTGCTCTCCCACAGGGTGTGCCATTGCAGCCCCTGCTCGCCCCCGGTGGGCCAGATGACCATTTGCGCAACACCGTCCAGGGCCAGGGGGACCAGGCACAGGATCAACGCCGGCCAGGGAATCGGGTGCCGGGGCAGCCGCCGTCGCCAGGGCGAGAGCCAAACCACGTTATACAAAAGCCCCACGGCCCAGAACCCGGCATAGAGGGCAAAGCAACGCGCGCACAGGGCCATGGACCGGTCGCACACCGTGAGCGACCGCGATGGTAATTGGTGACACAGCGGGGAATAGGCCACTCGCACCAGCCAGCCCAGGAGCCACCATCCGCTGGCTTCGAACCACGGGGCCAGGACCGGCAGGATCACAAAAGCCCCCAAGGCCAGGTTAAAGGCCAGCAGGCCCCAACGGCTTGTTCGCTCACCCCACCGGGCTTGACGTCCCGCCATTACATCCTTCAAGGACTAGTACCGGGACGACTCGCTCCCGACCATAAAGGGCAGCATGCAGAGCGGCAGACAGAAGGAAAGGCCGGTGATGCCCCCAACAAAGATGCAGACCAGCAATCCCAGGGCCAGGCTGATGCCGCCGGTGATCATGCCCACCAGGGCCAGTTCATCGCCCTTGATCGCGCCATCGCTCTCGCGGATCTGGTTGCGGGCCATGTAGCCCAGCACCAGGGCCAGGATGCCGGGGATGAGCAGCATCCCCCCGCCGGCCAGCAGGCTCACGATGCCCAGGACCATGCTGGCGATGGCCAGGCCGCTGGTCTCGACAGCGGGACCAGCGTAGGCCGGGTACTCGGGGGCAGGAGCCGGTGGGGAGATGGGCTCGGCCGGTGGCAGTTCACCAGCAGTCAGGCGCGTGCCGCAAGCCTCACACGTGACCGCTCCCTCTGGAACCTCTGCACCACAATTCGGGCAAAACATGGGCAATACCTCCTAATTTCTCATTTCCAATTTCCTATGTCGTCGGCTCTTCCAACGCAGCGAAGGGGAGTAAACAGGGCAGGCACAAGAACGGCAGGAA
>Ga0190284_1000975_pt1 | contig 13447 bp, 18 predicted proteins | sample 48691812_MG_FD_161668 | JGI IMG/M metagenome (GOLD analysis project Ga0190284, IMG submission 161668) | Hydrothermal vent microbial mat bacterial communities from Southern Trench, Guaymas Basin, Mexico - 4869-18-1-2_MG | ecosystem: Environmental > Aquatic > Marine > Hydrothermal vents >...
GATGTGATTACCGCTCATCGGCTCAGTACGTTGGTCGACAGCTAGTTGGCCGTGCGCCTAGCACCGTCTGGGCCACCCATCGTTGAACCGTTCGAGCAATGTAAGCGGTTTTGCGACAGCCTCCTAGTACCGCACCGCGGAAATTCGCGGCGATTTACCGGGCTCCCCCTGAGCCGACATTCCAGAGCCTGCCCCGGGGTTCGCCGGGGTGACGGCGAGGAAGGACGGACATCGGGCAATCAACTGACAGCGAACTCCTGCCGATAAGTACTTGTTAGTTCCGCCGGGAATCGGCGCGATTGTTCTGTCATTAGTTTCTCCCTGACTTTTGACCATTTTTCAGACGTGCTGTTCTTCGGACGCGCGATCTGAGATCCATGTGTGACTACATAGTAACTGGAGATCATGTTCGGTTTGTTTCGTAAATGGCGGCGCAAGAAGCTGGTCCGACGACCGGTCCCGGAGCACTGGCCCGCGATCCTGGAAAAGAGGGTTCCTTTTTATCGCCGTCTATCAGGTGAATTGCGGGATCGTTTCTTCGAATACCTCAAGATCTTCGAGGCAGAGAAATACTTCACAGCCGCGGGCGGAATGGAGATGACCGACGAGGTGCGTGTGGTGATCTCCGCATGTGCGGTGCGGCTGATCCTGAACCTGGATATGTCCTATTATGACCGGCTGACCGAGATCATAGTCTATCCTTCCGAGTACACGCGGCCGAACGAGACCGGCGTCTTGCTCGGTGAAGCAAGCCCATGGGGCACTGTAGTGCTTTCATGGCCCGCGGTCTTACATGGCCTGGCCGATCCCAGAGACGGACATGCCACCGCGATGCATGAATTTGCCCATGTCCTGGACCGTGCCGACGGGGTTTTTGACGGCACACCGAACCTGAGGTCTCGGGCCGATTACAGACCGTGGGTTGAGGTCATGAGCAGCCACTACGTTGCCCTTAGGAAAAGAAGACGCATGGAACGCAAGGTACTGCGAATGTACGGAGCAACGAACGAGGCTGAATTCTTCGCGGTAGCCACCGAATCCTACTACGAGAAGCCCCGCCAGATGAAGAAACATCTGCCCGACCTATACGAGGAGATGCAAGAATTCTACGGCGGGGATCCGGCCGCGGACGCGGAAGCCCGGTCTCAAAGCGTTTCTCAAAAGTAATTGCCGATATTCTCAGGGCCTGCCACGAAATAACGTTGGCATTCCTCTGTAGGGGCGGGCCGCTTCTTGAATTCTTGAGGCGAGACTCACTCAGGCAGTGTCATCCGCGAGGGCAATCATGGCCGTGATAAAGACCACCTGAGTGGGGAGTGTGATATGCAAATCCTAGCATACTTGGTCAAGAAAACGTTTTCCATTTTTCTTTATCCGCTTGGCGCATCGTTGTTCCTTATTCTAGGGGGGCTTGTGATCCGACTTGTCAAACCGGATCGAAAGCGTGCGGGATTCTTCGTCTCGCTCATTGGAGCGGTGTACCTTTTGAGCATGTCTTTGCCGATGACGTCATTTTTCCTTATTCGCTCATTGGAGCAGATGGCAGGTCCATACGCGGATCCTGTCGAGTTGCAGCGGAAGGGAGTCCGCGAAATTGTTGTCCTGGGAGCTGAAGTCGTCACGGACGACAGGTCCCCTGCCGACAGGATGGGAAATGGGATCTTTCGGGTCATGGAGGGCGTAAGGCTCGTAAAAGCCATGCCTGGCACGCGGCTTATCATCTCAGCAGGGAGCGTTCCGGGCAGACGCAGTCAGGTGGATGCAATGGCTGCGCTCCCACTGAGGCTCGGTGTGGAGAGGGAGGCTCTTGTGCTGGAGAACCGAGCCCTGGATACGGAAGACGAAGCCCGACTCATTGCAGGTCTGGTTGGGAATCGGCCATTCGGCCTTGTCACGACGGCATTTCACATGCCCAGGGCGATGCGATGGTTCCGAGGATTGGGACTCAATCCCATTCCGTGTCCGTGCGAGTTCAAGTGCCACAGGGCTCCCCCACTCTACCAATGGTTTTATCCTGGGGTGGGCAGTTTACTCATGTCAACCTATGCCGTTCACGAATGCCTCGGCTCCCTTTGGCTCTCACTCAAAGAACGCTTCAGGGGTGAGAGGAGCCGCAAAGATCAAAGACCCGCATGATCTGTGGCAGGCATGGCCGGACCTTCCCATCGTAACCAAGCAGGATCTTCAGAGGCATTTCAGGCCTGAAGGAATCAAGGCGCGATTCAATTGCAAGGTCTCATACGAAGTTGCGGCCCAACAAGTACGTATACCCTTACGAGTGTAGAAGGACTGGGATGCTATGTGGGGTGGACTTTCCAGTGAAATCACTCCTTCTCCTTCAGCAAGTCCTTCAGAGCGGCGAAGGGCCTATAGGTAGAAGAAGGGTCTCGGTCATCTGCTTGCGTCTCGAGCCCATAATCCTCGTCATCAAGATCGCGCTGGTGCTCCATATCGTGGCAGTAGATACAGAGCAGCTCCCAATTGCCGCCGTCGGGAGGATTGTTGTCGTGGTCGTGATCCTTGTGATGGACAGTCAACTCCCGGAGCCTCTTGCCCGAGAACTCTCGCCCGCAGCGGCCACAAATATGCGGGTACATCGCGAGTGCCCGGTCCCGATACATTGTAGATCGCGTCTCTTGATTCCGTCGAGCCTCTGCGAGGACTTCACCCGGTCTACTTCCCTTGGTTTTAGTTTTCCTCATACGCATCGGTGCACTCTCTGATCTGTAGGTTTCCTGGGAGCGGGGGGCAAGTCCGGTTTTGCCTCTTTCCGAATTGCTCTTCGAGCAGTTCCACTCGCCTCCAGGAAACCCACATAATCGTCCCGGCCCAGGGAGACGAGATCCTCGCGCTTTCCACTGTCTATTACATGGTACCCGGCATCCGGATACTCAATTGGTAAGGGTCGTGACATGGAACAAGCTTACCACAAACCAGGCAGTGACTCAAAACCGGACTTGACCCCGACCCGAATTTTTCTCCGAACTGGATGCCGGCCGCGAGGTAATCAACATCTATGCCAACTATCACCCCTGATAAGGGACAACGAACTACGAAAATCTTGGGGCAGCTTGTCCGTGGCTTCGCCTCGGACATCCCCCATCGTAGGCCGCGAGATTTTACTTGTTAAATGGCGAAGCGGTATGACAAATGCTTCGGAACTTCAGGACCGAATCATGGAGATCCTTGGACTGACAGGAGATGAAAAAGCCGTTTTAGGGTACGGAGACATGTGTTATAAGAGACCGAACATCCCAAGGAAAGAGGCTCGTTTCTTCATAAGTAGGAAACTCGGGCTGGACTTGATTCCTGCTGCGTGGGAGATTAACTGTGTATCAGATGGCCCTTGAGCAAACGGATTCCCGAAGAGCGCAACAGGTACCGGGCTTCAGGAAAGATCGACCGTATGACGGCCCGAACGAGTCTTTCCGATTGATCCGGGTTGCGACCGCGGTTAGTATGGGCATCACCGGATACCAGGAGATTCAACAATGAACCAAGATATAATTTGTCAACATTGCGGGGCCAGGATGGACCCTATCAACACTCCCTTGGAATCCACCTGGGGTGGGGAGATTCATCACGTGTGCTTCAACGATGAATGCGCCTACTTTGTGAAGAGTTGGGACTCTTTGGATGAACAGGGAGTCGATAAGACGGGATATCGCTGGCGAGTGGATCCGCGAGGCACGGGCGGCCCCTTGCCCGTATGGTCCAAAGATGCCCTGAAAGATCTGATAATTCGCAATTCCGGTAACGAATAGGCACGCCGCATGCCCGCGGCTCTTATCAGTGAACGCTGATTTCGCTTTTCTTGGTCTGATTCCCGGACGCGACTGAGGTTCGTGGGAATCGCAACACCGAGGATGATATGGAAGTGTTCACAGCGCCAAGTATGATGCGGTGAGCCACTATGTTTGGTCGAGTACGGAGGTTCTTTCAATGAACAGAAGCCCTTCGGCCCTATGGGCCATACTCGTCGTATGGTCAATGCTCACCGGCGCCGCATATTCAGAGAGCAAGAAGCCCGAATCCGAGATATCTTACCAGGTCCCCACCTCGGGCAAGATCCTTGACGTGGTTTACCGTCCGGAATTTGACGAGTGGTGGATCAAATGCCGAGAAGGGGACGCCATCTCCGTGTACTCGTACGAACCCCGCTCCGAGAAATGGGGAAAAGTCCGTTTCGTTCCCGGAAAAGGGGAGTCCGCGAAGAAACAACCGGTGTCTTCCGCGAATCCTGGAGATGCCTCAAAGGCCCCGGATCAGAAGATCAAGAAGCCGGACCGCAAGGAAGACAAGTTGCGACCGAAGAAACCCAAGTCGCCCAATGAGGGTAAGGGAGGACCGGATCTGGAAGGAGTCGGTCCGGAGCTGAAGGATCTCGCTGAGCAACGTGAAAACGCGCCTCAACCGGATATCAGGAAAAAAGAAAAGAAGAAGGCCAAGTGGTGGGATATCCGGAGAATTTTAGAAGAAAGAAGATAGACTGGGAAACCGCGCCGGGTTGACCAAAATTGGCTGCCGGCATGGAGATCTGATCCGGAACGTGCAATGTCAAGTCGGCTGGGAAGGAGAAGTTCTTGGGTGAGTATGCTCTGATAGTGGTGGACATGATCAAGGATAATGTGAATACCAAGAGCCACGGCATGATGGACGTGGCTGCGAAAGGAATCATTCCCAATATCCTGGAACTGACCGGAGTGTTTCGCAGCAACGGAGGACGGGTTGTCTTTGCTTGCGACAGCTTCATGGAAGGCGATTTCATCTTTCAGGGACGAATGAAGCCCCACGCGATCCGTGGAACCGGTGGCGATCATCCCATTGAGGAACTGGAAATGGGGCCGTCAGATCTGTTTCTTCCCAAGCGTCGTATGAGTTCGTTCCACAAGACCGACCTGGACCAGACACTGCGTACCTGGGGTGTGGACATTGTAGCAGTCTGCGGCATCGTTACCAATGTCTGCGTGCTACTCACCGCTCTGGATGCCATCCAGAACGATTTTCGGTCCATAATAGTCTCCGACGCCTCGACCTGCTACAAACCTGAAATCCATGAGAAGACACTGGAACTCTACGGCCAAATGCCGCTGGCGCCTCTGTTCCGGATCATGAGCACTTCGGAACTCACCAAGGAGATCGAAGAATCCGGCCGGTCCTGAGACAGGACTTTTCCCAATAATTGAACGAAAGACCGGACCTCGCCTGTAATTTCACAAGGATATGTCTATTGACAAGTGAGAATTGGCGCACTTGCTTGAACGCGCATTGGTATGAGGGGGCCGTAGGGTAGCCGGCGGTCCAATCGATTGCGGCTTTTCCTTGACGCAATCCCGGATCTTGTGTTAAGAATTTGGGTCTTCGTGACTGTGCAGCGGGCGGGTTGTTGCTGCAGCGCACGGATGAGCTTCCTATTTGCCTGGAATGCGCTCAAGATTACGTGGTGTTGATGAGGTGTCCCCATGGACATGAAGCGGGACTATTATGAGGATATACAGCTTTTCAAGACCAAGACGGTTCTTGCGGGTACAGTTTTGTTGCTGGCCGCGTTGGCGCTCCTGCCCTGTGTGGCTGGAAACTATACCCTCTACATAGTAACACTTATTGCGGTTAACACGATTGTGGCTGTCGGGCTGAATATCCTTGTTGGTTCCACGGGTCAAATCTCGTTGGGTCACGCGGGATTTTTCGCCATAGGCGCGTATAGCTGTGTCCTGCTCATGACGAAGCTCGGGATTCCTTTCATTGTTGCCCTTCCCGCTGCCGGGTTTATTGCCGCGCTCTTCGGATTCTTGTTGGGGTTGCCTTCCCTTAGATTGGAAGGTCCCTATCTGGCCATAGCAACGCTGGGCTTCGGAATGGCCGTGATTCAGATCATCAGCCATTGGGATTTCACGGGCGGCCACATGGGCATTGCAGCGCCCAAGATGACCGTAGCGGGATACGTGGCAGACACTGGAACAGAGCTGTACCTGGTGATCATGGCAGTGACGGTGATCCTGACCATAGCCGCTTTGAATCTTATGAAAACCCGTGTGGGTAGGGCTTTTGTGGCGATCCGAGACAGTGAAATCGCAGCCGAGGCTATGGGGATCAACCTCAATTGGTATAAGACCCTTGCGTTTGCCGTGAGCGCCTTCTACACGGGGATCGCGGGCGCATTGATGGCGTTCGCCCTGGAGCACGTGAGCGCGGGCAGTTTCAACCTGATCTTGTCCATCACTTTTCTGGCAATGGTAATCGTGGGGGGGCTCGGGTCGGTCATGGGTTCCATTCTCGGTGCTGCGGTGCTCACCTACTTGCAGATAAAGCTGCAGATCATCCAGGAGGCCCCGGTGATCGGGCCGTTTCTCCTGGAGGTTTCCAACAGATTTTTCACACCGGAGGGATTGCCCAACATCCAGAGCATAGTCTTCGGCATGATCATGATCGGGATCGTGATTTTCGAACCCCTGGGTATGCACGGAATATACCTCAGGTTCAAACGTTATTGGAGAATGTGGCCGTTTTAGGGGAGCCTGATGAACTTCTTTTTCGACCTTGTCATAGGAGGTCTTTCCATAGGGGCATGTTATGCTCTCGTGGCCCTTGCCATGGTGATCATATACAAGACCTCCGAGGTCCCCAACTTCGCTCAGGGTGAGATGGCCATGATAGCCACCTTTGTGGCGTTCACCATGGTCGAGGACTATGGGCTCGGATTCTGGACCACAACCGCGATAACATTGGTGTTCGCCTTCCTGTTGGGCGCGGTCCTGGAATTGGCCTTTCTCAGACCCGCCAAAAACCCGACGATACTAGGTCTCATCGTAATCACGCTAGGCGCTGAAATGATCCTGTATGGTCTGGCGGGCTGGAAATGGGGCGCCAATCAAAACCCTTTCCCGGTTCCGTTCTCAGAGTATGACGGCTTCAATCTGGGTGAAGTTGTGATAACAGAGGTCAACATGTGGACATTCGTGGTCAGCCTGTTGATCATGTTCTTTCTGTTCCTTTTCTTCAGATTCACCAAGGTCGGCGTGGCCATGAAGGCCGTACAACAAAATCCGTTCGCAGCCAAAGCCATGGGAATTCCGACTCGGCGAATACTTACGTTCACCTGGGGACTGAGTTCGGTAACAGGCGCGGTGGCCGGGATGCTGATCGCGCCGTTGGCTACTTTGGACCCGAACATGATGATGGATCCCCTGCTCAAGGGATTCGCAGCGGCTGTGCTCGGAGGAATGACCAGCCTTCCCGGGGCCGCGATCGGCGGCTATCTTCTGGGATTGATCGAGAATTTCTTCGGCGGTTACGTGTCGCTTGAATTCAAGTCGGTGGTGGCTTTTGCAGTGATTGTCGTGATTCTATGCGTGAGACCTTCCGGTCTGTTTGTCAGGCATTTCGAGAAAAAGGTCTGAACCGCTTTGCGCGTTCAACCGTTGTCGGAAAGGAATACTGTTCAAGGAAATGAGCGCAGCCGCTAAAAGACAGGGAAATCTCCGGTGACCGTGCCTCGGGTTCGTTCTTATTTGAGCCCATTGGCGGCGCTCCTTCTCGCCATTTGCCTGGTGGCCGGCTGTTCGGACCATGAGGACGCGGAAGAGCAGGCCCTGCTCTCTGTGGCAAGGGCGTATTTCAAGGCTGAAATGGATGGGGACACCGAGAAGGTGTGGCAAATGTTGGCGCCGTCTTCCCGGTTCAAGAGGGCGTATTCCTATCCTTTCTACCAGGAGATGACTCGGCAGAGTTCGGTCCGTATCAAGAAATATGTAGTTGAAGAGATCGTGGAGATTAGTGACAACACTGACAAAGACTCCATGCCCGCGGTGGAAAGAATCGGCACAATAAAGGCTCACGTGATTCTCGGGAGTGACCACGGAAAGGACACGGAACATTCCAGTACGTTCACCTTCCTCAAAGAAGGAGGAAAATGGTACAAAGGATAATCCTTCCGGGGTTACCCCGGTGCTGACAAAGGTAGGTAATAGATACGGTAAAACAAGGGGGTCCGGACACTTGTAGCCGGCCCATTGAACGAAATCGCTGAAGCCTTGTCGGAACGGCAAGTTTGCAAGCGTAATTAGGAGGCAAGAATGAAAAAAGGTATCGTGATGAAAGCATCGTTGATCTGTTTGCTGTTGCTCCTGGGGTGTGTGACCGCGGCATTTTCAGCAGACGCGGTTCGTGGAGTCACAGACAAGGAGATCCTCATCGGTCAGTGGGGTCCTCAGACCGGTCCGGCCGCGCTATGGGGATCGGTGGGCCGCGGCACGGGCGTACTGTTCGCGCTCGTCAATGATGAAGGCGGAATTAATGGCAGAAAACTCAAGTATTTCCTGCGGGATGACAGCTATCAGCCGTCCAAGACCAAGGCCATTGCAAAAGAATTCGTCGAGAAGATCGGGGTATTCGGTGTTGCCGGCGGGGTCGGCACATCCACCGGAATGGCTGTGCGCGATTACCTGAAAAAGAATAAGGTCCCGTGGGTGGGTCCCGCCACAGGATCCAAGAATTGGTCCCAGCCGTTTCAGAAGTATATCTTCTCCACGTACCCGCTCTACGAGCATGAGGCGTTTCTCCTTGCGCAGCACGCTGTGGAGAAGATGGGCAAGAAGAAGATCGCTTTCTTCTACCAGAATGACGACTATGGCAAGGAAGGACTGCTGGGAGCAAAGAAGTACTTGGATTCAAAAGGCATGAAATTTGCCGCCCAGATTCCTGTGGAAGTCACCGACACCGACCTCAAATCCCACGCACTTAAGCTGAAGTCATCAGGTGCGGACGCAGTGATTATGTGGGTCCTGCCCAAGCATGGGGCGATCATGCTCGGGACTTCCAAAGCCATGGGATTCCAACCGCAGTGGTTTTCTTCGTCCACCCTGTCCGATTCCTATCTGATGTTCAGGGTGACCAAGGGCCTGTGGAAGGACGTTGTTTATGCCACATTCATAAACTTGGAAAGCCCGTTGATCGCGAAGTACCTCGCGGCGCAGAAGAAATTCGCTCCTAAAGAGAAGTATACGGGAATATTCTTCCTTGCAGGATTCGCCTTTGCTGAGCCCATGGTCGAAGGCCTAAAAAGAGCGGGAAAAGATCTCAATACCGACTCATTCATAAAGGCCATGGAAACCATCAGGAATTGGAACGACAATCTCGGTCACAACGTAACATTCACCCCTGAAGATCATCAGGGAACGAAATCGGTTTATCTACTCAAGTGCGGTGACAAGGGTAAACCGATAAAGATCTCCGATTGGTTGACCTACAAAGGGAAATAACTAGATTCAAGGACCTGTTCACGGCAACATGGAAAGAAGGGGGTTCGATTATGCCCCCTTCTTTTCCTGGGCCCATGGCCCGACTTACTGAAATCAAACTGGATCCGATCCGGATTAGCTGGGAAGTCATGGCGTTACTGTCAATAAATGATTTGTCCATCTCCTTTGGCGGTTTGGCCGCTCTGAGTAAAGTTTCCATGAATGTGGAAAAGGGTCGGATCTTCTCGATCATCGGCCCCAACGGAGCGGGAAAGACCACCATTTTCAACTGTATCACGGGAATTTACCGACCCGACAGCGGGAGAATCGTCTTCAACGGGCAGGATATTACCACCTGCAAGCCTCATCGGGCCGCGGCTTTGGGGATAGGCCGAACCTTCCAGAACATCGAACTCTTTACCCATTTGACGACCATGGACAATCTGCTCCTGGGGCGCCACATACATATGAAGACCGGGGTTTTCTCCGCCGCGACCTTCCTGACCAGACGCTTCCCCGCGGCAAGAGAAGAGTGTGATCAGCGGGAGCGTGTGGAGCGGATCATCGAGTTCCTTGAGATTGAAGCTGCCCGCGATGTTCCTGTCGGAGCGCTCCCCTATGGGACTCGCAAGCTGGTGGAACTGGGACGCGCCCTGGCAATGGAGCCGAAGTTGCTCCTACTGGACGAACCGTCGGCAGGCATGAACCAGGAAGAGAAACGGGACATGATGTTCTGGATAAAGGACATTCGTGACGACTTTGAGGTCACCGTAGTCATGGTAGAACATGACATGAACTTGGTGATGGAGGTCTCGGATGAAGTGCTGGCTCTGAACTTCGGTATAAGACTCGTGCAGGGCACGCCGGAAGAGGTTCAGACACATCCGGAGGTCCTGGAAGCCTATCTGGGTGAAGATTAGTTTCTTGGCGCCGCCGTGCGGACCCGTCGGGGACCAATATCGCTTTCAATGGCTGTAGGAAATGCTTGAAACCAAGAACATAGAAGTCTATTACGGCAAGATCATGGTGGTGCGCGGGCTCTCCCTGAAGATCGAGGAGGGTGAAATCCGCGCCATTCTGGGCGCAAACGGCGCGGGCAAGAGCACCACTCTAAAGACCATCATGGGGTACCTGGATGATCAACCTGACAAGGGTACCATCACGTTCAGGGGGAAGCGCATCGACGGAATGGAGACGGAAAACATCGTCCCGTTGGGAATAGCCTATGTCCCGGAGGGCCGAGAAGTGTTTCCCGAGCTTACCCTGCGGGAAAATCTCATGATGGGGGCGTACACCAGGAGAGACGGAAAAGTTTCGGAGGACCTGGACCGGGTCTTCAAGTATTTCCCGCTCCTCAAGGATCGTCTCAAACAGCAGGCGGGGACCCTTTCCGGCGGCGAACAGCAGATGCTCGCAATCGGAAGAGCCCTGATGTTACGACCCACACTGATGATCCTGGACGAACCGTCTTTGGGTCTATCTCCGATGCTCGTGACCGAGATTTTCGACATCATCCGAACCATCAATCAGGACGGGACGACCATCCTGCTCGTGGAACAGAACGCGCGCAAGGCGTTGAGCGTGGCCCATCACGCGTACATCATGGAAACAGGGCGTATTGTTCTGGAAGGTCCGCCTGAAAAGCTGTTGAAGGACGAAGATGTCCAGGAATTCTATCTCGGAATGCAGAAGGAAGAAGCCGTTAGAGGCGACGCTCGATACAAGAGAAAGAAAAGATGGCGTTGATGGATGAAATTCAATCCCCTTCGACGCGGTGACGGATAGAAAAAGATGACTGAAAACTTTGATAGAACGGTGCCCCAGCTATTCTTGGAGAGGGAGGCCAAACACCCCGAGAGGGTAGCCCTCAGGTACAAACACCTCGGTATCTGGAGAGACGTAACGTGGAGCGAATACCGGGATAAGGTCCGTCAGACCGCGCTCGGGTTGAAGGCCCTCGGAATAAATGAGGGCGATCGCGTCGCGGTGATCGGTGAGAACCGGCCAGAATGGCTTTACGCCGACCTCGGCGCCATGAGCATAGGCGCGGCCACTGTCGGCGTCTATACCACCAGCGCTGCCGAGCAATGCCAATACGTGGTTGAGCACTCGGCGGCACGGATCTACATTGCCGAGGACGAGGAGCAACTGGACAAGGCCTTGATATTCAGGGACCAAACACCCGACCTGGAAAAGATCGTGGTCATTGATACCAAGGGTCTCAGAGATTTTTCCGATCCTATGGTCATGACCTTCGACGAACTTATGGAAAAGGGTCGAGATCTGAATGAAAAGGAACCCGGACTATATGAGGATCTGGTCGGGAAGACCCGCTCCCGGGACATGGCCCTGATTATCTATACCTCTGGAACCACAGGACCGCCCAAGGGCGCTATGCTCTCACATTACAACATCGTTTGGACCATGTGGTCCCTCGGCGAGGCCCTTCCCGTAAGTGACGGGGATGAAATTCTATCCTTTCTACCGTTGAGCCACATTGCCGAACGGTTGTTCACCTCGTTTATGCCTTTACAGTTCGGACACACGGTCAATTTCACCGAGAGTCCGGACACGATTTCCGACAATTTCCGTGAAGTGTCCCCCACAGTGATCTTTGCAGTGCCTCGAATATGGGAGAAGTACTATTCGGTGATCCGGATACGAATGGCCAATTCTACTTGGTTCAAGAAGGTCGCGTACATGCTCGCGGAACGGATCGGCGCTAGATACGCTGAAACCAAACTCGGGGAAGGTAGAGTCCCCATCGGTTTGAAGGTCCTGCACTTTCTCGCGAATATCTTTGTGTTCTACAAGCTTCGGGAACGGCTGGGGTTCGAGAGAGTGAGGATGGCCATCTCCGGCGCAGCGCCCATCTCCCCGGGTGTTCTCAAGTTCTTTAACGGCATCGGAGTGCCGTTGCGTCAGGTTTACGGCCAAACCGAAGGCACGGGCCCGACCAGCATTCATCAGGGCGATGTGATAGATCCTGAAAATGTTGGACCGGCTCTACCCGGAGTTGAGATTCGCATAGCAGAGGATGGAGAAATCCTGGTAAAGGGCGGAAACGTTTTCATGGGATACTACCGCAACCCCGAAGCCACGGCCGAGACTGTAGTGGATGGATGGCTTCATTCCGGTGATGTGGGAGTGCTCGACGAAAAACAAAACCTTGCCATTACGGATCGCAAGAAGGACCTCATAATAACCGCGGGCGGAAAGAACATCGCTCCCCAGAATATCGAGAACCACATCAAATTCAGCCCCTACGTCAACGACGCAATTGTTATCGGTGACCGACTCAAGTTCTTGTCGGCCCTGATTGTGCTCGACGAAGACAACGTGGTCCAGTTCGCTCAGGACCACAAGATTCCGTTCACCACCTACGAAAGCCTCACCCAGGCGCCTGAAATCATCGAACTCATCGACGTGGAGATCAAAAGGGTGAATGAAGGCCTCGCTCACGTGGAAACCATCAAGAAATTCACCATAGTGCCCAAGAAACTCTACGAAGAAGACGGCGAAGTCACCCCCACCATGAAAGTCAAAAGAAAATACATAAACGAAAAATTCGGCGACCTCATCAAGGCCATGTACTCAAGCCGATAAGAGAAGTGAAGGGGAGCTACCGGGCGTAGGGCCAATTTGCGAGCCGGTTGGTGTGGGAGCTTCATTTGTAGTCCGTGGCGGCCCGCCGGGCGTGGGTACTTCGAGCAAGGTTTTGGGTTTATGCTTTGCACGGAGACACGGGGATATCGAGGGATGGGCCTACTTGGTCAAAGAACGGATATATCGTAGAGAACCTATTGACACCAATGCGCTTTCAAAGAGGGAACCTATGGATCGAGTCCGGAAGGGAGAAATCCCCCCTGCCCCCCTTTGAAAAAGAGGGGGGATTTTGAGACTCGGTCCCTCACCTGTTCACTGTACTTCTTTGAGCGCAACTTGGTATCAGTATCGCCATCAGACAGTATCCGGTTCCTCCCAGTCTTTGTCTTATACCAACTATCATCGCAAGAAAGCGACAACGAAATATGAAAGTCTTTTCCGTTGTTTACTGGTCCGGGGCTTCGCCTCGGACAGAGTACTCCAAGAGCGCGCACGCTGCGCATGGACTTGGAGGGTAGACTCATCTCCCCTCCAAACCACCCCATACGTTGACCCGTAAAGGGGTGGCTTTGTCCACGGGACTTTCATGCGAATGCGCAATC
>Ga0190284_1000976_pt1 | contig 13441 bp, 13 predicted proteins | sample 48691812_MG_FD_161668 | JGI IMG/M metagenome (GOLD analysis project Ga0190284, IMG submission 161668) | Hydrothermal vent microbial mat bacterial communities from Southern Trench, Guaymas Basin, Mexico - 4869-18-1-2_MG | ecosystem: Environmental > Aquatic > Marine > Hydrothermal vents >...
CTCGACAGTAATAATAGTAGCCTTCGGAGCAGGCCTGACCTGGGCTGGGGCAACGATAAAACTGTGATCAGGCAATAGGCAATAGGAGTCCACGGATTTCACGGCTTAAAAAGCGATTTAGTGAACCTTCGGTTTCACAGAGTTTTTTTGGTTAAAAAAATCCGTGTAATCCGTGGACTCTTGATGACGGGCAAGCATTGTTTCAAACACAGGGACAACGATGAGTAAAACCGCATTTATATTTCCGGGACAGGGTGCACAGTTTGTTGGCATGGGTAAGGATATCTGCGAAGCTATCCCAGCTGCGGCGGCGATATTCGACCGGGCTGAGGCTGCCACTGGGCTGGCTATAAAGCAGCTCTGCTTCGAAGGCCCGGAGGACGAACTCAATCGCACGGACATCGCCCAACCTGCTATTTTCACCGTTTCCGTCGCGATGTTGGCTGCGTTGGACGCGTTGTGGAGCAAGGGCAAGCCCCAAGCTGACGTCCTGGCTGGGCTAAGCCTGGGCGAGTACACCGCGCTTTACGCAGCTGGGGCGATGAACTTCGAGACGGGCGTCAAGCTCGTAGCCCGGCGAGGCGAGCTGATGCAATCAGCCGCTCTGGCCAGGCCCAGCGGCATGGTTGCCCTGATAGGCCCAGACGAAGCCCAAGCTACCGCTCTGTGCGAGAAGGTTGCCCAGGGCCAAATTCTCACCCCCGCGAATTTCAACTGCCCCGGCCAAATCGTCCTCTCCGGCGAAAACGAAGCCTGTCAGCGAGCTGCAGACCAGGCTGAGGAATTCGGAGCCAGGGGAGCTACGGTGCTGAAGGTCGCTGGGGCGTTTCACAGTGAGATCATGGCTGACGCGGCGGAGCAGTTCGCCAAAACCCTGGCGGAGGTAGATTTCGCCCAGCCAACCATTCCGGTCGTCGCCAATGTCGATGCGACGGAATACAGCTCGGCAGCGGATATCCCCAAAAAACTGCTTGCCCAGCTCACCGGCGCGGTTCGTTGGCAGCAGTCGATGGAAAAACTTCTCGCTGGCGGCGTAGACTCGTATTATGAAATCGGGCCGGGCAAGGTGCTAACAGGCCTGATGCGGCGAATCGACCGCAAGACAAAAGTTACGCAGGTCAATACGCTTGAAGCAGTGGAAAAATTGGTGGATTAGTTGACTGGTGGACTGGTTGACTGGTTGACTGGTTTCCCCCCGTGTCATTCCCCAAACCGTAGGTCATGCAACTTGTTGCATGGCGAATTTATTTTTGCAAGCTGTCATGCAACAAGTTGCATGACCTACTTTTGAAAAGGATTTGAAAAATGGCTAAATCTAAAAATGTACCGGATAACGAGAAGGTCGCGATCGTAACAGGCGGAGCCAGGGGTATTGGCTTGGAGATTTGCAGGGAGCTGCTCGATGTGGGCATGGCTGTGACCGCGGTGGATATCTCAGCGGAGAATCTCGAAAAGGCCCAGGCGGAACTGGCTTGCGATAAATTCGCTACCGTCGCGCTGGATGTTACCGACAGCGAAGGCTTTGAGAAGCTCGTCAGCGACGTCGTCGAGAAGCATGGCCGAGTTGACGTGATGGTCAACAACGCCGGCATTACGCGGGACAATATCGTCATTATGATGAGCGACGAGGACTGGGACCTGGTGCTGAAGGTCAACCTCAAGAGTGCGTTCATCGGCACGCGCGAGGCTGGCAAGGTGATGATGCGTCAGCGGTGCGGCTCGATTATAAACATGTCCAGTTACAGCGGTTTGGAGGGCAACCGTGGCCAGGGCAACTACGCAGCCAGCAAGGCTGGGATGATCGGCATGAGCAAGTCCGCAGCCAAGGAGCTGGCCAAGCGTAACGTCCGGGTTAACTGCATCTGCCCGGGCTTCATCAAAACCGAGATGACCGACGCGATCAGCCAGGAAGCTAAGGACATCGCGTTGACGATGATACCGATGCAGAAAATGGGCAACCCCAGCAACATCGCCAAGGGCGTAGCGTTCCTGGCTTGCGACGCCAGCGAATACATCACAGGCCAAACCCTGAGCATCGACGGTGGAATGCACATGTAGCCTGGTGGACTGGTTGACTGGTTGACTAATCGGCCTGAAAGACCAGAATAACTTAGCCCTTCGGGCTGAGGCAAAATGTGAGCGATAGCGGCAATTTAATATTTGACGAACTTTGTAAAAAAGTAATGTTGCAACGGCGGGCAGTCCGCTATATAGTACCCGCCAACGACGACCAGAACTGGACTGGCTGGCGGCGAATGTTTTTGATTTTAATTTTGCGTAGCATGGTGCGGGTTGCGTTACCCGTGTCTGATATCCCGGCCTGGCTGGGGTTGATAGGAAAAGTACGGAATATTTTTTAGCAGGGAGGTCACGCAAGTGTCCGACGGAATTGAAGAAAAGGTAATAGACATTGTTTCGGATCAGATGGGTGTCGACAAGAGTGAGATCACGCGCGAGACATCGTTCGTGAACGACCTCAACGCCGACTCGCTGGATACGGTCGAGCTTGTCATGGAGTTTGAAGATGAGTTCGAGCTTAGCATTCCCGACGAGGAAGCTGAGAAAATCCAGACGGTAGGCCAGGCCATCGACCACATCACAGCCAACGTAAACAAGGAATAGCGCCCCGGCGGGCGGCCTGGTGTCGCTGCAGCTTGAAGCGATTGTTCCGGAAGTTGTTTGCGTTGCTGCGGCGCGCGGAGTTCGTCTTTGTGCGAGGTTCGTTGCCAAGCACGCCTGCTTTGACCAGAGCCAGCCACCCCGGCGGCACATGGCTCCTCGTGAAGGGATTGGAATCAGATGGCCAGACGACGTGTGGTTATTACCGGCTTGGGGACTGTAAACCCCCTTGGGCATAAGGTGTCGGACTTTTGGGCTGCCCTGATGGACGGCACGAGCGGCATTGCGCCCATCACGCTTTTTCCCGCGGACGAATACACCAGCAGGATAGGTGGCGAGGTCAAAAACTTCGACGCCCCCCCAGCTGACGTAATTCCCGCCAAGGAAGCCAAGCGGATGGACAGGTTCAGCCAATTCGCTGTAGCTGCCTCTGCTGAGGCTGTGCGAGACAGCGGGGTCGACTTCGCAAGCGAGAACCGCCAGCGTTGCGGCGTCGTTATCGGCAGCGGCATTGGCGGGTTGCTAACCCTCGAAACCCAGCACGAACGCCTGATGGCCAAGGGGCCTGGCAAGGTCAGCCCGTTCACCGTTCCCAGGCTGATGGTAAACGCAGCTGGGGGACACGTAGCTATTATGTTCGGCCTGGCTGGCGCGAACTTTGCCGTCGTAACCGCATGTGCCTCCGCTACGCACGCTATCGGCGAGGCAGCCCGGATTATCCAGCGCGACGAAGCTGACCTGATGATAACCGGCGGCTCGGAAGCAGCCCTGACGAAGATCGGACTCTCCAGTTTCTGCGCACTCAAGGGCCTGTCCACCAGAAACGACGACCCCGCCCACGCATCCCGGCCCTGGGATAAAGACCGCGACGGATTTCTCCTGGGCGAGGGCTGTGGCTGCCTGGTCGTTGAGGAACTGGAACACGCAAAAGCACGCGGCGCACAAATCTACGGCGAGCTGATAGGCTACGGCGCGACCTGCGACGCACACCATATCACAGCTCCGGACCCCGAGGGCGAGGGAGCAAAGGGAGCGATGACCAAGTGTCTGGCCGACGCCCAGGTCGCCCCGGAGGATGTCGGCTATATCAACGCGCACGGAACCAGCACTAACCTGGGCGACATCGCTGAGACGACCGCTATCAAAAAAGTCTTCGGCGACTACGCCAAGGCGGGGCTACTCGTATCGTCCACGAAAAGTTCCACAGGCCATCTGCTCGGAGCCTCCGGCGGCGTGGAACTCATTGCCTGTGCGATGGCGATGAAAGAGGGAATCCTCCCAGCAACCCAGAATCTCGAAGAGCCTGGCGAGGGGTGCGACCTGGACTACATACCTCAAAAACCGCGAGAAAAAAAGGTCGACATCATGCTCTCCAACAGCTTTGGCTTTGGCGGGCACAATGGCTGCCTGCTGCTTAAGCGGTTCGAGTAAACTCAAATGCAACGCCTACCGTACGTCCCAGGCTGTGTCTTGGCGGGGTTTTTTCTCGCCTGGTCAGGCCAACCGATATCTCATCTCAGCTGGCTCATGGCGGGGTTGGCCACGGCAGCGTCTTTGCTCCTGGCCTGGGTTTTGGAACTGCGCCTGAGGTCAGCTCCACCGACGGGCCTGGCTATCGGACCTATTCTCGAAGGGCTTGGCGACGTGTTGTTCGTGTCCATAGGAGCATTGGCTTCGATGGCTGGGGAAGCGTTGAATAACAGAGGCAACCTGGCAGACTTCCGCGACCAGGCAGCTTTGGTTTCACCCCAGCTATTGTGGGTTTGGATATCAGCTATCTATTTGGGCAGCTACATTGCAGCAACAGGCCTGGTTTCCCAGCGAGCGAAAGTCAACCGCTCGCCGGGCCTGGTTCAGCGTCGGGTAGGCTCGCTAGCATGGGCGCCCACGATTGTTGCCAGCCTGGGCCTGGGCCTGGTGGTCGTCGCGTTTTGGAGGCAAGGCCTGAGTACTGCAGGCACTTGGCTGACGCTCTGGCTGATAGTCTGGCTGGTCTCGCGGACGCTCTACTTCAGCAACGCTGTGCGAAACTGGTCGAACCCGGACTGGATAGACCAGGTCGCTGGGCAGATGCTCCGCGGCGTCGTACTATTGCAAGGGGCAGTCCTCACCAGCCTGCTGCCCCCACTGCCAGGCCTGGCTGCCTTCGCGACAGTCTTCGTGCTATTCCCCCTGACAAGCCTAGCCCAACGCAAATCAACCCGCAACACCCAACGCAAATAATCGCTCTGCCTGAGCTGATATATTTGGCTGGGTGGGATGATTAAAGTTACCCCCGCTGAAATGCCGAAGAAGAGAACTCAAGGACGGGACGGTTTTGAAAAAGACAGTCTCAGGCGCTGCCGAAAAGCTGGTGAGATATCTCACCAGCTTTTCGTAATTTTAGCTGCTCAAAGCCCGGCGATAAAAAACGCAAATTCACCGCAAAAGAACGCATAGAACACAAAGATCACCACGAAAAGCGTGAAGTTGATTTTTTACTTTCAAAAGACTTCATGCTCTTCATGGTGCAAATCGTTTTTGTTTACTTCGCGTAGTCCACGCATCGTACTTCGCGGATTAGCGTTACTCGCACTTCGCCGGGGTATTCCATCTCGGCTTCGATCTGCTTGGCGATATCGTGGGCGATTTTTTGCGTCAACCTATCGTCCACATTGGACGGGTCGACGATTACCCGAACCTCGCGGCCCGCCTGGATAGCATAGGCGGTCTTGACGCCCTCGAAGGCGGTCGCGATACCCTCGAGCTTCTCCAGCCTTTGGACGTATCGTTCCAGACTGTCTCGGCGGGCACCGGGCCGCGAGGCGCTTATCGCATCAGCTGCCAGGACGATGGGCGTATAAACTGTCTCAGCCTCGATGTCGCCATGGTGGGCAGCGGCGGCGTTGATAACCTCGGGCTTCTCGCTGTATCGGGCCAACAGGTCGGCTCCGATTTGCGGATGGCCTCCCTCAACCTCGTGGTCGGCAGCCTTGCCGATATCGTGCAGCAGTCCAGCCCGGCGGGCAACCTGGCCATTGAGCCCGAGCTGGTCAGCTATCACCTGGGCGAGGTACGCAACTTCCATACTATGCTGCAGGATATTCTGACCATAACTGGTGCGGAATTGCAGTCGGCCCAGCAGCTCAACGAGCTTGGGGTGCAGGCTGTGGATATTAGCTTCCATGAGCGCGTTTTTACCGGCTTGGAGAATCTCCTTGTTCAGCTCCTGCCGAACGGTCGAGGTAATCTCCTCGATGCGCGTCGGATGAATTCGCCCGTCCTGAATCAGCCTTTCCAACGTCCGCCTGCCGATCTCGCGACGGACGGGGTCGAAGGCAGAGCAGATGACCACGCCGGGCGTGTCGTCCACGATAACATCCACGCCGGTAGCTTTCTCGAACGCGCGGATGTTTCGGCCCTCTCGGCCTATGATTCTGCCCTTCATATCGTCCGAGGGAATATCCACCGCGGAGACCGTATGGTCGCACGTCTGCTCCGATGCGTAACGCTGAATGGACTGGAGAATAATCTCGCGGGCCTGGACTTCAGCGGTTTCGTTGGCTTCTTCCAACTTTTGGCTGACCAGCTTGGCGGCATCCTGTTCGGCATCCTTCTCAACTTGCTCAAGCACTATCTTGCGGGCATCGTCGGGGGACAGGTTGGCTACCTTCATCAGCTGAGACTTTTGCTGGCCTATCAGGTCGTTAAGATGCCGATCCTTATTGGCAAGGGCTTTTTCCTGCTCGGCCAGAGCGCGTTCGGCCGTCTCTTGCATCCGCTCTCGCCGTTCGAGGTTGTCTCGTTTCTGCTCCTGGCTGTCCTCGCGCTTGGCCAGGCGCTTCTCCTCAGCCCGCAGTTCCTGGCGAGTGATTTTGGTTTCCTTATCGAACTGCTCGCGACGCTTGAGGTACTCGCTCTTGGCCTGGGCTTCAGCCTGGGCGCATATCTTCTGAGCCTCGGCGTCAGCGGCGATTCGTATCGCGCTAAGCTCGGTAGCCAGTGTCGCTTGGCGGGCTTTGTCTATTATTGCCCGGACAATGACGAACAGCACCGCCCCACCTACGAAAGCTGCTACGACAATCCCAACGCCCAGGCCTGAGGATATATCAATCCCCGCTAGTGTGCCAAATATCATGGTGAATACCCTTTCTATGCGACGACAAAGGGCCTACGGAAATGGAACACAGGCGGGGGACGCGACAATTCGCGTCCTGACGGGCAGGGGTCAAACTCACGTTTCAAGGCTTGGGAACCGCTCGCATGGCGAGGACAATTTACCGCCAGGCTGCACAAAATATTTATCCATATTCCTTGCCTGCTGGATTTGGATAATCTTTTTTACTTTCGACGCATAAAGGAAAAAACCTTTTTTGCTCGGTTCCGCACCGCTTCGACACATACACATTTGCTTGTCTTCGCGAATCTATGACCCGAAGGTCTCGCACCGTTTTGGCCCGGCTCTGTCAGCCTACCTGGCCAGCCCGCAGAGGCCTGGTGCAATTATCGACATTCCGCGTAGCGGCATCCTTTTGGCGGTTTTCCCACAAGGGGCGATACCTGCTACGCCGGGCCTGCCTGGGGCAGAACACCTGAACGTCGCTATGCCCGACGGCCTGTGTGGTCGCTTCCGAAAAACGCCCAGCCGTCATCTTGTACAACAACAAACAACAATAATCCATACTACCAACCCGCGCACTCGGCGGGATTAAGCCTATCATACCCCCCCACGCCAAAGCCAGTCAAGAGTTTCCTCATCCGCACGAAAAAACGTGTGCGAGATTAAACCTGGTCTTACCATTGGGCATTGTGTGTGGACATAAAATTGGTTGGTTCTCCCGGGCAATTTCAGATTTCGGTTTGAGCTAGTTTCGCGAAACAATCCGAAATCCGCAATCTGAAATCCGAAGTAAATCTTATGCTATAAAACACGGCTAAAATCTGTACAAAACAATAGTTACGGAAAGCCATGAAAAAATCTGTGTAATCTTCTTAAAATCAGTGGAATCCGTGGACTCCCCTTTGCCACAGGCCAACACGACTACCCCGCAGAAAAATTCCTGCACACTGGTCTGGTGCATCAATAGTCTTCGGTGTCGCCAGCTTTGCCTGGCACCTTGCCTGTCCGCTTGTACACGTCGGCCCGGCCTAGCACTGCGATAAACTCCATACCCGACACCGGCGAGTAGTACGAGCCTGTTTCGACCATGACTTTTTGGTATTGCAGCTCGCGAAGGCAGTATCGTTGGCTTGGGCCTGAAACGGAGAGTACAACCCCGCCGGACATGCCCGCTGCCTGGTAGACCATGTAGGCCAGCTTGCCCTTGGTGATGGGTCGGGAGGCGACGAAGGTCCAGTTTCGGCTAAGGATACCCGCGTCGGCCAGGAGTTTGACGCGCTGGGCGAAGTTCTTGGCCTTGTCCTTGCCATCGACAAGCAGCAGCAAGCCACGCATCGCGTCGTTTTCCGAGACCGCTGCCTGGGTGGAGACTCGGTCGAGATAGGCGTCGGACAGTTCGCCGCTTGGCAGGGATTTGGCGGCGGCGTCAGGCTCGGCGGCGACTTTTAGCGGCGGCGGCTGGTCCCGGCGGCACCCCGCCAGACACATCAGCCCCAGCAGACAGGCTGCTGTCGTCAATAAATACCTCCGCCCGCTCGTTGTAATTTTATAGACATTCATTCGTATTTCGTCCAGTAAAGTTTTTTAGTTATCAGTTTTCAGTAAAAGAAAAAGAAACAAAAAAGAACCACGGCACCCGGATTTTTTTTGTTTTCTTTAGTCATTCAACGGTCATTGGGTATTTGGACATTGGACGTTTTTTCATCATCCGTTATTCGTCATTGATCCCTCATTCTAATTTCGGAATTCGTCATTTATTAGAAGCTCAGTGTCAGGCCTGTGTAGAGGAACTGCCTGCACGAGTCGTTGCTGCTGTCGTAGGCCGCGCCGGGCTGAAACGCACCGTATCGCATCGTCCAGGACAGGTCGCTCGTCAGTCGCCAGTCGCAGTAGATGTCCCACTCCCAACCAAGCCAGGTCGAGTTTTCCGTCGCGGTGGAATCGCTGATAGCTCCGTCACCCTTATCCTTCTGATAGAAAAAGACCTTCGTGCCGACCTCGAGCTTTTTGAACAGCCTGCCGAACTTTTCCAGTGGATAAAACTTCGCTCCAACGACGTACACGTTCAGGTTCGACAGCTTAGGCGCAAACGCGATGCCCGTATCGCGGAAGCCAAAGGCGTTGAAGGCTTCGTCGCGCGTGCCCAGGCGGTTGCCCCCTGCGGTGGCTACGGCACTGGTGCCCCGGTCGCCGTCGCCACTGGCCCGGATAAACTCGACCATAATCCGCGGGCGGGTCGGCACGCGGAAAAGATATTCCATCTGCAAGTCCGCAGCGAAGGCACATATCTCGTCCTGCCCGTCGGTTGCCCGGTCGGAATACGTCCGGCCCCACTCGCCGACAAGCTCGGTCTTGTATGTAAGATTCGGGGTAAACAGCGAGCCTGTACTACCAACGCCCAGGTACCGCGAGGAATAATCGTATCGCTGGGTCTGGCTGCGAGGCCTGGGGGTGGAATGGTCACTGTTGTTCAGGAAATACGCGAAAGGCCTGTGGTTGCTAAGCCCGTGATACGTAACTTCGAACCCCCAAAAGCACCTGTCCTGATGGCTTGACACCTCGGCGGACTCATCGATATTTTGTGAGTCTTTTATGGTCTTGGCCAACATTGCCCGCAGCTGCCAGTCGCCCGCGGTCAGGTTCAGGTCGATGACGTCCAGCGGCATGGACAGCACCAAAGCTGTGCCGAAGGTTGTGTATTCCCGCCCGACCTTCAGCGTCAGGCCCACAGGCTGTTGCTTGCCGGTCTGGTTCAGCAGGAGTTGGCCCAGGTCGAACTGGTACCAGGCCCGCTCGACCTGGTTGTAGTTGTCGCAGTCTCGCCCGCGGACGACAGCGTCGTTGGTTGCCCAGACATCCCAGTTCAGCAGGCCACGGACATAGGCTTTGTGCACGCCTTTGTAGTTCAGGCTCGCCCAGCCTCGCACCTGAAACTGCTGCAACGTACGATGTCGCATATTAGCCTGGTCGTCGTAGCTCATCAGGACGTAGTTAAGCCAACCGCCCGCGTCGAAACCTACCTCGCGAGCTTCAGGCAGCTCGTCCAGCTGAACCCGCAACTGCTCGTCATACACACGAGCTCCGCCCTGAGGCTGTGCCCACAAAGCCCCCGCGGGCCAGGCGATAAAAGCCACAACCAACACAAACCAGCCGCACCAAGGGCGACGACGTAAATACGCAGTAGAGATATTCATTTGCGATTCCCTGAAAATCAAGCCCAAAACGAGCGAGATACGCGAGGGATTCTAATACGAACGCCCAGCTACGTCAATCGGTTTTTTCCAGCTGTTTTTTTTCAGCCAGTGCCGTGGTTGCGGTGTTTTTTACTTCTATCCCCATCATCCCCCGTGTCATTGCCCAGCACTTATTTGCAAAATTTAGGATGTCAAAAGTTTTTTTTACAGGGGCTAACAACTCTCTGAGGCTTTGCAAATAAGTGCCGGGCAATCCCTTCTGTATTCTTTTCGAATTATTTTTCTCTTTGCGTTCTTTCGTGGTAAACTTTTCTTTTACTGATAACTGATAACTGTTTACCGATACAGTCTAGCTCGGCCTCGTTTTGAGACGCGCACAGCGAGGTTGTCTCGCCGGCCTGGCTTGGCGCGGGAGTCTTCTCGCTCGAAGATTATCCAGTAGTTTCCGTCGATTTTCTTGTCCTCGATTTTGTAGTCCCGCACGCGGACGCCTCGTTTGCGGGCCAGTTTTTTGGCGAATCGGTAGGCTTCGTCCTTCTTGACCTTGTCCTTGTCCATCCTGTCGCCGAAGTCTTTGGCCCGCCCTCCCTTGTAAAGGGTCGCTCTGGTCTTGCCGTGCTTGCCTCGCGCGACACGAACCGCAAAATGATTCCGCCAGCCCGCGCGAGACCGTTGTCGCTTGCGTTCGAAGAGTACCCAGTAGACGCCTTCGATTTTCTTGTCCTTGATATCGAATCGGCCAATATCTGCGCCCTGGTCGCGAGCCAGGTCTTTGGCGATATCGTAGGCTTCGGACTTGCCCAGCTTCCGCCGGCGACGTTTCTCGCGTTCTTTGTCCCGGCGATGATCCCGCCAATCGTCGTCGCGGTCGTCGCGATAGTCTGACTGGTAATAGTCCGGGACATCTACATTGATCTCCTTGGGAGCCTCGACGCTCAGGCACCCAGCTGAGAACATCGCAACCCCAGCCAGGAGCAGCACCATAGCCATCGACGTCCTGAAACCGAAGCCAACATCTACACTTTTTCGCTCAACCATTTCTTTCTCCCTTCCCAGCCCGGTCGGTGCTGGACAATTCTTAAGTCATTATAGCCCCGAGGAAGCCGGTAATACAAATCTAATTCGCTGTTAAAAACAGCAGAACACGAATCCCGACAAATCGGAACGGGTGAAACCGAATTGCACGAATGGTTTTTTGGGTCCAGTGTCAGCCCTATCTTCTTTAATCGTCCGGCACTGCACAACGCGGGGGCTTTTTTGTGCGCACTGTGGGGTTGTGGATAACTTCGCGTCGATTTTTTTCAAAAAATCTTTGACCCTATACCGCTCGGGTTTTGGCGACGGCCCGCCGGACTACGCGGCCTGTTTTGTGCGCGCCGAAACGGAACGCCAGCGAAAGGATGAAGACCTCGTGAAAAACCGGTTACAAAAATGCTGTTTTCCCGCGCGTCGAAACAGCAACCCCAGCCCGCCGATACCCAACCAACTTATGGTCATCGGTTCGGGGAGAACTGTAACTGAAAAATCGTCCACCGCGAGCCCGGCATCCGTGCCAACGCCATCATTTCCGCTGAACCGGAGCCAAAGCTCCTGGCCGTTGGCCCAACTGAGCCCTTCGACGGCGATGTCAATGAAAGTTGTCTGGTTTTCAGCAATGTTCCCATCCAGGGAGCCTGCGACAAGGTTCTTCTGCGGGGCCTCGAAGTCGAGGGCCGACACCGTTGTCCAGCCGGTCTGGTCGGTGCTGGTCGGGATCGAACCGGCGCCGGCGGTGAAGACCTGGTAGCTGAATACGAGGACGTTGTTGTTGTCGTTCGTGTTCCCGCCGGAACGCCATTGTTCACCAGTATAGTTGACTGTGATCTTGTCGAGAGTCCCGCCGGTGTTGTTCAACAGGGCAACGGCGAAGTTTGTGTAGTCGTTTCCGCCAGAGCCCAGGTATCCCAAAGCGCGTTCAGTCGCACCTCCCGTGCCGTAGCTGTAAACCTCGCCACTGTTGGAGTCGCCGTCATCGGCCCAGTACTCGTTGGAGTTACTGTCCATCTCCTCGGAATTGGCGTGCCAGCCGGTGATCGTCGTATCATCGACGAATGTGTAGTTTGTACCGTCGGTATTTCCCAACGTGTCGAAGTTCTGCGAGTATGTTTCCCCGACGGTGTTGATGCCGATTGCCGCTGTGGCGGCGGATGCAAGCAGGGCGATGGCGCTCAGTAGGGCAATTGTCTTTTTCATGATTTCTCCTCGTCTGTTGGCACTGGGAGTTGTTGAGCGTGAGTCCCCCAGAACCTTCCCATTTTGACGATCCCCGTCCAGTCCGGCGATCTGCGAGGACATGGTAGAGGCCTCGCTGGGCATTGGCAAGAGAAAAAACAAAAACTTTGCAATTTTTTTCTTTGCAATTTTTTTGGTTCTTCGCACTTTTTGAAGGTGAATATTTGATATAGAACATGCTCAACCCTTTATGGTTTAATAGGTTACCACGCCATTAGCCATGAAAGGAATTGAGCATGAATGTCAGAGACTTAAATCGGATGTTTTCGTTTGACGGTTATCGCATTGATAAGGTTACATTTTCGCCGGAGATTGTGCAAGTACAACTTCGGCTGGACAAGCGAAAACGGCTCTGCTGTCCTGGCTGCGATGGCAAGGTTCATTCGGAGATCAGCGAGCCACGAACGGCTCGCGACTTGCCGAACACTAAAGCGGCGGCGTTGTTGGGCGTCGGAGACACTCGGCTGCGGAGTTGGGACAAGGCAGTTCTGGCGGAACATTTGCCGAAACCCGACCTGGACAATATTCAATTTTTGATGATTGACGAGAAGGCTATCGGCAAGGGTCATGATTATGTTACCGTGGTGCTCAACGGCGAGAGCGGCGAGTCGTTGCATTGCCACGAAGGCAAAAAAAGGAATCGCTCAAGACTTTTTTTGAGGCTCTCCGCCAGTTTTGGAGCGCGGGGACTTTTAGTTCGTCCGGTAGCGCGGCTTGCCTTAGCTTCAAGTAAAGATAAGTGTTGTCGCTGTAGCCGCAGCCTTTATTGTTCAATCCATACAGTCGCTTCGGGCTGAAAAAATAGCGTGGACAGTTACTGCTCTTTTTTACTACAACGGAGTCTGCCAATCGTCGGTGTGTTCATCATCGTCGTGCTCGTCGTCATCGTCGACTTTCCACTTGTCCGACTCGCTCATGTCGTCGATTTCGCGTTCCATCATGTCGAACATTTTTTCCTGCATGGGCGCGAATTTCTCGTAGTATCGCAGGGTGGACTGATAGCAGGAGACCATTTGGTTCAGCTTTATCATCTGCCATTTGGCGATGCACTCAGGCTCTTTGACCGTGCGGAACGGGTCACACGAAAAGGCTATCTCGCCATCCTCGCCACGATGAAAAAACTCGCAATTTTCACACTGAATCATATCCAAACTCCCAGTCTCGTAAGCGTTCCCAGCTATGCGTTGAAAATATTTACCGCAACAGAACGCATGGAACAAACGATAAAAAGCTATTGTAGCATCCCGACATATCGGGA
>Ga0190284_1000977_pt1 | contig 13441 bp, 14 predicted proteins | sample 48691812_MG_FD_161668 | JGI IMG/M metagenome (GOLD analysis project Ga0190284, IMG submission 161668) | Hydrothermal vent microbial mat bacterial communities from Southern Trench, Guaymas Basin, Mexico - 4869-18-1-2_MG | ecosystem: Environmental > Aquatic > Marine > Hydrothermal vents >...
AGCCGGCGGGGCCATAGGGCACATCAGCAGCCCCGACGAGGCCATTGCAGTCCACGATGGAGGTTACAGTCCCGTCCGGGGCGATCTTGGAAACGCCGTTGAAGTCGTGCTCCGTGACGTAAAGGTACCCATCGGGGCCAAAGACCAGGTCCCACACCCCACCTAGCCCGCTGGCAAAGGTGCTCACCTGGCCCTCGGGCGTGATCTTGTACACCTTGTCGGCCACGACAGGTGGCACCCAGGCGGGATCGGTCTCCGAAAATTCTGTCCTGAGGGACTCGCCCACGTAGAGATTGTCTGCCTCGTCCACGGCGATGCCGCTGTACTGTCTGTAGGGACGGATGGTCGGCAGCACTGTGATCACGGAGACCGTCTTGTCTGGCGTGATTTTGCGGGTCGTCTCGTTAGACTGGACGTAGAGATTGCCGGCTGTGTCGAAGGCCATATCACCGGCGACATCCGCCATCCATAAACTCACCGAACCGTCGTCCAGGTCAACCCGCATGATGTCAGCGTCGTCGCTGGCGTACAGGTGTCCATCCGGCCCCATCGCCGCGTTCCACGGCCAGTCCAGCGAGGTGACAAAGTCGGTGCGCGTGCCGTCGGGGGTGATCTTGTAGATGGTCTTGACCTCCTCGGCTACTACATATAGGTTGTCGTTATTGTCAATAGCCAGGTCGCCGGGCGCGCCCGCCACAGCGAGGAAGACAACGTCCCCTTCATCCGTTATCCGAACCACCGGTGCGTCCACGAACAACTCGCCCTGGGAGTTGAAGGCGATGCCAAAAGGCCCCCATAATCCGTTGGACGAGACGATGGGACAGGCGGCTGGCGCGTCCCCCGTCACCCATACGTCGTCAAAATCGGCCTCGCCAAAGGATACCCTTAGCATAGGCGTGCCGGACGTATGAGAAGTGTCGCTGGCCTCGATTTTGAGATCGCCATCCACATAGGCCCGTAGTTGGGTTCCGTTCCCTTCCAGGGCCAGGGTGTGCCACTGCCTGGCCGGGTAGGGGCCGGCGTCGTTTCCTAGATTGGCCCAGTTAGCGCCATCCCACTTATCCAGGTTCAGTTCGCCGTCAGCCTCCAGAGATAGATAGTAGCCAGCGTGCAAATCGCCGATGCGAAAGGCGATTTTAGCGGTGCCAGAGATAACGCGCACCCGGGCCTCGACACGGTAGTCGTTCCACGTTGTGCTGGCTTGGGCGGTGGCAAAGGCGGTGCCGTGCAACACCTGGTTACCGTTCTCCGACCGGAGTTCCCAATCCCCATCCAGGGACCAGTTGCCGGCGCCACGCTCAAAGTCGTCGGCAAAGAGGAGCGACGAGACAGCCCCATTGCTGGTTGCCTCGGCGGTATCAACGATGTCCTGGTCGGTAACTGGCGGATCGCTTCTGGCCGGAGGCAGGGAAGGATGGTTTGCCGCCAGCAGCGACCAAACTAACCCCAGGAAGCAAAGGGTACACATAGATTTTTTCATTTCGGACCTCCTTCTTCACTTTATTGCCAAGGTCATTCCCAACCTTCGCCAGGTTGGGTTATTCCCAAGCGGATGTTCGGCCAGTAGGCCGTCACGCGCGAATTCCAGGACAGAAGAGCCTCCATGCTCAGCAGCCAACAAGTGGCCACTGAACGGGTTCACAGCCAGGGAAGTGATGCTGTATCGCGTCGCGCCGGGTATCTGGACCGGGGCGCCGCCCTCGGATGACACATAGAACACCGGGACGCCCGGGCCAGCAGGGTCGTCGTCCCGCGCTTTCCTGAACACCGCCTGGATGGTACGCGCGAGATGTGGCCGCCCGGCCGATCGTCCAGAAACAACCAGTCGCTGGATCTCTCCTGGTTCGATGCTGAAAGGTCCTGTAAAGAACACGGCCAACCGCACCTTGACGATGGGCGGGCCTTGTGCTACGATGTCTGCTACTATGGCGGCTTCCACTGCCTTGGTTGTCGCCTCGGATTGGCCGGAGTCGCCAGGTGCTTTTTGTCGCATTTTTCGAGGGCAATCCCAGTATAGCGTAACTTTGTGCAGAAGTCAACGCGCACGCGCGGACCTATTTGACCTTTTGGCGCAAGGGTGGTAAACTATTTGTGCAGGACGAGGTAAGTTCTGGCTGTGGTATCGAAGACCGTCCAGGCTTGCGGAGGCTGGGCGGTCTTTTTGGTTCCGGCCGTGCTGTTTTGCACGGGAATCACACAAATAGAGGAGTAGCAGAAAGTGACTGAAAGAGAGACTGGAACCGTCAAGTGGTTCAACGATAGCAAAGGATATGGCTTCATCTCACGCGACGCCGGAGAGGACGTGTTCGTCCACTTCTCGGCCATCGAGGGAGAGGGCTTCCGCTCGTTGAGCGAGGGCCAGCGTGTCGAGTTCGCCGTAGAGCAGGGCCCTAAAGGGCTGCAGGCCGTCCGCGTGCGGGCTCTGTAGTCGGATGTAGGCGACTGTGTACCACATCTGGAGGAGAAAGGAATAGGAAGGAATGACCAAGAAGTTGTACGTTGGCAACCTGGGTTACGAGACATCCGAGGCCGCTCTGTCTGAACTCTTCGGAACGATAGGAGAGGTCGTCTCCGTGAGTGTCATCACAGACCGCATGACAGGCAGGTCTCGGGGCTTTGGGTTCGTCGAGATGGCGGAAGAGAGTGCCGCCCAGCAGGCCATCAACGAACTTAACGGTAGGGTCGTGGACGGGCGGGCTCTCAAAGTGGCAGAGGCGCGCCCGCAACGACCACGCGGGCAGCGAGACTCCGGGGGTAGGGGAGGCCGTAGTCGCTACTAGGGCCAACCCGTCCTGACCACGGCACCCGACCGCACGGCTCCTCCGCAGGCCGCGCGGTCGTTTTGTCATCTAGGCCCCCATCTTGTCCGCGGCCGGATCGTCCACATCCTTCCCATGACCGCTTCCCCTGCTGCCCTGGCGCTGTGGGGTAAGTGGTTTTGCGCTTCATGGGAGGATGTGCTATATTGGAACGCGGCAGAAGAATAGGCCGCGGCGCTTTCGGGGGGCCCGGGGTGGTGGCCAACCCGTCGGGGGTATCATAGTGGACACCAGCATGGCATGTCTGCTTGCCAACGTAAACTTTTTGAAAAGCCGTCTTTCTTCTTGCGATATTTGCCCACACGCCTGTCACGTGAACCGTCACAACGGAGAAACAGGCTTTTGCAGAACCACAGACGAAATCCTGATTGCACACAGCGGCTTGCATTTTGGGGAAGAACCTCCCCTATCCGGGACGAGGGGATCGGGCGCGATCTTTTTTGCCAATTGCAATTTGCGGTGCGTTTATTGTCAAAACTTTCAGATCAGCCAATGTGCAGAGGAGATTTGCACCCAAACGTTATCTCCAGACGAGCTGGCTGATGAGATGCTTACGCTTCAAAGAAGGGGTGCGCATAATATCAACCTGGTTTCACCCACGCACGTGATTGCACAGGTGGCCGAAAGTTTGTGTATCGCGCGCGAAAAGGGCCTGGCGATTCCAATTGTTTATAACACCAACGGCTACGACGCGGTGGAGACGTTACAATGTCTGGAAGGACTGATTGATATTTATCTGCCCGATGTCAAATACAGCGACGATGCGCTGGCCAAATCCTATTCTGGAATTGACCATTACGTTGAGATCAGCCGTAAAGCCATCACGGAGATGTTCAGACAAGTTGGCAACCTGACCTTCAACCGTCAAGGCATTGCCCAAAGAGGTATACTTGTTCGTCATCTGGTTTTGCCAGAAAACTGTGCTGGAAGTGAAGAGAGCCTGGCATTTCTTTCCTCTCTCTCTGAAGAGATGGTCATTAGCATTATGGCTCAGTATTCACCCCAATACAAGGCCAAAAACATACCGCCACTGGATCGGAAAATAAGCGATGCAGAGTATGAGGTGGTGCTGGATTGTGCATTGAGACTTGGGTTGGATCGCTGCTTTATCCAGGCGTGTGAAAGTAGCGAGACCTTATTTCCTGATTTTAGCAAAGCGAACCCTTTTGAAAGCTAAATATGGAGGGGCGGCGTCCCGCCGGGATGTCTTCACTCAACCTCGGCGATGGCCTCGGTTGGTGATTTGTCGCCATAGGTGACGCTTGTCAAGCCGGGCAAATACCGGTCCATCGTTTGCACGGCGGGGTAGATCACGTTTCTGATGAGCCCAGGGGTCAAAGTCTCTCCTTCAAAGTCAAGGCTGCTTTTGTAACGCAGTTCGCCGTCGGTGAAGTCCATTTCAAAGTTGCCGATACGTAAACCATAGTTAGCCCGGGTAATAAACTCAGCGACCGCTGGGCGTGTCGCTTCTGGGGCCTTGATCGGGGCAATGACGTAAAAAAGGAATTGTTCCGCATCCGCTAGAATTGTAGCGAGACAGGTCACCCGTCCGTTCTTACCGGCAAAGCCCATCCGATAGACAGGTTTGTCTTCTATCTGTTGAGGGTACCACCCGTCCGCATCTAAGAACCGGCCGAGAGTAGTAAAGGCGCGTAGGCCGTTATCGTTTTGTGGAACCGGGTCGGGATTGTTCATTGTCGTTCACCTCATTTTGAGCGGAGCCTTTTCATTGGCGCAATGGATGAATCTTTCGTTCGCCCCTGCCGGTCGGATCCCGTCTCTGGCCCAATTGTAACACAATCGCGCCGCAGGGGAAAATCCGGTGTGATACGCTCACCGTCACTGGTGTGGGCGACTGACGGCTGGGACTGGTGATGGGTCACCGCTGGTGCGTAATGATGGTTTTTCGTCACGTAAGACCGACCAGTAGTCCGATACCGCCCAGCGCGACCAGTATTCCCACAATAGCCCTGAGACTGATCGCTTCCCCCCTCCGGGCGACAATGGGGAGCACAAACAAAGGGCTTGTGGCCAGAAGGGTCTGAGCAATTCCAGCATTCGTGAATTTGAGGGACGTCTGCTGTAGCCAGATGCCCAAATAAGTGCCGGTAAAGGTGGCGAAGATGATCACTCTCCACAATTGCTTGGAGTGCTGATGCTTCAGCCAGCGGCCAACCGGCTGTTGTGTCAGTGGAAGCCATATAAGCAGGGTCAGCGCCCCGGCTGCCAATCGTAAGAGGGTGCTCCACAGGGGGCTAATACCTGTCCGCGTAAGCGCTGCGCGGGAAAGGACTGCTCCACTTGCCTGTGCGAGAGCAGCCAGCAGGCCAAAGATGACACCTCGCAATAGGTTCGTTGGACTGTTAGGCTCACTGGGTACCCGTTCGGTCACCACCCAGGTTACCCCCAGCAAAGTCAACGCAATGCCAGACCAGGCACTGAAACCCAGTTTTTCCCCCAAAAAGATCAGAGCGATAAGCCCTGCTAATGGTGGGGCTAGCATCTCCAGGAGCAATGTCCGTCTTGCCCCCAGGCGTTTCAGTGACTCAAGGTAGGCCGTATCTCCTAGACCAATTCCAATGACACCACTGAGCAGCAGTAATCCCAAAGCAAGAGGCTCAATGGCGGTTAGCAAGTCGCCACGCAGGATGAGGGTGATGAGCAACATAACAATTGCAATGATGCCTTTGACCAGGTTTAGTTCTCGCGGTGGTATATGTTGCCCGATGTTACTGTAAGCTGCTGTGGCTAGTGCCCACAGGAAAGCGGCACCGAGGGCTGCTAATTCCCCTGTGAAGTTTGCGAGCGAGCCACTTGATAATAGGTGAGCCATACAAATCAGTCCTTTGGTGGTCGAATTCCGTCTCCGGTCAGATTCTAACACAACTTTGCCGCAAGGGAAGCCCCCACGCTACTGCTTGTGGGAGGAGAGATGGCGAGGGTCGTCTCAAGTTCTAAACTATGCGCCCCAACGTGATGAGGACGTGTCAAGTCAAATGATAATTTACTTGACACCAGAAGGAATGGTGGTATAGTAATATCGTCGTGCGAAATGAGAATTCGCAACGTGAAACCCCACCACAAGCGCAGTGGATAGCCGATATTTCATAGAAGCCCTAGAGCGGGGACTGCAAATCCTGGAGGCCTTCTCCGAGGAAGGGCGTAGCCTCACCTTGACGGAAATCGGCGCGTCTGCAGGGCTCAACAAGAGCACAGTGTTCCGCTTCGTCTACACCTTGGAGAAGTTGGGCTATCTGGAGCGGGACCCAAGGACGAAGCGATACCGTCTTGGATTGAAGGTGCTGCAGTTGGGCTTCACCGCGCTCAACAGCCTGGAAATAGCTCAGATTGCCCAACCCTACTTAAAAGCCTTGACTGCTGAGTGTGGTGAGACGACGAACATGACAGTCCGCGATGGCAAGGATATCGTCTACGTCGCGCGAAATAAAACCCGCCAGATCATCAGCGTCGATTTGCAGTTGGGGTCTCGCCTGCCCGTTTATTGCACCTCTATGGGCAAAGCTCAACTGATAGACCTCTCCCGACAGGAACTCCACGCTTTGCTGGGTGAGGGGCCCTATCACAAGGTGGGCCCGAACACCATTACTACTCTCGATGCCCTGATAGCCGAACTCGGTAAAGTGCGTCAGCAGGGTTATGCTATCAATGACGAAGAACTGGCAGTCGGCTTGCGTTCGGTGGCAGCCCCGGTCCGAGATCGAAATGGTGAGGTCGTGGCTGCTGTCAACATTTCCGCCCCCAGTGTCCGCGTGTCGCGCCAGGAGCTGGAGGAGGTTCTGTGCCCCATGGCGGTGAAGACCGCCAGCGAAATTTCGCTGGCGCTGGGGGCCGACGTTTGAAGGTCCCGGTGTCTTTTGCGGCGATGGAGAACCTCCCTGTACATAAGGCCCGCCTCTAGGCTTTTCTCATTCGGAGGTGTCCACAACCGGCGAGGTCACTGAGACACGACAGGGTAACTCGTTGTCTGAGGGGGTGATTTCTACTGTATCCCACTCGTTATGCGGTATTTGCCCGACCGGTGGAAAGGAGGTGGCAAGCAGAAGGAATATGCCAGGTAACAAAGCTGTTGGTTAATCCGTCTTGGGGCAGGTTCCCATACCTGCCATCGTCGGTCTCCGAATCTCGGAGATTGTTCTGAAACCATTTGGAAGGAGAGGATAGAGATGCACAAGAGATGGATGATGTTCGCGTTGGTGCTGGCGTTGGTTTTGTCCACGCTGGTCAGTCTGACCGCTTGTGGGGGTCAGCCAACTGCTGCACCAGAGGAAGCACCAGAGGAAGCACCGGAGGAAGCACCGGAGGAAGCGCCAGAGGCGGAGATGGGACCCATCAAGGTGGGCTGGTTTGGAGCGCTCACCGGCGACTGGGCTCTCTGGGGAGAGGCGAGCCGGAATGGTACTCTGTTCACGATAGAACAGATCAATGAAGCTGGCGGTGTCCTGGGCGGCCGGAAGCTCGAGCTGATTGATTACGACAACAAGAGCGATCAGTTGGAGTCGGTCAACGTGGTCAAGCGCTTGATCACGGAAGACGAGGTAGTGGCGGTCATCGGCACCAACAGCAGTGGGTCGAACATCGCTGTAGCGCCCATAGCCGAAGAGAACAAGGTACCGGTGATCAGCACCTATGCCACGAACCCCCGGGTGACTCAACCGGAGGAAGGGGTGTTGATGGAGTACACCTTCCGCGTGTGCTTCACTGATCCCTATCAGGGTTCCGTGATGGCCAATTTCGCCTACGGTGACTTGGGCGCTCGCAAGGCGGCCGTGCTCTACGAGATCAGCTCCGACTACTCGGTCGGCCTGCGTGACTTCTTCGTGCAGCGGTGGGAGGAGCTGGGTGGCGAGTTGGTCGCCGACGAGGCGTTCAAGACCGGTGACGTGGAATTCCGTGCGCAGCTCACGACGATCAAGGACGCCGAGCCTGACGTGATCATCATGCCCTTCCTGGCCAAGGAGGCGGCGCTGGCGGCCAAGCAGGCGCGTGACCTGGGCATCACGGTGCCCTTCATCGGTGGTGACGGCTGGCCTTCACCGACCCTGCTGGAGATGGCGGCCTCTGCGGTGGAAGGGTGTTACTTCGTGGACCACACGAACGTGAACGCCGAGAACGTGCAGGACTACCGCGCAGCGTACCAGGAACGGTTCGGCAAGGACATCCAGGTCAATGCCATCATGACGCACGACGCCGTGCTGGTGCTCGTGGCGGCGATTGAGAAGGCTGGCTCGGCCGACCCGGAAAAGATCCGTGACGCGCTGGAGGAGTTGGCCCCGGTGGAGGGTTTCACCGGCAACATCACGATTGATCCAGAGACGCACAACCCGGTCGGTAAGTCGGCCGTCATTATGACGATCAAGGATGGCGAGTTCGAGTACTACACAGTGGTCGAGCCTATGGATTAGGTACAGACTCCGAGGTGTTGGCCTGGGAGGAGGGGGTTACCTCCTCTCCTCCCAGGCTCGCCCTCGGATGGAGGAACCAGGCTTCCTCAAGAAACCTGGTCTCTGGTGGGAGGTTCAGATGACTACAGTCTTACAGCAAGTGATCAACGGCATCTCCATCGGCAGCGTGTATGCTCTGATAGCTGTGGGCTATTCGTTGGTCTACAGCGTTCTGAAATTCTCAAACTTTGCCCACGGTGGCGTGTTGATGCTGGGGTCATACTTTGGGCTCTTCGCGCTGACTTTGTTAAGTGTGCCGTTTTGGGTGGCTTTGCCGCTGGCAATGATCGGGGCTGGATTGCTGGCCATCGTCAACGAGCGTCTCGCCTACCGGCCGATCCGGGTGCGCAACTCTCCGCTGTTGTACCTGATGATCTCGTCGCTAGGGGCTTCCATTTTTCTGGAGAACTTCACCATCGTGACCATTGGCCCCACCTTTCGCACTTACCCTGAGGTCTTTCCTATCGCCCCCTTTGTGTTGGGAGATCTGAGTATAGGGCGGCTGGACGTGATTATCTTTGTGATTGCGGCTGCGTCGGTGGGGCTGCTGACCTGGATCATCTACGGCACCCGGATGGGCGACGCCATTCGGGCCACCTCCTATAATATGCGGGTGGCCAGTTTGATGGGTATTAACCCCGACATGGTTGTGGCGTTGGTGTTCTTTTTGGCCGGCGCCTCGGCCGGGCTGGGGGGGGTGCTGTTCGGCATCAAATACACCGTCTGGCCCCAGATGGGTATCCTGACTCTGAAAGCCTTCGTCGCCGCCGTAGTGGGCGGCCTGGGCAGCCTGCCGGGGGCCGTGTTGGGTGCGCTGGTCCTGGGTGTGACCGAGACGTTTGCCGCGGCCTTCGTTTCCTCGGCCTTCCGCGATTTGTTCTCGTACGCGCTAATGGTCATCATTATCCTCGTCAGGCCCGCGGGGCTGTTGGGCACAATTAGTGAGGAAAAGGCGTAAAGGAGGTAAGCAAATATGTCGCAGTACTACATCGGCATTCTCATCCTGATCTGTATCAACTTCCTCTCGGTGTTGGGCCTGTCGTTGCTGACGGGGTTCACCGGGTTGTTTAACTTTGGTCAGGCCGGCTTTATGGCCGTCGGTGCCTACACGGCCACTATCCTCACCACGCAGCACTCGGTGCCCTTTGCAGTTGCCTTGCTGGCTGGTATGATAGCCTCTCTCCTGACCAGTTTTGTGATCGGTTATCCCACCCTGCGGCTCAAAGGGGACTATTTTGCCATCGCCACGCTGGGCTTCGCCGAGGCTGTGCGTTTGCTGGTGGAGAACCTGGAAAAGATCACCGGCGGCTCCCGTGGTATCCCACGTATCCCCCTATACACCACCCTTCCCGTAGCCCTGGCTGCGGCTGTCGTCGCTTTGTGGCTGGTGACTAACTACGTCCGTTCCCGACACGGGCGCAATTGTGTGGCCATACGCGAGGACGAACTGGCCGCCGAATCCATCGGGGTCAACTCCTTTCGCTACAAGCAGATTTCTTTCGCCATCAACGCCGCATTGGCCGGGCTATCGGGTGGGTTGCTGGCTCACTACATCGGCTTTATTCAGCCCTCTATGTTCAGTATGATCAAGTCCACCGAGTTGATCGTGATGGTCATCTTCGGTGGGATGCACAGCATCACCGGCGCGGTCTTTGCGTCCCTGGTTCTCACCTCGCTGCCCGAACTACTGCGAGCGGCACAGGCCTGGCGGTTGGTCGCCTACGGTGCCCTGGTCGTCCTGATTATGGTCGTCCGCCCCGAGGGGCTAATGGGATCGTGGGAACTGACACCGGCTAACGTCAAAGCCCTGTGGACCAGATCGCGTCCGGCGGAAAAGGAGGGATAGGTCACCATGACTCTGTTAGAGATCCAACATCTCGTCAAGAACTTTGGCGGCGTGCGAGCGGTGGATGACTTCGCCCACCGACTGGAACCGGGGGGGCTATACGCTGTCATCGGCCCTAACGGCGCGGGGAAGACCACTATCTTCAACCTCATCACCGGTATCTACGAGCCGACGGAAGGGCATATCTTTTTTGATGGCGAGGAGGTCACGGGCTTGGCGACCTATCAAATCGCCGAAAAGGGTATCGCCCGGACCTTCCAAAACATCCGCCTCTTCTCTGATTTCAGCGTGCTGGACAATGTACGCACGGCCTGTCACCACTATGCCAGCTATTCAGTCTGGGAGGGGCTGTTCCCCACGCCTCGTCGCTGGCGCGAGGAGAAGGCGCTGACCGACCGTGCCTACCACCTGCTGGAGCTGGTGGGCCTGACCGACCGGGCCCACGAGATGTCCAAGAACCTGCCCTATGGGCACCAGCGGAGGTTGGAAATCGCCCGTGCCCTGGCCCAGGAGCCCAGGTTACTGCTGCTGGACGAGCCTGCGGCCGGCATGAATCCCGACGAGACCGTGCAGTTGATGGACTTCATTGAGCAGATCCACGAAACCTTCGACCTGACCATCCTGCTTATCGAGCATCACATGGAGGTGGTGATGGGGCTGGCGGATGACATTGTGGTCATTGACTTTGGCCGCGTCATCGCCCGGGGCACACCGGAGGAAGTGCAATCCAACCCGGTGGTGATCGAGGCCTATCTGGGAACAGAGGAGGAGGAGTAAGCTATGACGCTGATAGAGATCAAGGACGTCCACGTAGCCTATGGTGGCATTCAAGCGTTGCAGGGTGTCTCGCTCCACGTGGACGAGGGCGAGATTGTGACCATCATCGGCGCCAATGGGGCTGGCAAGTCCTCCTTGCTGAATTCCATTTCGGCTATCGTCCGCTATCGCCAGGGCGAAATTATTTACCAGGGTCGGCGACTGCCTGACAAGCCACACAAAGTCGTCGCCCAGGGCATCGTCCAGGTACCCGAGGGGCGGCAGGTCTTTGCCAATCTCACTGTGGAGGAGAACCTGCACCTGGGTGCCTTTCTGCGTCGGGACAGGTCAGGGATTGAGGCTGATCTGGAGCACGTCTATACGCGCTTCCCTCGCCTCAAAGAGCGCAGGGGGCAGTACGCTGGCAACCTAAGTGGTGGTGAGCAACAAATGCTGGTCATGGGGCGTGGCCTGATGGCACGCCCTAAACTCATGTTGCTGGACGAGCCGTCGTTAGGCCTGGCCCCCATGTTGGTGGCGGAGGTCTTTAGCATCGTTCACGACATTAACGAAGAGGGGACTACCTTGTTGCTGGTGGAACAGAACGCCAGAAAGGCTCTGGCTGTGGCGGATCGGGCCTACGTTCTGGAGACGGGCCATATCATTCGCGAGGGCAGGGGGATGGTATTGCTCGAAGACCCGATGGTTCAGGAGGCATACCTGGGCACCACGCGCGCCTCCGAGCGACAAAGCCGTCGTCGTGGCGACTCTGCCCCTGCCCCAGAAGCGTAGGACGGCTTTCCATAGCTGCCAGGAGGGTGAATTTGCTATGCGGTCTGTGCAGCCTGTCGCTATCGCTCAACAATTTCTACAACAATTCCCCACCCGGTTTCTAAGTATAGACTCCCACACTGCTGGCGAGCCTACCCGCCTGGTCGTAGACGGGTTGCCGCCGATCCCAGGGCAGACCATCAACGATAAGCGGCTGTATATCAGCGAACATCTCGATTATGTGCGCCTGCTGCTCACTCGGGAGCCGCGTGGTCACAGGGATATGCTTGGAGCGATTGTCACCGAGCCGGTGAGTGAAGGGGCTGCTTTCGGCGTGGTGTTTATGGACGCCTGCCGCTATCCCTATATGTGTGGTCACGGCACGATTGGAGCCGTCACGACTTTGATCGAGATGGGCTGGCTGGAGGCCCAGGAACCTGAGGCCATTGTCATCGTGGATTCTCCCTCAGGCCCGGTGCACACCCGCGCTCGTGTGTGGAGGGAGATGCCGGAGTCCGGTGAGCCAGTCGAGCGTCTGCGCGTCGAGTCGGTCGCTATTCAGATGGAATCCGCTTTTGCCTTGTTGCTGGACCAGCCTCTGGAGGTGCCTGGGCTGGGGTGTATCACCGTGGACGTCTCTTTCGCCGGTGGGTTCTTCGTCATGGTCTCTGCTGACCAGGTCGGGCTGGCCCTCACGCCGGACAACGGGCCCGAATTGACCCGTTGGGGGATGCTGATTACCGAGGCCGGCAATCAGCAGTTGAAGGTGCAGCATCCCACGCGCTCCTACATTAACACCATAGACGTCGTGGAGTTCTATGATCCCACTGGTCATCCTCAGGGACGGGGCAAGAACGCCGTCATCTACGGAGAGGCACACATGGACCGCTCGCCGTGTGGCACTGGCACCTCTGCCAAAATGGCCTTGCTTCACCGGCGGGGCGAACTGGCTCTCAACCAGCCCTTTATTAACGCGGGCATCCTCGGCACCACCTTTGAGGGGCGGCTGGTGGCCGAGACGAAAGTGGGCGACCTGCCAGCCGTCGTGCCAGAGGTTCGGGGAAGTGCTCATGTTACTGGCGTTCATCAGTTTGTGCTTGACCCGCGGGATCCGTTTCCTGAAGGGTTCTTGGTCTAAGTGGGTCGCTAAGTTTCTTCAACTCGCTCTCGCTCGCAGCTCCTATCCTTGGGGGCGTCCGGGCTGTAACTGGGGGGAATGAAGTATATGCCTGATCTCATTCTTTACAGTGGGAAGTGCTTTACCCAGGACCCTGGCTTTTCCCAGGCCACCGCTTTTGCCATCCGCGGGAACCGATTTCTGGCCGTCGGGGGCGACGACGAGGTCCGAGCGCTGGCCGGACCCAATACCCGGTTGATTGATCTGGACGGCCGCCTGGTGCTGCCCGGCCTGACCGACGCGCATTTCCATTACTATGATTGGTCGCTCGGTCTTCGCCGGCTGCGTCTCTCTGCTGCCACCTCTATACCGGATCTGCGCGAACGGTTGGCTCAAAGGGTAAGCGAGACACCCCCTGGTCGTTGGATACTGGGCCAGGGCTGGAACGAGACCCGCTGGCCCGACCCGCGTATGCCTACCCGGACCGATCTGGACGCTGTGGCCCCTGACCACCCCGTCATCCTGTGGCGCAATGACTTGCACCTGGCCGCGGTCAACTCGTTGGCTCTTCAGAAAGCGGGCATCACCGGTGACACCCCTGATCCTCCCGAAGGTCTCATTGACCGGGATGAATCGGGACGGCCAACCGGCGTGCTGCGCGATCTGGCTA
>Ga0190284_1000978_pt1 | contig 13429 bp, 16 predicted proteins | sample 48691812_MG_FD_161668 | JGI IMG/M metagenome (GOLD analysis project Ga0190284, IMG submission 161668) | Hydrothermal vent microbial mat bacterial communities from Southern Trench, Guaymas Basin, Mexico - 4869-18-1-2_MG | ecosystem: Environmental > Aquatic > Marine > Hydrothermal vents >...
CACGATCCGTTGCTGGAACTGCGGCAGCGAAAACGTGACGCAAGTTGACAACCTGGAGGACGATCTATTCCTTTCGACTAGTTGCCGATGCCGCGACTGCGGACGCAACTGGATTCGCATCCCCACACCTCAGCTTATGGAGCGCGGCAAGATGGAGAGACAGGAGACATCTGAAGCGTAGAACGCATATTTCAAAACTGTAACCGTTAAGCCTCTTGACAGGGTAGGGGCTTTATGGTATTGTACGAACAGATGTCCGCACATCAGCGCGTTTTTGCGTCTTGATTTGCGGACCTTTGTTGTAAAGCCATAGGGCGAGTATGTGCGGACATCAGGCCCCAATTGGCGAGTTCTATTTGATTAGCCGAACGGACAACCCGTTTGGCTACTAACGATCCTGAGGCGCGTCGCAATAGACGCGCCTCAATTGCAACTGAGGCGGCAAAGTGAGCGGCAACGGCAGTGACCCGCAACACATAGGCGACCTAACACCCGACAGCGAGAATGCGCGGCTCCATTCGCCTCGCAATATCGGGATGGTGGTAGACGCGCTAGGGCAGGTGGGCGCGGCGCGCTCTATTGTGATTGACGAAAACGGCGTTGTATTGGCCGGAAACGGCGTGCTAGAAGCCGCTGCGCTGGCCGGAATAGAAGCGGTGCAGGTGGTAGACGCCGACGGCGAGACCATTGTGGCGGTGCGGCGCGCGGGCCTAACGCCGGAACAGAAGAAGAAGTTGGCTTATTTTGATAATAGAGCTACAGACTTATCCAGTTTTGACCCTGAGCAAATCGTCGCTGACATGGAAGCGGACTTTGACTTTAGCGATCTGTTTCGTGATGACGAACTGGCCGAGATCGTGGCCGGGCTTGACGCGGGATACGACGGGGAAGCGCCCGACGCTGAAGACCCGGACGCCGATGACTTTGGAGAAGTGAGACCGAAGCGCGGCGATCTGTGGCTCATAGAAAGCAAGACGCTGCCGGGCAAGTTTCACCGGGTGATGTGTGGGGATAGCACAGATGCGGATGATGTGGCGCTGGCGATGGGGGGTGAGAAGGCGCGTTTAATGGCGACTGACCCGCCGTATGGCGACTCGTGGGTTGAGAAGGCTCAGGATATGCAAACGCTCGGCTATGGACATAGCCGTGCAGGACTGCACGGCTCTATAGAAAATGATGACTTGCAGGGCGATGATTTGGATACTTTTCTTGGCACCTTTTTGAAAGTGGCAAAGGAACACCTGCGACCGCCTGCCGCTGTATACGTTTGGCACCGTGCCAAACGTATACAGTTTGAGTTGGCTCTTTTGGGCGCTGGATACTTTGTGCATCAATTGATTGTGTGGGTCAAGCCTGGTTTTGTGATAGGCCGTTTGCACTACCACGCACGTTGTGAGTGGGCTTTGCATGGGTGGTACACAGAGCCAGGTGCAGGTAAGTGTCCCTTTTACGGCGACCACAACCAATCAGACGTGTGGGAAGTAGGGCGAGAGAATGACAAGATACACCCTACGCAGAAACCTACTGAGTTATTTGCTATCCCAATGCGTAATCATTTGTTGCGCGGCGAGATAGTTTATGACCCCTTCCTCGGTTCCGGTACCACGCTCATAGCCGCCGAGCAGCTAGGCCGTTTGTGCTACGGCATCGAAATCAGCGAGCGGTATTGTGAGGTCATACTGAGGCGCGCCGAGGCGATAGGCCTTGAGGTTCGCAAAGCCGCCCCCGCAACCGTCGGGGCGGGGGAGTGAGACGTGGCAGACGAACGGCAACTGTGGGAGCGACAGAAAGGTGAGACGCAAAAAAGCTATGCGGCCTTTTGCCTCTATCGTGACGCCGGGCCAAAGCGCTCCCTACGAGCTACACATGACACCTTCTACGGCGAAGGTAGATCGAACCTGGCACAAATTACGGTTTGGTCTACTAAGTGGCAGTGGGTAGCGCGAACCGCCGCCTATGACGAGCATCTTGACGCCCAACGCCGGGAGCGCATGGAAGCGGCCCGCGCCGAAATTGAGGACGCCGAGCTGCGAGACTACAGAGAGCAGCTTGCCCGTTGGTACGAAGTGTGGGAACAGTCGCCTAAGTTTCAACAGAAGGCGCGCCAGTTCGTCAAGGGACAAAACGGCGAACCGGACCGGGAGATCGTCACTATCAAGCTAGAGATAAGCGACTGGCGCGATATGACGCGCTGGCGCAGTGAGATTGCGAATCAGGGTCGGCGCGCTGTCGGGTTGCCTGAGAAGATACTGAAGGACAATGTGACGTATGACGGCGAGCAGGTAATCACGATCAAACATGAGAACGCAAACGGTAACACTGCCAAACCTTTACCCGCGCCAGGAAAGCATAGCGTGGTCGCCAGTCCGGTACCGGATAGCGGCAACGGGGCGGCGCTCCGGGAAAACGACGCTGGGGACGTACATCATAACCCGAATGGGGCTTGAGAATTCCGGGCTGCGTATGTGGTGGATTTCGCCCACCAACCAGGGCAGTTTTTTGGCGTGGGAGAAGATCAAGGAATACGTCGGGCGGGTAGCTCAAATTGAAGAGACCCGTAAGCGTCTTATTTTCCCGACGGGTAGCGAGATATGGTGCAAGTCTGCCGACAAGCCTGACTACTTACGAGGCGATGGTATCTCGTTCGTGGTCATAGACGAGGCGGCTCACATCCGGGACTTGCGGTACGTGTGGGCAGGTGTGCTCAGGCCCATGCTTATCGACACCGGGGGTAGTATGTTAGCGCTTTCGACACCTAAACGCCGCAATATGTTTCATCAATGGTTTCTGCGTGGGCAGGACTCGCTTGCCCCAGCATGGCAGGCGTGGAACTTCCCAACGACAGAGAACCCATATTTGCCTCAGAGCGAGTTTGAGGACCTGCTACAAGACTATCCGCCGGGCAGCGAGCTATACCGTCAAGAGATACTGGGCGAGTTTCTGGAGAGTGTCGGCGCAGTGTTCCGCAAAGTGCGAGAAGCGGCGACGGCACCAGCGGGCGCGAAACCTGAAGGCGATGCCTTGTACTATGGCGGCATAGATTGGGGCAAGTCTCAGGACTTCACTGCCGTCGCTGTAATGGACGCCGAAGGGCGCATGGTGGCGCTTGACCGTTTCAACGCTGTTGACTACGCAGTGCAACGAGACCGCATCAAAGCGCTGCACCAGCGCTGGCGCGTGGCAAATTGGCAGGTGGAGCTAAACAGCATGGGGCAACCAAACTACGAAATGCTACTGAGGGACGGGTTGCCCGTGACAGGTTTCACTACCACAGCGCAGAGTAAGCGCCCGCTCATCGAAGGACTGGCGCAAGCCTTTGAACTGGGCCGAATTGAGATACTTGACGATCCGGTGTTGGTCGGCGAGCTTGAGGCATATGAGCGCAAGGAAAGCCGGAACACGGGCGCGTCAACCTACAGCGCGCCACAAGGAATGCACGACGATACCGTGATAGCTACCGCGCTGGCTTGGCGGGCAACACAGCATAGCGGCGCAATTGTGAGTTTTGCGTAAAGGGAGACAAGAGCATGGCAGAAGTGACGAAGATCGGAACGAACGGCTACCGGGGACCGGACACGGAGTTCGTGTACCTTCCGCTGGGCGAGTATGAAGTCGGTCCGGTAAGCGACTTTGCGGGCGGGGTTGTGTCTCGCGGTCTAGCCGCCAGGATGCTGAAGATTGATCTGGCCTGGATTGTAGAAACTGTGCCAGAGCCGGAACCAGCAAGCGAACCGAAACCGCGCAAGCGAGCGCGCAAAGTGGTAGAGGGGCCTGACAATGAGTCTTGACCCGTTCTATAGCATAACGCTGAAAACCGATACAGACGGCAGCGGCGACGGCACTGACGCCCGAATTGCGCAAGGCTTCGTTGAGGCTATCAAGGTTGACTTTGCCGCTGGAACAGACGCCGGTGCTGATACGACGTTGGTGGATCATCTAGGCCGAACGCTGGTCACAATTACCAACAGCAAAACGGACATCTGGATTTACCCGCGTCTTGAGGAAACGAGCAATGCGGGGGTCGGGTTAGGCACTTATACACGTCCATTGGTGAATGGCGGATTGACCCTGACCATCGCGCAAGGTGGAGCGACGGTGACAGACGCCGTGACTTTGACGGTGCAACTGAGCACGAGGTAGCTAGATGGCTGTAAATCCAGTCGCCACTTTACGGGATAGAGTGCGGACGTTATGGCACCTGTCCACACCAGCGGTAAAGCGCGAGGCGTCTATCTTGGCGCGCCATGATTATTGGGGCGATTACGGTGTCGCGCCGCCTCGTGACGTGTCCAGTACACCGGACCTTTACGCGCTGTCTGAGGCTGTTTTCACGTCAGTGAATGTGACAGCCAATAGGGTAGCTGACACGGAGCTAGGTTTATACAAGGGGCAAGGCAACGAACGGGAGCGAGTTGAGCAGCACAAGGTGTTGGACCTGCTACGCGATCCTAATCCACTACTGACGCGCCTACACCTGTTCTGGCATATTGTTGCCGATATGAAGTTGAACGGCAACGCCTATTGGTTCCTGGCCGGGCCTGAGCGTGGCGCGCCGACTGAGGTATGGCGTATGTATCCGGAGTACGTGCGCCTTGTGCGAGATAAAGAAACGCACATTGGGGGCTACGTGTACGAGGTCGAAGGTACGAGAGTGCCATTGGAGATCGGCGAGGTCATTCATTTTGTCAATCCTAATCCGTTTGACCAGTACGGTTATGGGTTTCCAGATTTGACGGTTGCCGCGCTGTCTGCCGACACCGGGCGGCAGATGAGCAAATGGAACCGAGACAGTTTCGCCCTGGAGAACGCGGTGCCCACTGGGTTAGTCAATATCGAAGACTTTATCAGCGATGAAGATTTTAGCCGTCTGAAATATGAATGGCGCGCTAGTTATGGCGGCGGACGTAAGACGGCATTCTTGCGCGGCAACCGTGTCCAGTTTCAGCCAATGGGCCTGAGCCAAAAAGAGTTAGATTTTGTATCGGGGTTGGGTTGGCAACGTGACGAAGTGCTGGCCGTGTTCGGTTGCAATCACTTGAGCCGCAACAGTAAAGACGTGAGACTTGACGAGCGAACCTGGCTAGAAAGTTACGTGTCACCGTTGTTAGCTTATATTGCCGAAGTTTTGACTGACGAAGTTATCCCGTTCTATGAACGCAACAAAAGCGCGGTGATTGCTGAATTCCAGAGCGTCAAGCCTAGAGAACGGGCGCTGGACCTTGAGGAAAAACGTCAGGTTTACAAAGTGCAGACGCTAAATGAAGTGCGAGCAAGTGAAGGGTTAGAAGCGCTTGACGGCGGCGACGATGTACTGGCCGTACATGTCGAGCAAGGTCGCCTGGTTAAGTTTGAGGCGGACGCCATGCCGGAACCGGAGCCGCCGGAACCTGTAGAGGCCACGCTTATTGAAGGCGAAACTGAAGACGACAAACCTGTCACAGCTGGCGAGACGGCAGACGAGCGGGCCGAACGGCGAGAAAGCGCCAATGAAGATACAGGTGATGACATTGGCGGTTTTGCGGACAAGGCAGCTATCGCCGCTGAATTGAAGCGCTGGCGGATGTTCGTTCTAAGGCAACCGAGCAACGGGTCGCGTGACTTTGCGCCAGAAGATACGCCGCCGTTCCTGGCCGCAGTAGTGAGGGACGGGCTTGCTAGTTGCGCAGACGAGGCAGACGTAAAGGCATTGTTCAAACGGGCGCGGCGGTTGGTAGAGGACGGGTTGCAAAGTCAGGAATTGCCCGACCCAGTAGAGCACGAGTTAAGCAACTGGCAGCGCGCCTGGATTGCGTTTGAACCGACCGTAACACCGCCAGACGTGGCCGCCTATATTCGGCTGCTATTGCATCTTACCAACGGCGACGCTGACCTTGTTTTTGACCATGCTCGCAAATACTACGCCCGGCATTACGTGGGTGAGGGGGCGTTGGCCGCCAAAGCCTACAGTCATACAGCGGCGAATTATCGGAGTGTCTTGCTGTCACTGATTCATCAAGCGTTCACTTTTGACGGCAAGACTGGCGAGCCAGCTATCAGTGACAAGGATTTTGGCTTCCAGGGGCGGCGCTTGATTAGTATCTCATTCAATGCCGCTTTTCGTGACGGCCTGGAAGCGGGCGGCGTCAAGCTGGCAAGTGAAGACACGGTAGACGAAAATGAACAGCGTGACCTTGACCTTGAGGTTAAGGCCGAGCGGTCTTACTGGACAGCACTGCGAAATGAATTGTATCGCAAGGTGTTACCTGTCTATCTTGAGGTTTTGGCTATTCAGGATGATTTGAGTTTATTGCAGTTGCCAGATGCCGAGCGGGAAGACTTGCGCGCTCAATTGGCCGAAAAGATGCGCTGGTTCGTTGCCAAGAATGACCAGTTTATCAAGCGAATGGACCTATGGGTAAACAAGGGCCTCAACCGCATTTTTGAGTTGGGCAAGTTGGCAGCTAAAGCTAACCAGATGATGGAATGGCATTTGGGCGCAACCGAGAAACATTGTCGCACTTGTCTATCCGCCAACGGACAGCGACACCGAGCAAAAGACTGGAGACGGGCCGGGATATTGCCGCAAGGCGATAATCTTGAGTGCGGCGGTTGGCTATGCGACTGCCAGTTATTGGTAACGTCTGAGCCAGCGCGGGGGCGCTTGTCGCGCATCCCGACGAAACACCACGATCTGACAGCAGAGGGGGCGTAGTTATGCCATACGATATTTTTGAGCGCGACGGCGAGCACTGTGTCTATCGCGTCAATGATGACGGCAAACCGACGGGCGAGACTTTGGGTTGTCATGCCGAATACGGGGACGCCGAGGAGCAGGTACAGGCCTTTTATGCCAATGAGCCGGAACTGACGCGCAAGGCTGCGCCCAACGCCGTCAAGTTCATTGGCGAGAATAGCGACCGGGTAGGGGGTTATCTTGTACGCTTTGGCGGGCCTGATGACCGTGACTTGCAAGGTGAATACTTTACACCTGCTACCAACCTGGCGCTGGACTGGGAGACAACGCGCCCGGCTCTTTACCATCACGGGTTAGACAAGTCACTGAAGGCGACGCTTATCGGCGTGATAGATACGCTAAAAGCTGACGGTGTGGGAGTGTGGGCCGAGGCGCAAGTTGCCATGAGCAACGAATACTGGGCCGCTATCGCGCAACTGATTCAAGAGGGGCGCATTGGCTGGTCATCTGGCACCTTGCCGCAAATGGTAGAGGTTACCGCCGAAGGCGAGATCAAAGCGTGGCCGATTGTTGAAGGCAGTCTGACACCAACGCCCGCTGAACCGCGCAATCTTGTCGGCAATATGAAACATGCAAGTGACGCGGCGATTTTGACCGCCGCTTACAAGAGCGCTGACCTTGATTTGCCTGACGCCTTGAAGTCGGACCTTGCTATAGAGAGTGAGGCCGCAGAGCAAGGCGCGGATGAAGACGGGGCCGCGCTCGCCCAAAATGACAAACCAGCGGCAAAGACACCGCCGCCAGAAAAAGGAGCTATCAAGATGGAACCGGAAGTTAACATTGCCGATGTCGTGGCCGAGCAGGTTGCGGCTGCACTGGCGAAAAAGGAAGCTGACGAGGCGCAGGCCGAACTTGAGGCTAAAGCGGCCCACGCTGACGAACTTGCCGCTCAGGTTACGGCGCTTGAAGCTGCCGCCGCCGAGCGTCAAGAGGAGCAGGATATGGTACCTGCTAAACGGTTGCCGGGACCGGGCAATGGCGCGGATACGCCGCAAGATGGTATTCGTATCACCGTTGGCTCGCCCTACGATGACCTTGACGCCGTTGATATGGCGTGGGGCGTTACGGTGCTGAAGTCCGCCCGTCGCTTGGGGAATGAGCCGAGGGTCAGCGAACGGTACGCGAAGGCGCTAACCGCCAAAGCATGGCAAGCCGGGTATCGCCCGCTGAAACAAGACGGCAGTGCATACAAGGCTGACGAACTGGATTACAGCACGCAGGCTAGTTACGGTGACGAGTGGGTGCCGGACCTATGGAGCGCTGAACTGTGGCGTTCGGCGCGGCAGGAGAACGTGATCTTGCCGCTGTTCCGTCCTGTCGAAATGCCGAGCAATCCTTACGAGTTGCCCATTGAAAGCACCGATCCGACTGTCTACTTCGTGCCGGAAACTACCGACGAAGCGCAGTTGACCATCGCTGGCGCGGGAAGCGTAATCCCGGACAGCAAGATCGGTTCCGGGAAAGTGCAGCTGACGGCTAAGAAACTGGCGCTCCGTGTTGGCTTCAGCGCCGAACTGACCGAGGATAGTATTGTCCCGGTGCTGGCGCTTTACCGCGAGCAGGCGCTCCGGGCAATGGCCGACGCTATTGACAACGTGCTGCTCAATGGCGATACGACCAACGCGGATACTGGCAATATCAATCTTGATGACGCCAATCCGCCCGATACGGCAAAGTATCTGGCCTTCGACGGCCTGCGCCACCTGCCAATTGTGACCACGACAGCCAACGCGGTAGACGCCGCTGGCGCTCCCACGCTGGCGCTGATGCGTCAAGCCCGTTTCACAATGGCCGCCAAGTACAGCGTCAATCCTAACAAGTTAGCATGGATTGTGGACGCGGCCACTTACACTAAGTTGCTATCGCTGGATGAGGTTGTGACTGTTGACAAGTTCGGCCCGCAGGCAACCGTGCTCACTGGCGAGATCGGCAAGTTGGACGGGTCCCCGATCTTGGTCAGCGCCGAAATGGGCTTGACTGAGGCTGATGGCAAGATTAGCGATACGGGGGGCAATAACACGAAGGGCCAGGCAGTTTGTGTGTACACGCCCGGCTGGATCGTGGGCTATCGTCGCCGCATCGCCGTCGCTGTGGACTATCTCAGCTTCTACGATGCCTACCAGATGACCGCAACGGTTCGCATGGCCTTCAACCGCTTTGACGCGGACGTGGCCGCAGCGCTGTACAATATCACGGTATAGCGTGACAGGCAGTAACTACGTTTCCCCTTGCCCGCAAGGGCAGGGGGATTATCAGGAGTGAGTGAGATGCAAAAAGAAGCGATAGCAGCTAAGCACAACGTGGTCAACGTCGGTCCTTTCTTCGATACAGATGTGGCGGCCAGTCAGACCAATGCCCAATTGTTGCGCGGCGGAAGCGCCGCCGGAGACGAGTGGGTTGCGCCATGCGCGGGGCGAATTGTCTACCTCACCGCCCATCTGTCGGCAGCGGCAACGGCGGGATCGCTTACGGCTGGCGCGTCTATTGGTGGCACTGAAGACGCCGATACGACCATCACCATCACGACCGCTGCTACTGGCTACAAACAGGTAGCGCGTGACCTTGCCAAGTTTGCGGCAGGCGACAGTATCGGTGTTGAGATCACGACGGACGGTGACTGGAACGGTACCACTGCCGACCTTGACGTGGATATTGGCGTACTGCTAGAGGACATGGCGTTCTAAAGGATAGAACAGTGGTTTTTCGCACAATCATGAAAGTGGACACTAAAGCGCTTAAAGATGTGCAATGGATAGGCGAGCAAGCGCCCGTCTTGGTTGTGCGTTATCTCACAAAGGTTCTTTGGCCTGAATTGCAAGAGATGGCTGAGACATTTCTATCTATCGAGCCAGGGCCACCCAGCTACCCGTTACGCTGGGCAAGTGAGCGGCAACGTCGTTATGTTATGGCAAAGCTGCGTCGGGAAAACAACCTGCCCTATACGCGCACTCACGCCTTTAGTCAGAACTGGGAAGTGCGCCCTCACCTGACCGACAATAGCGGTTTCATGATTGTCGAAAATGACGCTATGACCGACAGCGGCGAGCCGCTTCAGGATTTCATCGTTGGACATCGACAACAACCGTTTCATAAAGACACGGGCTGGTATCGGATAGAAGACGAGATAGAAGACTTGTCGGTATACGCCAGTGACCAGTTAAAGGAATTCTGGGCTGAGACCATGACGATGCACGACATCTATCCAGAGGTTAAGGTATGACCCTAAATACCTACGCTACTTTACGCGACCTCAAAACCGAGGCGGGCATGGATGACAGCACGCTTGATGCTGATGACGTGGCGCGTCTATTGCGCGCTCTGCGACGTGTGTCAGCGCGTATCGATAAGCAATGCGACATGGAATTCGCGCCGCGCATCGAAACTCGCTATCTGGACGCCAAAGGAACGCACATAAACGAAGGAAACAACGCCTTGTATCTTGACGCGCCTTTGCTTGAGATCATAAGCGTTACCGACGGCACGGGTGCCAGTTTGGTTGACGGTACCGACTTCGTGACCATGCCTCGCTGCACGCCATACCTGGCCTTGAGGATGCTGGAAGCTGCCGGGGCATGGTGGACTAGCTACACCGACGAATGGCGCGACGCGATAAGTGTCGAAGGGGTATGGGGTTACAGGCAACACTATGCCGACGCCTGGATTGATAGTGGCGACACAGTGCAAGACAATCCCTCGGTGTCAGCCAGCGCCACGACTATCACGGTTGCAGATGCTGATGGTAGCGACGCATGGCTACGCACGCCGCGCTTTTCTGCCGGGCAATTACTCAAGATAGAAACCGAGTACATTGCGGTTGTCAGCGTGGATGAAGATAACAATGTCCTGACCGTTGTGCGAGGCGTGAATGGTAGCACGGCAGCTAGTCATGCACAGAATACCGCGATCTCAATATGGGAAGTGGAGCCTGTTGTATTGCGCGCTGCCACGAGGTGGGCAGCTTACCTTAGCGCCAGGCGGGGCGCTTTTGAGCGCGCTCGCTTTGACGGCATAGCGACGGTTTCGCTACCGTCTGACGCGCCTGAAGAGGTGCTCAATATCTTGCGCGACGCCGGATTGTTAGCGACAAGCCGGAGACCACTCTAATGAGCATCCTGGCAACTACAATCGAGGCCATAATCGCCCGTGTCATTCTCATGGAGCGGGCAGCGGTGCCGGACAGTATCGCGGCGCTTGATCACGCCCTACATGAGCAGACGGGCGTGTACTGGACAAATACGATCAATGGTGGCTCGTCCACTGACCAGTGGGTAGCAAGTAATTTGCTAAGCATGACGTTGGCGATAGAGATGCGGTTGTTTGTTGCGCCAGTGACTAGCGACATGCCGGGCAATCTTGAGGCGCGGGTCAGGGAATACGCGGCGGATACCTTGTATTACTTTCTGGCGCGCCGCAATCTGAAACGTGACGACGATGATAGCGTTATCGCGTATCTAGGCGCGTTGGGCGCGGGTTTTACGCGCTATCAATTCCCGACAATCTTCGGCAGCGAAAAAGCCCGCAAGCTGGGCGCGCTGTTCGTTCTAAACGTACCTATCGAAATGGTGATAGAGCAGGAAATGCTCTAAAGGAGCAGGATGATGGCAGGTGTACAAATCGGCAATCTGGCCGGGTTAGGCTATGTCCAGTTTTGGAAAGTGGATGAGGATGGGTACGCAATGGGGCAAGTTGCTGACCCTGATGCGCCCGGCACTGACACCACGACTCATGCCTACTTGTGTAGGCACCCGGTCAATTTCTCGCCCGCCGCGCCAAGTCGCGCAAATGTAGACTTTGTGAGCGCGGGATCGTGGGATGGTTCGATGCTGTTAGGGCTTGACAGTATGGGCCTGAGCACTATTAGAATGTCCGTACTCGACGCGGCGCTTCTGGCGCTGGCCGAAGGCTCGACAGTGGACACGACCTCTAACTCGTATTGGGCGCAGTTTGCCGCGAACTTGCGGGAGATTGACTTGCCACTCATGGGCATGATGCTCTCGGTTCGCATCCAAAGCCGGACATCTGGCTCGGATGGCGTCAATAAGTGGGTCAACCGCTGCTATCCGCGCATTCAGTTAGCGGTGAAAGAACCGGAAGCTGACCACCTGGCCGCCGCCGAACTGGAATTTGACATTACGCATTCGATGTCCGACAAGCGCCCGTCCGGTGAGACGTTGGTCGCTCTTGGCTTAGAAGATGATAGAGCGCCAATGTACTACATCAGCGCCGATAAACCAGTAGGCGTCTCGACTTACGTCAGCAATGGCATCGCCACTTCGTTCATTGCCGGGTATCGCCCGCTTAGCGACGTGGTGGCGGTTAACGCTACGCCGAACCATTTCTGCATCAATGGCACTCCTACCGCGCTGGACAGCATTGTCCCTGCTACAGGTGTAGCAACGTTGGCGGCAGCGGGCAACAGCGGCGACATTAACGTGCTGATGTACGAGACGGGATTCAAGGCGATCTAACATGACCGCAGACCTGAGCAAACGAGTAGGAACAGCGGATCGGTTGCCCGAATTGGACGTTTTCGGGCAACCGTATTCTAGGCCTCCGGCGGTGACACGTGGCCTGTCTAACGGCGCGCCAGTAGTCATGCAAGTGAATGCTGACAGTGCGGCGGTAAAGGCGGCCATTGCCGATATTGAGCAATGGTTGAAGGCGAAGGCTAAGCCGAAAGCGGCCCGCAGAAAGGGCAAGGAACCGGATGCTGAAACATAGCGCTCTTGAAGGCCAGATCGTCTTTACCATGTCATGGGGCACGCGCATGACCGATCTAGCCTTCAGGCGGTATCTTGCCGAGTTGGGCGAGCTGGCCGAAGACCCCGACACGGGGCGCGACTTCGTGGGCGTCTGTTTCCTTGTCGCTCATACCAAAGCGGTAGAGGTTCATAGCGACGCGCCGCCATTCGTTGCTTTTGTGGAATTCTGGCAACTGGCAACCAATGGCGCAAACGCGCCGGACTTTTGCGCGTCCTACCTGGAAAACGTTCATACCGACATTGCCAGGGCATGGGATGGCGCTTTCACTGAAGCTACCAAGCCGCTTGTCACGCCAGAAGAAAGCGCGCCGGAATTGCTGACCGAAGACGAACTCGCTGACCCAAAATAGCGAAGGCCCGTGTAGCTATGCGGGCTGATGTGAGAACATGGGCGCGGGAACAGTTCGGTGACGAAAAGCCAACGGTACCTATGGAAGAACCGGACAATTGGGGCTTTCACTATCCAGTCAATGTGGTGATACATGGCTACATCACCCGTCACAGTACAGGGCGCACGCCACACCCTGACGCCTTGATGGATATGCCGACCGCGTGGCTTAAAGACCTGGCACTTATGGATCTGATAGTGCATAGGCAAACGAGCAAGGAACTTGACGAGTGGCTACCGTCTTAGCAGCGGCACAGGGTACACTCTTCACACCGAAAACTAAGTGAGGAGATTGACCAATGGCTACCTTTCTGGCTTACGTGCTGTACACAGTGGCGGCGCTCATGTTTGTTTTTGGCGCGGTTCGTTTGCTGGGTATTGCGCCCGGCGACTCTTTGCTCCCTTTGGTGTTAGCTTTTGCCGCATTGTGGGCAGGTGAGGCTATAGTGCAATTGGCGCGCATTGCGAGCGAGTCAGAAAAGACAACGAAAACTCTAGCAAGTTGGCAACGGAGACAAAAAGGGCGCGATGGCTAACGACCGACGC
>Ga0190284_1000979_pt1 | contig 13428 bp, 9 predicted proteins | sample 48691812_MG_FD_161668 | JGI IMG/M metagenome (GOLD analysis project Ga0190284, IMG submission 161668) | Hydrothermal vent microbial mat bacterial communities from Southern Trench, Guaymas Basin, Mexico - 4869-18-1-2_MG | ecosystem: Environmental > Aquatic > Marine > Hydrothermal vents > Microbial...
ATTGACGGGTGCCACTGGCGGCTTGTCCGCCAGTGTTACGCACGCAACATCAATGAGGAAGGCACTGGTGGGCAAGCCACCAGTGGCACCCAATCGGCTCGTACCTGTCAATTCAGGTGTGACAATGCACTAGTATCTCTCGCGGTTGTCGTCGTGGCGCGTACCGGGTTTTCAATATGTCAAGCGAGTCACCCCAATCAAAGCTGTCCATTGTATTATTCCCCGCCATCGACGAAAGGCAAGCAACTTCCGATTTCCGCGCGAGTACTGACCCAAACGCCGCAGGAGCACTTTCGTTCTCTTTTGGACTTCACTTCTTCGCACGACGGGCTATGCTGTCGCAAGTATTGGCAGATCGGCTCGGCGTCAGGGGCAAGGCGTTGTGACGGGCGTCGGGCGTGCGTGCGGTTATCGTGGTGAAAGACCGGAGGTTCCATGCCCGCCAAATCCAAGAGGCCTCCTCGTGCGGATTTCCAGGCGAAGCTGGCCAAGCTGTTGACCGGGAAGTTCCCCGGGCTGACGGTCGAAGTGGGGCACAACGAACGGTGGGACCGCACCTCGGTGACGGTCCGCTGGTCCGGCTTCGACGACCTGCTGCCCGAGGAGCGTTTCCACCGTATCTTTCACGCCGTTCCGGAGGACTTTTACGAAGAGCATCTGAGAGGGTGCGTCTGGTTTGAGCTCGGCAGCAACGAATCCGTCGAGAGTTTTCTCGAGCTTCCTCGCTCCGACAGCGTGGGAGACAAAGAGCCCAAGGTCGTGCGCAAGCTCACCAAAGCCGGGTTCTTCGAGGCGCTTGCCGAGGAACTCGGCGCAGAGCCGACGGCGGTGTGCGGTGGCGAGCTTTCCACGGTCCGCCGCATTCTCTCCGCCCGTGGATTCTCAAAGCCGGCCCTGCATGACGCCCTGCTCGTGCTCATGCGCAACGGGGCTTTCTGCGACTGCGAGGTGCTGTTCAACGCGCGGCTCGTTCAACTCAGGACCGGTGACCCATGACCCAGCGAGAACTCTGGAAACGCTACCAGCGGCATTTGTGTGTATGCCCGAACACCGGGCTGCGGCTCGACATCAGCCGGATGCACTTCCCCGACGACTGTTTCGCGCGAGCCGCCGACCGAATCAAGAAGGCCTTTGGCGACATGGACGCGCTCGAGGCGGGGGCGGTGGTCAATCCCGACGAGGGGCGCAGGGTGGGGCATTACTGGTTGCGCGACCCCTCGCGCGCGCCGACGCCGATTCTGGCATCCGACGTTTCCGAGGCGCTGAATCAGGTCAAGACCTTCGCGTCACGAATCCACGCCGGACAGGTGCGACCGCCGACGGCGGAGCATTTCGAGAACGTGCTGTTGGTCGGTATCGGGGGGTCCGTGTTGGGGCCGCAGTTGTTGTCCGACGCGCTGGGGTCCGGCGATGATCGTGTGCGGGTCTTGTTTCTGGACAACACCGATCCGGACGGGATCGATCGCATACGATCGCGGCTCGGCGACGGCTTGGGGCGAACGCTCACCCTGGTCATCTCCAAGTCCGGCGGGACGATCGAGACGCGCAACGGCATGCTGGAAATCGCTCTTGCTTATCGAAACGTCGGGCTGGACTTCGCCCGCCATGCGGTCGCGGTGACCGGGCGGGACAGTGCGCTGCATCGCCGGGCACAGGAGGAGAGTTGGCTTGCGACGTTTCCGATGTGGGGTTGGGTCGGGGGGCGCACATCGGTGACGTCCGCCGTCGGGCTCCTCCCCGCCGCCTTGCAGGGCATCGACGTGGAGGGGTTGCTGGCCGGTGCCCGGGACATGGATGCGACGACGCGGCGCCACGACGTGCCTGCCAATCCCGCGGCGCTGATGGCGCTGATGTGGCACCACGCGACTGAAGGACGGGGGAGCAAAGACCTGGTCATCCTTCCATACAGGGATCGTTTGGTCCTTCTGGGACGGTATCTCCAACAATTGGTCATGGAGTCGTTGGGCAAGGAGTTGGATCTGGGCGGCCGTACCGTGCATCAGGGGCTTACGGTGTATGGGAACAAGGGCTCGACCGATCAGCACGCGTACGTGCAACAACTCCGCGAAGGCGTGCCCAATTTCTTCGTCACGTTCGTGGAGGTCCTGCGCGATCGGGTCGAGGTGTCGATGCAAGTCGAACCGGGCGTAACCAGCGGCGATTACTTGAACGGGTTCCTGCTGGGCACGCGTGCAGCGCTGTTTGAGAAGGGTCGCGCGTCGATGACCCTCACCCTGCCCGAGCTAAACGCCCGGACGCTGGGCGCGCTGATCGCGCTCTTCGAACGAGCGGTCGGCCTGTATGCGTCTCTGATCAACGTCAACGCCTATCACCAACCGGGCGTCGAGGCGGGGAAGAAAGCCGCAGGGCGCGTCATCGATCTCCAGCGACAAGTGTGTGGCACCCTGAGCCCGGACCGGCCGCAAACGGTTGAACAGATCGCCCTCGCGCTTGGCGTCAACGACGAGGTCGAAACCGTCTTTGCAATTCTCGAACACTTGGCCGCCAACCCCGACAGCGGCGTGGTCAAGACTCCAGGCGAAAGCCTCTTTCAGGCGAGCTACAGCCGCTCGGAACCGAGCATGGCCTGACACGCGCGGCTTCGTCAATGGCGTGGCATCGAACGCCGTCGGAAGGCGTCATGGTGACCGCACCCGTTGCGCAGAGGCAACATGGCGGGAGCGGGTCATTGGCGGGGGTTCGGCCCCGAGCGAAAACCGGCCGGTCGTAACTCATTGTTCCAACGCATGTTATCAGCCGTCCTGCCGAGACGGCGGCGGTGTGGCCCTCGAATGGCACCCAGCTTGCCCCTCATCAGGAGCGGAGAGACGTAAGGAGTGCGGATTATGGCGTCTCCAGAGGAGCGGAGAACCGATCGGCGGCTGATCATCCGTCTTCCAATTGAATGTATGGCGTCTTGTGGCGGTCGCCGGGTGACCTATCGGACGGTCACGCACGACATCAGTTCCGGGGGCGTCTGTTTCGAGGCCGACGGCGAAGAGTTTCCGATCGGCGCGTCTGTGGAGATGGAATTGAGCGTGCCGCCTAGTGGCGGTCATTCTCCCTATCCGGGTCGGGTTCGGGGAATGGGCGAGGTGGTTCGCGTGGACCGCTTGGGCACCGGCGAGCCCGAACCGCGCTTCCGCATCGCCGCCGAATTTGCCAAGCCACTTAAGCTTTTCTTCTGATGCGCACCGTCGGTCTCCCCCATGTCCAAAGGACATGGGCCACCCATCGGGGGAGGCGTGTGCTCGCGAAGGGCGGGGCGGTCGCGGGGCAGCGGGGGACCGCTCCCTTACGGTCGCGGCTCGGTTATGACCCAAGCTTGGTCGATCCTAACCGCCCAACTCGTCGCGGAGTTGTTTGAGCAGGTTGAGCGCTTCCATGGGCGTGGTGGCGTCCGGATCGATCCGGGCCAGGCGCTTGGCCACCCTCTCGGCGGGGTCCTCGAACAGCAGCAGTTGCTCGTCGCGCCGGGTGCGGGCGCCGGCGATGCGCGTGGTGTGCGATTCGCGGGAAAAGCCCTTTTGCAGTTCGTCGAGGATGACCTTGCTGCGCTCGACCACCGGTTTGGGAATGCCGGCCAGCCTGGCCACGTGCACGCCGTAGCTCCGGTCGGCACCGCCGGGAACGATCTTGTGCAGAAACACAAGTGAGTTTTCCTTGCCGTCGGCGCCGCGCCATTCGCGGACCGCCACGTTGTAGTTGCGGACGCCTTCGAGCAACTCCTCCAGCTCGATCATCTCGTGATAGTGCGTGGCCACCAGGGCCCGGCAGCGGATTCGATTGGCGGTGTGCTCGGTAATGGCCCAGGCCAGCGACAACCCGTCAAAAGTGCTGGTCCCGCGCCCAATCTCGTCCAGGACGACCAGCGAGCGCTCCGTCGCGTTGTTCAGGATGTTGGCGGCTTCGGTCATCTCCACCATGAACGTGGATTGCCCGCGGGTAATATCGTCGCTGGCGCCCACGCGAGCGAAGATGCGGTCGGCCAGCGAGAGGCGCATGGACGTCGCGGGCACGAACGAACCGGTCTGGGCCATCAGCGCCAGCAGGGCCACCTGGCGGACGTAGGTACTCTTGCCGGCCATGTTCGGCCCGGTGATGACCAGGACGCGATCGGCGCCCGGCTGCATCTGGGTATCGTTGGGCACGAAATCGTCGCCCAAAGTTTGATCCAGCACGGGATGGCGCCCGTCCACGATCTGCAGCGTCGGTTCCTCGACGATCTGCGGTCTGACGTAGCGGCGTTCGACGGCCAACTCGGCCAAACCCGCCAACGCATCCACGCCACCCATCGCACCCGCCACACGCTGCAGGAGTGTCATCTCCTTGGCAACGCGGACACGCAGCTCCTCGAACAGGCGATACTCCAGATCGTTGGCCCGCTCCTCGGCGCTGAGCACTTCGGTCTCATAGCGTTTCAGCTCGTCGGTGATGTAGCGCTCGGCGTTCTTGATGGTCTGCTTGCGGACGTAGTCGGCCGGGGCACGGTCGCGATGGGTGTTGGATATCTCGATGTAGTACCCGAACACCCTGTTGAACCCGACCTTCAACGACGGGATTTGTGTGCGGGCGATCTGCTCCTGTTGATACTTGGCCAACCAACTCTGTCCGTCGCTGCGGATGCCGCGCAGGTGGTCCAGTTTCTCGTTGAATCCCGGGGCGATGATGCCCCCTTCGCGCACGGTGAGCGGGGCGTCTTCGCGCACGGCCCGCCGCAACAGGTCGGCCAACTCCTCCGTACCGCTCGATGCTTCGCCCAGCTCGTGCAGCAGTGGGCTTGCCGCCTTGGCCAGGACCGCCTGCAACGCAGGCAAGCGCTGTAGGGTGCGCGACAGGGCGGCGAGGTCACGTGGGCTTGCCCGGCCCAAAGCCACGCGGGCGGCGATCCGCTCGACGTCGGCCAACTCGTTGAGAATGCGCCGCGCCTGTTGGCGCATCGAGGCCTGATCCACAAACTCCTGCACGCTTTGCTGGCGCGATACGATTGCATCGGTATCGATCAGCGGCGCGGCGATCCACTGCCGCAGCATCCGCGCCCCGAGGGGGTGAACCGTGCGATCCATGACGGCGAGCAGGCTGCCCCGGCGCTCGTTCCCGCGCAACGTGCGCTCGATCTCCAGCGATCGCCAGGTGTTGCGGTCCAGCCCCACGTAGCGTCCGGTGGAGCGGCGCTCCAGCTTCCGCACGTGCCCCAACGACGTCTTCTGCGTCTCTTGCAGATAGGTGATCAGCGCCCCGGCGGCGCATAGCGAGGCGTCCATCTCCTCGAAGCCGAATCCCGCCATGGTGCTCACGCCGAAATGCGACAGGAGGGCTTGCTCGGCGTTGAAAGGGGCGAAGGTGTGTTCGGCTCGCCGCGAGAGCGTTGTCTCGCAGAGGGCGTCCACCTCGTGGGCGACACGTGCCGCCGGATTGTCAGCGGGCGCGGGGCTGAACTCCTCGCCGGGCAGCAGGATTTCCGCCGGCCCCAGGCGCACCAACTCGTCCACGGCGCCCGCGCGCAAGCACTCGAAGGCGCGAAAGCGCCCGGACGCCAGCTCGATCTCGGCGATGCCCACGTCGCCGCCTTGCACGCACACCGCCGCCAGCACGTTGTCGGCGCGCTCGTCGAGCAAGGCTTCGTCGGTCAGCGTCCCGGCGGTGACCACGCGGACGACGGCCCGCTTGACTACACCTTTGGCGATTTTGGCGTCCTCGACCTGCTCGGAGATCGCCACTTTGTGACCCGCCTTGACCAGCTTGGCGAGATAGGCCTCCAGGGCGTGATAGGGGATGCCCGCCAGCGGGATCGGGTTGTCGCCCTTGCTCCGCGAGGTGAGGGCGATGCCCAGAACGCGCGCCGCCAGCTTCGCGTCTTCGTAGAAGGTCTCGTAGAAGTCCCCCATGCGAAACAGCAGGATGGCATCGCCGACCTGCCGCTTCTGCTCGACGTACTGGCGCATGGCCGGTGTGAGGTCGGCCGAAGCCGGCGAGGAAGGTATTGCGCTGGTCTGCTTGGCGGACAACAGATTGACTCCGAGCGCTTATGGCGGCCGGCGTTCTTGGCGCCTGGCGTCACCGACGGGTTCCGACCGGTCGACTGCGCGTGATACGCATCTTAGCACGTGTGCGCTGCCGTGCCATCATCAGCTAAAACTCGCGCCCGGATGGCGTATGGCCGTGCTCTCTGGCATGGGACCAACATGTCGTCGTCGAGAGTCTGGAACTGTTTGACGCGCTGTTTGCCCTACTCGGGCTGGGGACCGCCTACAAGATCGCCTGCGGAGCAGAAACATGACGAAAGCGCCGCGCACGCCTACTCTCGAGCAGCGGGTTCGCGAGATGATGGGCTCAGGCGGCGCCCTTCTGACACAGTGGTCACAAGCCGGCCGAAATGGTTCTGGGTGGCAGCAGTGTATCGGAGTCTCTATGGTACAAGCTGTCCCGCGATCGCCCGGAATGTGGCAACCGCCGAGTCGAACAGAGTACCACCCGCGAGAAAGGAAATCCCTGTCGGCCCCGGTGATGCCAGCTGTTGCCCGGGGCACAGCGAACGTGGCACTGCTCCGTATAGTCTGCGTGTGCTCTTGCGCAGCTTCTGGCGCGAAGCACCCGACTCATGGGCAATCACATTTCGGAGATGCCTCAGGTACGTCAGCAATTGGCTTGTGCCGCTTACGGGATCACGAAACGGCCGCCCATCGACCAACCAGCAGTCAGCCCGCTCTATCACGGCTTGGGGATCGCTCCATTCGCCATAGTCGCGGTCCGCACGAAAAGTCGCCAAGACCTGGCGGTGGGACGCTTGGATCTGGCGCTGGCGCCGGCGCCGTGGTCTATACCCGCCAGGCGAACGTTCGCCCATGGCGTAGAACCCAAGACAATCCTCGAAGAAGCGTTCGGAGCCAACGAGCAGCTTCAGTAGCGCGATCTCATACATCCAGTGCTTCTGTGACAGCCGAAGGGCCAATCTCTGCAACGTCGCGTGTCGGGCGAGGGAGACGTCATGGACGAGTTTCTCCGCTTCGCCTACGCGCTTGAGGAAGCCGCTCTTGCAGCGTCCGAGTCGATTGGACACGGGTGCACCCCTAGCAAAACCTCATGCGCGAAAGGCGTCGAGCAAAGCTTTATGGCGAGTTTGTCGAGGTCGGATGTTGTCTGTCTGACGCTGACACGCAGTAACGAATCGCGCGTACTTGCGAGGCGGCTCGTCCATGTCGAGAAAATCCGACAAATGCTGTACAGCTTCGCGGATTCGTCGGCACGTCGCAGCAGATAGTGTTTTCGCGCGAGCACTCGGCACACCTAGGTTCCCGTTAATCCGTTCATAGAGTGCAAGAAAAAGGGAATAGAAGAGTGCGGGGCGACGGAAGGCTGTGTCGCTAAGAACGGCGCCAAGCGTCTCATGAACAAAGTCGATCATCTCGCGGAATCGGGCCTCGACGGCTCGGTGACGTGGGAAGGTGTCCTCATAATCTTCATAGAAAGCGTCAAGCGAGGATTTCTTGTCTTGCAGTCCATCGAGCATCCCGACAACAAGCTCGGATGTGAGCTCTGCTTCTCTCATGCGTGAGATAGCAGTGTCGGTAAGAATCCGGTGGCGCTTCCAGAACTCGAGATGCTCCCATCCAAGAGCGTAGACTGTTTGCTTGAAGGCGCCGCGAAACTTCGCGTTTCGTTTCTCCTGGGCGTTGAGTGGAACACTGTACGAATTGATGCGAGCGAATATCTCTAGGACGTCGGCGTCGGCGGCATCAATGAGGACATCTACCGAAAAGTCATACTTCAGGAAGCGCTTCTGAATCTCAAGGGGGAGGTTCCCATAGGAGTTGCCGCCAAACTTGCCATGCTCCTTCGCCAGCTTGAATATGCCGCCGTAGAAGTCCAACACCGATGCTATTCGCTGTTGTCCGTCAACAACTTCATGGATGGTCTTCGTTGATTCCACGTCTAGGTGCTGTCGCATGTAGAGCTTGGGAATCGGTAGTCCGCGCAGGATTGTGTCAATCAAGTATGAACGGGCCTTCGGCTGCCAGACGCGCCGGCGCTGGAACTTCGGAGACAACTCAAGGGATGAATCCTTGTGCCAGCGAACGAAATCGTTCACGCCGATTGAGCGCGCATGTGGCCGATCCATGACTGTACCTCCGGTGGGTTGCTGGAACGTCACCCGGCGCCGTTCCCAAACGTCAGCGCGGGCACACTCGAGTAGGGTACCACGGGAGCGTTCGCCGGGCCACTCCGAGCGAATAGCCGCTAACATCCTGGAGTCAAGGCGTCTGCGGCGGCTCGCTGGGGAGCCCGGGACCCGTTCCGGGACCTGCGCGGCTCCTCCGGGGGGACCCTACACTCTTCCCACGGAAGCCCGGCGGCGGTTGCCGGGCGGCCCGGAATGTCCCCGTTCGGTTGTGAGGGGCGTCAAGCGCGCGCTTTGCGGCACCTGGCGGGCCGTGTACGATGCCAGTGTGATAGCAATGCCCCGGCGGCGTTCGCGGGGGGACGGTGGGCGGTGCCCATCCTATAGCCTGGAACTCCGACAAGGCGATCATGGCCATTCCTCGCTCGCCCAAGACCAGGATTCGAGTGCCGAGCGCTCGAACGACACGAGGCGCCGTGGAATCCGCCGTCGGCGTGGCGATAGCCATGCTCGGCGTGGCGGTAGTGGCCTGCGCTGCGGGTAGGGGCGTCGGCCTCGCCGGCGGACAGCCGGCCGGCGACGAGCCCGATCCCAAACCCCGCGTGGTGCTGCCCGATGAATCCGGCTATTCCGCGTCGTCCCAGGACGGATTGGGGTCCGTCACGGTCTCTCCTGAAACGGTGCCGGTGCAGACGCCGGTGACCCTGACCTTCGTCTACACGGCTGATGCCAAGGGCGTGCAGGTCGGCGGAGGCGTGATCTGTCACGTGTCGGACTTCTGGGGGTGGTCGCCGCCGCAAGATTTTCGACCCGACGCCCCGGGATACGTCACCGTCCGTTGTTCGGACGCGGACGTTCGCCTGGAGGTGGTGGTCGATTCGCGCAGTCACGTGGTGGTCGCCCGCGTCCGCGACAAGCCTCTGCAGGGCGGGCAGACCATCACCTTCGTCTACGGCGACACTGCCGACGGACGCCATCCCAATGCGCGCGGGCTGTCGGACCGTTACGCCGAGCGGCGCGAGCGGTTCTTCTTCAAGGTGGACGGCGACGGCGACGGTTGGTTCGCGCCGCTGGAGCGTCAGCCCCGCTTTCGAGTGGAGGCCCGCACCGCCGCCAAGCTGGTGGTCTACGGCCCCTCCTGGGCACAAGTGGATCGTCCTGTGGAGCTGAGCATAGCGGCGCTGGACGCGGTCAATAACCTGGTGGAGTCGTATGCGGGCTCGGTCCGTTTGCTTTCGCAGGGAACGTCGGCTTCATGTCCGGATGAGGTCGCGCTGGGGCCGGCCGATCGTGGAGCGGTGCAGGTTCATGTCACTCCGACGGCGCCGGGGGTTCTCCACGTTGCCGTGGCGGATCGTGACGGAAAGTTGACGTCCGCACTGTCCAACCCCATCGTCGTGTCCGAGCGGGTGGAGGCGAAGTACACGCTCTACTGGGCCGATCTGCAAGGCCACTGCAACGTCTGCGACGGCACCGGTTCGCCGGAGGACTACTACCGATATGCCAGGGACGTGGCACGGCTGGACGCGGTGGCGTTGACCGACCACGATCATTGGGGCTATCGGCCGCTCGATGAGGACCCCGCCACCTGGCGACACCTGTGCACGCTGTCCGCAGCACGATACGAGCCGGGACGGTTCGTCGCGTTTCCGGCCTACGAATGGACGAACTGGACCTTCGGTCACCGGCACGTGCTGTTTCTCCGCGAATCCGAAGCCGAAGTCTTCGCCTGGTCTCGGAAAGAAAGCGACCACATCGAAGAGTTGTGGAAGCTGCTGGCGGGGCGGGATTGTCTCACCATTCCACACCATCCCGGCGGCGCTCCGATCCCGGTGTTCTGGAAATACCACGATCCGGCATTCCAGCCGGTGGTGGAGATGGTGTCCGTGCACGGCGTCTGCGAATACGTGGGGCACCCGCGGTGCATCGCCTCGCCGGTGGCGTCGGGCATGGTCCAATCGGCCTTGGCACGCGGGTATCGCCTGGGCATCCTTGGTTCGGGGGACACGCACGACGGTCATCCCGGGCTGGGAAGTCCCGGCGCGCGGGCGGGTTTGGCCGGTATCTACGCCGCGGCGCTGACGCGCGAGGGCATCTTCGAGGCATTGCGGGCCAGGCGGGTGTACGCCACCACCGGGTGCCGGGCCATCCTTCGTTTTCACATGGGCGAGATATCCATGGGCGGCGTGGCCCGCCTGCCGCGTCCCGACGCTCCGCGCAGGTTCTCCGTGACGGTTCTCGGTGACGCGCCGCTCTCCACCGTGACCATCATCAAGAACAACCACGAGGTGGCTAATCAGGCGTGGGACGGGCTGATCGAGTCATGGGAGTGGAGCGACCCGTCACCCGCAAAGAATGGCGACTATTACTACACCCGGATTATGCAATCAGACGGAGAGTGGATATGGTCCAGCCCGATCTACATCGAGATCGCCACTCCGAGGCCTCCAACTCGCGACGACGATCACAGCAACCGTTCGCTGCGGCAGAATGCCCCGCGCGTGAACGATTCGGCGAGGCGGCATGCCCCGCGCAAATGCGGATTTCCGCTCAGCGCGGCCAAAGCAAGTAACAGCGGAAGCACATTGGGGCGGGGGTTCGCCGGGCTGAAACACGGTGATACTGTACAGCAGGCAGTCACACTTTATTGGTACGCGCCGTGCTTGGCGATAGTGGATTGCCCTTCCGGATTGCGCGCGGAGGGGATGGCTCGACCCGCGAACCGGCTTTTGCAGCCGGATGTCGTATCCCTATTTGGAGAATGCCAGCACCATGTTTAGTATTCGCGAAGCCAAATGGTTGGCCCCGCAGGTCCGGTGGTTTATCGTCGAGGCGCCGCGGGCGGCTGCCCGGCACAAACCGGGGCACTTCGTCATCGTCCGAGTCCGTGAAGGAGGCGAGCGCATCCCGCTGACCGTCGCCGATTCCGACGCAAAAGCCGGAACAATCACGCTGGTGGTGCAGGTGATCGGGGCCACCACCGAGCGGCTTTGTTCGCTGCAGACCGGGGACGCCATCCTCGACGTGGTGGGGCCGCTGGGCAAGCCCACCGAGATCGAGAAGTTCGGGCACGTGGTGCTCGTCGGCGGCGGAGTCGGCACAGCGGTGATTTACCCGCAAGCCGGCGCCCTCAAAGATGCGGGCAACAAGGTGTCAGCCATCATGGGCGGGCGCAGCAAGCCTCTTGTGATCATGGAGGAGGAACTGCGTGCGGCCTGCGATGCGGTTTACCCGTGCACCGACGACGGCAGTTATGGGTACCACGGCTTTGTCACCGGGAAGCTACAGGAGTTGATCGACGATGCCTCGGACCCGGTGAACGCGGTGCTCACCGCCGGGCCGGTACCCATGATGAAAAACGTTGCCAAGGTGACTGAGGCAAAGAGGATTCTGACCATCGCGTCGTTGAATCCCATCATGGTGGACGGCACGGGAATGTGCGGTGGATGCCGGGTGACGGTGGGCGGCCAGCAGAAGTTCGCCTGCGTGGACGGCCCGGAGTTCAACGCCCACGATGTGGATTTCGCCGAGTTGACCGATCGGCTGACCGCTTATCGCGAGCAGGAGAAACGCGCCTGGGATCGTCTGGGCGAAGACCCGGAGCATAAATGCAAGCTCGCCGCGGCGGAAAAGGAACTGGCGGCCAATCGCTGAAAGCTCGACGGTCCGCACAGCAGACTCTACACTGACAAGCTCGATGGTCCGACAGCGAACCCTACGGTGAGGAAACCATGAAACCGGCTGAGCGAATGAAAATCCCCCGGCAGGAGATGCCGGAACAGGAAGCGGAGGCACGCGCGCACAACTTCAACGAGGTGAACCTGGGCATGTCCGCCGAGGCCGCCAAGATCGAGGGGGAGCGCTGCCTGCAATGCAAGGACGCCAAGTGTGTCGCCGGATGTCCGGTGGGTGTGGACATCGCGGGGTTCATCTCGGCCATGGTCGAGGGTGATCTGCCGAAGGCGGCCGACATCATGTACGACGCAAACGTCTTGCCGGGTATCACCGGGCGGGTCTGCCCCCAGGAAACGCAGTGCGAGGAATTGTGCGTACGGGGCAAGAAAAGCACGCCGGTGGCGATCGGGTACCTGGAACGGTTCATCGCCGACTGGGCGCGCGAGAACCGGACCAAGGTGATGACCCCGCCCCCGCCCACGGGCAAGCGTGCGGTGATCGTGGGCTCAGGACCGGCGGGTCTGACCTGTGCCGGCGAGTTGGCCAAGAAGGGGCACGACGTGACCGTCTTCGAGGCCCTCCACAAAGCCGGCGGTGTGTTGGTTTACGGGATCCCCGAGTTCCGCCTGCCCAAGAAGATCATCGAGGTCGAGGTCCACGCGCTCGAGCAACTCGGCGTCAAGATCGAGTGCAACGTGGTCATCGGGCAGACTTATACCATCGACGATCTGCTGGAGAAGGAAGGGTTCGATACGGTATTCATCGCCAACGGCGCGGGGCTCCCGGTCTTTCAGGGCATTCCCGGTGAGCATCTCAAGGGCGTCTACTCCGCCAACGAGTACCTCACCCGCATCAATCTGATGGCCGCCTGGATGGGCGATGATTCGGACACGCCGGTCATCCGATCCAAGGCCGTGGTGGTGGTCGGCGGCGGCAACACCGCGATGGACTCGGTGCGAACGGCGCGGCGCCTGGGTGCCGATCCGGCGGTGCTGGTCTACCGTCGTTCGCGCAGTGAGATGCCCGCCCGGATCGAAGAGATCAAGCACGCCGAAGAGGAAGGCGTCAAGCTCGATCTGCTGGTGAACCCGATCGAGATCCTGGGCACTGAGGATGGTTGGGTGCGCGGTGTGATTTGCCAACGGATGGAGTTGGGCGAGCCGGACGACTCCGGTCGCCGCCGCCCGGTACCGATCAAGGGCAGCGAGTTCGAATATCTCTGTGACGTGTTCGTGGAAGCCATCGGCACCGGGGCCAACCCGCTGCTGACCCAGACCACCCCGGCGCTGACGACCAACCGATGGGGCAACATCGAGGTGGACGACAAAGGCATGACCAGCATCCCCGGCGTCTTTGCCGGGGGCGACATCGTCCGCGGCGGGGCGACGGTCATTCTGGCCATGGGCGACGGCAAGGGCGCCGCGATGGCCATGCACGACTACATGACGAAGGGCGGATAGGAAGCGAAGAAGCTGTCAGCGATCAGCTTTCAGCCCAGAAAAGGTGTCAGGAATTTTTTTCGTGGTATCGGACTTCGCATGGCCACGCGAGCGTGGGCCATGGCACCCGGCGCCGCGATGGCCATGCACGACTACATGACGAAGGGCGGATAGGCCGGGCGGGCACGGTCGCGT
>Ga0190284_1000980_pt1 | contig 13419 bp, 12 predicted proteins | sample 48691812_MG_FD_161668 | JGI IMG/M metagenome (GOLD analysis project Ga0190284, IMG submission 161668) | Hydrothermal vent microbial mat bacterial communities from Southern Trench, Guaymas Basin, Mexico - 4869-18-1-2_MG | ecosystem: Environmental > Aquatic > Marine > Hydrothermal vents >...
GAATTTATCGGCCGCATCCCGCTTGTTGTTCAGCTCCAGGAATTGTCCGAGGACGACCTCGTCCATATTCTGACTGTTCCGAAAAACGCCATGATCAAGCAGTACAAAAAACTGCTCGGCATGGATGAGGTGGAACTCGATTTCGACGAGGAGGCACTGTGCGCTCTCGCCAGAATGGCGATCAAGCGAAAAACCGGCGCCCGCGGACTGCGCGCCATTCTGGAGCACCTCATGCTCGACGTCATGTACGAAGTGCCGCAGCGCGATGACATCACCCACTGCCGCATCACCCGCGACGTCGTCGAAGGCCGCGCCCATCCGATTGAACTGGGCGACGTGAAGAAAAAGTCGGCGTAATCATTTCTGCTTAGGATGCGTAAGCCTCTACGACTTTTGCAAGCAGTAAGAAGAAGAGCCCGAGCATCAGATAGCAACTTCTTTTGCTATAAGCTGATTTGGCTTTATTTTTAACATAGGTAGTTTTTTTGCGTAGGGCTGTGGCTTTTTTTCTGTGCCGTTCCGCCCGTTTTTTCGGATCACTACAAATTTGGTTGCCCGTTTCTATATCTAACTGATATCTGGGTTCCATAATTGGCGGTACGTTTCCCAAAAAATTGCTTTTTTCAATATGATCTAAATATTTTGCATTAAGTTGCCTAGCAACAACCAGCCATTCAATTCGCTTTAAACCAAAGAAAAAGGAAAGAATTAAAAAGAGGATGGCGATTAACTCGACGGTTTCTGCGTTGGGACCAAATGGTATGGGCTCATATCTTTCAGCAATAAACGCGCAAAGCACTCCGGCTACGCTGGTAATGAAATAATCAAATTTTTGTTCACCCTCAAAATATTGTGTGAAGGCGATAATACTACGTTTATTTGTAGGATCTTCACTCATAATTCTTCAGCGTTGATGCCGAGGATTTCAAGGACGCGGGTGAGGTCGTCGTTGTTGTAGTAGTCGATCTGAATCGAGCCCTTAACCTTTTTGCCGTTGGCCAGTGTTTTGGTGGAGTTGACGTGGACCGCCGTCCCGAAGTGCTGGTGCAGTTTTTCGGAGAGGTGGCGGATGTAGTCGAGCGGCAGGTCGGCTTTTTGGGCGCGCGGTTTCCGGCCCGGCTTGTTGAGCTTTTCGACGATCTTTTCGAGCGCGCGCACGGAAAGGCTTTCGCGGACGACCCGCTGGGCAAGCAGTTCTTTTTCGGCGTCGATTTCAACCGAGAGCAGCACTTTGCCGTGCCCGGCGGAAAGCGGCCCGTCTTCGATCAGCTTCTTAACAGAATTGGGCAGGTCAAGCAGACGCAGGGTGTTGGCCACCGTCGCGCGGGCTTTGCCGACGCGCCGGGCGATTTCATCCTGCTTGAGATCAAATTTTTCAGCCAGCTCGCGGTAGCCCTCAGCCTCTTCCATGATGTTGAGGTCGTCGCGCTGCAGGTTTTCGATCAGCGCGAACTCAAGCGATTCCTTGTCGCCGACGTCGAGGACGATGACCGGCACTTCGGGAAGGTTGGCCACGGCGGCAGCGCGCAGACGGCGCTCCCCGGCGATCAGTTCAAAATGCTGCTCCTTCTGCCGGACGAGAAGGGGCTGGAGAATGCCGTGCTCTTTGACCGAGGCGGTCAGCTCCTTGAGCGCTTCCTCGCCGAAGGCGCGGCGCGGCTGCAGCGGGCTGGCTTTGATCCGGCCCGTGGCGATTTTAGTGATGCTGTCGCCGTTCGGTGCGGAGGTATCTGGTACTGCCGTTACCTTTTTTTCCTGAATGAGCGCGTCAAGCCCGCGGCCTAAACCAATTTTCTTTGCCATATTTCACCTCGTTGTAAGTGCCCACGAATAACACGAATAAGCACGAATAGAAAAGTTTTTGTTCAGAACAGCTCGCCTTGGTCCGGATCTTTTTTCTGTAGACGCGACGTCCTCGTCGCGTTTTGAGACGACGGGGGCGTCGCCTCTACGTTACCAAGCAGTTCGAGAAAGGCGGATTCGTCGAGGATTTTGACATCGAGTTCTTCGGCCTTTTTACGTTTCGAGCCCGCTTTTTCGCCCGCGACGACATAATCGGTGTTTTTTGAAACGCTGGAACTGACGGTGCCGCCGCGCTGCTGGATAACTTCGCCCGCCTCTTCACGCGTCATACTTTCCATGGTGCCGGTTAGCACGAAGGTAAGCCCGGCCAGTTCGTCGGTCTGGCCCCCGGCGCTCTGCGCGAAGTTCACGCCCGCCGCGCGGAGGCGTTCGATCAGTCGGCGGGTTTCATCCGAGGCAAAAAAGTCGAGAATGCTTTGCCCGACGATCGGGCCGATATCGCGAATGTCCTGCAGCGTTTCGAGATCGGCCTCCAGCAGGGCGTCGAGCGAGCCGAAATGATCGGCCAGAATTCTCGCCGCGCCCGCGCCGACGTGCGGGATACCGAGCGCAAACAGCACGCGTGCGAGCGGCTGCTGTTTACTGGCTTCAATGGCATGGATCAGATTCTGTGCACTTTTTTCGGCAAAGCGCTCAAGGCCAAGCAATTGCTCTTTGGTCATGTCGTAGAGATCGGCAGGGCTTTTGAGGTCGAGTTCATCAACGAGCTGCTCGACGACCGACTCGCCGAGCCCGGCGATGTCCATTGCGCCGCGTGAGGCAAAGTAGGTAAGCCAGCGCTTGAGCATGGCGGGGTGGTGGAGGTCGGCAATGCGCCATGCGACTTCGCCCTCGCGTTTGACAGGCGCAATGTCGAGCGCTTTGCAGACGGCCTGCATATCGAAGGGCGTTTCTTTGCCGGTACGTTTTTCGGTGACGACACGCACGACGGCCGGAATGATCTCGCCCGCTTTTTCGACAATAACGCGGTCGCCAATCCGGATATCCTTGCGTTTGATTTCGTCCTCGTTGTGGAGGGTCGCACGTTTGACAACAGTTCCCGAGAGCTGGACGGGTTCTAGTTCGGCGACGGGTGTCAAAACTCCTGTTCGACCGATCTGGATGGTGATTTCTTTAAGGAGTGTCTCGGCCTGTTCGGGTTCGTATTTGTAGGCGACGGCCCAGCGCGGGCTTTTGGCGGTCGAGCCGAGCGTTTCGTAAAGATCGCGCTGGTTGACTTTGATGACGCCGCCGTCCATCTCGAACGGGAAGGAGGATTTCATTTCTTCGAGCGCATCCAGTTTCGCGAGGATTTCGGAGATTTCAGCGCACGACCAGTATTGGGGGGTAATGCGTATTCCGTATTGCGTAAAAGAGGAGAGCATCTGTTCGTGAGTTTCGAAGTTCGTGGAACATTCACCGAGTCCGTAGAAGACGGCGTCGAGCGGGCGTTTGGCGACGATGCGCGGGTCGAGCTGTTTGAGCGATCCGGCACAGGCGTTGCGCGGATTGGCGAAGGCATCGAGTCCGGCTTCCTGCCGTTCGTCGTTGAGTTTGGCGAAACCGTTGCGGGTCATGTAGACCTCGCCGCGTACTTCGAGTACATCGGGTGCGTCTTTGGAAAGGCGCAGGGGAATGGAGCGGATGGTTTTAATGTTGGCGGTGACATCGTCGCCGGTGGTTCCGTCGCCGCGCGTGACAGCGCGAACAAGCAGACCGTCTTCATAACGAAGCGAGATGGCAACCCCGTCAATCTTGGGTTCAAGGACGTAGGTGTACTCCGTGTCGCTGAGCAGTTTCCGGACGCGGCCGTCGAATTCAACGAGTTCGTCTTTACTGTAGGTGTTGGCAAGGCTGATCATCGGCACCGTATGCCGGACATTCTGAAATCCCTTGAGCGGCTCGCCGCCGACGCGCTGGGTGGGGCTGTCGGGCGTTACCAGTTCGGAAAACTGTTTTTCGAGGACTTCAAGCCGTTTGAGGAGCGCATCGTATTCGCGGTCGGATATTTCGGGGGCGGCCTCGACATAATAAAGGCGGTTGTGCCGCTCAATTTCGGTGCGCAGTTTTTCTGTTTCTTTCCGTGCGGCGGTGCTGTTTAATGGGTTGCTCATCAGGCGGAAATTATCACGGGGTATGGCCCATGAAAATTAAATTCTGGAAGATGCACGGTGCGTATAACGATTTTGTTCTGTTCGACGACCGTTGCGGACGATTTCCCGTTGAAGACCGGGCGTTCATCAAGCATATCGCGGCCCGCCATTCGGGTATCGGCGCGGAAGGGGTCCTCCTGATCCAAAAGTCGAAAACATCCGGTTTCCGGATGCGGTTTTTTAATCCGGACGGCGGCGAGGTTGAAATGTGCGGCAACGGGGCGCGCTGCGCCGCGCGGCTGGCGTTCGAGCGGGGCGCGGTCGAAAAGAAGATGACGATTGAAACCGTGGCCGGGGAGCTTCGGGCGCAGGTAATGCGCGACGGTGTGCGGCTCTGGATGACGGAACCGTCGGACTGGAAGCTGAGCGGATCGCTTGAGATGGCGGGCCGGAACCTGAGTTATACGTTTGTGAATACCGGCGTGCCGCACGTCGTGATGAGAACGGGGGATCTGTCCGATGTGGACGTGCGGGAAGTCGGTTCGTCCGTGCGGCATCACCGCGCGTTTGCTCCGGCGGGCACCAATGTCAATTTTGTGGCGGTTGCGCGGAGCGGCGAGTTGGCTGTGCGCACCTATGAGCGCGGTGTGGAAGCCGAGACTTCAGCCTGCGGCACCGGCGCGACCGCCTGCGGCCTGATTGCCGCGAAAAAAGGCTGGTCCAAACTCCCGGTGCAGGTGCATACCGCCAGCGGCGTGGTGCTGACCGTTGGCGGTCGACTGACCGAAACGGGCGCAACACAGGTGACCCTGACCGGCCCAGCCGAACACGTCTTTGAGGGGACGATTGAATATGGAAAGTAGAACGAGCGTCCCGCTCGTTTTCAGGCAAGCGGGACGCTTGCTCTACACTGAACCAATTTGATGTTTGAGGGGAAATAAATGGAAACCGGCTTCTGTCTGGGATCGAATACAGGAAACCGGCTGCAGTTTTTGCGTTGGGCCAAAACGCGGCTGCTGCTTTCCGGCAAAGCGCGGTTTGTTGATCAATCCTCTGTTTATGAAACCGAGCCGGTGGACGTGAAAGAGGAATACCAGAGGCTGAAATTTCTCAATGCGGTGCTGATTGTCGAAAGTCCGCTCACGGCGGAGGTGTGGATGCCGCTGATCCGGAAAATTGAAAGCGACCTTTCACGGGTGCGTACAGACGACCGTAATGCGCCGCGCACGATTGATATTGATATTCTCTATTCCGGCGATCAGATAATTGACAGCGATTTGGTGAAGGTGCCGCATCCGCGCTGGGCGGAGCGCCGCTTCGTCGTCGAGTCACTGGCGGAAGTGCGCCCCGAAATGGTGCTGCCGGGCTCGGAATGTCCGGTGCAAAAAATCCTTAAACAAATGCCCGATAATAAAGAGGTTCGGCTCTTTTTGGAAAAGTGGTAAAAGATTTTTATGAATGAGACGGGAACATCTTATGTCGACCTGCTCGCCGGGATCAAAGAGCGGGTACAGGCAGCGCGGGTTCGCGCCGGGATGGCCGCCAACCGGGAGCTGATCCTGCTGTATTGGGACATCGGCAGGATGGTCGCGGAGCGGCAGGATGCCGAAGGGTGGGGTACGTCCGTTATTGACCGGCTGTCCCGTGATATTCAGCACGATTTTTCTGGTCTAAAGGGTTTTTCTCCCCGGAATATTCGTCGGATGAGTTTGTTCTATCTGTCTTATAGAGAACAGCTTGTAATTTGGCCACAAGCGGTGGCCAAATTAGACGAACCTCAGAATGAAATTTTGTCACAAGCGCTGGCAGAAATTGGAAAAGAGGGATCGAACCGGATGCTCCTTGAATATGCTCTGCGCGGGCTGGAAAAACCGGTCGGTGTTTCCGCTTATCAGTTGACTCGCGCCTTGCCGGATGATTTAAAGCCCAGTCTGCCGACTGTCGAAGAGATTGAGAATAAAATCGCGGAAAAAGTGGACGAAGATTCTTCCGGCGAAACGGGGATGATGGTTCGGGAGTGGGCCGAAAAATACAAAACACGTACCGGGCGGTGAAGCTATGAAAATGACAGCAGTACAAATCAAAGCCCTCAAGGGCAGTCAAAAAATCGCGGCGCTCACGGCCTATGATGCATTGAGCGCGCGCTACGCTGACGAAGCGGGTATGCTGCTTATACTCGTCGGCGACTCGCTTGGCATGACGATGCTCGGCTATGAAACGACGCTTCCGGTCACGATGGACGAGATGGTACACCACACCGCCGCCGTCTCGCGCGGCGTGAAAGAGGGGCTGGTGGTTGCCGATATGCCCTTTATGTCCTATCAAGGCACAACCGAACATGCGCTTGAAAATGCGGGCCGCTTTATCAAGGAAGCGAATGCCGACGCCGTCAAAATTGAGGGCGGGGCGATGCGCGCCGAACTGGTCGAAAAACTGGTCGCCAACGGCATTCCGGTGCTCGGACATATCGGCCTTACGCCGCAGAGCGTCAAGGAAACCGGCGGCTTCAAGATGCAGGGCAAAACCGAGGAGGCCGCGCGTGCCCTGATGGATGATGCCCTGGCGCTCGAACAGGCTGGTGCTTTCGCGCTGGTGCTCGAATGTGTGCCGTCCGAACTGGCGCAGAAAATTTCCGCCGCATTAAAAATCCCCACTATTGGAATCGGCGCGGGACCGCACTGCGACGGGCAGATTCTGGTTTTCACCGATGTGCTCGGCCTGGGCCTCGGTCACGTTCCAAAATTCGTCAAAAAATTCGCCGACCTCCAGCCGCAGATTCAGTCCGCGCTCACAGCCTACAAAACTGAGGTAGAAAACAATCAATTCCCAAGCGGGTAGGGACGGTTCTCCGAACCGTCCGTGGACGCCTCGGAGAGGCGTCCCTACCTAAAAGAAGATATGGAAATCATCCGCACACCGGAAGAAATGCAGGAACGCGCGCGTGCCTTACGGCGCGCGGGCGGAACCGTTGGTTTTGTACCGACGATGGGCTTCCTGCACGAAGGGCATCTTTCACTGATGCGGATTGTGCGCGAGCGCGCCGATACAGTCATAGCCAGCATTTTTCTAAACCCGACACAGTTTGGGCCGAACGAAGATCTCGATGCTTATCCGCGCGACTTCGAGCGCGATGAGGTGCTCTGCCGCGAAGCGGGTGTCGATATTCTCTTTTATCCGACTGCTGAGAACATGTATGCGGCGGATGCGAGCGTATGGGTCGATGAGGAAGCGCTCTCCAGTGTGCTCTGCGGCGCGGCGCGTCCCGGGCATTTTCGCGGCGTCTGCACCATTGTTGCCAAACTGCTCAATATTGTGCAGCCCGATTTCATGGTGATGGGCGAAAAAGATGCCCAGCAGCTTCGTGTTCTGCGTCGGATGGTGCGCGACCTTCACTTTCCGGTCGAAATTGTATCGGGGCCGACGATACGTGAACCGGACGGCCTGGCGATGAGCTCGCGCAATAAATATCTGTCGCCCGCCGAGCGTGCCGAAGCGGTTTGTCTTTTTCAGGCACTGGAAAAGGCGAAGGCCCTGTTTGCCGAGGGCGAGTGCACTGCGGAAAAAATCAAAGCCGCGCTGCATGAAATCATTACGGTGACTTCCGGCGAGGTGGACTACATTGAAATCGTTGACGACGAAACACTCCAGCCGCTCGAACTTTTACAGAAACCGGTTCTGGTTGCGCTGGCGGTGAAATTTTCCGGTGCGCGCTTAATTGATAACACGGTGCTCGCATGACCCGCGACGAACTGATCAAACACACGATTCTCTGCCATGAATCGAAATTCGGCAAACGGCCTGCGTTTGCGGCGTACGCGCCGGGGCGCGTCGAGGTGCTTGGCAATCACACCGACTACAACGAAGGGTTTGTCCTTTCGGCGGCAGTCGATGCGGGCATTTGTTTTGTGCTGTCGCCATGCCGTGAAGGCATTACGCTGCATGCCTCCGATTTAAACGAAAGCGCAAAAGCTTCGCTTGAAACGCTCGATCTGCCGGGCGGATGGGCCAACTATATTATCGGCGTGCTGATCGAACTGCAAAAACTGGGCGCGCCGCTTACCGGCTTTGATGCCACCTTTTCCGGCTCGATTCCAAAAGGCGCGGGTCTTTCAAGCTCGGCGGCGCTCGAAACAGCAACGGCACTCGCGGTAATGGCCGGGGGCGGCTTTGCGCTGCCGAAACTGGATATTGCAAAGCTTTGCCAGCGGGCGGAAATGGATGCCGTTGGCGTCCGCTGCGGTTTGCTCGACCAGATTTCCAGTCTCTACGGAAAAGCCGATGCGCTGATTCATACGGACTTCCGAACGCTCGACGTCACGACCGTGCCGTTTCCCGCCGATGAAGAGTTTTTAATCTGCGATACGGGAGTAAAGCACTCTTTGGTCGATTCGGAATACAACAGTCGCCGCGCGCAGTGCGAAACGGCTCGCGACTTTTTTGCCGAGCGGCTGAAGCATCCGGTCAGTGCGCTGCGCGATGTTTCGCCTGCTGAATTTTCAGCGCTGTGCAGTGAACTTGATGGTGAGGTCGCGCGGCGGGCCGCGCACGTGGTTGGCGAAAACGACCGCGTTGCGCGCGGCGTTGAATTGCTCAAAGCGGGCGATCTCACGGCATTCGGCGAGTTGATGTTTGAGTCGCACGAAAGCTCTGTCCATAATTTTGAGAACTCCTGCGAAGAGCTTGACTGCGTGGTGAGTGCGGCGCGCGAAGCGGGTGCATTGGGTGCGCGGCTTTCGGGCGGCGGATTCGGCGGTAGCGCCGTGGTGCTGGTTCCCAAAAAACAGGAGGAAACGATCACTGCAAAAATGAAGAGCGCGTTTGCATCAAAATACGAGCGTTCACTGACGGTTCGCGCGGCGGTTCCTTCGGCGGGCGCGGGTATTATTCAAATTCCGGGTGAATTTTGAAAATTTTTCTTTGCACTGTCCGTTGTCCAACTACACTGTACGCTTTCCGAGTGGCGCGATGGCCGAGTGGTTAGGCACGGGTCTGCAAAACCTGCTACAGCGGTTCAAGTCCGCTTCGCGCCTCCAAATTTACGAATCGGGAATATAGAAACAGGAGATGAGACCATGGCAGTACCGAATGACCTCTACTATGCGAAGACCCATGAATGGCTCCGAATGGATGACGGGACTGCCACCGTGGGCATTACCGATTTTGCGCAGGGGCAGCTCTCGGACATTACTTTTGTTGAACTGCCCGATGTCGGCCGGGAGGTTGAGGCCGGCGACGAAATCGCCGTGGTCGAATCGGTCAAAGCCGCTTCGGATATCTACGCGCCGGTAGCCGGAACCATTACGGCGGTGAACGGCGACCTGGAAGATTCCCCCGAGTTGATCAACGACAGACCCTACGAAGACGGCTGGCTTTTCAAAATTGAACTGCGCAAGGAAGAAGACGTTGATAACCTCATGGGCGCCGAGGAATACATCGAACTCTGCGCCGATTAATCCGCCGTAATAGAGAACATGGTCACAGGGCGGCGCGGCCGCCCTTTTTTTCGATTTGAACGATTTCAACGACTTGAACGGTTTTTCTGCCTTCGGCAGATCCGCCGGAGGCGGAAACGAAATATATGCATGCATATGCCATCCAATTTGACGAACCGGTTCCGTATCAGCGGGGGCTTGATATCCAGCACCGCCTGCTCGCGGCGCGGCAGGCCGATGAAATCCCCGACACCGTCCTGATTCTTCAGCACACACCCGTCATTACACTCGGCAACCGCGGCCGCGACAATTATCTGCTCAAAACTCCCGAAGAGTACAAAGCGCTTGGCATTGAGGTGTTTCATGCGGAACGCGGCGGTGATGTCACCTATCACGCTCCGGGACAGTGGGTGCTTTATCCGATTATTTATCTCGGCGGTTCAGGGGCGGATTCGCACAGTTACCTGCACAATCTCGAAGAGGTCGCCCTGCGCACGCTGGCCGATTTCGGCGTGGAAGGCTTTCGGCGCGAAGGCAAAAACGGCGCGTGGACGGAGCAGGGGAAGGTGGCGGCCATCGGCTTCCGGCTCAAAAAGTGGGTGGCGTTTCACGGCATGAGTTTTAACGTCAACCTCGACCTTTCGGGGTTTAAAACCATTGTTCCGTGCGGACTGGTCGGCCAGCCCGTGGCATCGCTCTCAACGGCCCTTGGCGATGAATGCTCGCCGATGGAGGCTGTACGCGACCGCCTGCTCGCCAATTTTTCCGAGGTCTGTAAGCGGGAGCTCGAAATTTTCCAATCTTTGGAAAAATCACCCGAAGAGCTTCGAAAAATTATTTTTTCCTCCTGACTTGCCCCGAATTCCCTCAGTCCGTACTATCCGCTCCCAATATGTAACAATGGGCGGAAGTTTGCTAAAACGACCGCCCGTTAAAATAAATATGAAGGAGAGTTTATGAGTGTAATTCCGGGTATATGGTGGATTGCGCCGATCGCTTCGGTTCTGGCTCTGCTGTTTGCAGTCTATTTTTACAGGAAGATGATGGGGGCCAGTGAAGGTAACGCCACCATGATCGAAATTGCGGATCACGTCCGCAAAGGGGCCATGGCCTATCTGGTTCGTCAGTATAAAGTGGTGGCGCTCGTTTTTCTCGTTCTGCTGCTCATCCTGCAGGGGTTGGCGCTCTTCGGGATTCAGAACCCGTTTGTGCCGATCGCCTTCCTTACCGGGGGCTTTTTCTCGGGCCTCTGCGGTTTTATCGGCATGAAGACCGCGACGGCGGCCTCCTCGCGCACGGCGCAGGGCTGCTCCGAAAGCCTCAACCGCGGCTTGCAGGTCGCTTTCCGCTCCGGCGCGGTCATGGGCCTCGTCGTCGTCGGCTTCGGTCTGCTCGATATCTGCCTCTGGTACCTCATTCTCGACAAATTTGTTTACACCACGGCTCACATGACTGAAGGCTGGAGCCTTTGGGGTATGACGCTCGTCCCGGCGGGCTGCACCGTGGTTGAAAAGCTGGTCCACATGACCACTACCATGATCACCTTTGGAATGGGTGCTTCCACGCAGGCGCTCTTCGCGCGTGTCGGCGGCGGAATCTACACCAAAGCAGCGGATGTCGGTGCCGACCTCGTCGGGAAAGTCGAAGCCGGTATTCCCGAAGACGACCCGCGCAACCCCGCCACCATCGCTGACAACGTCGGCGATAATGTCGGCGACGTGGCTGGAATGGGCGCAGACCTTTACGAATCGTACTGCGGTTCGATTCTCGCGACCGCTGCACTGGGTGCCGCCGTCGGTGCGCATCACCTCGCCAAGGGTGCCGGAACCATTCAGGACGCGGTCGGTCTGGTCACCGCACCGATGATCGTGGCCGGAGTCGGCACCCTGCTTTCCATCATCGGCATGTTCCTCGTCCGCTGTAAAGAGGGGGCCACGCAGAAGGGCCTGCTCAAAGCACTGCTCACCGGTACGCTCAGCAGTTCCGTTTTCATCGTGCTTGCGCTCATCGGCATGTGGCAGTTCGGCATGATTTCCGGAGGCATTGTCCTCTCCGTCATCTCCGGTCTGGCCGCCGGTGTCATTATCGGCCAGGCCACCGAATATTACACCTCCGCTGAATTCGCCCCGACCAAGGGCATCGCCAAACAGGCGGTAATGGGCCCGGCCACTACCATTATTGACGGGCTGGCCACCGGCATGTACTCCGCTGGTATCCCCGTCATCACCATTGTGATCGGTATCCTCTGCGCCTTCGGTTTCGCCGGCGGTTTCAGCGATGTGTCCATGGGCCTCTACGGTATCGGCTTTGCCGCCGTCGGAATGCTCGCGACGCTCGGCATCACGCTGGCGACTGACGCCTACGGCCCGATTGCCGACAACGCGGGCGGCAACGCCGAAATGTCCGGACTTGCTCCCGAAGTGCGCGAGCGCACTGATGCGCTTGACTCGCTCGGTAACACCACTGCCGCCACCGGAAAAGGTTTTGCAATCGGTTCTGCCGCGCTCACCGCGATGGCCCTGCTCGCCGCTTATATCGAAGAAATCAAACTCTGGATCGGCAAGCTTGCCGGCGAAGCGGGCACCTTCATGGGTTTCACGAAAGAGATGGCCGAGCATGCAGTCATCATGGATTTTGTGAATGCCTATGATCTGCATATCATGAATCCACTACTGCTCTGCGGCCTGTTCCTCGGCGGGATGATGGCCTTCGTCTTCTGCGCAATGACGATGAAAGCCGTTGGCCGCGCCGCAGGCGCGATGGTCGAAGAAGTCCGCCGCCAGTTCAAGGAAATCCCCGGCATCATGGAGGGCACCGGCAAGCCGGATTACGCGCGCTGCGTTGCCATTTCCACCGCAGGTGCGCAGAGAGAGATGCTCATGCCTTCACTGCTGGCGATCATCGTGCCGGTACTGACCGGTCTTGTGCTCGGCGTGCCGGGCGTGATGGGTCTGCTCGCGGGTGGCCTCACCTGTGGCTTCGTTCTGGCTACCATGCTCAACAATGCGGGCGGTGCATGGGACAACGCCAAGAAATATGTCGAGAAGGGTGCGCACGGCGGCAAGGGCTCCGACGCCCATAAAGCCGCTGTGGTCGGCGATACCGTTGGTGACCCCTGTAAGGACACCTCCGGCCCGTCGCTCAACATCCTCATCAAACTGATGACGATGGTCAGCGTGGTCTTCACGCCGGTCGTCGTGAAATTCTCACCCATCGTTCAAGAGTGGCTCAACATTGCCACCAAATAAAACGTCTGCGACGTTTTATGCGAAAGGCCGCCTTCACGGGCGGCCTTTTTCTTTCTCGACCTGCATAGCCTTTTGCGACGCAGGTTTCCAAGGTTTGGAAAAAACGAGATGAAAAATTTCATGGGCTGAAGAAATCGTGTAAAAACACCTGTCTTTCGCGAAAGAGCCTGTTAATCAAGGAGAGTTACATGAAAAAAGTATGGATCCGTCTGGTCGCAATCGTCTTCTTTTTCCTCACCCTGTCTGTCGTTCCGGCGTTGGCCTACGACCAGCCCTCGGTCAACCTCGGGTTTACCAGTTTCGTGGATGGTGCGCCGCCCTCCGGCCCAGGATTTTATTTTCAGGAATATCTTCAGTACTACACAGCGAACCGCCTTGAGGATGCTCCGGCTCCGGTTTCCAATCCGAAACTCGACGCGTGGATCAGCTTGAATCAGCTCGTTTATCAGTCGGATCAGGAACTCTTTTGGGGTGGAAAGTGGGGCATGAACCTCATGCTTCCAATTGTCAATTTCGACACCAGTATTTCGCCGCTGACCGATAACGGTGGCGGGTTTGGCGATCTACTGATCGGCCCGTTCCTGCAGTGGGATCCAATCATGGGGAAAAACGGTCCGATCTTTATGCATCGCATTGAGCTGTCCGTTATTCTGCCGACGGGAAGATATTCGGCGAATGAAGCACTGAACCCCGGAGCGAACTTTTTCTCATTCAATCCCTACTGGGCTGGAACGCTCTTCATCACGCCGAAGCTGACCGTCTCAACCCGTCTGCATTATCTGTGGAACGCCAAAAACACGGACC
>Ga0190284_1000981_pt1 | contig 13414 bp, 11 predicted proteins | sample 48691812_MG_FD_161668 | JGI IMG/M metagenome (GOLD analysis project Ga0190284, IMG submission 161668) | Hydrothermal vent microbial mat bacterial communities from Southern Trench, Guaymas Basin, Mexico - 4869-18-1-2_MG | ecosystem: Environmental > Aquatic > Marine > Hydrothermal vents >...
CCCGGCTATTCTGCGAACAACACTACCAGTTCTCGACGATTGTCAGAGTAGCCCCGCAGTGGGGCAACAGCAGGTCCTTGGCAATTGTCAGACCGAAGATCATCAGCGTCGTCGACCGGCGGAAGTTTTTGCGGGCAACATTGGCCCCTTCGTCCAAGATTCAGCTCGAATGGGAGCATGAGGGCGCCACGCATCGCCATGTCGCCGCGATGTTGAATATCAGTCCCGAGGGCGTGGCCTGTCGCGTCAAGGATGAGGTCGCGGCCGCCTTCGAGGCAAACCACCGGATTCAAGTGGACTTCGAGTTTCCCGGACTGGATCATCAGTTCCGTCTGACTGCGGAACTCTGCAACAATACGCCGGCGAGCAATGGGTACGCGATCCTTGGATTACATTTCGCACGTGCGCCGGAAATCGCCGACGAACTTGCGCTGCTTCGCAAGACGATGGAGGCTCCTCAAACCATTACTGCGAATACAGAAGTCTGCGCATGAGTCACGGCACACTCCTAGCTCAAGCCGGCCGGCGGTCCGTACTGCAATGGGCAGTCCAGCGAAAGACCGCCATCAATGTGTCACTCCTGACGGACGATTGTTGGCACAGCCTTCGCTCTCATCTGATCCACTTTGATCCCGACCAGGGCCTCCTGCAAATCGCCTATCCAATCTCTTCGTCAGATGGCCCGCCGCCAGAGCTCCCGCCGGGCGAGCAACTGGGTATCTCGTTTCGTCGCGGGCACAAGAAGTGCGTCTTTGTCAGCCCCGTGATCATGCGCCGCACCGACACGACGTCCACGGGCAAACGGATGGATACGCTTCTGGTTCGTGTGCCGCGGGAGATGCGCGAGCTTCAGCGCCGCGCGTATCAGCGCATTGATGTTCCGCCGGACCGTTTCATCGCCGTCAAGCTATGGCAAGGGGGGCTGACCTCACCGGACGAGACCTCCTGGCCCTTGTGTGCCGGCCGCCTCACCAATGTGTCGGTCGGCGGTATCCTCGTGGACATCCGTGTCGACCAGAATCCGCGCCTGAGTGTCGGTGATATCGTCGGCTTGGAGATCACCGTGACCCAGGGTCAGACGCCGTTGCTCGCCGAAGCCCAGTATCGACATTGCACCATGACAGGTTCCGACCGCATCGGCCTTGGCTTACAGTTCCTCGGCCTCGAGCACGACCTGCCGCACCGGGCCTCCATCACGCAGATTGCCGACTTCGTCAGGAGCCTGCAACGCGGCAACACCCGTCAAGGAAGTTCGCGACGCCGATAGCGTCAAAGCCGCCCAGCCCCTCGCGGGAGCGGGGGGTTCATGGATGGGTGCACACCTGCGTGAACCCCCCGCTTCCGCGGGGGGCTACGAGAATCCCTGCGGAACGGCATGTGATGATGCACTGGACTTGGTATCACACGCCGTTGCCGTGCCTCCCGGCATCCGTCGACATCCGCCCGTTTCGGCAGTAGTGTGGAGACGAGAGTTGTTAGCGATCAGCCTTTGGATGGGCTGGACGCCTGGATGTGATGGCTGCTATCTGGACTACTATGTGAACGTGCGCAGATGGGCGACGATACTCGCGGCGCGCTGCCCTTTGCGTCGTGGTTAAACGTACCGCGGTCGCATGATTGCGCACGGTAATTTCGCCGTTGATTGTCACAAAGATGACGAAGCGTGATGCAAAAGTGCGCGCTAAGCTGACGTACAAAGCAGCGGGCGTGGACGTCTCCGCAAATGATCGAATGGTGGAGATGATCGGGCGGTCGATGCGGCGGACATACGATACGCGCGTGTTGTCACGACACGGGGCGTTCGCCGGGCTGTTCAAGCTGGACTACCCTGAGCGGCTGTTGAGGCGCAACATCAAGGAGCCCGTCCTCGTTGCGGGGGCGGACGGCGTCGGCTCGAAGCTCCTGTTGGGACTCGACCACGGTCGCTTGCGGGGCTTGGGCATCGACCTCGTGGCGATGAATGTGAACGACGTGCTGACCGTCGGCGCCGAGCCGCTGTTCTTTCTTGATTACGTGGCGTGCCACCGCCTGGACCCCAAGCAGGTCGCCGAGATCGTTGAAGGAATCTCGGATGGCTGTACGCTGGCGAGTTGTGCACTGCTGGGTGGCGAGACGGCGGAAATGCCGGACTTGTACCAACCGACGCACTTCGACCTTGCCGGCTTCTGTGTGGGCGTGGTGGAGCGTCGTCGAATCATCGATGGACGCAACGTGGCGCCGGGCGACGTCGTGCTCGGTCTGGCCTCCAGCGGCCTCCATTCGAACGGTTACACACTGGTGCGTAAGGTGCTCGCGCGGATTGGCCGGGCGGGCGCAGGGCAACAACCCACCGAGCAAGCACGGGGGCTCTTGGACGAGCCGCTCATGGATGCGGTGCTGCGGCCGACGCGGATCTATGTGCAATCGATCCTCAGCTTGCTCAAGCGATACCGTCGTAAGCGCGTGGTTCGGGCGATGGCGCACATTACCGGCGGCGGCCTGCCGGGCAACGTGCCCAGGGTCATCCCGGAAGATTGCGACGTGCACATCACGCGGGGGAGTTGGCCGGTGCCGCCGGTCTTCGGCATGTTGGAGCACTCGGGCGTGAACGAAGAGGAGATGTATCGCGTATTTAACATGGGGATCGGGTTTGTGCTGGTGGTGCGGCCGGCGTTTGCTCAGAGCGTAACGGGGCATTTGCAGAGATTCGGCGAGACAGTGTATCGGATCGGGATTGTTCGTCGCGGCAGCGGCAAGCTCGTGTACGATCACGCGTGATTCTGAGGGTTGCGAGGAGACACCAGCCCGCAGCTTCAGGTGTGAAGGAACACTAGCGAATGGCTGATTGCTGATAGCTGATAGCTTCCATGGGCCTGATTGTTCAAAAGTTCGGCGGCACGAGTCTGGCGGATGCGGAGAGGGTTCACCGCGCCACCCGGCGGGCCATCCGCGCCACTCTCCAGGGAAACGAAGTCGTTGTGGTCGTCTCGGCAATGGGCCGGACGACCGATGAACTGATCGACTTGGCCTACCAGATCACAGACCGCCCCAGCCGACGCGAGATGGACCAACTGCTGGCCACCGGCGAGCAAATCTCCATCGCCCTGATGGCCATGTCCATCCACCACGCCGGCCACGACGCCATCAGCCTGACCGGCGGGCAGGTGGGTTTGCGGACGGATCGGGCGTTCGGCAGGGCCAGAATCAGGGAAATTACCCAGCGCGGCCGGATCATCTCACTGCTGAAGCAGGGCAGCATCGTGATTGTGACGGGCTTCCAGGGCGTGGACGAATCGGCGAACGTGACCACCCTCGGCCGCGGCGGATCGGACACGACCGCCGTGGCATTGGCGGCGTCCCTGGAGGCGGATGTCTGCGAGATCTACACCGACGTGGACGGGATTTACTCGGCGGACCCCCGGATCGTGCCGGAGGCACGGAAGCTCGGCTATATTTACTATGACGAGATGCTGGAGCTGTCATCGCTGGGGGCACAGGTGATGCACTCGCGGAGCATCGAACTTGGGAAGAACTACGACGTACGGATTCACGTGCGAAGCAGCTACACAGACGCAAAGGGAACGGACATCGTGAAGGAAACTGCGGATCTAGAGCAAGTCATTGTTCGTGGGGCGGCCCTGAAAAATGATCTGGCACGCGTGGAGTTGTGCAAGGTGCCACACCGGCCGGGGATGGCGAGCAAGATATTCGCGCGCGTGGCCGATGAGGGCATGGTTGTAGACGACATCATACAGGTGGTTCACGAAGACGGCGAAACGGCCGATCTCAGCTTCACGATCAACGCACGGGAAGTGGCGGCCGCGCGATCACTGGGCGAGGAGATGGCCGAGGAGATACCGGGGATGACTTTGAAGATCAAGACGGATCGGGCGAAAGTATCCGTTGTCGGCGTGGGGATGCGCACGCACACGGGTGTCGCATCGCGGATGTTCGAGGCCCTGCATCGGGCTGACGTGAATATCGAGAACGTCAGCACCAGTGAGATCGTGATCAGTTGCGTCATCAGGGAGGAGGACGGCGAACAAGCGCTGCGGGCGGTCCACGCGGCCTTTGAACTGGAACACGAGCTGGTGAGGTAGAGTTTCAGTGATCACTGGATTTTGCAGAGTGCGATTTCATAGTCGTTTTATACGGCCGAGAATCCGTACGATGGGCAATGTTGCCCATCTGCTGAACCCACGCTCCCGAGAACGTGCCACTGCGGTCGAAAGGCATCAACAAATGGTGCCAACATATGTGGGTGCCTCTGGCGGCTTGCCCGCCAGTGTGACGACCGGCCCCGCACTGGCAGACAAGCTGCCAGTGGCACCCGCGCGACTCTCCCCTATGCCGGGGCGGAGGACCGCCCGGCTCGCTGAGCCAGGGAGGGGAGTTCTGTGCTGTTCATTCTTGTCACTGATCCGCTTAGAATGTGCTCAGACGTTAACAGGAAAGGTCTGCCCACATGCCGGATGGAACCCTCACACTCAGCATCACCGCCCTGACGCTCGGATTCTTCCACACGCTCGTAGGCCCCGACCACTATCTGCCATTTATCGCCATGGCACGCGTCGGGCGCTGGTCGTTGAACAAGACAGTCGTCGTGACGGTGCTGTGTGGCCTCGGTCACGTACTCAGTTCCATCGTCCTGGGTTTTGTCGGCATCGCCCTCGGCATCGCGGCCCTCAAGCTGGAAGACATCGAAGCCGTCCGCGGCGACATTGCCGGGTGGTTGTTGATTGCCTTCGGGTTGGTCTACTGCGCCTGGGGCGTGCGCCGCGCCATCCGCAACCGACCCCACACACATCCACACGCGCATGCGGACGGCACCCTCCACGCCCACGAGCATGTCCACCAGGCCAACCACCTACATGCCCACGCCGATCAGAGGAAGGCGTGCGCCGCTAGAGGTGATCATGCCTCGGCCGCCAACCCTACATTGTTATCAGGTGAAACCTTTGCGTCTAACGAAGAAAACTGTGGCACCGGCGTCTCGCCGGTGGGACCACGGGCGAGACGCCCGTGCCACACTTTGGTTGCGGCTGGATGCCGCGCCGTGAAGGAATCCCAACAAGGCAAAATGACGCCCTGGATCTTGTTTGCCATCTTCTTGTTTGGTCCGTGCGAGCCCTTGATTCCCTTGCTGATGTACCCCGCCGCCAAGGGCGACCTCTCGGCCGTCGCTTGGGTCGCGGCTATCTTCGGTGTCGCCACGGTGGTGACCATGACCACCATTGTGGTCGTCGCCCACGTTGGCGCCGGCGCCCTTCCCTTCGCCAGGTTTCAGCGATACAGTCACGCATTGGCGGGCTTTGTCATCCTGGCCTGCGGTATCGCTGTCAAGGCCGGACTATAGCGTGCCGTTTCCCTGAGCCCACCCGCATCCCCGGCCATGGCATTTCATCCAGCACCACCCACGCCCGCTGATCCGACTTGTACACCGTCATCGGTTGAATCGCGACGACGGTCTCGATCCAGATCAGGCTGCAAAACCTCGCCCAATCTACCGCATTCTCGAAAAAACCATTGGCCGCACCAATCAAAGCACCATGTTCGTCAATCAGTGCCTCCAGGTCGGGTCCGGTGCCCAGCTCCCGAAACAGGCATTCTCCAGCCATGGCAACCGCCTGCACCGGGTGCGAAGGAAGCTTCAGCCATAATAGGTCCCCAGCTGTTACGGCCCTGAATGGCGGACGCATCACCTTCGATAGCCGACACTCGATTCTCTTGCTGCCGTCCAGCAGCAATTCCAGGTAATGTGCGTGCAGAACTACCAAATGATGTCGCATGACCGATGGCTCACCCCAACATGTACCCGTGTCTTACAGACTTCGGAATCCTCTGACTCCGTTATGCTCATCAAGCCCCACGGCTGCACAGTATCACGTTGACGCCCACGTCCGACAATACTGTTGCGGCTCGTCATTTCGAGACCAGTGCCATACCCGGATATGATCGGACGTTCCCGGGTCTGCATCCTTGGCGGCAACATCAGTGGTGTTACGTGTCCGGTTATAGGGACTTGAGTAAAAAAAATAACAAAATGTGGCTTTGCGTGGAATGGTATATCTTGCTGTCAACACATGGGTTATGTGATATCTTATCGATGTTTCGTAACATTCTCGCACCTTTATCGTTAGCCTCGACTTGCCAACCTGGGTTCTTGTGTTATATTCCAACTGGCAGAAGTGATAAAAAGACTCCCCCCGCACGACTCTCTTGGCAGAGTTGACTGGCCGATCGGATGACCTGAGAGCGACCATCCGAAGCCCGGCCCTAACAATAAAACGCCCACTGGCAGTATGGCCAAATGGTTGGTCACCCGATAGATACGCGACATCGGGAGACCTCTCTCCAGCCGCAGTTTGGCCGATCAACTGCTCGTGGCGAAGTGGCCCCAGGAGGCCACGGGAGTCATTGACATGGCGGCTGCAAGCGACAGAACGAGCGTGGCACAGAAGGACGCCCGAAGTCCCATTTCACTCAGGCCGGCGCCCACCATCTATCAGAGGCTCAATCAGGATGATCAGGCGCGCCTTGATTGCATTCTTGTTGACGGGGTCGAGTTCATTAATCACGACTCCTTCACCAGAGCTGCCACGGCCAGGAAGCTGTTCAGAGACCGTGTCGCAGGCCGCTGGTCGCCCCAGCCGTGGTGCAACAGCGCGAAGTCCGGCAGCAAGATCTCGAAGATCATCCACAAGACCACCTTAACCTCCGAAGAAGAGCGGCAGCTTTTCCTCTGCTATAACTACGCACGTTTCAGGATGGCCAAACTGCTCCGTCAATACGGCGGAAAACGCCTGACCGGAAAGGCTACCACTGAGCTACTGTGGTGGCATACCAAGAGTATGGAGACCCGTGCCGAAATCGTGCAGGCGAACATGCCGCTCGTCCTGGCCATGGCAAAAAGAACCCGGCTCGGCAACGTAGATTACGCCGAGTTGATCAGCGAAGGCAACATGGCCCTGCTGCGGAGCGTTCACAAGTTCGACTGTGGCCGGGGATTCAAGTTCAGCACCTATGCCTGTCGGGCGATCCTCAAGAGTTTCAGCCGGGTTGCCATGCGCACGAGCCGCTATCGAGGGCGGTTCCCGACCGAATTCGATCCTTCGCTTGAAAAGAGCAACTATGTCGAGTTGTGTCGCCAGGCCCACGAAGCCGATTGTGTCGATGAACTCCTCGGCATCATTCGGAGCAACTCCGCTGACCTCAATGACGCCGAATACAAGGTCATTCATGCCAGATTCGCCCTGGGCAAGGTCGAAGGTATCGAGTGTGACAGGCCCAAGACCTTGGAACAGGTCGGGTTGGTCATCGGTGTCACAAAAGAGCGGGTGCGGCAGATTCAGAACAAGGCCCTGGAGAAGCTGCGTCTGAAGTTGCAGGACGACTTCCTCGCCGCATAGCCGCCGCCCATCGCCCTTGGCCGAGTCCGCCTCTTATTACCAAGTCACGCGGCCACGAATGACCGTTGGTTGGATGAAACCCAACGATCGCTCATGGCCGCGATGGTATCGCCGGACAACACCTGTCGGCGCCGTCCGGACGATTGGGTGGAGTGGGAGTCTGAGTCTATCCCCTCTGTCTACCTCGTGGCCTTTTGGCCGTGCAGCCTCTCGTACTTCTGATAAAGCCCGGGACGTTTCGCCTTCAAAGCCTCCGCATTCATAAAATCTTCCACGAGTTCCTCGCTGCCCCGACGCCGAATGACACGGATTTTCCCGTCGGAGAGGATCTCAAAACTGGTGCGGGGCTTCCGGAGAATAAAGACGTCTTTCTTCAACTCATCGAGGTTTTCCAATCCCAGCAGCTTGTGCTTGTCCAGTTTCCCATGGAATAGTTCTTTGAGACGCTCATGGGCTTCGCCGTCGGTGCCTTCGAGGATCGCCTCGATGTCAATGTCCAGGTCGTCCGGCGAGAGCGTGAAGATACCGTGATGCCCATGCGGTTCCATACCCGTGAAGGCGTTCGCATCGGCGTCACCGAAGATGCTGATCTTGCCGCCGCAGGGCCCCTTGTGCAGCATATTGTATGTGTCGATGTCATCCGCTTTGAGTTCATCTTCGTTCTCGTAAATCTTCGTCGTTGTGGTTTCCTCGCCGTTCTCGGTCTTGGTTCGCGTGATCGTGATTGTCCCGTCCTTGCCGCTTTCGATCCGCAACGTGCTGCCTTCATCGCTCTTCAAAAGGAATTCCTTGCACTGGGAATGCGGGAAGGCGGAGGAGAAATCAAAATCGAAGTTAAAGCCGTGCCCGTCCGGGAAGTGCTTGAAAATGTCCGGCATGTCCTCGTGATCGAACTGCTTGAACAGCCAATTACCCTCGTCGTCCTTCTCCATCAGGCCGCCCCGACGGAACTCCCGGCACTTCATGAACTCCTCGACGGCCTCTTCATATTTGTACTTTGCCGAAAAGACGTCTTCCGGGCGTTCCGAGACCGTCACATTAGTAACCGTCTGTTCGCTGCCGCGAATCACGGTGAAGCCGTAAGTCACACCAGGTTCCATGTCACGCACCTTGTCGAGGAAGTCCTTGACTCCCGACGGTACGTCCTCGCCATCGATCTTAACGATCACGTCGTATCGTTCCATACCCGCCTCGTCCGCCGGCGAGCCATCCACGACGTTCAGAACCATCTGGCCGGCGTCCGCATCGATCGCCAGGTGTGAGGCCAACGGTTTCGGTACGGGGCCGAAGCGGATACCCAGCCAGGGCCCCCCCGCCTCGATGTTGTGTCCGCCTTCTCGTTTGAGAATAATTCGCTTGCATTGGGCCGGGTCGGCACTCCCCTCGCCGTCATCCGATTTGATTGCCGTCACGACGACGCACTTTTTTGTCTCGCCTTCACCCTCGTCGGACGCCCCCGATAGGACGACGACGTCTAATTTCATGTCACCCTCTTCCCCCTCACCGACGCAGATTTTCTTAATCACGACAGGCTCGTCCTGCGTATCAATAGCATCGGTCGCCCCAATCGCCCCGCCGGGTGGCAAGAGCATGCCCGCCGCCAATACGGTAAACATCTGAATTAAAATCATTGTTTTTCTCCTTGAGTTAGTGTTCCTAGTGCTCTGTCACGCTTGAACTGTCGGGGAGTGCGGGCATCCTGCCCGCTGTTCTTCGAGGAATCAGGCGGGCGAGACGCCCGCACTCCCCGACATTTCTAACATGACGCGACACTAGTCGTTTTGATCCTTATTCAAACTGATCGATTCATGCAAAGAAGAGCCGCGGACTTCAGTCCGCGCGGAGTATCGCAAGAGTGTCAGTGGCCTATGCTTTTCGGACGGCCGCGCGGGCTGAAGCCCGTGGTTCCCCACGTTTTGATCTCCTATATATCACCCGAGACCGGGACGAGTCTTGTCGAGTGCGTGTCCCTCTCAAAGATGTAAATCACGTTTTTGTTCTTGTCGGGGCGGATGCCGATCAGGTCTCGCCGAAGATCGCGCAGCCGCCTGGAAGGTTGATGGTCCACCTCTTGGTAGTCAGCGTATGACGACACGGGATGGTTGACGAACTGCGGCCTCACACTGGGCCGGTCGACAAGATTCATCACGCGCGGCGGTACACGATCGTCCTGCATGACCAGATCATGACGGTCGGTTGGATCGACCGTCGACCACAGTGTGGGTAGAAAAAACAGTGCAACCACAGCGGCGGCCGCCAGCAAAGCGCTCGCAATGCCGAGTCGCCAACCATGATACCTACCGGGCATGGTCGCCGGAGAAGCACAGGTCAAGTCGTGCCGCAGCGCGTCTGCCGCCAGCGTGTCAATCTGTTTGTATTCCTCGAACAGGGCCCGTGCCGCTTCGTCTCGAGCGAGGATGTCCGCCAGTTCCGCACGCTCCTCAGCACCGGCCTCGCCATCCAGACACCGGCAGATCAGACGCTCAATCCGTTGACCGACGCCGATTTGTTTGTCATCTGCGACATTCATCAGGCGTTTGCCTTCCGATTCGTAACCACATCCCTCAAGGCCGACCGCAGTAACCGCCGCGCTCGAACCAGCCTCGTCTCTACGGTATCCACCGGCATGGACATCGCCTCGCCGATTTGTGCATAGCTCCAGTCTTCCACGTGCCGGAGAATAAACGGTTCCCGATAGATCTCCGGCAATCCTCGAATCGCCGACAGGACGCGCCGGTGCGACTCCGCCCCGAGCAGCGCCTTCGATGGCTCCGGCTCCCGCGAGGTGGCGGAGATGGCTTCATCCAACCCAACACGGCGACGACGTTCCTTACCGGCTTTTAGCCCGGCGTCGATGGCAGCATTCTTCGCCAGCCTGTACAGCCAACTCCGCCAGCGAAGCGGGTCCATCAAAGTACCGATCTGCTGCCAGACCTTCGTCCAGACGTGCTGGACAACGTCGTCTACGAGCCATGGATTCCCGATTGTGGCATAAACGACATTCCGGACCCAACCGTCATGGCGGCGAACGAACACATCCAGCGCGCCCCGCTCCCCGCGCTGGGCTGCTGCGATCAACTCGTGGTCGCCGGCATCCGTGATCAAGGCCATGTTCGTGTCCGCTCTATAATCTAAGACGTTCAAGCCCCCCTTTTCCTGTCACTTGATTATCGTTTCAAACCTCGAAGATGTTCGATGTATCTACCACTCACTACAGCGCAAAGTCCTTCCGTCGCCCCCGTTGGGGGCTGCGGATTTCGTGATCCGTTGACCCAGGGCTTGCTGCGCTTCGCCCTGGGCTTTATTCCGTCACCGCTCCGCGGCTGAATATGGCTGGCACTCCGAAGCTGGAATCCGGTGAACAAGACGACTTTGCGCTGTGGGGCGGCTACGCCCGCAGCCGGAGGTGTCCTGTGGTTTAGCTACGACCCGACAAGGGGATCGCTATGCGGCCTATAGCCGCAACCATAGCATCTATCGTAGGTTGCAGCACACTATGGTGCACCTTCTCACCTGAATCTGTGGGCTGGTGTGCCATCGGGCATGGTGGCCACATACCATGCGCCGTATTGTTGATGACGTCTCACGCGCGGCCGTTTGGTCGCGGTGCTGCGGGGAGCCGGAGAGACACGGGCGCTGGGTGAGCGGTTTCTCAGCCGCCGATGAGTTCTTTCACCTTCAGGACAAGATCGTCGGGGTCGACCGGCTTGTCCACGAACATTTCAGGCTTGACCAAACCCTGTTCACGCATCTGCTGGATGGCTTTTCTCAGAGACTCTCTCAGATTGTCGAAGGGGCTTTCGAAAGTGTCGTCCTTCTTGCTGTCCTGCTCGCTCAGAGAATCGGCGACGCCCGTCAACATGATGACGGGGATATCCTTGTACTCCTCACTCTTCCTGAGCTGCTTGAAGAGCACGAAGCCGGTCCTCTTGGGCATCATCACATCCAGGATAATAAGATCGGGTTTGTCGCCTTTAACCTTCTCGAAACCCTCCTCGCCGTCAAAGGCGGACGATACCTCGTAGCCGTTTTCTTGCAACGCGACGGAGAGGAACTTGACTATGCTCTTGTCGTCATCGATGACCATCACCTTCTTCGCCATCACGATTCTCCTTGCATTTGTCAGGGCCGCCCGTGGGAAGCAGTATTTGGAAGACAGCGCCCCGATCGGGTTCAGAGGTCACTTCGATCGTCCCGTTATGTAGACTAACAACCCTCGCGGTGAGTGCCAACCCCAACCCCGTGCCCTTGTTCCTTTTTGTGCTGAAAAAGGGCGTGAAGATGTTATCCTTGACTTCCTCGGATATTCCGGGGCCGTTGTCACGGATCTCGATCGCGAGCTTTTCGGATGCCTCGTCGTATGTCGCCGTCAAGTCGATCCGCGGCGCCTGGCCCTCTTCGTACTCCTTCGATAGACAGGCATCCATCGCGTTGGAGACGATGTCCATGATGGCCGAGTGAATCAAGCTCGAATCGCAGTAAACCTCGGGTAGGTCGGGAGGAACCGACGTGCAGAATGCCGCGCCCTTGTCTGAAGCGGTCTGGGTGGTCACGCTGTCGATCTTCTCGATGATCTTGCCGACGGAAACCCACGCGAACTCGGGCTCCCAGCGTTTCACGTATCTCAGCATATCCTTGGAAAGCTCGGTGATACTCGAGATCCCTTCTTCGACAATCTCCCATCCGTCTGCCAGCATCTCCTGGTCGGCCTTCTTGATTCCCGTTTTCACCATGTAGGAGCCGCCCTTGAGCAGACTCAACATGTTCTTCATCGCATGTTGGAGCCCGACAAAGGACTGGCCGATGGCGGTGAATCTCTCGGACTGAATGAGTTGACGCTGGAGCTGCTTCTCGTGAGTGACGTCTTTGCCGATGGCGAAGGTGCCGATGGGAAACCCGTACGGTCCGCGCAGGCGAGAGAGGGAGAAGATGATGTCTCGGGATTCGCCTCTCTTCGTCAAAAACCGCGTCTCGTGGTTGGCGACGTGGTCAGAACCTTTCAATCGTGCGATGACCACATCCCTTTCCTGTGGGTCGGCGAAGAGCTTTTCGACCGGTTGGTCGATCACTTCCTCTCTTGCGTACCCCAGCACCTTCTCGGCTCCGGCGTTGAAGGTCTGGATGAATCCCGACGGATTTACGGTGACGATGATATCCGCCGAGCTCTCCAGGATGCCTTCCAGGGTGTCCTTGGTCTCCCGAAGCTTACAGAGGGAGAGTTCGAGCTTGGAGGTCATGTCATTGAAGGACTCTGCGGCAGTGGCGAATTCGTCTTTTCGCCGTACATTCATCCTGAAATCGAGATCACCGCCGGCGATCCTCTTCATGCCTGTGATCAAGCTCCTCATCGGCCGATCCAGGAGGCGACTCACCATGAACCACGTGCCGAGGGTTCCCAGTAAAATGGCGATCAGGGCCGCAACGACCGTCTGCGAGTTGCGGGTGGATGTGAGTACGTCGACTCGGTGCAGCGAGTAGTCCGCCTGCAAGAACCCCAGGACAGGGAACCCATCGGCGTGGGCATGGCAATCGGCTGTGCTGCAGGCCGCCTCGTTGAGGATCGGAGTGATGACGGAGACGGCTCGGGTACCCTCCGGCAATTCCATGATCTCGTCGTGGTGCGAAACAGCAGCGCCGTCGAGGGGATCGTCGTACCTGTGGCACACCTGGCACGATTGGGACTCCTGAGTCAGCCTCTCCTCGCCGGCACCGTACGCGGACGCCGCGATCCGCCCTTCGTGAGAAACGAGTCGCACTTCTCTATAGTCCGCGTTGTCCTTCACGAGGCTGCCGATGATCTCTTTGACGCCCTCGTTGTCCCGAGTCATGAGCGGCCTCTTGATGCTCTGCCGGATCGTGGCGGAGTTGAGCCGGCATAGATCGCGCGCCGAGGCCAAGGCGTAGTGTTCATCGACGAGGTTGTTGAGGTATGCCAACATGACGAAGACGGCGAGGATGATCGTGATGAAAACGGCGCTCAGCTTCCAGACGATGAGACTTCTTCGAAACATGAGGCATTCGAATCC
>Ga0190284_1000983_pt1 | contig 13400 bp, 14 predicted proteins | sample 48691812_MG_FD_161668 | JGI IMG/M metagenome (GOLD analysis project Ga0190284, IMG submission 161668) | Hydrothermal vent microbial mat bacterial communities from Southern Trench, Guaymas Basin, Mexico - 4869-18-1-2_MG | ecosystem: Environmental > Aquatic > Marine > Hydrothermal vents >...
CCCCACCCCGGCGCCGGCACCTGGGACGGGCACTGCCGCACCCGAGACCGGAGAAAAACCCGTTTCCGCGACGCCGCCCGCGTCCCCGACAGGCGGTGCGCCCGGCGCCGGAGATACGGAGACCGGCGGCAGCGACGTCAAGACACCCGAGACCGAGAGCGGCGAGACACCGTAGCCTATGATTCTCTCAATGACCGGGTACGGAGATGCGCAGACCAGCGTCAAAGGCGTTTCCTACTCGCTGGAAATCCGCAGTCTGAACAACCGGTACTTCAAGACCCTGATCAAGCTGCCGGAGAACCTGCAGTTTTTCGAGGGTGAGGTGGAGAAGTTGCTGCGCGCGCAAGTGGGGCGTGGGAGCGTGAGTTGCGTTCTTCGCGCGCGCAACGACAGCGCCACGGAGTACAGAATCAACCCCGGCGCGATGCAGGACTACGTGAACCAGATCTGCGCCGTCCAGCTTCCCGAAGGCGTGCATGCCACGCTCGATCTCGGTTCGGTGGCCTCGATGCCCGGCGTCTGCCAGGCGCCCATCCTGGACGAAGCGCTGCGCGGGGAGTATTTGGAGATCATCTGCGGGTTGATGGGTGAGGCGCTGGGCAAGGTCGTGGAGATGCGGCGGGCTGAAGGTACGGCGCTGTGCGAGGATCTTCTGGTCCATTGCCAACGCACGCGCGAGCATCTGGCGGGAATCGCCGAGCGTGCCCCACTCCTCGTCCAGGATTACCACGAGCGCCTTCAGAACCGCGTGCAGATGCTGCTCAACGAGGGCGAAGCGAGAATCGAGTTGGACATGGACGCACTCGCACGGGAAGTGGCCATCTATGCCGAACGTTGCGACATCAGCGAGGAAATCGCCCGATTGTCGTCCCACCTGGACCAGTTCGCGAAGCTGTGCCACAGCAAGGAGCACGCCGGTCGAAAACTGGACTTCATCGCCCAGGAGATGTTACGCGAAGCCAACACCGTCGGAAGCAAGAGCAACGACGCCCGGATCGCGGGGCACGTGGTGGAGATCAAGGGGTTGATCGACCGCTTGAAGGAGCAGGTCCAGAATGTCGAGTAAGGCAACCGGCAAGGCGCCGGCCACAGACTGCGATCCGCACCGCGATCGTCAGGGGACGGGCAGCCCCAAGCTGGTAGTAATCAGCGGTCCGTCAGGTACGGGCAAGACCTCGATCTGTGACGCCCTGCTCGAGCGTCTTCCCAACGCGGTGTGGAGTGTATCAGCCACCACACGACCCCTGCGGGGCGATGAGGTCAAAGGGCGAAACTACAGCTACGTTTCACCGGACGAGTTCGCCCGGCTCAAAACCGCCGGGGCGTTCCTGGAGACGGCGGAGTACTGCGGAAAGTGGTACGGCTCGCCGGTAGAACCGGTTCAACAGGCCATGGCACGCGGGTGCGACGTAATTATGGAAATCGATGTACAGGGCGGCGTGCAGGTAAGCGAGCGGGTTCCCGACTCGGTCCGCATTTTCGTCCTGCCGCCGACCATGGAATCACTCAAAGCCCGCTTGGCAGGCCGGAACACCGAGTCCCAAGAGCAGTTGCGCAAGCGGCTCGCGGTCGCCGACGGAGAAATCGGCTTCGCCCGCGACTCGGGGCGTTATCCGCATTTCGTGGTGAATGACGACCTCGAAACCACGGTGACTGACATCCTCAAGATTATCGAACGGGAGCGCGAAAGACCATGATTGAAGCATTGAAGAACGATGACATCATCAATCAACTCGGTGGTCGATTCAAGCTGACGGCATTGATTCAGCGTCGTATGGGCCAGCTTCTCCGCGGCGCGCGGCCGATGATTGATGAGGAGGGGCTCACTCTCATGGAACTGGTCGTCCGCGAGATCACGGAGGGCAAGATCAAGCCCAAGTCGATAGCGGAGGAGCCCGACCTCGATGACGAGATCTGAATCGGGGCATTCCGGTGACTTGGCGGGCTACGAGGTTCTCGTCGTCGTGTGTGGGGGCATCGCCGCGTACAAAGTCTGCTCCGTCGTCTCCCAACTGGTGCAGCGTGGGGCGGGGGTGACCGCGGCCATGACCAAGGCGGCCCGCAAGTTCGTGGGCTCGATCACCTTTCAGTCCCTCTCCGGGCGGAAAGTGCTCACCAGCCTGTGGCAATCAACCTCCGACTACGACGCGCAGCACATCCGGGTCGCGGACCGGGCCGAGCTGTGCATCGTCGCCCCGGCTACGGCCAACATCATCGGGAAGATCGCATCTGGAATCGCCGACGATTTGGCGAGCACCTTGCTGGCCAGCGTGCGGGCTACGGTGCTGCTGGCCCCGTCCATGAACCCGAACATGTGGAAGAACCCTTTCGTACAGAGCAACGTCGCGCGGCTCACCGAGGCCGGGCATTACCTGGTTGGGCCCGGTGAAGGGTGGCTGGCTTGTCGGACAATGGGTGTCGGGCGCATGGCTGAGCCGGAAGAGATCACCGAGACCGCCGCGAACCTGCTCAAATCAAATCCGCCCCGGAAACGCTGACCCGTGCGCATCCTCGTCACCGCCGGACCCACCCGCGAGTACTTCGACGACGTTCGATTCATCTCCAATGCTTCGAGCGGCACGCTGGGCTATGCCATCGGTGCCGAGGCGGCCCGGCGCAGCCATCAGGTGATTCTCGTCTCCGGACCGGTCGGACTGCCCGCGCCGTCGGCGGTCGAGTTCGTGCCTGTGATCACCGGGCCCGAGATGCTCGACGCGTGCCGCAGGCATTTCGAGAACTGCGACGCCGCGGTGATGTGTGCCGCGGTTTGCGACTATCGCCCGGCGACGCAGACCACGGGCAAGGCGCCCAAGACGACCCAAGCGCACTCGGTCATCCTCGAACCCACAGAAGATATCTGCGCCATCCTGGGCCGAATGAAGGAACGTCAGAACCGCGACCGATCGTCTGAACCGAGCCGCGACCGTGAGGGAGCGGAACAAAGCGACGAAGGGCAAGACAGAACCGGCCCGCCGCCACGGGCGACCCCGAGGGCACAGCACGACCGCATTTTGATGGGTTTCGCCCTGGAGACCGACGACGCCCGCGCCCGCGCCGAGGCCAAGCTCCGCCGAAAGCGCTGCGACGCCATCGTGCTCAACCATCCCGCGAGCATCGGCGACGCCCGAACCACGGTCGAGGTGTTTACTCCCCTCGAGGGATGGTCCGCTCCGTGCTCGGGCCGCAAGACCGACATCGCTGCCTATCTCGTGGACGTGATCGAGCGGTTGGCGATAGCCTAGTGCATCTTCACACCTGAATTGACGGGTACGAGCCGATTGGGTGCCACTGGTGGCTTGCCCACCAGTGCCTTCCTCATTGATGTTGCGTGCGTAACACTGGCGGCTTGTCCGCCAGGGTCGCACGGGCAGTTTGCCTGCCCGTGCGGGGTCGGTCGTTACACTGCGCGGATCGGCCTTTCCCAGTCCCGCAGGGACGAGTAAATCGACAGGCCCGTGAGCCGTGGGTTCGTCTTGGCGATAGGGCATACCTATCCCCCATGAGACCGGCTGGAGAGCCGGTCTCACAAGGGAAGACCTGAAAACCGCCGGTGAGACGCCGTGGCCACAGTTTTTCCGGGGGCGTCTCTAGCCGAGGAACTTCTCGGCCAGGACCACCAGTTCCTTCACGTGGGCGACGCTGGAATCGAGCATCTTGCGCTCGTCGGCGTCGAGCTCGACCTCGACCACCTTCTCGACGCCCTTTTGGCCCAGCATGCACGGCGTACCCACGAAGTAACCGCCGACGCCGAACTCCTTGTCGCAGTAGGCCGCGCAGGGGAGAATGCGGCGCTTGTCTTTGATGATGGCTTCGGCCATTTTCACCGAACCGGCCGCCGGAGCGTAGTACGCACTGGTGCCCATCAGCTTGACGATTTCCCCGCCGCCCTTCTTGGTGCGCTCGATAATGGCATCGAGCTTGTCTTTGTTGATGAGCTGGGTTACCGGGATTCCCGCCACCGAGGTGTAGCGCGGCAGGGGCACCATGTCGTCACCGTGCCCGCCGAGGAGCAGGGCACTGATATCCTCCACGCTGCAGTTCAGTTCCATGGCGATGAACGCGCGGAAGCGGGCGATGTCCAGGCAGCCGGCTTGGCCGACGACACGGTGCGTTGGGAACCCGCTCTTCTTCCACGCCGTGTACACCATGGCGTCCAGCGGGTTGGACACGACGATCATCACCGCGTTGGGGCTCACCTTGGCGGCTTGTGCCGATACCGACGCGACGATCTTCACATTGGTCTGCACCAGGTCATCGCGGCTCATCCCCGGCTTACGCGGCAGCCCTGCGGTCACAATGATCACGTCGCTATCGGCGGTATCGGCGTAGTTCGCCGTGCCGGTGATCCGGGTGTCGAAGCGATCCACGGGCCCGCACTGGGCCAAGTCCAATACCTTGCCCTTGGTCTTGTCCTCCAAATCGGGAAGATCGACGAGCACGATGTCGCCCAGTTCCTGCTGCGCAGCCCAAACGGCACAACTTGCTCCGACGTTCCCCGCTCCAATTACGGTGATTTTCGCGCGTTTCATCAGCATGTTCCTTTACGTTGACAGCGTTAACCGAGATCGCAACTTCCGAATCTGTTGCACCCCGCCTATCCTACTCTCGGCGTCGCCGCGTCACAACCCATCCGCTCCGGGTTTCGCCGCAGGGTGGAGACACGCGTCACCGCCGGCGTTATCATGTCCCGGCTGTGGAGGGATTGTCGAGATGGGACGCGCTTGACGATGAGCGGTGCCAGTAACAACAACGAACCCCTGCTATTCGAGATCGCCTGGGAGGTGGCCCGCAAGGTTGGCGGGATCTACACCGTCCTGCGGTCCAAGGCAGCCATCACGGTCGAGGAATGGGGCGACCGCTACTGCCTGATGGGAATCTACTCCCCCGACTCCGCCGCCACCGAGTTCGAGCCGCTCGAGCCCGGCCCGGTGTTGGGGCCCACGATCGAGGCGATGCGGCGGCAAGGGGTGGGTGCGCACTTCGGGCGCTGGCTGGTCCAGGGATATCCGCGCGTACTGCTGTTCGATCTGGGGTCCGCCTACCACAACCTGGAAGATTGGAAATACGCACTCTGGGAAGACCTTGGCATCGGCACCCCCAGCGACGACCCGGAAACCAACGACGCGATCGTCTTCGGTCGCCTGGTCGCCTTGTTCTTCGCCGAGTTCACGCGACGAAACCCGGGGCGTCCGGTGATCGCCCACTTCCACGAGTGGCTCGCCACCGTAGGGCTGCCCCTGATGCGCAAACAGGACCTTCCGGTGGCCACGCTGTTCACCACTCACGCCACCTTGTTGGGGCGCTATCTCTGTGCCTCGCAGATCGACTTCTACAACCAACTCCCCTGGCTGGAGCCGGACGTCGAATCGGGCAACCGCAACATCTACCACCGCTATTGCATCGAGCGGGCCGCCGCGCATTCGGCGCACGTGTTCACCACGGTTTCGGAGATCACCGCCTACGAGACCGAGCATCTACTGAAGCGCCGCGCAGACGTGGTCCTGCCCAACGGCCTCAAACTGGACAATTTCACCGCACTCCACGAGTTTCAGAACCTGCACTCGGAGTACAAGCAGCGCATCCACGCCTTTACCCAAGGGCACTTCTACGGACACTACGATTTCGACCTGGACAACACCCTCTACTTCTTCACCTCGGGAAGATACGAGTACCACAACAAGGGCGTGGACATGTACATCGAGGCGCTGTACCGCCTGAACCAGCGCCTCCGCCAGGAAAACAGCAAAATGACCGTGGTGGCGTTCATCATCATGCCCGCCCCCACCAACAACTTCTGCGTCGAGGCCCTCAAAGGGCACTTCATGATCGAGGAATTGCGCGACACCTGCGACGCGATTCAGCGAAAGGTCGGCGAACGCATCTTCGAAGCCACCGCCCGAGGGCAACTTCCCGACCCGGCCAAGCTCATCACCGATGAGCAGTTGGTCATGCTCAAGCGGCGGATTTACTCGCTCAACCGCAACGAACTCCCCCCCATCGTAACCCACAACATGGTCGGCGACGCCGACGACCTGATACTGAACCATCTACGGCATCGCCGGTTGTTCAACACCCGCGAAGATCGCGTCAAGGTGGTTTTCCATCCCGAGTTTATCACGTCCACGAACCCACTTCTCTCGCTCGATTACGACGAGTTCGTGCGCGGGTGTCACCTCGGTGTCTTTCCTTCTTACTACGAGCCCTGGGGTTACACGCCGGCGGAGTGTACGGTCATGGGCGTGCCGTCGGTGTGCACCAATCTCTCGGGGTTTGGCAACTTCATGCACCGCCACGTGGATGATCCCGAGGCCCACGGCATTTTTATCCTCGACCGCCGCTTCGTCGGGCCCGACGAGTCCATCGCCCAACTCACAGACATGATGTACCGGTTCAGCCGGCTCAACCGCCGCCAGCGAATCCAGATGCGCTCTCGCACCGAGCGCCTCTCCGAACTGCTCGACTGGAAGAACCTCGGCAAGGCCTACACCGACGCCCGCAACCTCGTCCTTCAACGAACCTACGGGGCTCAACCCCAGTAGCCCAATGCGGTCGCTCTACTTGATCGATAGCAATTCCACGTCGAAGACCAGGGTGGCCTTGGGTGGGATTCGCGGCGGTGAACCCTGTTCACCGTAGCCGAGTTGGTAGGGGATGAGCAGCTTGCGCTTCTCGCCGACCTTCATCAGAGCGACACCCTCGGTCCAGCCCGCGATCACACGGTTGAGCGGGAACGTGGCCGGCGAACCCCGATCCACCGAACTGTCGAACTTGGTGCCGTCCAGCAGCCAACCCGTATAGTGCACCTCCACGGTGTCGGCCGGTTTCGGGGAGGGGCCGTCGCCTTCGGTCAGGACGATGGACATTAGCCCGGATTCGGTCTTGGCGAACTTCTTGCCCGTCTCCGCCTCGGTCTTCGTGATGAAGTCCTGCATCTGCTTCTCCTGTTCGGCCTGTGCGTTGGCTTTGGTCTCTTTGGCTTCCTTTTCCAGCGCCTCGATTCGCGCCGTCAATTTCGTGGCGTCGTACTCACCGTTCAGCGTGACGGACTTGATGATCACCGCCTCGACGGGTGCGTCTTTGCCGGCGCGGGGATCGTTGGCGTGAGGACTCACCTCGACATCTCGGATTTTGTCCACCACATCCATGCCCTCGACGACTTTGCCGAACACGGCGTAGCCGGCGCCGTCGCGCTGCGGTCGGTCGAGGCTCGCGTTGTCCACGACGTTAATGAAGAATTGAGCGTTGGCCGAGTCCGGTCGGCCGCCCCTGCGGGCCATGGAGAGGGTCCCGCGTACGTTCTTCAGCCCATTCTTCCACTCGTTCTTGATGCCCGGGCGCAGCCCGTCTTTCTTCTCCATATTCTGGTGGAAGCCGCCGCCCTGGATCATGAAACCGCGAATCACGCGGTGGAAGATGGTCTCGGTGTAGAACCCGTCCTGCGCGTAGCGCAAAAAGTTCTCCACCGAGATGGGAGCCTTCTCGGCGTCGAGTTCCAGGATGATGTCACCGAGCGTGGTCTCCATTTTGACCCGCGGATTCTGTCCCGAATCGACCTCCGCCTCTGTTCCCGACTCGTCGCCGGCCCAAGCACAAGGGACGAACGCCAGCATGGAAACGAGTACCATTAAACGCATCATTGCAATACCTCTGTGGTCGCAAGGAATCTGCCCGCCGCAACGGTGGCCGCCCCTCGACGGCCTGCCCGACGGGTCCGGAATCAAGCCAGAGAGCATAACGGATATGAAGCCGTCGGGGAACAACGCGATCCGTTTTTTGTCGCCCGGGTGTGGAAGCACGCCGGTTGGTCAGGTTTCAAGAGGCCCTCTTCCCAGAGGACGTGCGCACTTGCCAGGGTGGCATGACCGCAGAGGTCGACCTCCACCGCGGGAGTGAACCACGAGAGTTGATAGCCGTCACTGCTCTTGAGCAGAAAGGCCGTCTCCGAGTGGTTCATTTCGCGGGCGACGGCTTGGCGCCATTCCTCCGCGCTTCTTGTAGCGTCACCCCTTCGTGGGCAACGCAAAACACCAGATCTACGGGTTCGGTTCGTCCGACCGAGAGGGCATCGCATGCAGGCGTTTGCCCCGTTTGCCCCGATGCGGCGTTATCAGCATATCTTCCAACTCTTGGGCGACGGTTGGCTCTTTGTCCGTTTCGGCCTGGTCGAGCCGCTTTTTGGCTTCGGCCAGACGCCGTTCAAGCCGTTGCACCTCGATCCGGTGGATCTTTTGTCGCAGGTCGAAGCGCTTGGCCAACATCTTCCGCAGTTGCCCCACTTGCTTTTCGTCATGCTCCTGGGCTCCGCGAGCGCGAACGCGCCGGGCCAAGGTCCGGATCTGCATCGAGATGCGCACCTCCTTGACCCGATGGGGGAACACTTTGGGGTCGTCTTGTTCAAGTCGCATGAGCTGCAGTACCTGCGGCAAGAGCCGATTCATCTTGCGAATGAATCCGTTGGGATCCTCGTATTGCAGATCGACCAACTCCTGGTGCAGCTCCGCGACGTGCTCTTCGAGAAAGTCCAGCACTTCGAGTCGCACGTCCTGGGACAAGTGCTCAAAGAGGGGACGCCGGTGACGCCGGCCACGCTCGCGGGGTCCCGACGGAGGCCGGTCTTCAAAGCGGCCCGGACTTTCCGTGCGTGGGCCGGTGGCGCCCGGCGGCGCAGGCTCCGGATCGGCAGCGCGGGACGCGGGGGGAAAACACACCAGCAAAGCCACCACAGGCCCCATCACATAGCACCACAACCTGGTATTGCTGCTTAACATGGCATTCATCTCCGAACGCCGCCCGGCGTTCTCTTGGACGTTGAAGTCTATCCGATCTCCGTCAACAGAACAGCAAGATCCTCACCCAGGTTGTCCAGTTCCTCGTCAAGCCAAACGTCCGCCCATTCCTCGGAAAGCCCCATTTCCAGGGAGGCGACAGCGTCCTTCAGTGAAGCCAGCCCGACGGAATCATCGGCCGGCGCCGCCGTATCCAAGACCACGGCATCGATCCAGTCATCCAGTCGCACCGCGTAGAGCGCGTCGTCCCCGGGCGCCTGCGGCCGATACAGCATCAAGCCGACACCGAAGACAACCGCCGCTGCCGCCGCCAATCCGGCGCCCCGGCGGACCCAACGCCAACCGCGGCGGTCCCTCGCCGGACGCGCCGTGGCGATGTCCTCCACCTCCGCCCCGACGGCGCGCTTGACGTCCTCGATATTGCCCGCAGACGGATCGGGCGTCGCGTTCTGCTCGAGCCACAGATGGTTGACCTCGATCCGTGCCCGCAGCTTGATCCGCTCCAGCGAGACCGGTAGGTCGATGGGCATGGTATCGGCCAACCAGGACTCGTCACGCCGAATCTCGGTCATCACGTCATCATGCGTCATGTTCGCTCTCCATGATGCGGCGGAGCTTGGCCAACCCGCGATGGGCCCTGGCCAGGGCGGTGCCCAGCGGCGTTCCCATCGCCTCGGCGATCTCGGCGAAGCTCATCGCCGAATAGTGCCGCAACATGACCACTTCGCGTTCCGGCGGCGACAGTTGCTCCAACGCCGTCCGCATGCGGTCCACCTGCTCGCGGCGAATCACAGAACTGTCCGGGCTTGCTTCACCCGCGTCGCACCGATCCCAGGCGGAGCCGGACGCCGGCTCGCCTCCGTCGCCGGGGGCCGGGGACAGCGAAATGATCGTCGGCGTACGCCGAACACGCCGGATCCGATCGCGTCCGAGGTTGGCGGCGATGCGAAACAACCACGCCTCAAACCGACCCCGGTGCGTGTAGTTCCCGAGCGTGCGAACCATCCGCAGGAACACCTCCTGCAGCAAGTCCTCGGAATCCTCGCGGCACCCGGTGAGCCGATAAAGGAACCCGAACAGCCGCTGCCCGTACGCATCAACGAGCACATCATACGCGTCGGGATCAAGCCGTTGGGCTCGCTCGATCACGGACGCCAGCTGGTCCGGGCCCAACCTGACAGCGGCCTCGCCTTTGGCGGCGTTTCTCATAGATTCGACCTTTGACGACCGAGTGCAGGCTGTCAAGCCTCGCCAGGCCCGCTGTCCTCTGACGCCTCGATCCGGCGAGCCCACTACGCTAAACGTCGGTTCTGGGAGCGGATTGCCCACAACTGGGCCAAGGATTACGCCTTTTTTTGCCTCCCGGCGGCAACCGGAGTTGCGACTGCGTGACAACCAGCTATACTAGACAGATTCGGTAGCTTTTCGGGGCTCCGCCGGACGATGCGGCAACACCGGTGTTGGTGGGAAGACGGGCTCCTGAGGTTGGTTATGCGATCGAGGTGACGATTATGGCCCGTGAATGTTTCTTCTTGGGAAAGAAAACCCGCAGCGGATTCCGCTATGCCCGGCGCGGTAGGGCCAAGTACCTCGGGGGGGTGGGGAAGAAGGTCACCGGAAAGACCAAGCGAACGTTCAAGTCCAATATCCAGCGCGTTCGGGCGGTGGTTGACGGCAAGGTGTGCCGCATCAAGGTTTCAGCCAAGGCCATCCGCATGGGGCTGGTGCACAAGCCTGTCAAGCGCGACTGGCCCCGGACGCAGGAAGAAACGTAGAACGACACCACGTTTCCAGATCCGCGACAGAATCGCCGGCAGACATGGATTCGCTGCGCAAGGGGCTACAGTGACGGTGGCCCGTGTGGCGGAGTGGAAACGGATCCGCCAAGGGGATGGCGCAAAAATTGACCTCGCATCCCTCAGGGAAGGATGCGAGGCCGTTGAAAGGGGACACGACAGCTTCCAATTAGTTATATGATTGGGGAACCGCGAAATCAAACCGCGAACGAGCAACTTGAGCAAAAAACAACCTGGCGACGAAAAAACGGCTTTCTACGGTTATGTCCGGTAAATCGCCATTCAATCCGATACCGTTTATTTGGACCCGGGCCGGCGTATCGAATACTCTAAGGGACGTGGCGGCGTGGACTCGAGCGGACCGCGCGTGCGCACGCCGCATCGTGGCGTAGAGATGGAGATGAGCAGCCATGTCAGATAGCCCATGCACGGAGAAGCTCGTGATTGTGGGGTCGGGACCGGCCGCCTGGACGGCGGCAATCTACGCGGCGCGGGCCAAGCTTGACCCGCTCGTGTTGGAGGGGGCGATCTCGTCAGACAGCGACATGATTCCCGGCGGACAGCTCATGTTCACCGGCGACATCGAAAACTACCCGGGATTCGCCGAGGGCATCGCGGGGCCCGAGATGATGAAGGCCTTTCGCGATCAGGCCTTGCGTTTCGAGGTGCGAGTCAAGGGTGTCAACGTGACCGAAACCGACTTCTCCAAGCAGCCTTTCGTCTTGACTGACGGCGACGGTGACGTGGTGCAGGCTCACGCTGTCATTATCGCCACCGGTGCCTCGGCCAACTGGCTTGGGCTCGCGAGTGAGGAGCATTTTCGCAAGGCCGGGCTGGGAGTAACGGCCTGCGCCACCTGCGACGGTGCCTTCCCGCGCTACCGCGATGTGCCGGTGGCTGTGGTCGGCGGCGGGGACTCCGCGATGGAGGAGGCCTTGTACATGACCAAGTTCTCCAACCCGGTCTACGTCATTCACCGTCGCGACCAGTTGCGCGCCAGCAAGATCATGCAGGAGCGGGTGCTCAACAATGAGAAGATCAAGGTGGTCTGGGATTCGGTGCCCCAGGAGGTCCTCGGCAACGACACCGACGGCGTGTCCGGTGTGCGCCTGAAGAACGTCAAGACCGGCGTGGTCTCCGATCTGGAAATCCGTGGGTTCTTCCTGGCCATCGGACATACACCCAACGCGCGGTTTCTGAACGGGCAGCTCGACCTGGACGAGAAGGGATACATCAAGCTCGAGGACCGGTATTGCTCCACCACGAATATCGAGGGCGTTTTCGCGGCGGGCGACGTGGTCGATTCGGTGTACCGCCAGGCCATCACCGCGGCGGGCATGGGCTGCAAGGCGGCGATCGACGCGGAGCGCTGGTTGGCCGACCAGGACATCGAGTAACGCCGTTTTCAGGAGGGTCGTTGGGGTTTCGTCAGGGCCGCTCCCTCACCAGGCTGTCGATTTCCTGTGTAGCGTCGCCCCTTGTGGGCGGCGCACCTGCGTTTCTCGTCACCCACAAGGGGTGACGCTACATTAGGGATGGCTATGGACGAGTAAATCGACAGCCTGTCACGGTTGCGGCTCGGTTCAGTGGTGTGCGGGTGCAAGACATCGCTGGTAAAGTGCCGGTGTCCTGTTGGAAACGACACTGCAACGATGCGTGCGGGCACTTGAGCTTGGGCGAGCAAGCGACTAGGATTCTATGTGGAGGAACGAAACAGACCGCATTGAGGAGGAGGCGCGTTCGCACTTCAAGCGACAGTCAACCCTAGCGCCCAGGAGAGGATGGGGCTCCGTTGCCACGTCCTGATGCTCAATGCGCATTACGCCGCCTTGCGCGTTATCGACGCACGGCGTGCGTTCTCTTTGCTGTTTAAGCGCGATCATCATGACGAACCCGTCGCGGAAGTGGTCAGCGTCGAGGACGGCCGCTACGTTTCCTATAACTTCGAGGACTGGTGCGAGCTTAGCGAATTCCGCAAGGCGTTCGAGCCCACCGAGCACGATTGGGTTCGCACCACCAAGATCGACATTGCGGTCCCACGGATCATCCGCGTGTTGCGTTTCAGTCGCCTGCCACGCCAGGAAGTCAAATTCAATCGCCGCAACATTTACGCCCGCGATCAGAACCGCTGCCAGTACTGCGGAAAGAAATTCGGCACCGCGGAGTTGAGCCTGGACCACGTGATTCCACGGTCCCACGGAGGCCCCTCCACCTGGGAGAACGTGGTGTGCGCCTGCCTCCGATGCAATGTTCAAAAAGGCGGGCGGACGCCGGGTGAAGCCAACCTGAGACTCGTCAAGAAACCGGTCAAGCCCCGTTTCAGCCCGGTGATGCGCCTCGCCCTTTCCACGGCGAAGTACCATTCCTGGAAGCAGTTCCTCGACACCGCGTACTGGGATGTCGAGCTGAAGTAGCTCAGGTCCGATAAGAATCACCTCCGCGCACAGCTTGCGGGCACACCAACACGGTGGATCCGGCGCTGCCGGGTCACGGCAACCTGCGGCGTTTTCAAGCCAAGCCCATCGGGCGCGCCTCCGATTAAATACCCGGGCTGGAGTGTGCTCCGAAAACGGGAGTGGTGTGCGCCTGGAAGTGGGGCCAGTGGATGACGCCGTCGTACGAAGTGTGCATTATCGATGACGACCAGGACCAGCGCCGGCTGATCGGAGCCGGTCTGGATCAGTTGGGGTTCACCTGGATCGAGGCGGAAGGCGGCAAGTCCGGCCTGCAACTGATCTTGCAGCACTTACCCAAGGTGATCCTATGCGACTGGATGATGCCGAACATGGACGGCCCGGCGGTGCTCAAACTCGTGCGC
>Ga0190284_1000986_pt1 | contig 13387 bp, 13 predicted proteins | sample 48691812_MG_FD_161668 | JGI IMG/M metagenome (GOLD analysis project Ga0190284, IMG submission 161668) | Hydrothermal vent microbial mat bacterial communities from Southern Trench, Guaymas Basin, Mexico - 4869-18-1-2_MG | ecosystem: Environmental > Aquatic > Marine > Hydrothermal vents >...
CGCTTGGAGCGTACGAAAAGCTCGCAGACGTGTTCCTTTCGAATATGGACAGGTACAAGGAACAGGTTTCAGCGTGGGTCGCCGGGGGACGTCGTGGGGAAGCGCCGACTCCTCCACCGACGGCGGGACTCGAACAACTCGCGAGCGCGAGCTTGAAGGACATTCGCGGCGTGGGTCCGAACGTCCTGGAAGCTCGCGACATGCTGGTCAAACTTCTCGAATACGATATCGGGGATTGGGTTCGAGAGTTTGGGGTTCAACCGGGGATGTTCTCTTCCGGCGGAGGTGGTGGATCGAGATATTACGAACCTCCTCCTCCGGAACCAAGAAGGAAGACGAGACGCGGATATCACAGCGCCGGGATTGCCCCTGGATGGGGTCCCCCGCTTTACGAAGGAACTCCGGGAGTGGCCTTCGGTCAAGAATTGTATCAAGCGAATCTTCAACAGGGCGCTCAAAATAATATTCAGTTCGTGTTTAATGCAGGGGACGCGATTCTTCAGCGTGACGTCAAGGAATGGGTGACGAACGAAGTCGTCCCGATCCTGAACGAGCTTTCGGCGTCGGGTCGAATCTCATTCTCGACCGGATAAAAAGAGGAGGGACAGGACGTGTTCATCTGTTATGAATCAGTCGCGGGGGTAACGTCGACTCTGACCGCGTCTTCAAAGGCGGGTCCGTTCGTCTCTCAGGTGCGAAAATATTCGGACGCGATAACGATCTCAGAGGCGAGCTTAACGGTACGAGGGACCTTTGACGGGGAGACGCGTGCGAACTATCAAGTCGAGATTACGGACCTTGGAAGTCAGGTCGTTCCGACGCTGCCGGTGTATAGAGATGTCAATTTCGGACAAGGGTTTATAAAGCTCTCGCCTGATACGTCGTATGGCGTTCAGGAGGGGATAACGACAACGAACATCACGGACAAGGTCTCGATCGCCGGTGGCGGGACCTATCAACTCTGGATCGGAGATCATATCATCGGGGACGGGTCGTCGCTCATTCTCGCTCATGAATATCAGTTCAACAAAATTTTCGTCGGTATGTGTAACGCGAACGTCGATGCTGCGACGCTGTTCGGATATTATTGGAACGGATCGTCCTGGAAGTCGCTCGAAGGGGTCGTCGATCATACGAAGTCGGGAGGGATATCGCTTTCCGGCGATGGCATTATTGAATGGAAGACTCCTTCCGATTGGGTTCAGGACGTTCTCTTCGTCGATCAAAATTCTCGATATTGGATGCACTTCGCATGGTCCGACGGAATCACCGGAATCCTCGGGAACATCTCGATCAAGAGTCGTGCGGAGGTCGGAAGCGGATACAGCGTCGAACAGGAATTTACTCTCGAATGTACGACGCTTGCGGCGGGGGCGTCCGGCGCGCTGTTTAGTCTTACGGGGTCCGTTGACGGAGATTTCGGAACATACGAAGCGGGTGTTCGTCAACAGGTCGACGGCGTTTCTGTATGGTTCCATATATGGGAAGATCCCGACTATGAATGGTACAACGTGACCCGGGCGAAGGCGACATATCGGTATGATGACAACGACGGGTATATCATCTTTTATTCTGACCCGGCGCTTCCTCCGGATTTCGCGAACACGCTTTCAATTCATTGGGCGAAGACGACAAGTCCGACGTCGTACGGATATCAACCGTATGGAATTTCAAAACCCCCGATGCCCATACCGGACTATGAATTCTATCCGGATACGGGGATTTTCCTGGAAGTCCGGGACGGTGAAGGGAATAGTCTCGATCTGTTCTGTCGACGTGCGGACGGGACGACAGGGAATACTCATGAGTATCTGATCGATATGGTGAATGACGGGTACAGGTACGATCGGCATTATGTCCGATTTAAAACGGTCTCACATATATCCTCCTACGCCGGATTTTCAGGGAAACGAATAGTCGCCGGACTTTGTTCCGGATATGTCTTTTTTTACATCATCGACGGACACATGATTCGAGCGAGCGTCTCCGACGGGACGACTCACGATATGAGCGTCGATCCGAACTATTCGACATGGGAGTACATGAACTCGATCTCTGCGGGTCTTACGATCTACGCGGTTGGGAACAACGGAAGTCCTCGAATCTTCATGTATAACATGCGAGATGATGTGTGGACGGAAGGAAACGCGAGCGGGTTGACTGACCCATTTGCTTCGGATGTCTATCCGGCGATCACATACGACCCGGAGAACCACGTTGTTTATTTTATGGGGTTGAACGATAACGCTGAAGGAAGAAAAATTTTTCAGTATGATCCGGTCGCGGATGGGACAAGCGCTGTAAGTGATGAGCTTTGGACAGAGTCTTCAACGGAAACGCACGGAATCGGATACAGTGAACCAATGGGAGAGATTCATATATTCCAGGTTCGCGGACCGATTTCTGAAGGTGGCGCGACTCCATTGATTTTCAACCTTGGAGACGGGACGACATCTCAATGGACGTCGGGAAACTATTTCACCGAAGACGGAAGCGGATGGACATTCAAACACGATCCGATGCTTGACCGGTTCATTCTTGCGAACGCGAATAGGCAGCATAAACTTTACCCGGGGTTGCGGGTTGCATATAAGTTTTACGATACGACGTGGTCAGGGAACGACGGGGATGTCCACGTTTTCGATGCGATTCCGGACTCCGGTGTAAATCCGGATCAACTCTCGATTACTCTGCATTCAATCTCCAACGGTGTTCTTCATATTCGTGGATTGGGACCGTGGAATAAGCTCGTATCAGGCGGGTCGACTTTCATCATGTTTCAACCGACTGCGGGCGGGACGTGGACCACGAACGAGGTCGTCTATGAAGGCTTGGGAGTGGATGGATACGACAACTTCGAGGGTGCGAGCGATCAGGGCGATACGATCACCTTTGCGACGGCGTACGGTGTGTTCTTCAAATACACCTCGGATTATGAGGCGGCGTCCCCGACGTGGGTAACGAACCAACTTGTCGAAGCGAACGCATGGGTATCGATCGGAAACAATATAGAAATGCAATTTTCCGAGTATCTCGCGAGGTATTTCAATGAAGGGGACTTTTGGAGGTTTTTCGGTGATTACCGATACAGACCGGAGAACGTGTACAACTGGAATCAGCGCGAGACGTGGCGGTCGACGGATGGATCGAGCGAATGGGTTCTGATCGACCTCGGAAGCGGGAACGCGAGGGCGTGCGATACGGTCGCAATTCTGAATTCGAACTTCACGCCGGAAACGACGCTCTTCCTTCAGGCGGGGGACGGGTCCTCGTGGGATTATCCTCCGTTCATGGAAGGATTGACGGTCCTGTCGGACGGAACGCTGATCAAGACGTTCGAGAACTCAACCGCTTATAGGTATTACAGACTTCTCGCGAATGACGATAATCTGAATTTCTTCGAACTCGGGGGATGGTTTCTCGGACAGGGTGTGACGCTGGAAGTGGATCCCGCTCCCCCATTCGGATACGTCAATGAGGATCAGATTGTCTTCGGAACGACTCCGTACGGGTCCCGGGGATCGAGGTTTCAGAGCGAGCGCGAGGTCCTGAACCTTCGGTTTCCGACGATGCTTCAGGAAGATTACACGAAGCTCGACGATCTTCGGAGAGTCGTGAAGGGCGGTCGTCAACCGTTCATTCTCGGACTCGCGGGCGAGACGCGCTTCGTTCGATGGATGGGGGACTTCGGAAGGAACCGCCGGGTCGAGACGGACGGACGAAACAAGATTCATCAAAACATCGAAATGAGATTCGAAGAGGAGCTTCCGTAAAATGCCTCTTGATATTACAGCGGATTTATGGGAAGCGCTTCGGGACCGGAACCGGGAGACGCTTCTGTTCGCGAAGTTCGAGTTCCCGAATGGAACCTTCTTTTATGGGGGTCTCGCGGGACAGTATTTCGACACAACGATGAATGACGGTCTCATCGATAGAAGAGATCTCGAAGCGGAATAACGGGAGCGGGTCGAAAAATGGCGACTCAGAAATACCACGACTGGACGTGGGACGAGTGGAAGTCGAACGTAACAAAACTTCACGGCGTCGGTCCTGGAACGCAGCGGCGGGCGAACGACTATTTCTCGCGTTCGAACATTGTTCCAAGTGATTACTTTTGGGGAACGCCGTTTCGCGCGCACAACTTGAGCGTGATCTGTGGGTCCGCGTTCCATGATTATGACGAGGACGGCGCGAATTACATGAGTTCGTGCGGAGGGGCGTGGTTGTGGGAGCGGTCAGGGTACGGCGAAGAGGTTACGTTCAAGAAAAAGTTTGTCCCTTTCGGTCCGGAAGCGCGAAAAACATCGATGCATTTCGGGTCGTGTTGCGCGATATGGTTGCGAAGGATCTGTATCGGTGCGCCGAATTACAATCTTGACGTGAACGGCGAGAATGCTCTCGCGTACAGCGGACAGGTATTCGTTTTCGAACAAGACCCGGTGTCCCTGGAATGGAGCGGTCTTCATCGATTGAGCGGGGAAGAGTTCACGCCGAACGGAAGGGTCGGATCTCCTCGATTCGGAATGGAACTGGAGATGTACGGGGACTGGCTGTTCGTCGGCGCTCCGATGCACGACTATGACATGAACGGCGAAAACCAGAAGACGAACGCCGGTGTAATTTTCGTGTACAAGTGGAATGGAACGAACGAAGCGTACGAAGCTCATTCGAGAATTTCGCTTCCGACGGCGTACAGATCGCTCGGAGGCTCGACCCTGTTCGGTGGGAAAATGCGTGCGTGGTATCCGTACCTCGTTGTCGGATGTCCATATCACGACTATGACGAGGATCTTCAAACGAGCGGAAACCAGAATCGAGGAGCGGTTCATATTTTCAAATATAACGAGCTTTCGGATACATGGGAGCACCATCAAAGGCTTTACCCGTGGAGCGATTCGGGGATGTCGGACGACGACAACTATCAGTATTTTGGCGTGGATGTCGACATCGTTCAGGACGTTCTTGTCGCGGGATATTCTCATAATGATACGCTTATCGACGGACAGGGCGGGGACTACGATTCCGGCGCGGCGAATATCTTCCGGCTCGTGGGGGAACAGTGGGTCTTCGAAAAGAAGGTCAAAGGATTCGGTCCGGACGGAAGACACACGACCGATTACTTCGGGGTCAGTGTTTGCGTGGTCGACTCGAATCACGTCGCTTGCGGTGCGAACGGGCAGGATTATGATCAGGACGGGGACAATTATTTGTCAAGCGCTGGTGCGGTCTATATATGGAAGCGGGACGACTCGGGGACCTGGACGGAACATCAAAAGCTCGCGGGATACGATCTCGCGGGGAACGGTCGGAACGCAAGCGATATGTTCGGAGACGAACTGGTCTCGGATCACGCGGGCGGGATTCTCGTCGGTGCGTGGGGACATGACTATGATGCGGACGGCGCGAATCCAATCTCAAACGCGGGCGCGGCGTTCTATATGGCCGGAAATTGGCCGATAGTCGACTATGAGGTTTACAAGGTCGAACCGGACTCGAACGCGCTCGGGAAACTCTTGTCCGTGGACGGTGTCGTATCGAGAGCGGTGAACTTCTCGACGTTCGACATTCCTTCGAATTCCCTTCAACTGACGCTCGATGATACAGACGATCACTTTTGGAAACAGGAAGTCGAACAGGACATTATCAACACGCCGGTCGAACTCAAGCTCTATATGGACGGCGTGACTCGATCCGGGATCGTTCTTCAGCGAGGTCTTATCTCGCACTATTCATTCCAGGACGCGAAGTTCATCTGTACGGTTTCCGACCTTGCATCTCAGGTGCGAAACTTGAGAGTTCCGATTCGGTTTGTGTCCCCTTCGACTGGATTCACAAAGGCGGGACAAGAGACGATTGATTCTCTTCCGCAAGACGCGCGACCGATCCCTATTCCGTACGGCGAGCTTTTGTCCGAGAAGGGTGCGGGAACTTCGATCCTGTCGGATACGGACTCGAACACATACATCGTCGCCGGTTGTACGATAGAAGAGATCTCTTATGTCTTCGTGGACGGCGTTTCTCAGGTGGGCGGGTACACGGTTGATCTCGGATCTCAGGATGCGGACGGGGACATCACGGCGAAGATCACCTTCGACAGCGATCAAGCGGGCGCAGTGATAACGTGGAATGGAAAGGGGAAGGTGAAGACGGGGGGAGATCTGATCGAGAACGGGGTCGATATTCTCGTCGATATCATGACGTCGGTCGGTGGACTTGGAAGCGGGGACTTTGATCTCGGGTCCCTCGGGATCGCGAAAACGAAGATCGGAGACTATAAGTACGCGGGAATCGTGGGATCTCGTGGGATTGAGGTTCTCGGGTCGATCATATCGAATCTCGCGATGTCCATGAACGCGAGGACCTATTTCGACTTTCAAGACCGGTTCGCGATTCGAATCCACGACGGAACGACCGGGGACCCGGTTCTGACTCTGAATACGCGAACCGACTTCCTGGAAGAACCGGTGATCATGCGAGGGATGACCGAGTTCGTTTCGGGCGTGCGGGTAACGACGAGACAGATCGTTCAGTACAAGAAGCGATTTCAGGACAACGCTTTTCAAGCGATCTATCAGATCGACTCAGACGTTCTTCGAAGACAGTATCAACTCACGACCCATTCGGACGGAATCATTGAATCGGACTGGATACGAGACGATCAGACGGCGGCGTGGGTCGGCGGGGTTCGGTTCAAGAGGTTCCGGAAACCGCTTTACGTGGTGAGAGGAAAATGTTTCTTCGAAGCGCTGGAAGGAGAACTCGGGGATTTCGCGAGTATTACTCGCGAGGTCCAGACGCACGATTCCAGGCGGTACGATTGGGACGGGAAGTTCTTCGAGGTCGTCGGGGTCGCTCTGAATCCGAACGATCAGTATGTGACGATGACGTTTCTCGAAGCGTGAAAGATTACGGAAATGATTATCGTGACAGGACCGGGGAGAGTAGGATCTTCGGTCCTTTCTCTTTTTCTTCATCGATGCGGACTGCGAGCGTCAGAGACCGCGCTATGGTGGGATAAGGACATTCGCGCGGGAATGGAATGTCGGGTCGCGGTCCACATCAACGACAACCTGTTCAACCGTCTTTCAAGAGTGAGGGGCGAGAAGGTTCCCCCGGACGTCTTTCGTCCGTTTCTCGATGGAATCAAGAGAATTGACGCGGATCTGTTCAAGGATCCGCGCTTCACGAAAGATCCCCGAATCGTCGATGTCTGGACGTTCGCGAGGAAAGACTTCTCTTTCCTGTATCTGTACCGGCGACCGGAAGAGATCTTCGAGTCGACGAAGACGGCGGGACATCTTCCGATCTATGGTCCAGGACATCGAACCCGGGTCGCTTGCGTGAATGAGATCAAGCGGCGTCGAGAGCGGTTCCTGTCGAACCTGAACAAGCTCGCGGTTCCGTACGAAGAGATCCTTTTCCCGGTGGACTTCTCGCCGGACATCGTTCTTCAGAAGCTCTCCCTCCTCGGGGTCGACCTTCCGCTCGATCGAGCGCGCGAGGTCTGGTCTCGAACCTTTGTGTCCCCGGGGGTCCCGGTCCCGGTTCCGGGGGACCTGAAGCTCGTCCACGATCCGCGTCCGTAGAAAATCCAGAAAATCACGTCAGACGAACGAGAAGCGGGTAAATTCGCGTCGTCCCGTTTACGGGTGCGATGGGACGTCCAGGCCCCTGATCGCCGAAATTCGCCCGGGAAGCGCGCGAGGAATCCGGGAGATCTTCGCTCGGGTCCATTCCGGCGCGATCGATTCGGGTCCGGCGGCGGCGGGTAGACATCCGGTGCTTGATATCGGGACTTGACAGATAAGGCGAAAGAGCGCAAAATAAGAAGAAAGAACACGAAACAACGGAAAAGAAAGGGGGTGAAGCGTATGGACGAAGAGGTTTTGACGGTGGAGGAAGTCGCGAACAGGCTGAAGATCGCGGAATCGCGCGTCCGGACCCTTGCGCGCTCTGGAGATCTTCCGAGTTTCAGGCTTCCGGGAATGAGGCGGGGGGTTCGGTTTCGGGCGCGGGATATCGAGGTATGGATCGAGAAGATCGCGAAGAGAGAGGAGGGCGAATGAGAAAGCGACCGTATATTTCGGTAAAGGACCTGGAGGTCTGCAGTCGTCTTCTCTCGGGTCAGGAAGAGGACTTTTCGGGGACGATCGTGATTCCCGTTGCGACGGACAGGGGGATCGAGGAATTGCGGGTTCATCTCGAAGAGATCTCGGATAAGATCGGGGGGAAACGGAAGGTCTGGATATATCGAGGACCTGTCGTTCTGACGACTCTCGCGCTTTCGACGATCGGCGGTCGCGAATTCTGGAAAGACGCGGGGGATGCGAAAAAAAGTCGCGGCCCCCGGGGGGGAGACCGCGACATGTAACGGAGGAGCGCCACGACAACGAAGGATTTCGAAGCGCGACACGACGATGTAAGGGGAAGCGTACACAAAACGGAAAGACCGAGTCAAGAGAAAAAAACCGAAGAGGAGGAAAACGACGATGGATGAGACGAAGAAGGACAACGGGATCGAAGGGATCGAACCGAAGGAAGAGGAGGTCATTCCATACGTTCCGGAAAACGGGGACGCGGAAGTCGTCGAGATGGTTCAGTACGACCCGCATATTCTCGAACGACTGGAGATTACCCACAAGGCGGCGCTTCGCGCGATCGAGATGATCGACGAACTCGTAAAGACATCTCTTCGAATGACCCGGGAGAGGCACTGGTACGATTACGAGGGTCGACCGTATCTGAAGGAACAGGGGGTCATGATCGTCAAGCGCGGACTCCCGGTCGAGATAAAACCGACGGGACCGATGAAGTTCCAGACGTTCGAGGACGAGAAGGGCGCGTACTATATCGCGTCGCTTCCGGTTCGCGCGTCCTGGACGAACGGGATGTTCGGAAGCGTGGAAGCGATCGGGACCGCGTCGTCCCGGGATCCTCTCGTATTCAAGAAGCGCGGCGAAGAGGTCCCGCTCGCGGAGATCGACAGGACGAAGGTCATGAGGAAAGCGGACTCGAACGGACGGCGGCGAGCGCTCTGTCGACTTCTCGGAATCGACGATATGTCGTGGGACGATTTCGAAGCGCTGACGGGGGTCAAGCGGGATTCCCTGGAACGGATCGAGTACGGCGGGGAAGGATCGGACAAGTCCCGTCATTGGAAGAAAGAGGAACAGGAAAAAGCGGACAAAATGCGTTCGATGATTCTGGAGATGACCGGCGGGAACGCTCAGAGGGCGCAAGAGTACCTCGAAGCGCTCACGACCTGGACGCCGCGCGGAAAGAGCGAACCGGTGAAGGGAAAGAGACAGATCAAGGAACTTTCCGGGAAACAGATCGAAATCAATTTCGGAAAGGTCGAGAAGGATTACGCGAGTTTCATGAAGGGGCAGGACCGAAAGGCGGCAGAGGAAGCGAAAAAGGACGGTCTGTTCGAATAGGGTTCCCGGGGGTAATTCCGATGAGTGAAGAGAGGAAGAGGCGTGATTCATCGATACGGACCCGGTCGAATTCGATGAACGTTCTTCGAGAAGAGATCTCTCTTTATGTCGAGTTTCTGAAACTTCTCGGAGGGGTCACGATCAACAGACCGGACGCAGTATCGAGGGAGATTCATTCACGGGTATGCGCGGCGCTTCGTGGGGAGTGGGGAACCGCGATGAACCGTACAACGGGGGAATGAGAAATGTCAGATACGGAAGAGGTCGAGGACCTGGACTATTTGATGCTCAGGATCAAAAAGCTCTTGCGCGAGAACCTGGAGCGACAGAAAGGGATCGACGCGCTGATCGAGACATGTCGTCGTATGAGCGAAGAGATTCGCGAAATGCTGGAGAGAACCGATCCGAACAGGAGGAAGTGATGGTACGAACACCGGCGAGAAGAACGTCATTGGAGCGGGTTGAGAGAAGGCGGGAAGTTTGTGTCGAGTGTCGGGAAGGAAAACCGACGCACGCGATTTTCTATCCGGACAATCCTCCGAAGTATTGGAAGGTCTGCGAAGGATGCGCGAGGAAGCTCGTAACGTCCCCGGACTGTCCTGGACTTGTTCTCGAACCGCTCGGGTCGTATTATGAACGGAAGGACTGGAGGGTCTTCTGTCGAATCCTGGAACGGCATCCGGGGTTCATCGAGCGCTTTCAACGAACACGAGGGGAGGAACAATGAGCGAGGACGTAAAGGGGGTCGAGGTCGAAGATCTCGATACGACGATGAAGACACGGCGAATCATTCGACCGACCGAAGCGAAGAGGGTTCCGTCGAAGATGGAGCGACCGGACATCTTCGGAAGACTTCTGAACGCGAAAGAGAGAAGTCGTCAGAGGTATCCGGTACATTCGAATTGGGCGTCCATGATGGGAAGTCCCTGTCTTCGGGAACTCTATCACAACCGGGTCAACTGGAAACTTCGAGAGCTTCCGGACCCGGAACGGATCTTTCTGTTCGAGGGGGGCGAATGGATTGAGAACAAGGCGTACCGAGATCTTCAGGACGCCGGGTTTCAGATTTACGGTCAGGGGGAACGGTTCGAGATCAACGAGCGCGGGGAAAAGATCTCGGGGAAAATCGACATGCGCTTGTCCTGGAAGGGGTTGTCGATTCCGATCGAGGTCAAGGGTCTCCAGGCGTGGGACGCGGAAAGTCTGAACACGGTCGAGGATTTCTTCCGGTCGACGAAACCGTGGATCAAGAAGTATCCGGCGCAGCTTCTCTTGTACATGTACTCGCACGCTTCGGAATGGGGAATCTTCTATATCGTGAACAAGCTCTCGATGGTTCCGAAAATTCTGTGGGTCAATCTGTACGATCATCTCGATTACGTGACCGATACGCTCGAAAAAGCGATCCTCGTAAATCGGTGTATCAAGGACCCGGCGCTTCTGGACGAGCAAGCGCACAAGGGATACAACCCGGAACCTGATTACTGTCGCCTTTGCAGCTTCTTCGCGGCGTGTCAACCGCCGGAAGCGTATGACGGATCGCCGATTGAGAACGACCCGGAAATTCTTGAACTTCTCGAAGAGCGGGGAAAGAGCGAGGAGGCGAAGAGGGCGTACGATCGCGCGGACAAGAAACTAAAGGCGAAGATCAAGGGGCGGGAGTTCCGGTGCGGCGATTGGATCGTGACCGGGAAGTGGGTCGAGAAGGTCATTCCCCCGAAGAAGGAAGAGACCGTGTCGAAATACTGGAAAGCGACGATCAAACGAATCGACGGTGGAAAGTAGACGCGGACTCGGGAAGAGATCTCTTGCGCGAGAGCGCGGAAAGAAAGTGGCCTATAACAAAGGGTTGAACGAATCCCAAAAAAGAGCTTTACACAAAGGACTTTTTCATTTATGCTCTTCGCATTATTCCTTTTCCCATAGTCCGGGGAACGAACCAAGACAAGCGAGACGACGATGATCAGACACGAATCTTTCGGAAGACCGGGGGGATTATATGGGGGGATTTCGTCAATGGTTCAAAGTCTCAACAGACCTGATCGTATCGATGCGGTTTCAGCGCTTGACGAACGAAGAAGCGGGGATCCTGTTTAGACTCCTCGGGTACGTTTGGCGCGACTCGCCCGATCAATTTTCCATTCCGAACAACCGCGAAGACCTGTCGAATCTTCTTCGAGTCTCTTCGGACTCGCTCGAAAAAGCCCTCTCAAAACTCATGGACGGAGACGATCCGATACTCGTGAAAGAGTCGGGTCGTCTCGTCATTCCTCTCCTTCGAAATCAGGCGAAAAAGAACGAGGTCTCGCTCCGTCAGAGACAGGAAGCGAGTCGGTCTCGATGGGAGCGGTCGACTGCGTCGAAGATGCGAACCGTATCCGGTCCGGAATGCGAACCGGAATGCGGTCCGGAATGCGAACCGGAATGCGAACCGGAATGCGAACCGGTATCCAGAATAAAGCAGAGAAAAGCAGAGAAAAGAAGAGAAGAGCAGAGAAAACAAGAAAAGAGAAGAGACGAGAAGAAGAAAGAAGAAGGAGAAGATAGGAACAGGGGAGGAGGTACGGACAGGGGGGTTTCAAAGGGGGGAAAAATTTCGGACCCGAAAAAAGGCGTATCGTCCGCGACGAGCGCGGACTCGTCCCCGAAATCTGACGTTTTCGGGGACCCGCTTCCAATCGATGGGATTCCTCCGGTCCGGCGAAGGGAACATCCGAACTGTCCGATCTCGGATATCGTCGCCGCGTACAAGAGAATCCTCGTCCCGCCTCTTCCGGAACCGGCGCGGGGGGAATCCCTGGAAAAACAGGTCCGTCAGAGATGGAGAGCGGTGAAAGAACGACAGTCGCTCGAATGGTGGGAGAACTATTTCGAGTACGTTTCCGGATGTCCGTATCTCATGGGACAGGTGAAGTCCTGGAAGGCGAATCTTCTCTGGCTTGTCGGTCCGAAGAACATGGACAAGGTTCTGAACGGTCAGTATCTACCGAACGAGTTAGTCGACAAGTACGGATCGGTCGGTCTTCAGAACATGCGCGTCGCGGCGAGTTTGATCAAGAAGATGCGCGAGAAGGACAAGAAGGGGGACAAGGCGAAATGACCCGGGAAGAGAGACTCGCGTTCGAGGAATTCGTGGGGATGATGACGGTCGTCGGCGAAGAGTACGGGAAGACGTTTTCAGAGGCGGCGATCCTTGTTCGATGGGAAGCGATTCGGAAGTACGGAATCGAGAAGATACGCGCGGCGATATCGACGCATCTCCAGACATGCAAATTTTACCCGAAGATTTCCGACCTGATCGATCTGATCGAAGGAAGGGGCGTGCGAGAGATTGAGGACCGGGCGTCGCTTGCGTGGGGAGAGTTTATCGCGGGAATGGAAAGCGTCGGGGGATACTATTCCGTTCGGTTTCTTGACCGGATCATCAACGAGATCGTCCTCGAATGGGGGGGATGGGAAAAGGTGTGTTCTCTGACGTACGACGAACTGAGGTTCAAGCGGAAAGAGTTCGTCGAACTGTACAGGGCGATCGCTCGTCGGGGACGGCGAGGTCTTCCGGACAGATGTATCGGGATGATCGAGGGACACAACCGGACCCGGGAAGAGTGGGAAAAGCATATTCCTCCCGCGAAGGTCGTCGGACGAATCGGGGGAACGATTGAGATCCAGGACGACGGGGAACGGAAACGGCTCCAGGACGGGAACAAGGTGGAGGGCGGCGAGGAACTGGAAGAGATCTCGATCGAGAAACTGATCGAGCGGATCGGAAGCGAAGGAAAAGAAGAATGAACGGCGATGAGAAATGGCTTGTCGATCAGGGGGGCGAGCGCGGCGTCAAGAGGGTGAACGTAACGCTGGTGGACGGGACGACCTATTCGATGGACACAACCGCGTTTCGTTTACAGATCGATCAGATCCGGTCGACGGATCATGGACAGCGGATCGGACTG
>Ga0190284_1000987_pt1 | contig 13385 bp, 10 predicted proteins | sample 48691812_MG_FD_161668 | JGI IMG/M metagenome (GOLD analysis project Ga0190284, IMG submission 161668) | Hydrothermal vent microbial mat bacterial communities from Southern Trench, Guaymas Basin, Mexico - 4869-18-1-2_MG | ecosystem: Environmental > Aquatic > Marine > Hydrothermal vents >...
TCACTGTCATCGCCTGAAATCAAAAAGTTAAGCACACTTCCTGCCTGAAAACTCACATCACATTCAACGGTTTCTCCCTTTCTCGGCCCTTTGCTCAACGGTATCCCTACAGAACTGATATCAATAATCTCTTCTTCCTGAACATTTTCATCATCAAAATCAGAAAGATGTTCAATTTCAGGTTCCTTGGCATCTGTCAGTTCTTTTATTTCCGGAAGCGTTGTATCTATCTTTTCCGGAAGTGTCATGTCTATCCCCCTGCTGTCAAGGATGCCCTGAAAAAAAACACGTAATTTATTTAACTGACTCAGCGTAAAAAAATCTTCGGAAAGCCATTTCTGATAGCGGGTAATCGCATCATCTAATGAATCAAGGGCTTTGTGGCATCTGATAATATTTTTTGCAGATTCAACACGCACAGAGTCCCTTTTTATTAATTCATTAAATTCTTTCAAAGCTCTTTCAAACTGGCCAAATTTGGCCAGGGCAATGGCACCTTCAAGAGCACTGGCATCATCATCTTTTGAAAAGGCAAATTTGTTTTTAATAATATCTTGAACACTTTCAGGCAACTCAACTGTTACAGATTCATTTTCAATCCTGTTTATTGTATCATTCAGTACCTGAATTTTTTTTGAAATAACATTTAACAGATTTTTATTCTTTATCACTTTCTGATTTTTTTTAACCAGTTTTGCGGCGCGCAAATAGTTTTCCTTTGCCTCATTCAGCAACCCCTGAGATTGATAAAGTTCTGCCTGCTGTAAAAATGATTTGATCTGTTTTTTTACATTCATCATGACGACCTCATACTTTGATCAGACAATGGCTGATATAGCCACCAGCTCATGAAAATGCGCTTATCAGTTAATAAAATATATATCCTATATTTTTATTATGATGTCAATATCAGGTTTTCAACATCTTGTAAAAACGTCAATACATAAATTTCAAGTCCGCTTTAAAAGCACTTAATTCTTCTATTTCATAAAATAAAGGAACAGGTCAATGGGGTGAAAAGAGTATTTCAAGGTAAGAATATCCTACCATTCGATTCCGTACAGACCGGCATACAGCATAAATCTGTTGACAATAGCGGAAATTATGTTATCAGAATTATTAAAATTTACCACAAAAATTTGGGCATCTTTCATAAAAGCTGAAAACAGTTTACACTTTTTATGACAATTTTGCAAATTGTTCCAAACGATTTGCAAAATTGTTCTGCAGCAAAGTGTAAATGAAGGATGCCAAAAGAGAATTCCGGGGATCATAAAAATCCGGAATGTTCGGATTCTTTACCCTGCCTTTTCGTTTACTTTTAACTTTTTACTTTCAACTTTTTTTTACAATTCAGCAAGGAGGGAGTTATGGACAAAAAAGTGACCGTGGTCGGTGCCGGCAATGTCGGAGCCACTGCTGCCCAGAGACTGTGTGAAAAAGAATTGTGTGATGTGGTTCTGGTGGATATTGTCGAAGGTGTGCCTCAGGGAAAATCGCTTGATCTCACAGAAGCCGCGCCTATTGAAAAACATGATGCCCATCTTACCGGGACAAACGGTTATGATGAAACAGAAGGCTCTGATATTATTATTATCACAGCGGGCATACCGAGAAAGCCGGGTATGAGCCGTGATGATCTGATCAGCACCAATGCCGGAATTATGAAGAGTGTTACCCGGGAAGTTGCAAAACGCTCTCCTGATGCAGTCATTATTATTGTCAGTAATCCGCTGGATGCAATGTGCCATGTCGCGTATGAGGCCAGCGGTTTTCCCAAAAACAGAGTTATTGGCATGGCCGGGGTACTGGATTCGGCCCGGTTCAGAGCGTTTATTTCCATGGAACTGAATGTTTCTGTTGAAAATATCCATGCGTTTGTCCTCGGGGGTCATGGGGACACAATGGTTCCGCTTCCCCGCTATTCCACTGTGGCCGGTATCCCCATTACGGAACTGATGCCAAAAGACCGGATTGACGCTCTGGTTGACAGAACGGCAAACGGTGGCGCGGAGATTGTCAGCCTTTTGAAAACAGGAAGCGCCTATTATGCGCCTGCGTCAGCCGCAGTGGAAATGGCCGAATCCATCCTGAAAGACAAAAAGAAAGTTCTCCCCTGTGCGGCATATCTTGAGGGCGAATATGGGTTTAAGGACCTTTTCATCGGCGTTCCCGTGAAACTGGGTGCAAAAGGCGTGGAGGAAATTATTGAAATCACGCTCACTGATGATGAAAAAGCAGCACTTCAGAAATCGGCTGACGCAGTTGAGGAACTTAAAGGGATTTTGAAAAAACTGGGATAATTCGGGTTGAGTTTCAGGTTTCAGGTTTTATAGCCTAAAACCTGAAACTTCTTCAGGGAAGAAAAAATTTCATCCAGTCAAATCCGAATTTCATAGTTTCCACATCCAATGCCCTGATTTGTTCAATTCTTTCCTGTGGCACATCAAATTTCGATAAAAACGTACTTTCAAACAAAAATGTTTTGAGCTTATCCGTGTTAAAGCAGGTCATAAAGGCCATCTTCAAAGCAGGGTTATCGGTTCCGGAGATTTTTTCGGAATATCGTATCCACATCAACCCACAGGTCATTCATATCATTTAATAAGTCGATCATCGTTCATCAAATTCCTTTTTTTCAAACCTGAAATTGTGTAATTGAAGCGGAACCCACCATTTTTGCATGGAACATATCAGAATCTGACGTACACAGCAATTCATAAATGATTCTGAACCCAGATCCATGAAGATCGGAAGGATTCCACGGATTACAGTTTCTGTTGACACTCAGACGGAATCGGAGTAATATAAAAAAAAATTTACAGATGAGGGGAGGAGAGATCATGGCTTTGAATTTACAGGAAAAAACAGACATATTGGAAATAAGGACCGACTCTTTGGAAGATTTGCTGGGCAAGTTCATATCCGCAGCGAACAGAACCATGGTCCGCCTGGAGACCGACACTCTGAATTTCAGAGGGGAAATGGATGATTTCAAAGATGAAATGAAAGATTTCAAGGATGAAATGAAAGATTTCAAGGATGAAATGAAAGATTTCAAGGATGATATCCGGGCAGATACCAAAAATCTCAAAGATAAACTCGCCAGGACCGACAGCAGGCTGGCAGTCCTGTCCGAGGAAATGAAGGCCGACACAGAGGCTCTCAGAAAAGGACTCAGAGAGGATGCCGCCAGGACCGACAGCAGGCTGGCAGCCCTGACCGAGGAAATGAGGGCCGACACAAAGAAACTCAGAAAGGAACTCAGGGAGGAGGCCGGCAGGTTCGACAACAAAATGGGAACCCTGGTCGAAAACATGATGGCACCCGGCATTCCGGGAATCGCCAAAGTTTATTTTGGCGACAGTGACTTTGATTCCTTTGCCGTCCGGGTGCAGAAAAAAAGGGCGGGACGTCCCGGGGAGAAAAGGGAATTTGATGTGATAGCCGTATCTGAAAAAAATTTTTATGTGAACGAGACAAAATCATCTCCGAGGCCGGAATATGTCAGCAGATTTGCCCGGGTGCTGCCGGATATTCCCGATTACTTCCCGGAATGCCGGGGCAAAAAAATTATCCCTATTTTTTCTTCGTTGTATATTCCCGACAATGTGGTGATGCATCTGACACGGCACGGAATTTATGCGATGGGGCTGAAGGAAGACAGCATGGAACTGCTGAATTTCGATCAGGTGGAAGAACGGCTCAGAAAATAAGGGCGGAGCAATATAATCAGATAATATTTATTGTTTTATTCGGCAGAGCCGATGGCTCTGAGATATGATTCCCTCATCAATATGCTCTGTCTGAAATTCTCCTCAGAATATAAACCGCCTCCTCCGTCCCGATCTTCCCGTCGCCGTTCACGTCGGCATCCGGATTGATGTCACTTGTTTCCATGCCTGCCAGCACCTGCAGCACAAGTGCCGCATCCCGCAGCCCGACCGGCAGATCGCCGTCTGCATCGCCGGCGATGAAGGTGATGACCGCCGACGTGTCCGCGGTGTTTCCGGCGAGATCGGAGAAGCGGGCATACACAGTTTTCTCCCCGCGGCCCGGGCTGAGTTCCCATTCTGTCTCACCGGTCAGATTCTCCCATCTGCCGTCCTCTCCGTGACTGATATTGCTGACATATACTTCCGATGCAGCTTCGGCTTTCAGCGTCAGAGTGACAGTGCGCACGGAGGTGACTTCCGGAGTCGTGACGCCCACGTCCGAGGGTGCTTGGTGGAAATAAACCAATTTCGCCATCCATAAAATAAGGTTCGGTTATCTCGACCTCCGGAAAGCCCCGTAATATATCCATAACATTGTAAACCCCTGCCGCATCCCCGGTCCCGGGAAATCTTATCTGACAGAATCCTCCGTAACTCATTCCGACAACAGTGCCCCCGACAGCGCCGGCTATCGCCTCAATGGTGTCAGGGTCAGTCCCCTCAGCAAACAGAACAGACACTTCGTTGGAAAGGAGTCTGTGACCCGTGTCGGGATCTGTGACGATTTTCGAGGTGTCCGAAGGTGCGATTCCGATCGGAAAGCGTGTCACAACGAGCCTGCGAATATCTGTATATACCGCTTCCGGGACATCCGGGAATATCGCCTTTGCCCGGAAGACGGCCGCACCTTCCGTATCAGAAACCACATTGAATGTCCCGCTGTAAACATAGTCACCGGCCAGGAGGTCGCCGGATGTTCCGTCATTTGCAAGGTGTCCCAGAACCCTGAACGGACTTCCGGACTCATCCGTCTCTTCGACTGTGATTTCCGTCGGTTTCTTATCCGGATCTTTCAGTCTGACCCGAAACACAACGTCAGTCGCCTCGGAAATGGGAATCGCACTCGGACTGAGACCCAGTGAGCCAAGTATATCATCACTTTTTCCAACCACACTGACGGCCGTCGTTCCCTGATCACTCACGCCGGTTTCAGGGACGGTTATCACCGTCGTTATCTCATACATGCCGGGAATGTTTCCTGTTATTCTCTGGGACAGTATCCATGTTCCGGTGTCATCCCCGGTCCATTCGGGCGGAAACTCTGCGGACAGGGATATTCCTGCGGAGTCGGGCGAGATCGTCTGAGAGACAGCGAGCGTATAATCATCTGTATCATAAGTTCTGAATTCCACGGTAAATCCGACTTCTCCGGATTCGCCTTGGGTGAGTTCCAGGAAAGCAGGGACTGTGAGAGTGATCTCCGGCGGGATATCCGGGGAAGTTCTTCTGCCCGGCGCAAACCCGTCCTCCGTGCCTGCCTCCGCATGATAGCCGTCACTGTTGTAAAGCTGGATCAGCCGCAGCAGCCCGTTCAGACTGATATGCCAGTCCTGCGGGGCATAGTCTGAATTATGAGGGGTGCAGGCCCGGTCTTTGCTTCCGGGGGCATAACCGTCTTCGGTGTCAGGGGCGCAGTGAAAGGAGCCGCTGTTGTAAAGCTGAATGACCCGGAGCAGCTCGGAGAGGCTGATGTGAAAGTCCGGAGGATTGTGGTCCGCACTGTGATATCCCGCACGGGCCTCGCCTGCATAAAGTATCAGAATAATAACAAATACTGTGGTGATGATCTGTTTCATTTTGTGATTCTCCTTTTATTAAAATTCGGTTAGGTGTTTTGGCGAAAAATCGGATTTTTCCTGAAAAAACCGGTTTTTCATACCATACTTCTGCTCTTACGGGAATTTCACGGAGACTTCAGCCACATTCGAATACTCCGGTATTTTTCCCCAGCCAAAAATTGCCTTTGCCGGAAAAAGAGTCTGCCCACTGTATGAGAAACCTCTGCGGAGGTTCCGCTGTAAGTTGGGTTGTCGCCGGATGTATCGGGATTTTCAAGCCTTTTCACCGTTCTGATCCGATTCCCGAATGCATCCATTTCCTTGATGATGACTTCATCCGGTTTGCTGCCTGTGCCTCTCCATTCAGCCCTGAAAGTGACATCAGCCGGTTCCGAGACGGTAATCTGTTACGGATCGGGCACTTCCAGGCCGAGTAACGGAATCACATTCACAACGGTTGCGGCCTCGGCCGTCTCCCCGGTTCCGACGATCTCCACGGTGGTCTTTATTCCATAGACACCGGGCTTCCCTCCCTCCACGGTCTCTGTCAGAATCCACATCATCGGTCTGTCCGCCGTCCAGGTCTCCACGAAATTCGGAGTGACCGACAGCGGTGCCGACCCGGAACCGGCTGCATAAGTGTTTCCGTCGGCATCGTGAATATTCTGGGTGACACTGACTGTGTAAGTTTTTCCGTCATTCTTTGAGAAACCGACGGTGAATGCGATTTCCACGGATTCGCCTGCCGGAATGCCGTCGTCGTTCAGCGACGTGTCGAAGCTCGGCGAGATGCTGATATCTGAGGGGGCTTCGGAAACGGCCACGCCTGTGAATCCGTCCTCGGTGCCCGCTCCGTCCCGATATCCGCCCAGCGTGTAGAACTGGACCAGCCGCAGAAGCTCGTTCAGACCGATGCGCCAGTCCTGCGGCGCATAGTCCGAGTCGTGGGGTGTGCAGCCTTCCCGGTCCCCCGTTCCGGGGGCATATCCGTCTGTGTCCGTGGTCGCAGGGCTGTCTTCGGTGAAAAGGCGGCAATGGTAGTGCCCCTCGTTGTAAAACTGAATGACACGGAGAAGTTCGGCAAGGCTGATACGGAAGTCCGGGACGTAATCCGCACTGTGATATGTCCGGCTGCTCGTTTTGAAGCCGATGTTGTCTGCCAGTATGCTGCAATTTTGAAAATTGTCTTTCCCATTCCGGATCGAAATCCCAAAGCTTCCTTTTCCTCCTTTTTCCAGAACAGCCGCTGGAACGGAGAGATTTTCGGACACATGATGTTTCCAACCTGTCATCTTTGTATCATCTTGTCCGTCTGTACCGAGAAAGCTGAAAAAACCGTCGGTGAGATTATAGCGCAGCAGGTCGCTGTCCGCCTTTATAGTCAAAAGGGATTTTTTCTCCAGAGAGTTGCCATATTTGTCATAAAATTGTATTTCAAATGATACAGCATCGTTAAACCCCTCAGCAGGAAAAAAGCTGCCTTCCGGTGAGATGAAGTTGTAATCAAACGAGATATCAAGGCTTTTTACGCCCGGCTGAATCGGAAAGTGGCGAGTCAGGGAACACTCGGATCCCTTGACTGTGAGACGGGCCACCTGGTTGACAAGCCGCCGCTCGGCTCCCAAGAAAGAAAGAACGCCTGCTGTTCCTGTCCCCTCTTTTGTCCACTCGGAAAGCCCGATATCGAAATTTCCGTTGAACACAGCGTCAAAGAGATCAAGCCTTCTCTGGCCCCGTCCCTGATTGGGGAAAGCTGTGTAATTCAGAATTTTCTGTTTCGCCATAAAACTCGGCCCGCTTATTTTTTTACAGTCTTCAAAGAGGTTTATAAACGTGTCTCTGTCCGGATATTCAGGAGTGAACAATATCTCATCGCAGACATTCGGGTCTTTGGAACATAATTCTTCCTCCGTCATTTCCTCCGTGATGCATATCTTATCAATATATTCCGAATAGTTCTCAACCCCGTTCTGATTGATAAGACAATAAGCCCGCGGATAGAATTCCGATAAAATATCTCTCTCGTCATCGGTAAGAGGAAAAGGGTCTGCACTGAACATGCGGATTCTCAATGGCATATCTTTAATGATGTAAAAAGTGCAGGAGTTTTCCTCATATTCCGCATCGTATAACCTGATCAGACTGAACACTGTCTTTCTCAGTCTGTCTTCAATATCGGAGAGTTCTGCTGCTTTGTCCTGTATGCTGCCGCTGCACATTTCTGTTTTTGCCTCCTTTTCCTCATCACTGAGGAAATGAGTAAAACGATCATCTTCGCATCCTATGGACAAAGTGTATAATTTCTCTGTTCTGTCCCTGTCCTCCTCTGTGAGCGGATGTTTCAGGACGCCTTCCTCCCGCAGTCCGGCCAAAGCCGTGTCGGTCAGTCTGTAAACAGTCGCCTCGGACACCTGCCTTCCTGTGCTGACCAGCCTGTCCCTCACCTGTGCGGCACTCCAGTGCGGATATGCGGACCAGAGCACCGCCGCCGCTCCCGATGTGACCGCCGTGGCCGCAGAAGGAGAAATCGCTGAAAAGTAAGTATAATTTACAGAATACTCATAGCGATATTTACTATCGGGATCTTTGGTCATATACACGGGATATCTCGGCATGGTTGTAAGAATATCTTTGCCGGGTGCCATGATGTTGGTATGCGAACCGTAACAGTCCATACATTCATGACGGAGGGAAAGATTGACAGACAGAACATTGGAAGCGATATCTTCGCCGAGATCGGCATATCGAGCTGGATATGGAGAACCATACTGCGGACTGGAGGCAACAACTAAAATGTCCTTGCTGAATGCTTTTCTGACAGCACTTTTCAGGCGAACAGAATGCTGAATATAACCGCTCATATTTATTATATGTACACGTTCCGTATCACTGATTGCCTGATAGATCGCTTCCGATATTGTCACATCTGACATCTCACTCTGTTTTTCGCCTAAGGCCTTCAGGGGTAATACTTTGCTGTTCCACGCTATTCCGACCACATTTTCTTCCAGATCGGTATCATTGTTCGCCACCGCGGCTATGATGCCTGTCATGGCGGTGCCATGGCCATTCAAGTCGATTATGTCATTATAGATTCCCTCCGCTGTCGGTTCGAGAATATTCCCTTCAAGATCGGGGTGAAAACGGTCTGCACCGCTGTCAAGCACACCGACGACGATATCTTTGCCTCTGCTGATCACCCACGCCTCGTCAGCCCTGATTCTGGACAATGCCCATTGACGGTTATTGCTGTAACTTGAATCATCCGGTGTATGTGAATCTCTGTAACTCGATTCATCCTGTGTATATGAAGCAGAGTAAGCAGTAAAAACGGGTTCGGCCGTTTCAACCTCCGGAAAGCTTTTTAATATGGCTATAACTCTGTAAACACCCGTCACATCATCGTTACCCGGGAATCTTATCTGATAAAATCCGAGACCGTAAGTCATTCCGACGACAGTGCCGTCAACCGTGTCGGCTATCGCCTTGATGGTATCGGGATCCGTTCCCTCTGCAAATGAAACCGACACCTCATTGGAAATCAGTCTCACACCTGTTTCAGGATCTGTGACGATCTTTGAAGTATCCGTGGGTTCCACTCCTGTCGGAAAGCGCGTCACACCGAATTTACACAGGTCTGTATATACCGGTTCCGGAACACCAGGGAAAGTCGCTTTGCCCCGGAAAAAGAACGTACCTTCGGCATTCGAGACAATATCGAATGTTCCGGTATAGACGCCGTTGTCAGGCCGGGAGTCTCCGGAAGTTCCGTCATCAACAAGCTGTCCCAGGGTTCTGAGCGGATTTCCGGATCCGTCTGTTTCCTCAAGCACGATTTCCGAGGGTTTTATGTCCGGCATTCCCAGATCGGTCCAGAAGATGACACCGGCTTCCTCTGAAACAGAAATCGCACTCGGAGTGATGCGCAGCGATCTCAGAAGCGGAGCCTCGTACTCTTTTTCCACCCTGAGAATCGTCTCGGCTTCCTCGCTCACATCGGTTCCGACAATGGTCACGGTCGTCACCATCACTCCGAACATGCCGGGCTCGTGCGCGGTGACGGTCTCGGACAGCAGCCATGTTCCGCTGGTGTCCGCAGTCCATTCCGACGGGAAATCGGCCTCAACGGATATTTCGCCCCCGGTGTCGGTTTCGACGGTCTGGGATATGCGGAGCGTGTAGGTATCTGTGTCATAGCTCCTGAATTCCAGGGTGAAGCTGATTCCTTCCGGGCGGCCTGCGGCGGGATACAGATAGTCATGCATCGTGAGGGTGATCTCCGGCGGGACGTCCGAGGAGAAGTCCGTCTCCCAGGTCAGGGACGACGCCTCGAATTCGAACCGCCTGTTCACCCGGACGGTGAAGGTGTCCGTGCTCGTGACGGTTCCGCCGGCCGGCACATCGCCGAAACTCAGGGTTCCGTCGGGAACATCGGCAGACACGGCGTTGTCCTTCAGTTTGGCGGTGGCGTTCCGGATGTCATAGGTGTTATTATTTGTGATGTCGGCCCGGAATGTGTAGTCATATACCGACCGTTCAATCCGTTCCCTGCCCGCAAGCACATAGTTGCCCACGGTCAGGTTCTCCCCTGCCGCTGCTGCTGATGATGATGATGACACTGCCAGAATAACGACAAGCAGTGCGGTGATGATCTGTCTCATTGTCTGATTCTCCTTTTTCTCATTGAAATTCAGTTAAGTGCTTCGGGAAAATGCAGGGTGGGTGCTGCGCCAGCGGAATTCTCCGGAAATCCGCATAAGGTGGGTTCCGCTTCGCTGCACCCACCCTGCATTCATAATTCATAATTCATAATTCATGTGCCCGCGACTGCCTGAAGAATGCGGACAGCATCTTCCAGACCTGTCTTCCCGTCCCCGGTGACATCTGTCTCCGAGGAAATATCCCCGGATATCCCTGTCAGCACCCGCAGACATCGGATGGCGTCGCCGAGGCTGAGTTCCCCCAATCCTCTTTCCGTCGTATGAGTCTCATAATTATTCTCAGCGTCATAGACATCAAACGCCTGGGGTCCGGGTCTTCCGTCGCCCGTCCAGGTGAAATCCACGACAAAAGGGTCTGCCAGGGAGGCCTCATCTGTCAGGGCCAGGGCATCGTACCCGCCGTCATCCGGCACATCAAAGATCGGCTCCGGATCCCACGCAATCAGATCCCAGTCCCCTGCTTCGGAATCCGGAATGAGAATCTCCTCATAAAGACCGTATTCAAAGTAAATGGTGAAGCCGTCACGGTCTCCGAAGGAATGGTCGGAAACCGTGTACACACACTGCCACAGATCCCTGTCCGGATACACATTGGCGACGTCAGTGAGTTCATAAGCTATCCTGACAGCGTGCGCGGTTCCCCCGGAAAACAGGGCGGAAACCGCAAGAACAGCCGCCATTGCCGGACAAAAAATTCTTTTCATAAATTTCTCCTTTATTTTCAACATGCATGTTTTAAAATTTCGGCGGCGAAAATCCGTTCAGGAGAAGCCGGGTTTCCTCTCATCCGATTTCCGGCCCGGAATACGGGAAAGAAACCCGGCTTTTCACTGATCACTGCCCCGAAGCCTTTCCCATGATAAAAATCAGCTCCGCAGCCCCGATCTTTCCGTCGTCGTTCACATCCGCATCGGGATTGATGTTCCGAATGACTGCCCCTGCCAGCAGCTGAAGGACCGACACAGCGTCCCTCAGTCCGATCTCCCTGTCTTTGTCAATGTCTCCGAGAATGCGGTTTATGGTGGCGGACACGTCTGCGGTGTTTCCGGCAAGGTCCCTGAAGCGGACATATACTGTCTTTTCACCGCCGCCCCGGGTCAGTTCCCATCTCCTGGAAAAGAAGAAAGGCTCCCATTCACCGTATTTCTCATAAGTGTAATTGCTCACATACATCTCCGAAGCCCCGTCTGCCCCCACCGCGAGCCTGACGCTCCGGGTCGGGGCGGTCTGTGATGTGATGACATACGCATCAGACGGCGGAACCACATCAATTCGGAAAGGCCCGGCGGTCTTTGTCTGCCCGATCTCCCCGTCACCGTCCACCGCCGCGACATGACAGTGATACCTCACATCATCCGGCTCCGACGAAGCGTAATCCCGGCTCATGAAAGTCGTTGCCCTCATGCAGGGCATGCCGACTGTGTTCAGATCGTCGAATTTATAACCGGCCTCCGTGTTGAACACCGCATAATAACAGTAAGGATCTCCCTCGGGCATATCCCAGGACACTTCTATCTGGGAAACCCATGACGGTTTATAGCTGTGCGTGTTCGAAAACAGATTCCGCACCTCACCCACGTTCTGGCCTGTCGCGGGTCCGATCCGCAGCGCAAGCCAGAATATCACAAAAACAATGCCCGGAACAAACCTCTTTTTCATTGTTGACTCCTGTTGTAAATTTTTTTCTTTGTTCGCCCCCGTTCCCGCCGGACTGACAAATCCGGCGGCCCGGATTTGCCAATCCGGGCAGGGACACGAATCTGCCGGCTCCCACCGGACTGACAAATCCGGGCCGGCGGCACAGCCGGATCACTTCGTGCTGCCGAACCTGAAGTTCACAGTTGCGCCGGCACTGTATGCTTCCGCATCCTCCCGTTTCCCTGTGCCGATGCCGCCTCTGCCGACCCATTGCCGCGTATCTGTGCCGAACCGGCTGAATTTCAGTTCGTATTTCATACCGGAGGCCAGGCCGGTGATGCTGAAATTCCCCCGGTCATCCGCAGATGCTGTGCCGACGCAGCCCTGGAACCCCTTTCTGAACACCTTTATTATGACAGTGGTGCCGGCCGGCAGGGCGGTGCCGTCGGAAAGTCTCACCGTGCCGGTGATTTTCCCGCCTGCGTCAAGCGTGAGAGTCACGCTGTCGCCTGCGCGCCTCTGCCCCTCGGAAGCGGGCGCATAACCGGGTTTCTCCGCTGTGACCTCATAATAGCCGTAAGTCGGCAGATTTCTGATTTCATAATACCCGTCCTCATCAGTAAGCACGGATTTTCTGAAATACGAAGTCTCCGAACGGATTTCCACAAGTGCTGATTTCATCCCTGTTCCGCCGGCATCCCTGACATAGCCTGTGATCGAACCGCTGAGTGACTCAAGCCGGAAACTGACCGTGCTTCCGTCAGAGAGGCCGGTTTTCCGCTGTGTGACATATCCGTCTGTCTCGGCGATCACCACATAATCCCAAGCCTCCGGCAGACTGGTGAACTGATAAATGCCGTCATCCCGGGTTTCTGTCTCATTCGCCCAGAATGTGCTTCTCGAATATGCGACAACATGGGCACCGGAAATCGGGCGGCTGTCCCTGCTGTCGCAGACCTGCCCCCAAATTGTCGAGGGCTGACTGTGAGCCAGCCGGATGTCCCTCACGACACTTCCGTCCTCCCTGAAAGATATCTCCTCTGCATAATCCGCATAAGGCGTATCTTCCGGCGGCACTGCTCTGAGGATATGGACATAATCCATAAGGCAGGCCCGGTATCCGATGCTGTATGTTCCGTGCCGGTCTGTCTCACCGCTCCCGACCGTCTCCTCATCTGACAGCACGCTGATGCGGACTCCCGGAACAGGATTGCCGCTGAAATCTTTCACCGTGCCGCTGAAACGGACTGATACAGCATCTTCCGCCATTGAGACTGTGATATTCCCCTCAACTGTCTCCTCACTGAATATGGTTCTTCCGCCGCCTTCAGTTGCATCAGCGGTCTCGCCCCCGGTTCCCTCACTCATATCCCATATCCGAAATGTGAGGGAGGCTGTGATGTCCCCTTCATTCAGAGGATACGGCACAAACCGTATCCGGTACATCTCATCCGCAGGAAGCAGCCGTGCCG
>Ga0190284_1000988_pt1 | contig 13384 bp, 12 predicted proteins | sample 48691812_MG_FD_161668 | JGI IMG/M metagenome (GOLD analysis project Ga0190284, IMG submission 161668) | Hydrothermal vent microbial mat bacterial communities from Southern Trench, Guaymas Basin, Mexico - 4869-18-1-2_MG | ecosystem: Environmental > Aquatic > Marine > Hydrothermal vents >...
CAGAAGGTGTCGAAGCCGTTTTTATTGCGTTGCACGGAACCTTCGGCGAGGACGGTGGCGCACAGGCCCGTCTGGAAAAATTAGGAGTTCCTTATGCCGGAGCCGGGGTGGACGCCAGCCGGGTCGCCTTCGATAAATGTTTGACCGAAACCCGTCTTCGGGAGGTCGGCATCCCGGTTCCCGAAAGCGAGGTGCTTCGCCGGAACGAAAAACGCACGCTTTCCTTACCCCTCGCGGTGAAACCGCCGCGTCAGGGATCGAGCGTCGGATGCCATCTGGTTTTTGAAGAAAGTGATTGGGAATCGGCTTTTGCGGACGCGCTTCAATATGATCAGGAAATCCTGATTCAGAAGTTTATTCCCGGGCGCGAATTCACGGTCGGAATTGTCGATGGAGAGGTTCTTCCAATAGTCGAAATTGTGACTGCGGAGGGGTGGTATGACTACACCGCTAAGTACGAGGTGGACACCACTCGCTATGTCGTGCCCGCTAAGCTGGAGACGGAGAAGGTCGCCGAGATACAGGCGATGGCTCTCAAAACATTTGAGGCACTCCATTGCCGTGGCTTTGGGCGCGTCGATTTCCGGATGACTCCAGACGGAGAACTATTCGTTTTGGAACTCAACACGATCCCCGGTTTCACCGCTCACAGCCTGCTTCCCAAAGCCGCCGCCGCCGCCGGAATCGACTTCCCCTCGCTTTGTGATCGAATCATGCGGACGGCGGTTTTATGACCTGATTTGCAGGATCGCGCTCTGAAACAGGAAATGGAGGGCTACACTTTGTCGTGGCCGCAAGAGTGGACGCGACGAAGCGCGTCCCTCCAAAAGTGAGGGAAGAAAATGCGACTGTTGGAGGGCCACGCTTTGTCGTGGCCGAATAAGGACGGATATGAAGAAGAACAGCTTGTTGCCGGAACGTAAAACACCGGCACATTTCCCGGCGGCAGAAGCTTATAACCGGATCGTTATCATATTCGTGACGGTGTGCGCGCATAAACGTCGCGCCCTTTTTGCTTCGTCTGAAATCCATCAATTGCTTATTGATAGCTGGCATGAGGCGGAAACCTGGCGAGTTGGCCGCTATATTATCATGCCGAACCACATTCACCTGTTCTGTTCTCCGGCTGTGCCGGACTATCCGTCGTTGAAAAAATGGGTTCAGTATTGGAAGGCGATGGTTTCAAGAAAATGGCCTCGTCCTGATGAACATCCTGTCTGGCAAAAATCATTTTGGGATACACAGTTTCGACGGGGTGAAAACTACTCGGAAAAATGGGAATATATTTGCCACAACCCGGTTCGGGCTGGTCTGTGCGAACAGCCGGAGATGTGGCCACATCAGGGAGAATTGAATTCTCTCAGATGGTATGGGGAGCCGGATTGATGCAAAAAGCGGGGCCACACTTTGTCGTGGCCGCAAGAGTGGACGCGACGAAGCGCGTCCCTCCAAAAGCGAGAGGGGAAGACATGATTACTGAAGCGCGTCCCTCCCAAAAGCAGGAATTTCAGGAAAGGGAATGGCGTTGCCGGCCAGTGGTGTGGTAATTAGGGTCAGGTAATTTAGATACAGGAAAAACTATGGCGGCGCGAAGATACAAAAAACGGAAGTATTACAGTAAAACCAAATCATCCAAAAGCGTTCTGACCCGTCGCGGCGTTGTTATTCTTTTTCTGGCGGTGCTGGCCGCCGCGGTGCTCTTCGGTATTTACCAGGGACTGGCCTACACCGGGTCGCTCTTTTTCTCGCGCAATCCGCGCTTTGAAATTAAACACATCCTGGTTTCCTCCGACGGACGGCTGACCGGAATTCAACTTCGTGAATACGCCGGGGTCGAAAAGGGAACCAATCTGTTTGCAGTTGATTTTGACGAACTGCGCGACCGGCTCAAAACCGTGCCGCTGGTGGAGTCGGTGAATATCCGGCGGCGCCTCCCGAACACGCTGATCATCGCGGTGACCGAACGGGTGGCGGTGGCGCAGATCCGCGGAAAGCGGCGCGGCGTGCCGTTTCTGGTGGATCGCCACGGCGTGGTGATGCCCGCCACGCGCAGCGGACAGGCACTGCCGCTGATCGAAGGCCTGAAAATCGACACCCTGCGCCCCGGCGGGCGGGTGGATGAGCCCGGCGTACTTCAGGCGCTGGATATTCTGACCGCCTGCGAGGCCCTCGGGCTCGGCGCACAAGTGGCGCTGGAACATTTTGAGCTGAGTTATCCGGAATTCATCACGGTGCGCGTCAACGGCGAAACCACCGCCCGGTTTCCGCGCCATTCGGCGCGCGACAAACTGATACGGATGGTCAGCGTGCTTCAGCTGGCGCGCGAGCAGGGCCGCCGGGTCAAAACCCTTGATCTGACACCCGATGGACGGAATGTTCCGGTGACCTACTACTAAAGGAATTTCCGTATGCCCGCTCCGCTTATCACCGCGCTTGAAATCGGCACAACGACCATCAAGGTTTTGATGGGGGAGGTGCGCGAAGATGCCGGTCTGATGGTGGCCGGGATTGGTGAGTCCGAGTCGCGCGGCGTGCACAAGGGCGAGATTGTTGATTTTGAACTCGCGCTGGAAGCGGTACGGAGCGCACTCGAAACCGCCGAAGCCAATGCCCGTCGGTCTATCGGTGAAAGTGTCTACCTGACGGCCTCGGGTGGCCGTGCCGAAAGCCTGCTTCACGCCGGCGGCATCCCTGTGCTCAACGAATACGAGGAACCCGGCGGCGAAATTACTCGCGAAGATGTGGATCATGCGCTGGAAGTGGCCCGAAAAATTCCGCTGCCCGATGACCGCATCCGCCTGCACACTCTCCAGCAGCATTTTGAAGTGGATGGCCGCGGCGGCATCGTCAATCCGGAAGGTATGCTGGCCGAAGAACTCCGGGTCGGTATGCTGCTTGTTCACGGTCGCCGCTCCGCCGTAGAAAATCTGAAAAAACTGATGCAAAGCGTACCGGCCACCTGCACCGACGCCGCGTTTGGCGGATTCTGTTCCGCGCTGGCCGTACTGACGCTGGAACCTAAACGCGCGGGGGCGGCGGTGATTGATCTCGGCGGCGGCACCACCGACTACGTGGTCTACAGCGGCGGACTGGTGAAACTGGCCGGTTCACTCGCGGTCGGCGGTGACCACATTACGGCCGATATTTGCAGCGGACTCAACCTCAACCGGCGTCAGGCCGAAGCGCTCAAGAAAGAATCTGGCAGCGCGATCATCAACCGCCTCGCCACCGAGCAGAATATTTCCATTCCCGCCGAGGGCGGCTTCAGCGGCCGCGTGGCCCGAGCGACCACCCTGCACACCATTATCAATGCCCGCATGGAGGAAACGTTTCGCCTGATTGCCGACCAGATCGAGGAAAGCGGCCTGACCGGCGCATTGAACGCGGGCATTTTCCTGACCGGAGGCGGCTCGGCCCTTGAGGGCGTCACCGATCTTGCTCAGCAGGTTTTCAATGCGCCGTGCACGGTCGGCCGTGCGCATGACTGCGTCGGCATCTCCACTAAAAAAGAGGGCGCACGCTTCGCCGCGCCACTCGGCTGCATTCGCTATGCAGCCGGCCGGATGCAGAAGAAACCCGAACAGCTTTCCGTCGGACGGCGCTGGCTGCGGAAAATATGGGGAGGCAGCCATGGCTGATTCTCCCAAACGGATTCTGGTGTTGGGTTTGGGCGGTGCCGGCTGTAATACGGTTGCACGGATTGCACCGGGTGCGCCCGATGGTATGGAATTCGCCGTGATGGACTGCGATGTCCAGACTCTGCAAACCTGCGCGCACATCGAAAACCGGACGGCTTCCGGTAAAGCGGTTACCGATGGAATGAGCGCGGGCGGCGATCTGGATACCGGCCGCCGCTGCGCAGAAAATTCCGCAGGGCAGATTGAAACGCTTCTAAGCGGCATCGATCTGCTGATGGTGATTGTTGGTCTGGGCGGCGGCTTCGGAAGCGGGGCCGCACCGGTCATTGCGCGCATGGCCCGTAACGCCGGTGCAGCGACTCTTTTTTTCACGATTATTCCTTTTTCGTTTGAAGGTACTGTGACGCAGGGGAAGGCGCACAGCGCGCTGCGCCGCCTGCGTACCTATGCCGATGCTATTGTACAGATGCCCAATGCATTGATTCAGCCTGACGGCGATAAACTGTTGGCCGACAGCCTGGATCGCAGCAGCCGGACGCTCGCCGAGGGCGTGGTCGGACTCTGGCGGATGCTTGCGCAGACCGGTATTTACAACCTCGATTTTTCTTCGCTGCAAACCATGCTGAATTACTGTGATGCGACGTGCCGTTTTACCTGCGCGACCGCCAAAGGCAAAAACCGTGCCGGTGCACTGGTGGAAGCCCTGCATGCGCATCCGCTGATTGCGGGTACTGCCGTGCTTGAAAAAGCGCCCGGTGTGCTCATCGGCATCACGGGTGGCGATGATCTCAAACTTTCCGAAATTCAGCAGATTATCGAAGGTGTTGCGCCGTCCGGCGAAACATGCTGGATTAAAACGGGCGTGACAATGGACCCCTCTTTTACCGGCGGACTCTCTGCGATTGTGCTGGCGGCTGAGGCGTGGAAAGAACCGCTTGTTGATGACGGGCACGGTGGTCTCAAGCCCGCTTCCGGCGAGGATAAGCAGGCCGAACTGGCTGGCGTGCTCAAACCGCGCTCGCGCGCCTTTGGCGGTTCAGAACGAACGATCTGGAAGGGTGAAGACCTCGACGTGCCCGCCTACATTCGCCGCAAAATCAAACTCCCGCGTTGAAATCTTATACCGCTTTAAAAAACGATTCGGCACATATTCAGGCTTTGGAGGGCCACGCTTTGTCGTGGCCGCCGACGGGCATGAAACGGACGCGACAAAGCGCGTCCCTCCAGGCCAATCTGAAAGCTGCGGTTTTTTTCTTAATTTCCTCTAAAGATTCGGAAGCGTTGCGCGTGTGCCGGGCTCACCGGTTTCCTGCGAGACGAAGGGCATATCTTCTTCAGCCTTTTCCCATGGGTTGAAAGCGAGGGGGCCGAAGCCGCTACCAAGTTCGGGCGCCTGGCGCAGGCCCTGATTGAGATAAGCCTTGGCGAGCACAATGCTGTCGAGCGGGTCGCAGCCCAGCGCGCGTGCGGTTGCGATAGCCGAGGAGAGGACACAGCCGGTGCCGTGTGAGTTTTTGGTGTCTAGCCGCGGACTGGAGAGCCACGCGTGGTTTTTTCCGTCGCTCCAATAGTCGCTGGACAGCTCGATATCGTATTGGCCGTGTCCGCCTTTAATCAGCACCTCTTTGACCCCGAGTGCGAGCGCTTTTTTCGTAGCGGCCTCAATATCGGCGGGTGTGGTGATCTCCATACTGAGCAGATGCGCTGCTTCAGGAATATTGGGGGTAATCAGGTCAACGACGGGAAATAACTTTTCTGTGAGCAGCTTCCATGCAGAGGCTTCGAGCAGAAACGCGCCGCTGGATGAAATGAGGACAGGGTCGCAGACGGTGAAGGGCGACTGGGCCGTCTGGAGGAAATCCGTGACGATTTCGACTGCGGCAGCCGTGCCGAGCATGCCGAGTTTTACAGCGGCGGGCGGCAGGTCGGCCTTGAGCGCTTCAAGCTGGTCGGAAAGCATATCCGGAGCGACCCATTCGAGGCGTCCCGTGCCGATGGTATTCTGGGCGGTGAGCGCGGTGATAACCGAGCAGGCGTGCCCCCCGAGCAGGTTGATGACTTTGATATCGGCCTGTACTCCGGCGCCGCCGCCGGAATCCGATCCCGCTACTGTCCAGACAATCGGTTTAGTCATCATCGTCTCCTCGTTTTAATTACACTGCCAATTCTTACTCCGCTCCTCGGAGCCGGAAATCCTAATGACGAAATACCCAAAGACCCAATTGAGGTTGGTTTGTTAGTTGGTGCTTCGTCATTCGGTATTCTTTCGGATTTGGGTATTTCGTGCTTCGTCATTTACCCCGTTGCTTTTGCTTTTTTCATTGAATTGATAAATCGTTTCGCCTTCGTGAGCGTAGCCGATTTCGTGAGCCATTTGCTGGACAAAATGCTTGTCGGTGCTGAAACGCTCCTGTTTCCGGCGCAGTTCTTTGATGACCTCTTCTTTGGTGCGGATATCCTCTTCGAGGTCGGTTCTGGTTTCCTGATAGCTGCGGAACCGGTTGACTTTAGGGAAAAAGGCAAAGACAACGCCGATGAGCGCAAGTCCGACTGCGGCCAGCGCGGCGGTTCGGTAAATTCGGTTCCAGTAATTTTGCGGACTCACGGGGCGGAGTATAGAGGAATGAAGGATGAATGATGAATGATGAAATAGTAAATAATACGTAACGAGTAATGCGTAATTTGCAATCGACGCTTCTCCAGTTACGTATTACTCGTTACGTATTACGTTGCAGAAAAAACGCCCCGGGGAAGTCCCGGAGCGCTTTCTGTTTTCGGAAGGAAGCGTTTAGCTTCCGTAACGGGCGTCCGTACCCAGCATCTCTTCAATGCGCAGCAGCTGGTTGTATTTGCTGATGCGGTCGGAGCGGCTGAGCGAACCGGTTTTGATTTGTCCTGCGTTGGTGGCCACCGCAATGTCGGCAATCGTGTTATCCGAGGTTTCGCCGGAGCGGTGCGAGATCACCGCCGTGTAGCTCGCTTTGTGGGCCATTTCAATGGCGTCGAGCGTTTCGGTCAGCGTGCCGATCTGATTCACTTTAATCAGAATCGAGTTGGCGCTTCCTTCTTTGATGCCGCGTGCCAGATATTCCACGTTGGTCACAAACAGGTCGTCGCCGACGATTTGGCACTTGGAGCCGATTTCATCGTTCAGCACTTTCCATCCGTCCCAGTCGCCTTCGTCCATACCGTCTTCGATGGAATCGATCGGGTATTTGCCGATCAGTTCGGCAAGATAAGCGGACTGTTCTTTGGAAGAGCGTTTTGCGCCATTTCCGCCTTCGAACTTGGCGTAGTTGTAAACACCGTCTTCGTAGAACTCAGACGCGGCGCAGTCGAGGGCGATCATTACATCTTTGCCCGGCTCGTATCCGGCATCTTTAATGGCCTGGATGATGGAGTCGAGAGCTTCTTCGGTTCCGCCGGAAAAGTTCGGGGCGAAGCCGCCTTCGTCGCCGACCGCCGTGCTCAGGCCTTTGCCTTTAATGATCGCTTTAAGCGCATGGAACACTTCTGCGCCGCACCGAAGGCCTTCTTTGAAGGAAGCCGCGCCGACCGGACGGATCATGAATTCCTGGAAGGCAATCGGGGCGTCCGAGTGCGAGCCGCCGTTGATGATGTTCATCATCGGAACCGGCAGGACTTTGGCGTTGGTGCCGCCGATGTAGCGGAAGAGGGGCATGTCGAGTTCTGCGGCGGCGGCGTGGGCCACGGCCAGTGAAACGCCGAGCATCGCGTTGGCGCCCAGATTGCTTTTGGTCTTTGTTCCGTCGAGGTCGATCGTAAACTGATCGATACCGACCTGGTCGAGTGCATCCATGCCAATAATGGCCGGAGCGATCTGCTCATTGACATTGGCAACGGCTTTGAGAACGCCTTTGCCGAGATAGCGGCTTTTGTCGCCGTCGCGCAGTTCGAGCGCTTCGTTTTCGCCGGTGGATGCTCCAGACGGAACGCCTGCGCGGCCGGCGGCGCCGGTTTCGAGAACTACATCTACTTCGAGGGTCGGGTTGCCGCGCGAATCGAGAATCTCACGGGCGATGACTTCAACAATAGCTGACATTTGGTCTGCTCCTTTATTTAGGTTCTGATTTTCATGAAAATGAGTCTCGGAATATAAAGTGTGCCCTCGTACCCCGCAACACGAAAACAGGCGGAATTGCAGAGCGGAAACGTTCCCATACGTTTAAACGTGTGGGAACGGAAACCTCGACTGTTTATTCCGCGGGTGATTCGCCGAAATAGAGATCCTCAAAGTCATCGATCAATTTGCGCAGTTCCTCCACATACTGAAGATCAACAGTCTGTTTGGCTTTCATGGACGCAATCATCATCAAGTGGAGCAGTTTCAGTTCAGCTCCATATTTCTCCGCCGGTTCGGTTGGCTTGATGCGCTGCGCGAGAAAGTAGCAGGTGACGATCTCCGTCAGCTTGTCGGCATGTACTTCCTTATTGTTGACCCAGCGGACGAGTTGGTTGGGATCTTTGGGGCTTGCTGCTGTCAAGCGGGCGATTTCATTCATCGATTTTTCGATGGTGGTGACATGTTCCTTCATCAGCGTGAGGCGTGCGGCATCATCATAGATTCCGCACGGAATCTGGCAGTGGGCTTGTGCCTGCAAGGCCAGCGCAGCGAGCGTAATAATCATCAGTATACGTTTCATCACATTCCTCCTTTTTGGTGGTTCTTTTCTCTCTCCTCCTGAATGGGCGGGCAGGGGACGGAGCCGTAGGTGCAGAAGACGCAGCAGTCGCCCGGTTTCGGACTCAGCAGGGCATGGCAGCGGGTGCATTCGTAGAAATGCATACAGGCATCGGTGGGCATCGTTTCTTCTTTCGCGAAGCCGCACTCGGGGCAGGTGATGGTGGAGTTGAGTTTCATGTTCGGTCTCCTTCCTGTTCGATCAAATCCTGATGTGAGAGAATTTTCTTTATAGCGACGTTTTCCTTCACGTTTCTCTCAAACAATTCCTGATCCAGTGTGCGGAGTCTGCGGCTGACCTCCCGGCCCATATTCATCTGAATCAATGTGAATTGTTCCAGATCTTTTTCATACAGGTGAAAGAGACTTGCCTTTGATATTTGCAGGGCGGTGCAGTCGGTGACGGCCATCACAGAGGCCACTCGGGGACAGAGATTCATCATTTCCATTTCACCGAAGCAATCCCCCTGAGCCAAATAGGTCAACAGGTGATCGTTTCCCTCCCAGGATTTAAGGATGGCCACCTTTCCCTCTTCCAGAACAAACATGGAGCCGCCCGTTTCCTGTTCCCGGAAGAAAAAGTTTCCCGAGGTGATCGTGACTGCGGGAGACAGTTGCAGGAGGAGTTGAAGACTGTCGGAGTTCAACCCGCCGAAGATGGGCATCTGTTGCAAAAGGGCAATGCTGGGTTGGCTCATCGGGTTTCTCCCTTTACGGTTGGAACTTTCACTTCCGACAATTCGGGCTGAAACGGAAACCGAAGCATCCGGGGCAGGGAGAGGCACTGCTCTGGGTCGCGCGGAGTTTCGAGGCCGATGGTCATATCAAGGTGTCCCTTGCGGGGGTGCGCGCGATAGGTGCCGAACAGGCGATCCCACCACGGCAGGTTGAAGCCGAAGTTGCTGTTGGTTTCATCCTTTTCAATCGAGTGGTGCACACGGTGCATGTCGGGTGTGACCACCAGCCAGCGCAAAACACGATCAACGCGCAACGGCAGAAATGCGTTGGCATGGTTAAAGGTGGCACAGGCATTGAGCAGGATTTCAAAAACCAGTACGCCTGCGGGCGGGGCGCCGAGCGCAGCGATAACGGCAAATTTGATTCCCATGGAGATGAAAATTTCAATGGGATGGAAACGATTTCCCGTTGTGAAATCGAACTCTGGATCGGTGTGGTGCACCCGGTGGAAGCGCCAGAATAGCGGAACCGCATGGAACAGGACGTGTTGCAGATAAATCACAAAATCCATCACCAGAATTGTCAGCGGAACGGTGATCCAGAGGGAGGCGAGGCGGAGATTAAACAGCCCCCATCCGCGGGCCTGTGCAAAGGCGGCCAGTCCGAGGCCCGTGGTCGGGAGAAGCACCCTCACGAGAAAGGTGTTCAGAGCCACAATCCCCAGATTGGCGGGCCAGCGTTGTTTGCGGGAAAAGGTGCGTTTCCGGCGCGGAGCGAGCACCTCCCAGAGGGCCATCACGGCGAGCATACCGAAGAAAACGCTCAGTCGAATAAGGGCTTCATGGCTCATACCATATCCCGTTTACCGTTTCTAACGTAGGACAGCCATCATGCCTGTCCTACTTTTCATGGTGCTCCGTTCCCGAAGCGTTTGTTGGGGCATGATGCCCGCCTTCTTCGTAGCCGTAGATGCCGAAGGTAGTCACCTGAATGGCATCGGGATCGACACCGGGAATTTTCCCCTGCTTTTTATTCCAGGCGGCGGCGCAGTCGGGGCACGATTTTTCGACTCCCTTTTCCATAACCAGATCCCCGCAGGGGCAGTGCCCCATATGAATGGCGCACCAGTTGCAGTCGTTTTTGATGCAGCAGAAATATTTTTCCTCCTTGCGGAGTTTGGCTTTATAGGCCTCGAGGTCTTCCCGTATCTGGATGAGTTGCGGGTCGGTGGTCTCCAGATACGTTGCGGTGGGCTCGCGCCATTCCGTCACGTACATCGTGGCAACGACTCCGGCACCAACGAGGAGCGTTCCGCTCAGGATGCTTAGAATCCATTGTTTTGTCTTCATGGGTCACCTCCTTATTTTCAACTTCTGTTCCTCCACCGCGCAGTAGAGCACGGGTACGATGAAGATGCTGATGAGGACGACGAGCATGCCTCCGAACGATGGGATCGCCATCGGTACCATGACATCGCTACCGCGTCCGGTGGAGGTGAGGACGGGGATGAGCGCGAGGATGGTGGTGGCGGAGGTCATGAGGCAGGGGCGCACCCGCCGCTGCGCGGCGGCGATGGTCGCTTCGCGGATGGCGGCAACGCTGCCGGGTTTTCGTTCGCGGAATATCTGGTCAAGATAGGTGGACTGAATGACGCCGTTGTCGGAGGCGATTCCGAAGAGGGCGAGGAACCCGACCCAGACCGCGACGCTGAGGTTGATGGTATGCACCTGAAAGAGGGTGCGCATTTCGACCCCGAAGAAGCTGAAGTTGAGGAACCACGGCTGTCCGTACATCCAGACCAGAATGAAGCCGCCGCACCACGCTACGAAGATTCCTGAGAAAACCAATAGGGTGGTGGAGACTGATTTAAACTGGAGGTAGATGACCATGAAGATGGCAAAGAGCGCTACGGGAAGAATGAGCGCGAGCGTTTTGGAGGCCCGAATTTGGTTTTCGTAACTGCCGGCAAAGGTGTAGCTGACCCCGTTGGGGAGTATGAATTCCCCGCTGTCGATTTTTTTCAGCAAGTAGGCCTGCGCCTCTTCAACCACTTCCACCTCCGCAAAACCGGTTTTTTTATCAAACACGACGTAGCCGATCAGGAAGGTGTCTTCGCTTTTGATCACCTGCGGCCCGCGAACGAAGCGGATGGAGGCGAGTTCGATGATGGGGATTTGCTGTCCGCTGGTTCCGGGCACGAGGATTCGGTTGATGGCTTCGACGCTGTCGCGCAGTTCGCGGGCGTAGCGCACACGCACTGGGAACCGCTCGCGCCCTTCGACGGTGGTCATGATTTGCCGTCCGCCGATGGCGATTTCAACGACATCGTTGAACTTACGGATCGGAATGCCGTAGCGGGCGAGGGCACTGCGGTCGGGCACAATTTCCAGATAGGGTTTGCCGACGATGCGGTCGGCGACCACCGCTGCCGGTTCAATGGAGGGAACCTCTTTGAGGAAGCGTTCGATTTGGAGGCCGACCCGCTCAATGGTGTCGAGATCGGGGCCTTTTACCTTGACCCCCATGGGCGCACGCATCCCGCTCTGGAGCATGACGATGCGGGCGGCGATGGGCTGGAGTTTCGGTGCAGAGGTGGTGCCGGGCAGTTTGGCAACCTTGACAATCTCGGCCCAGATATCGTCCGGACTCTGGATGTGCTCGCGCCACTGCCGGAAGGGACGTCCGCGTTTGTCGGGAATCAGTTTGCCTTGTTCATCGCGAACAAACTCCTTGTTGCGGCGGCTGTAGCGGTAGTTGATGCGTCGCCCGTTTTTGTCGGTTTTGTATTCCGATTTATAGTTGATGACCGTCTCGAACATTGAGATCGGGGCGGGGTCGAGCGGGGTGTCGGCGCGACCGAGTTTCCCAACCGCCGATTTAATCTCGGGGACGGATTCGATGAGCTGATCCTGTGTGGAGAGAATATCGATCGCCTCGCCGATGGAGGCGTGGGTCATCGTGGTCGGCATCCAGAGGAAGGAGCCCTCGTCGAGCGGTGGCATAAATTCTTTACCGAGCTGTTTCCATGCCGCGCCGCCGAGGAAAATCAGCACCAGCGGGACGATCATGAAAATTCGTTTGTGTCGCAGGCAGGTGCGAAGCATCCGGGTGTAGAAATGCTGGAAGATTTTGAAGAACCCCAGCAGGCCGCCGACGAGTAGCGTGACGAACAGGGCGTTCAGGAAAAATCCTTTTTCCGGGCCGAGCGGTTCCCATGCGCGGGTTAAAACAATACCGACCAGCAACACGACCGCCCAGCTGGCCAATAATGGTTTGCGGCGGATGATCCATCCTTGAATCGTTTTTTTGTAGCCGCGATCCGTGATCGCGGATTCTGGCGGGGTCTCGGCCCCCGCCCTACAGCTTTTTTCCCCCTGTAGCCGCGATCCGAGATCGCGGTGTTCCTGTCCGGATTCTGGCAGGGTCTCGGCCCCCGCCATACAGAAGATTTTCCTTGTAGCCGCGATCCATGATCGCGGTGTTCCCGGCCGCTTTTTGGAGGATGTTTTCTTTTTCCCGCAGAAGAGCAGGTAGGCGGTTCCTGTTTGTTTTTTGGAGGACGTTTTCTTTCTTCCGCAGAAGAGCAGGTAGGCGGCGGACGGCAAAACGGCGAGGGCGATCAAGATGGAGGCGAGCAGGGCAAAGGTTTTGGTGAAGGCGAGCGGTTTGAAAAGTTTGCCCTCCGCGCCGATCATGGTGAAAACGGGCAGGAAACTGATGATGGTGGTCAGCACGGCGGTGAAGACCGCGCTGCCGACTTCGCTGACGGCTCGATGCACCACGTTGAGGCGCGATTCATTCTCCGGTGCCTGATCGAGGTGGCGCAGAACATTTTCGCAGACGACAATCCCCATATCCACAATCGTCCCGATGGCAATGACGATCCCGGAAAGTGCCACAATGTTGGCCTGCACGTTGAAGAGTTTCATGCCGACAAAGCATAAGAGAACCGCCAGCGGCAGCATGCCGCTGATGAGCAGACTGCTGCGCAGGTGCATGACCATAATCAGCACCACGATGATGGTGATCAGGATTTGCTGCCCGATGGCGTCGTTGAGCGTCCCGAGGGTTTCATAGATGAGGCCGGTGCGGTCGTAGAAGGGAACGATGGTGACCTGGCTGACGGTTCCATCGGCGAGTGTTTTGCGCGGAAGCGAGGGGGCGACTTCGGCAATCTTTTCTTTGACGTGGTTGATGGCGGCGAGCGGGTTATCGCCGTAGCGGGCGACGACTACGCCGCCGGCGGCGGGTGCGCCGCCTTTGTCGAGCGTGCCGCGCCGGGTCGCGGGGCCGAGCGTGACCTGCGCCACCTGTTTGACGAGAATGGGCACGTTGTCGTGGACTTTAATGACGCTGTTTTCAATAT
>Ga0190284_1000990_pt1 | contig 13364 bp, 9 predicted proteins | sample 48691812_MG_FD_161668 | JGI IMG/M metagenome (GOLD analysis project Ga0190284, IMG submission 161668) | Hydrothermal vent microbial mat bacterial communities from Southern Trench, Guaymas Basin, Mexico - 4869-18-1-2_MG | ecosystem: Environmental > Aquatic > Marine > Hydrothermal vents > Microbial...
CCCACGCCAAGTACGGCTTCTTCGATACCCGGCAAATCTACGGCCTGGGAGGCACCATCTGGCAGCCCAACTTCCGGCACGGGCTTTAGAAACGAACTCAGAATGGTGGCACAGGCGCCAAAGCCTGTATTTCCATCGCTTTTGGCGGCGGTGCCACAAAGGCGTTGGCGTACCTCCGAGGTGTTTTGAGATAGCCTTAGTGCGACGTTGCGGCTGAAACGCTGGATTGCCGACGGATGAGGGCCACTGGCGGCTTGCCGCCAGTGGGCGCGGCCCGACAAGCTGTCCGTCGCACCCATCAGTTGATTAGCGTCAGAGTACTCAATGTGCGCGGATAGCCGTTTCTGCTCAATCCGGGCGGCTGCGGTGGCGAATCGCCAGCCTACCTTGGTACGCAGGTCGGTGACGCTTACACGCCGCCGGACTCCCAGCGGCTCGCCGAACATGAACACGTTCGCCGCCCCGTTGCGTTGGTTTTCATAATCGTAGTACATTACCCGCCGCGGCTCGACGGGAATCGGTACATACGTCTCCGTGACCAGTCACTTGCTCGTCTCGTCCATGCACACCACGGGGCGCTTCGGATCGTACGGCCTTTGGTGCACCTCCAGTATGTTCTCCATCGCACAGGCGAACTCAGCGTTGTGCTGGGGCGGAATAGGTAATCCCCAGATCCATCCATTCTGCGGGGCGTGCTTGAACGGCCTGACGTAGTGGCCTAATCTGTTAGGAGGTGCGCCCTCTCGGGGGTGACAAGGTCACACGCGGCTCGGCCCAACCCGAGATTGGACGCCGGCGCACAACGCCCAGGCCAACATGAACACAACGACCCGAGGAGAACATACATGTCAGACCAACAGATTCGATCGCTCGTTGAGAAGTGTGGCGCCTTGACGACGACGCTGTATCAAAAGGACTTCCTGCTTACCTGGGAGCAGTCAATCGATGACCTCAAGGCCGTGCTGCTGATTGCCGAGGCGCTGGAGGGATTCTGGCGGGCGAACATCTCCACGCGCGTCTTCAAGGGTGGGCTGGCGGTCTCCAACTTCCGGGATAAGTCAACGCGGACGCGCTTCTCGTTTGCCAGTGCCGCGAGCCTGCTCGGACTCAGCATCCAGGACTTCGACGAGAGCAAGTCCCAGATCGCCCACGGCGAGACGGTCCGCGAGACAGCCAACATGATCTCATTCCTGACGGAGGTCATCGGCATTCGGGACGATCTGTTCATCCACCAAGGCCACGCGTACATGACCGAGGTTTCCCACGCCGTCGAGACCGGTTACGAAGAAGGCGTGCTGCCCCAGCGGCCGGCGGTGATCAACCTCCAATGCGACCAGGACCACCCGACGCAATCACTGACGGACCTGTTGCACCTGCAGAATACGTTTGGCTCATTGGAGGCCTTGCGAGGCAAGAAGATCGCCATGTCCTGGGCCTACTCGCCGTCCTACGGCAAGCCCTTGTCCGTCGCACAGGGCATCATCGGCCTGATGACGCGTTTCGGCATGAACGTGGCGTTGGCGCACCCGGAGGGCTACGACGTCATCCCGGAGTTGGAGCAGACGGCCGGGCGCCATGCGAAGGAGTCCGGCGGCTCGTTCACAAAGGTGCACAGCATGGAGGAGGCTTTTAGGGATGCCGACATCGTGTACCCCAAGAGTTGGGCACCATACACAATCATGGAGCGGCGCACGGCCTTGTTACGCACCGGTGAGTCACAAAAGCTCGACGAGTTGGAAAAAGAATGCCTCGCCAACAACGCCAAGTACAAGAACTGGGAGTGCAGCGAGAAACTGATGGAGGGTACCAAGGACGGCAAGGCGCTGTACATGCACCCCCTGCCCGCGGACATCACCGACGTAAGCTGCCCCGCGGGTGAAGTTGCCAAGAGCGTGTTCGAGAAGTATCGCGTGCCGACATACAAAGAAGCCGAGCACAAGCTCTACGTGATCGCGGCAATGATCCTGCTGACACGCTTCGAAGACCCCACCGGCGTATTGAAGGGGCTATTGGAGAAGGCGAAGCCACGGCGACGGAGCTAACGCGGCTTATTCATACCACAGAGATCCTGGCGCGGCCTTCGGCCGCAGCCCAAGGATTCAAGGGTTCTAGCAGCCCGTGGCAATACTGTGGCACCGGCGTCTCGCCGGTGGTCTTCACGGTCAGGAACGGTGTTTCCGAACCGCTGTTTTCCCTTTTACCACGGGCTGCTAGGGTTCTAGGGTTTGAGGTCCTGGGACGGAAATCTTCGCGCCGGACGAAGAAAACGACCGGTTGCAATGCAGAGAGCGCAGAGTGTTCTTGAGGAAGAAGTTATGGCGAAATCTGAGCGCGTTTCGTTTTGACAGTGTGCAAACATCTGTCATTCCGCATCGGCTTCGCTAAGCTCTTTTCTGTCAGGTCTCTGCGATCTCCGCGTGCTCTGCTCTGAAAATAGGCCCTCTGATCTGCAAAGATAACGCGTATGGGGCCCATTTTCATGGTTTCAGGGTGCCGCAAAGCGGCATGACGACTCCGGTGAATTATTTGGGCTGCTGTGTATTGCGGAAGGCTTTGGCCCAGTGGATGCGTCGCGCCGGACTGGGCGGCGGGTCCGTGACAGTTTAGGCGGCCCGCGAATGAGCAACGTGGCAACCGGTTTTGCCCACGAGGGGCACTTGATCCGAGCCCCGAGCGCTGGGGAGCATCGGCGTCCCGCCGGTCAACGGGTCCAAAGGTCAACGGTCCGACAACAAAGACCCCGCGCTGGCGCTTGGGGCTTGGTACTACGCCGCCTGAACTGTCATGGACCCCTGGGCGGCGCCTCGCGGGCGTTGATCGATGAGTTTACCAAGATCAAAAGCGGTGACGTCCTTGCACCGGCCGCTTGACCTACGCTGCTTCATAGATGGGCTAGAGCATTTCAATGTTGAGTAGGCATGTTGTCGATGTTCCTCTTATGAGCATTGCAACACAAGAAGTACGCCAACGGGCGATTGAGGCGTACCGTGCCGGCAGAGGCACGCAACAGCACATCGCGAGCCTATTCGGCATCGGTTTACGCACCTTCGCGCGATGGTGGGGACAAGCCATGCCTATAAAGGGACTTAGCAATACTCGCCGCCGATCATCTTCCTCTTGACCCGCCTTGTTTGAACTCTGGATGGGCAGCGTAAGCTCCGCGCTTACAATGAGATGCCGAACCCCCAGGAAATGACATCTTTCTCAGAATCGGGGCGAGAAGATTTGAACTTCCGACCTCTGCGTCCCGAACGCAGCGCTCTAAACCAGGCTGAGCTACGCCCCGTTGTTCTGGTCCGCATGATATCCCGACTGGCTGGTGGCTGCAAGGCCGATTCTGAGTGCTGAGGGCTGGAGTCGAGTATTGAATCTTGTTCGTCAGTGAGCGTACCCCCTCCGGCCTGAGACAAGCCGGCTCTGCCTATGCGTCGCACGCAGATAGGACGCTGGGTGCAGGGCTCGGATGTCGGCATAAAACACGCATGTGCCCTGTCCCATTCCACACCGGCTTGGCCGATCTTTCTTCATTCATCCCCTGCGGTTTGTGGGTACTGGTACAGTTTGAATTGGGGAGCATCGGCCTCTGGCCGGTACGTAGGTCGAAAACGAGGATCTCGTACCGGCGGGACGCCGGTGCTCCCCAAACTTTACCAGTACCGGTTTGTGTGTGTTCCGGGGTGAATGAACGACATTTCGGGTCAGCCCAGTTGATTCCATAGCTTCTTCAACGGGTCAGCTTGGGGGCCGAACAGAGGGTTGACGTGAACTGCGGCGATGATAAACGCGATGTTGACGCCCGTAACGACATCATACGGCACCGAGCCGCGTGGATAACGCCACGGTTTCAGCAAACCGACCCAGCCGGCAGCGGGGATGTTCGAGGGAGCAGGCCGGTCGGCGGTCTCGGCGGCAAGGACTTGGTGGGTCCAAACCAGGCGGCGGAGAACCGTAAACGCGGGCGAGATGGCTTGCTGCCACAACACGGCCGGGACAGTGCCCGCACATGCGGCGATGAGCAGGGCGGCGGAGCGCTCGCCGCGCAGCCAGTAGCCCACGGCGCAGTTCGGAATAATGGTCTCACTTCGCGCCTTGACGTAACTGATCATCATGGCGTTGCCCATCGCCACGGCGGCGAGGACGGCGTAGGTCAGGTTCTGATGCATCGCAAAATATCCGACCAACGCGATGTACACGACCATGTCGCTAAGGCGGTCCACGGAAGAATCGAGCATGGCGCCGAACGGTGTGCTCAGATTGCCGAGTTTGGCAACGGCCCCATCGAGCATGTCAAATGCGCTGGCGAGAACGAGAAAGGCCGCGGCCATAAGCAAGTAGGGCGGCTTGCCCGATTCGCTCAACGTGGCGTGTCGGTCGCCGCCGCCGAACAGGAAGCAGGCCGCAGCGCCGCACGTGGCCAACAGCCCCGCAATCGTGAGCATGTTGGGCGTGATGCCGACAGCGAGCAGACCTCGAGCGATCATGTCTCTTGCGTCGCAGAATCCCTGCCCGATCGCCTTGCTCGTCCCGGAGCGATAGCCTTCATCTTTGAGGCGCCGGAAATCATTTGTCGTGTGCTTCAAGCCGTGCTTTCGCATGGGGGGTAGTATATCGCCGCCGGTGCATGACCGACATCCTACGGTGATGGCTCGTCGGACCGGCTCACGGCGCGGTTCGCCTGTGCATGGGTCGGGGCGGGCAGGAAACTCTCCGCCATGATCCTGACGGAACGGTTGGGGTCGGTCTTGCTCAATTGCTCGAGTACCTGGATGAAGTTCTCACCGTGTTGCTGAGCAAAAAGGCGCACCGCAAGCAGCTTCACCACGGCGTTTTCTTCTCGGCGGACACTCGGCGCCGCCGCCACCGTGACGCGCGAGTCAAGCCGTGACCACCCAATGGACGCCATGGCGTGCGACCGGACCTGCCAGTCGGTGTCGGACACGAGTGCGGCCAAAGTCATGTTGATCGTGTCGACCGGCAGGCCATCGGCCCGCGAGCCCGGCAGACGATACTCGGCATCGGCCAGCAGGGCGCCCAGCACATCGGCCGCGGCGATCCGTTCGGACGTGCTCGGGGAATTCGCCCGATTTAACAGAGTGGTCATTCCCTGCGGAGAGATGTCGACGCCGGGCCGCATCGCCTGGACAGGTTCTGCCGCGACGGTGCCCATCCCCGCGGTCAGCTTCCCGTTTTCGTACACGGGATCAAACATCGCGGTGACTTCCATATTCATCGTCTGCGACACCGTGCGGATCAGACGCTCACGCATTGGGCCGACGTCGATCGCCACGGTCTTCTCCACAGCCTCGCCGGGCTGTAGCATGACGCGGGAGTTCATCAGTACCTGAAGATAGTTGTTGAACACCGTACATTCTTTGCCGGGGACGCCCTGGGGACCTTCGATTTGGACGCTGACGGCAACCAACGGGCGACACATAAAACCCTCGCCGAGCGTGATCGTGAAAGGCCCTGTGTTCTCCAACCGAAACACCGCATCTAACGGACCGACAGCAGGCAGGGGGTCTTGCACAAATCGCAACGTGAACTTCAGGTAATCTCCCGGGCGTTTGTGAAAGTCGAATACATCACGCTGAAACTTGTCCAATGTCGCCGTCACCTTGGTGTGCAACGGGGGCTGTGCCGCGTTTTCTCCATACTTCGTCAGCAACTCCCGGATCAGGTTGTAGGCGATGCCGGAGTATCGAACAGTTGCCGCCTTGTGCAGGGTGGTCATCGCCTGAGCTCTGTTGCCTTGCTCGATTTGAGCCTTGGCCAACTCCAGTGCGGCGAGCTGGTCCACGGGTGCGAGTGAACTCAGAATGGGAATGGCTTCGTCTGTTCGGCCGTTAAGGCGCAATGCATATCCATACGCCAATCGTGCCAGCAGGCTCGGCTCCGGGACGTCCATTGCGATTTTAGCCAACGCCAGCGCTTTGTCCTTGTCCGGCTGGTGATAACTGTAAAACCACGCAATCTGCGCCGCTTCTGTCTCGACCTTGTCCTTGATGACATTCTCAACGCGTGCCTCATACGCCTTCGAGACGAAGCTCACGTCTTCCTCGGCAGCCTCATCCATGCCGAGCTTCGACTTGGTATTGGCGCGGAGCAGCCTCGCGGCGTGAAAAGATGGATCAACCTTCAGGGCCTCATCAGCGGCTTCCTTGGCCCCGGCATAATCCTCCGAACTCGTGCACGACAGGGCAAGCTTGTGCCAGAACGCGGCGGGAATCGACCCCGGCGACGAGCGGCGATGAATCTCGATCGCCCGCCTGTACCACTCCTGCGCCTGTGTGTGCAACGACAGCCCCGCGAGGAAGTCGGCCAAATCCCAAATCAGGTTCGCCTGGCTCGGATTCATGGCGATGAGCTGCAAGGCCATCTCGACGTGTTGCAGCGCCGGCTCGGTCTCGCCGAACATGTCATAGGCCAACTCCCGTGCCGCCACGTTCATTGGGTTCAGCCGCAATGCGTGTTCCACCTCGCGCGCGGCATATTCCTTCTCACGCCGTTCAAAATAGAACTTCGCCAGCCAGCGATGCAGTTCACTCTCGTACGCCCGTGACAACGGCTTCTGCATCAATTCCGTCTTGACATATTCGGCTCGTGCCTCGGCGGTCTGTCGGACCAGTAATTCCAACTCGAGGTGGCGGATTTGGGCCGTATCATCGTCGGGAGTCATCTGAACATACCGCGACAATGCCACCGCCGCCGCATCCGCCCGTCCCAATCGTTGCTCCAAGTCGTACAGCCAATAGTATGCCTGAGAGCAGTCGCGTGATACTTCCGTCGCCGCCCCCAGCAGGGAAAGCACATGGAGCGATGCCCGCCGCGGGTCAGTCCGGCCGATGAGGTGTCCCTGATGTCGCGCAAGGTTGACCAACCACATCGCCGTGTCGTCGGGCGTAACATCCGATGTCACCGTCTTTGAATCCAGCGCAGTCAGGGATTCGGCTGCCTTCGGCCGATCTGAATCCACTGCCGTCTCCGTCTGATCCGAAGATAGAGTCGCTTGCCCCGCGAGCGTAAACGGCAGCACCATAAGAACTTGCAGCAGCATCAGGCCATCTCCTATACTATTAACCTGCATTTTCTTCGCGTCCCGCGAGGAATTCTGTGGCACCGGCGTCTCGCCGGTGGGGACACGGCCGGGACGCCCGTGCCACAATTTGGCTGCGGCCGAAGGCCGCGCTGTGCCTTAGTCAATCTTTTCCCTGACGCGTCTGTCCCCCACCCCTGGAAGGGGCGGGGCATCCAACAAGCTGGGGCTATCATCCCAACTCGTGTAGCACCGGCATATCGTGACGTCTCGGACGCACCCTTCCGGCCGGAATGGCCGAGCGACGCGAGTGCATCGTCACACGTACTCATGCGGGTCTGCCACTGCTCTTGAGCAGTGCATTCTGGAGGATCCACCGGCGAGACGCCGGTGCCACACTCACTGCTCAAGAGCAGTGGCACACAAATTGTTCCTCCCTGCAGCCCGCGCGCAGACAATTACCTAGGACGCACTATCAGCGTTATTATCGGCAGTTGGTGTGACCGGCGCTGAATCTTGCGGGATATTATAATCCTCCGCAAGCTCCTTCTGATCGTGGTACAAATCCGCCCGACGCTGGAGAAACGACGCCTCCTCGGTCTTGCCCGCTGCTTGGCAGGCTCGGGCGAGCAGCGCGTGGACGAGGGAGGCCTTCGGGGCATCCAGAAGCTCCGCCAGCCGTACTTTCCAGGCTAAGGATTCCCAGGCACTTTCATACTGGCCCATGGCGATTTGACATCGCAGTTCGATCGGCAGCAGCATCATTTGTTCTGAGAGACTCAGGGCCGGGTCGCGTAGAGACAAAGGCTCGATCGCCCGAAGAGCCGAGGCCGAATCACCCAGCAGCAGCCGGCAATCGGCCAGTAGGATACGACACAGCCGGCCCACACTTCGAGACACGCCGCCGTGCAAAGTAATCACCGCATCGCACAGTTCAGCCGCAGCTTGGTAGTTCTTCCGTCCGTGGACCACCACCGCGAGGTTATGGCAGGCCAGCAGTTTACCGGCCCGGTACAGGCTGAATTGATGCAATGCGGACTTGAGTTGTTCCTCTGCCAGATCCAGTCTGCCCGAAGCAATGTAGGCTGAGGCCTGATTCGCCGCCCGGACCTGCCGCACGCTAAACACCGTCAGCAAGATCCACAACAATGCCGCGAACATCGCCGCGTACCACAAGGCGTTCGCATGGCCTTGCGCCTCGTTCAACAACATCGACCCAAGTAAACCAATTGCCACCAGCGTCAGGATCGGCATGCGCAGGATCGAAGCCATATAGAAATGACGCCGCAGCCGTTTAACCAGTGCCTTCGCTTCGTTCAAGGTCATTGTAAAGCTATGGGTGTTCAGTTCTCGGTTCTTGTTATCAGTTGTTTCACGTCAGCATCAGAGGGTTGCACTCAGCTTTCTTTAACTTCTGTGGCACCGATTTGTGTGGCACCGGCGCCAAAGCCGGTGGTGATTCTCGGTGCCTTCGCGGCCGGTGGTGCCTAGCCTCGAGTGTAGGCCCGACGGCTTGACAGCAGCCGGATAGGTCTGGGAGACCACTGCCAGGAAGGCATATTCCTTGAGCAAGCGGTCCGCCTCCACCAGCGTCGTCGCCTCGCGCCACATCCTGGCCGCCTCTGTGCTGCGTCCCAGGTGGTGCATTGCCGCAGCCTGCAACCCATAGCCGTAAGCGGCATGTGTGGAGAGATGTCGCCGATACAGGAGGCCTCTCGCCTCACAGTCCTCAGCCGCATCCTCGTATTGTCCCATGAACACCTGCTGAAACAGCCGTACCAGATCCAACGCCGTGCGCAGGCCCACCGGCATCGGCACCCTCTCCAGGCGGTCGAGAGCGTCCACCGCGTCGGCCAGTTCTTCGTTATGAATCTTCGCCGAGGTCATCGCAATTTGGGCTTGTTGAAGGTGGATAGGATCGCCGATCCGTCGCAGCAGGAGTGTTTCGTAGATCAGCGCCGCAAGGTCATAGCGCTTGTCATGCTCCGCAATCGCCGCGAGCAGCATGAACGCTTGTCCCCGGTCCGAGGCCCTTGGAATGGGTCTTTGCATGACTTCGTCCAATGCTGTCTGCGCCACATCCCATTCATCCAACTGGACGTGTGCCCAGGCCTTGAGGACCTCTTGACGACACCGCTGCTGACGGCGCCCCACTGTCCATCCCAGCAGCATAAAGACCCCGACCAGCAACATCAGCAGCAGGACGCCCAACACCTCGATTGGAGCGGACTGTGATCCTAAGACCGGCAAGGCCATAAAACCCACAAGCATCGCCAGCAGGGTGACGATTGGAATATGCCTGTGCCACCGTCTCGGCTCGGTTGCCTCAAACCTCTCCTCAATTTGGTGTGCCTCGATCTCGTTCATGACAGTATCATAATAGCAGGTCACGCGAATCGTGCCGAGGATGCCGTCGGCTGAGAAGCTCCCGGCCCAGCGAGCCGGCTTGTCTCGAGTGACAGAGCCGGCTTGTGTCAAGCCGGTCCTCTAGTCCGAGGGTGGATGCACAACCAAGTGCGTTCCGGAAACGTCTGATAGCTGAAAGCGCCCACCCATGTCTCTCCATATCTACTACGACAGCGATGCCGATCCGGCCGACCTTGCATCGAAAACCATCGCCGTGCTCGGCTATGGCGTCCAGGGGCACGCCCATGCCCAGAACTTACGCGACGCGGGCCATCGGGTTATCGTCGCCCAACGGCACGGCAGTCCCAACCACGCTCTCGCCGTCAAACACGGATTCCAGCCGGTCACGATCCCGGAGGCTGTGCGCACCGCGGACTTGCTGATCCTCACGCTGCCGGACGAGTCCATGGGCGACATCTATGTGCAGGAAATCGCGCCGCACATCAGGAAGGGCCAAGCCCTCGGTTTTGTCCACGGGTTTGCCATCCGATTCGGCCTGATCGCGCCGGCGAAGAACGTCGACGTCATCATGATCGCGCCAAAGGGGCCTGGCTCATTGGTGCGCCGACGGTTTCAGCAGGGCGGCGGCATCACCTGCATCCTCGCTGTCCATCAGGACGCGACCGGCAAGGCCACACAGATTGCCCTCGCCTGGGGCCTCGGCGTCGGCGGCGGCAAGGGCGGTATGATCGAAACGACCTTCGCCGCAGAGTGCGAGGCCGACCTGTTTGGCGAACAGGCGGTGCTCTGTGGCGGCGTGATCGAACTCATGAAGGCCGCCTACGACGTCCTCACCGACGCCGGCTACCCCGAGGAAGTCGCCTACTTCGAGTGCGTCCACGAGGTTAAGCAGGTCGTGGACATGCAGTATGCCGCCGGCTTGGCCGCCATGCGTAAGGCCGTCTCGAACACCGCCGCCTACGGAGGGCTCACTCGAGGGCCGCGCCTGGTGACCGAACAGACGCGAAAAGAAATGCGCGCCATCCTCGCCGAGGTCCGTTCCGGCCAATTCGCCGAGGAGTGGATCAACGAATGCAGGGCCGGCGGGCACAGGTTGCGATCGCTCATCGAGACCGAATCGACGCATCCGTCCGATGCGACCGGCCGCACGGTCCGCTCGTTGGCCGAACGAGCCATTCCAGGCAAGGTACCCGGCAAGGCTTGCGGATAAGCCCAGCGTCGGCTAGAGTGACAATCAGACACGTAGTTTGGGTGCCCCGCCCCTTCTAGGGGTGGGGGACTGATCCTGGGACGGTTCAATCATTGGCGGAACCGGCTTAGAGTGACAATCAGACACGGGGACGTAGCTCAGTTGGGAGAGCGTCGCGTTCGCAATGCGAAGGTCGTGGGTTCGAGCCCCATCGTCTCCAGTGATGGTAATACGGCCAAGCACCCCATAAACGGGAAATACACCTCGCGTACGACACCGAATGCCAGGCGGCCGCAATGGTATAACAACGGAATCGATGGGAATCGACAACACAAGAGAAGGAGAGACGGACCATGAATGCCAGGAAGATCGTATTAGCGGGATTTGCAGGGCTCGTAATGTCTTCATCTCTTGCGTGCCAAGGAATGACAAAAGGCGGTCGGATTTCAATCGAGCAAAACACAGCCTCGGTCCGACGCCAGGTTGACGAGGCGTGGAACAAGGGGAACATGGCCGTCCTGGATGAGCTTATGGCCGCCGATCTTGTTTTCCACGATCCGCCTCCCGGAATAGCGCCGGACCGGGAGGGTTTCAAGAAAATCGTCAGCATGCACCGCAAGGCCATGGCCGATTTCCATGTCACGATTGAGGACATCTTTGCCGAAGGGGACAAGGTCGCGGTCCGTTGGTCGTGGAGCGGTACACAGAAAGGTGAGTACATGGGTATCGCACCCACCGGAAAGCAGGTGACGCTGAATGGCATCAGCATTCATCGATTCAAAAACGGCAAGATCGTGGAAAACTGGCACAAGATGGACATGCTGGGCCTGATGCAGCAACTCGGCGTTGTGCCCCCACCCAGGCAGGGCGGCGGATAACATCGGGCTGCAAGCCGGTGTGAGTCTCGTAGAGCGGGCCTCGGCCGCCGCCGAGTCTGAGCACCCGACCGCCGGCCGTGGCAAGATTTTCCGGGTCGGATAGTGGCAAAACGGCCCACTATCCGTTAAGATGGCTCAGCCCCTGCGGTAAAGCGGGCCTCTGGAGCGAGATCGCCATCGCGACGATTGGGGCGTAGGAGCTGTCAGCGTTCAGCCGTCAGCGATCAGCAGGATGGTTAGCCAAGTGAGTACGGCGGTATGACAACGGAAGCGAGGCCACCTGGCGCGCGACCAGAAGGAGACACCAACATGTCGGATGCAAGAGTCATTCCCGGTCGCCTTTATCCAGGAGTGGTCATTCTGCTCCTTTTCATCATCCCCTTAAGTGGTTGCGCGTTCATTCCGACACCGGTTCGGCTTGTCAACAAGCCACATTCTGTTGACAAGCAGCCCCCTAACGGCACCAAGATCTGCATCATTGTGAAAGATGAGCGTCCTGAGGCCATGCAGAAAGTCAACATGTGTGGGCTTATGCGGAACGGTTACATGATCCCCACGTCAATCGCCTTTCTGGCTCATCCCGAACAGTTGGACGTCATAATGGCCTATCATCTGAGCGATAATCTCCAGCATCTTGGCTATGAGGTTGTCGCGGTATACCCTGCTCCACCCTCGGAACTCAGGGAGGACAAGCGAGAAGCCGCAAGGAGGGGCGACATCCTAGCTGCAATGAAACTGCGGGATTCCCAGAAGGATTCAGAAGCCAAGGAGAAGGGTAAGGAGGGGACAATCGAGCCATTGGAGCACGACCAGCTTTCTCCCTGGGGATCAGATGTTGATGTCTCGCATGCCGATCTTGTCATTGAGGTGAAGATTCGAAAGTTCTTCTCGGATTGTAACTGGTTGGGCGTTTTCGGTTGGGCCTCGGTTAACATGGCGGTATGCCGAGCGGACAGTCCGACCAGAGATGTCCTGTTCGGCAAGAAGCTCAAAGGATTTGGATACGGAACTGGCCTCACGCCTTTGGAAGCGTATGGGATACCTGTCAATGCATCATATTGGTTTGTGATGCACGGAATGGAGAAAGCAATTGCCTCTCCTGAGTTCCAGGGCGCAGTTTCTGAGGTACGGGCTAGCGATGCCCGAACATGACATGCAGTACTATCCATATCGCAGTAATGGGGGGGACGCCTCCTCTACGCCGTCCGGCTCTCCACGTATTCTCGTTCTTTCTTATCTTCTCGTGCGCTTATCTCGCCGGATGCTCGTCTGCAAACGTTGTTGTTAGGCCAGATATGTTGGCAACGCATCGCAGGATTGCTGTCCTTCCTTTCACGGACGCGCCTGGCGCGGACGCTGGACATTCGGGGAAGGTAGTGGCCAGTATCGTAGCAGGCTTTGCCCTAGACGTGCCGGCGTGGATTGTTGTGGAACGAGACCAGATTTGTCGAGTAATCGAAGAACAGGATCTCTCGCTCACGGACCTTGTTGATCCTACAACTGCTGTGGACATCGGAAAACTCGTCGGAGCAGATGGTGTGATTATAGGGCAAGTCATGCAGTACCGGATCGGCTCGATTCCTTTCTTGTTCCTGTTCACCTTGGACATGGACCAGTACAAGGTGGAGTACTCATTTCGCATGGTTAGCGTAGAAACGGGGGAGTGGTGCGTCAGCGCCCGCGCCTCACACATCAGCACGGCGTCTTTCGAGCAAGCAATAGCCGAGGGGACATCCAAGATATTTCAGAAGATCAAGATCGCGCTGGCCAGCGAAGCAGGCAGCAGCCCTGCCGAGCAAAGGTCTGAATAGCCGGGTGGCCAGCCGGAGGGGTCGCACACGTAGGTAAAGTTCAGTCCGACGCTTGGCGGGCTTTGGTCGCCGGGTGCTACTGGCGG